>Ga0065720_1002897_pt1 | contig 59034 bp, 56 predicted proteins | sample Thericmetagenome_FD_59107 | JGI IMG/M metagenome (GOLD analysis project Ga0065720, IMG submission 59107) | Thermophilic microbial communities from the Joint Bioenergy Institute, California, USA of rice/straw/compost enrichment - eDNA_2 v2... | ecosystem: Engineered > Solid waste > Grass >... | reverse complement strand
GCCCGGGGATGGAGGTGATGAGCGGTGCGCAACCACAGCTGGACGTGAGTCGGGAGGGCTCGTGGTGTCGGTGATCAGCGCAAGCCCGGGGAAGGAGGGAGCGAGTGATGCGCAACCACAGCTGGACGTGAGTCGGGAGGGCTCGTGGTGTCGGTGATCAGCGCAAGCCCGGGGATGGAGGTGATGAGTGATGCGCAACCACAGCTGGACCTGAACCGCGCGATCGTGGGGCGCATCGGTGATGGAGGGACATCTCGGATGCGAGACCTACGCCGTGGAGTCACGTGAAGTGCCCTGCTTGTGGGCGCTTGTCGGAGATGTGTGGAAGCGAGCCTGCTCGATCGCTGCTCGGGCCAGGTCTTGATCGCAGAGGGCGAAGGCACCGTAGTGGAGGGTGTGCGCCAGCGCCATGCCGAAGGGGCACCCCGTCCGGTCGCTCGTCGGAGGTGAGGGGTCCTCTTCGCCGTCGGAGAGCGGGGGTGCAGCCGTTGCGCGGCGGCTGTCGTCGCACAGCGGGGCGCAGTCGCTGCCTCCGCCGTTGGAGCCGCCGCCGGTGTGTCCGTGTCTGTGGTCGTGCTTGCGGCGCTGCCTCTGGCTGTGGCCCCTGTCTTTCCCCTTCGCTGTGGCTGCGAGTCGTTCGAGCATGACCTCAGCACCCCGCGCGGGCGGTGGAAGTAGGGCGGGTTGCGCGGCCGACACCGCGCCGGCGAGTGCGGTCATGCCGAACAGGGCGAGAGGACGACCGCCACGGTGCAGATCGGCTTGACCGCCGCCGCCACCCGGTTGCGGTCGGCGTAGCAGATCGAACCGCATCGCCGCCCGGATCAGGTGCACGGGCGTCTGAGGCGGCGTCGATCACTGCTGTGGCCTCGACCGCTTCAGGGAAGCCGGTCAGGGCGAACGCAGCAGACGATCAGCACATCGTGCACGCCGCGGGTTGCGCAGCTCGGCGCAGACCCCGGCCAGGAACGTCGCGCCACCTGCCGGTGTGGACCCCGATGCCGAGCACGAGTGTGTGAACCCGTCCAGACCCCCGACGGGGAGGTGGACAGCCTTGTTGCGCACGTGGTGGCTGTCGCGGACCGCCACCACCGAGGCGTCGACGTACCGGATCGGGTGGATCTCCTCCAGCAGCCGGGCCTGCGGTGCTCACGACGCTGCGGTTGATCTGGTCGGTGACTGCGTCGGTGGCCGTCGAGATCGTCTCGTGCGACGACTGGCGCCGCGTGCGGCGGGTGATGCTGACCGATGGCACACACCGTCATCCCACCCGCGCACAGCGAGTTGACCACCTCGTCCGGACCGGCGGTGCGCCGGGCACCCTTGGGGACCAGGCGCGGCTGGAAGCCGGCCGAGGAGGGGCTCGACTCGTCACGCGCGCGTGCCGCACGAGAAGTCGGATGCCCATCCGCCCACTGCTACCCGTCGATCCTCCCCCAGGAGAACGCCGCCGGCTGACGCCTCATGACGCGCGCGGCGGCCCCTGGCCGAGGCGGCCGCGTCGCTCGGTGGCTGAGGTGCGACTCAGCCGGCCGGGTAGCCCCGACGGCGAGCGTGGCATGATCAACGTCTGGTGTGCATCGGGGTTGGCGTGCGCGGGCTCGCCCGCTGCGCGGCACCGTCGGCAGCCCCTGGCCGTCCTGCTAGGAGCGCTGCGGCCGCTGGTCCGGCGATCCGCTGGCTCGCGGCCCGGTCACGGCCTCCTCGGCGGGGGCTGGTGCGCGGGTGCGCGAGCGGATCCGCTGCTCGAGCCCGCCAGCGCTCCTCAGGCCGTCAGTCCGGCGGCTCGGGGATGTTGCTGTCGTCGACCACGTCCTCGTCCTCGGGCATCAGGACCTCCCTCTCGGGGTCCGGCGGCGGGACGTCCAGGTCCAGGTCGGGCGCTCCGGGCGGGCGCGGGGGCTCGGGGTCGATCGGGCGCAGCTGGTCGAGACGGTCCGGTTCACTCATGCGCGGCACGTACCCGTTCTGGTTGGCTTCCTCCCATGGCGCGCAACGTGCTCGGCGGAGAGCTGCAGACCTGCTCGACCGATCCGATGACCGGCTTCTACCGCACCGGTTGCTGCGAGACGGGCGCGGAGGACGTCGGCGTGCACACCGTGTGCGCCCAGATGACCGCGGAGTTCCTCGAGTTCTCCGCGGCGCAGGGCAACGACCTGTCCACACCGCGCCCGGAGTTCGGCTTCGCCGGGCTCAAGCCGGGGGACCGCTGGTGCGTGTGCGCGGACCGCTGGGTCGAGGCGTACGAGGCCGGGGTGGCGCCGCCGGTGGTGCTGGAGGCCACCCACGCGAGCATGCTCGACTGGGTCGACCTGTCGGTCCTGCAGCGCCACGCGGTGCCGTACTCCCGGGGCTGACCGCGTCGGGGATGACGTCGCCGAGGTCGCGGAGCGCGTCACTCCGCGACGGCGCCATCCTCGACGCGCGGACGGTTCGGCCGGGGGAGGGCGAGCGGCACGACGACCGCTACCAGCAGCGCCGGGACGAGGAAGGCCGCGAGCGGGTCGGTGCGGTAGATCGGGGTGATCACCGCCGGGGCGAGCGCCATGCCGCTGAACCGCACCGCCTGCACGACCGACATCGCGCCGCCCGCGTTCTCCCGTCCGGGCGCGAGGACGATCGAGTTGACCCCGACGAGCAGCAACTGCCCGGCGAGCCCGCCCAGCGCCCAGATCGCCGCGATCAGCCCGACCGCAGGGGCCAGCCCGGCGCCCGCCACGACGAACGCGCCCAGCGCGGTCCCGATGAGTACGGTGCGCCGCGGCCCGATCCGGTCCACGGCCCCGCCGACCAGCCGCGCCGACAGCAGCCCGACGACGCCGAGCGCAGTCAGCACCAGCCCGCGGGTGCCGGCGGAGACGGCGAACGCGTCCTCCAGCCGCAGTGCCACGAGGAACGCCAGCCCCGCGACCAGCCCCCACCCGACGGCGGCGACGAGGCCGAGGCGCAGCACCTCGGGCCGGACCGCGGAGCGCAGCGCGGCGGCCAGCCCGGTCCGCGGCCCGGGATCGGTGTGCGGGATGCCCACGACGGCCAGGACCGCCGACGACACGGCCACCCCGACGAACGCCCACCGCCAGTCCACCTCGGCCGCCAGCCCGCCCAGCAGCGGTGCGGACGTGTGCCCGGCGGACTGCAGCGACCCGAACCAGCCCAGGGCCCGCCCGAGCCGTCCGGGCGCCGCGGTGGCCCCCACGGCCGCGAGCAGCAGCGGCGTGGTGAACGCGTTCGCGGCGCCCTGGACGACCCGGGCGGCCAGGAACAGCTCGAACGTCGGCGCGACCACCGCGGCGAGCGCGGCCACCGCGTAGACCACGTACCCGATCACGACGGCGCGGCGGCGGCCCCAGCGCTCGCCCAGCGTGCCGGAGACGAGCATCAGGCCCGCGAAGGGCAGCAGGTACGACGTGATCGAGGCCGCGGCCGTGGCCGGCGTGACCCCGTAGGTCGCCCCCAGCTCGGGCAGCATCGCGGCGGTGATCCCGCCGCCGAACGGTCCGAGGAAGGCGCCGGCGTACAGGCCCCCGGCGGCCGCGCGGGCCCGGAACGTCGCTCGGCTCAGTTGGCCGCGCCTCCCGCCCCGCGCCGGCGCAGGTAGCGCTCGAAGTCGGCGGCGATGGTCTCCCCGTCGGCCTCGGGCAGCAGGTCGGCCTCGGCCTCGGCCTGCTCCTCCAGCTGGCGGACGTACTCGCGCACCTCGTCGTCGGCCTCGGCCATCTCCGAGACCGTGCGCTCCCACTCCTCGGCCTGCTCGGGCAGCATGCCCAGGGGCACCTCGACGTCCAGCTGCTCCTCCAGGACCTGCAGGAGCGCGACCGTCGCCTTGGGCACCCGGGCCTGCGAGACGTAGTGCGGCACCGATGCCCAGAACGAGACGGCCGGGACGCCGGCCTCGACGCACGCGTTCTGCAGCACCCCGACGATGCCCGTCGGGCCCTCGTACGTGGACGGCTCGACGCGCATCCGACCCGCGGACGCGCGGTCGAACGAGATCCCGCTGATCGCCGTCGGCCGGGTGTGCGGGATGTCGGTGAGCAGGGCGCCGAGGGTGATGACCTTCGTCACACCCAGCTTCTCCACCCAGTCGAGGATCTCCCGGCAGAACGCCCGCCACCGCATGTTCGGCTCGATGCCGCTGACGAGCACGATGTGCTTCCCCGTGCCGGGGATCTCCGCGTAGGACAGCCGGGTGGTCTGCCACTCGATGCGCCGCGTGACACCGCCGGAGAGCCGTATGTGCGGCCGGGTGACCTGGAAGTCGTAGTACTCCTCGGGATCGATGCTGCCCAGGGGTTTGGCGTCCCAGGCCAGCTCCAGGTGCTCGACGGCGGTGCTCGCGGCCTCCCCGGCGTCGTTCCAGCCCTCGAAGGCGGCAACCAGCACCGGATCGACGAGACGGGGCAGCCCACCCTCGGCCGCCTCGCCCCCCGGTGTCTCCGGATCGCGGTTCATCGGTCCAGCCTACGGGCGCGAGGCCCGTCGGCGCTGTGCCGGTCGGGGCATGTCCGGTCGACGTGCGCCGTGAGGTGGGTCGCTACCATCGACACCGCGGTCGAGAGGCGCTGCAACGGGTGGTGGAGGGTGCCACCCGCCACGCTCGAACCGCGCCAGGACGACAGCACAAGGGCGCCTCCCACGAATCCGACCGCGGGAGGCATCGAGCATGACGAATCCGGCCGACGACCTGCGCGAGTTGCTGGAGCGCCGGGTGGGGATCCTGGACGGCGCCTGGGGCACGATGCTGCAGTCGGCCGGGCTCGGGCCCGTCGACTACCGCGACGAGCGGCTGGCCGGCCATCCCCGCGACGTCACCGGCGACCCGGACCTGCTGAACATCACCCGGCCCGATCTGGTGCTGGACATCCACCGGCGCTACCTCGAGGCCGGGGCCGACATCACCACGACCAACACGTTCACCGCGACCGGCATCGCCCAGGGCGACTACGACCTGGAGCACCTGGTGCGCGAGATGAACCTGCAGGGTGCCCGGCTGGCCCGGCGGGCCGCCGACGAGATCGGCGCGCGCACCGGCACCCGGCGGTTCGTCGCCGGCTCGGTCGGCCCGCTCAACGTCACGCTGTCGCTCTCGCCGAAGGTCGACGACCCGGCCTACCGCACGGTGACGTTCGACCAGGTCCGCGACACCTACGCCGAGCAGATCGCGGCGCTGGCCGAGGGCGGCGTCGACCTGCTGCTGTTCGAGACGATCTTCGACACGCTCAACGTGAAGGCTGCGGTCTCGGCGGCTCGCGAGGTGGCGCCCGACCTGCCGCTGTGGATCTCGGTGACGATCGTCGACCGGTCCGGCCGCACCCTGTCCGGCCAGACCGTCGAGGCGTTCTGGACCTCGATCGAGCACGCGGATCCGCTGATCGTGGGCGTGAACTGCTCGCTGGGCGCGGCCGAGATGCGCCCGCACGTCGCGGACCTGGCGCGGCTGGCGGGCACGTACACCGCGAGCCACCCGAACGCCGGGCTGCCCAACGCGTTCGGTGGTTACGACCAGACCCCCGAGCAGACCGCGGCCCAGCTGCGCCAGTTCGCCGAGGACGGGCTGGTCAACATCGTCGGCGGCTGCTGCGGGACCACCCCCGACCACATCGCGCGGATCGCCGAGGCCGTGCGCGGCATGCCACCGCGGCCGGTGCCGCGGATCCGGCGCACCACCCGCTTCTCCGGCCTCGAGCCGTTCTCGATCGGGCCGGACACCGGCTTCGTCATGATCGGGGAGCGGACCAACGTCACCGGGTCCAAGCGGTTCCGCACGCTGATCGAATCGGGCGACTACCAGGGCGCCGTCGAGGTCGCGCTGGAGCAGGTGCGCGGCGGCGCCAACATGCTCGACGTCAACATGGACGCCGACCTGCTCGACAGCGAGCAGGCGATGACGACCTTCCTCAACCTGATCGCGACCGAGCCGGAGATCGCCCGGATCCCGATCATGATCGACAGCTCCCGGTGGAGCGTGCTCGAGGCCGGGCTGAAGTGCGTCCAGGGCAAGGGCGTGGTCAACTCGATCAGCCTCAAGGAGGGCGAGGAGGTCTTCCTGGAGCACGCCCGGCGCATCCGCGACTTCGGCGCGGGCGTGGTCGTCATGGCGTTCGACGAGCACGGCCAGGCCGACACCGCCGACCGCAAGGTCGAGATCTGCGGGCGCGCCTACGACCTGCTCATGAGCATCGGGTTCCCACCAGAGGACATCATCTTCGACCCGAACGTCCTGGCGATCGCCACGGGCATCGAGGAGCACAACGGCTACGGCAAGGCGTTCCTCGACGCGCTGCCGCGGATCAAGGAGCGCTGTCCCGGCGCCCGCACCAGCGGCGGCATCTCGAACCTGTCGTTCTCCTTCCGCGGCAACGACGTGGTGCGCGAGGCCATCCACTCGGCGTTCCTGTTCCACGCGATCCCGCTCGGGCTGGACATGGGGATCGTCAACGCCGGCCAGCTCGCGGTGTACGAGGACATCCCGAAGGACCTGCTGGAGCTGGTCGAGGACGTCCTGTTCGACCGCCGCCCGGACGCCACCGACCGGCTCGTGGCGCACGCCGGCACGATCGAGGGCAAAGCCACCAAGCGCGAGATCGACCTGAGCTGGCGCGAGGGCAGCGTCGAGGAGCGGCTCGCGCACGCGCTGGTCCACGGCATCGTGGACTTCATCGAGGAGGACACCGAGGAGGCCCGCCGGCAGGCCGCCCGGCCGCTGGAGGTCATCGAGGGCCCGCTGATGGCCGGCATGAAGATCGTCGGCGACCTCTTCGGGTCCGGCCGGATGTTCCTGCCCCAGGTGGTCAAGAGCGCGCGGGTGATGAAGCGCGCCGTGGCCTACCTCGAGCCGTTCATGGAGGCGGAGAAGCAGGCCGGGATCGCGGACGGCGAGACCCCGCGCGGCAACGGCAAGGTCGTGCTCGCCACCGTGAAGGGCGACGTGCACGACATCGGCAAGAACATCGTCGGCGTCGTCCTGGGCTGCAACAACTACGAGGTGATCGACCTGGGCGTGATGGTGCCCGCGGAGAAGATCCTCGACACCGCGATCGCCGAGGGCGCCGACGTGATCGGCCTGTCCGGACTGATCACCCCGTCGCTGGACGAGATGGTCTCGGTCGCGGGGGAGATGCAGCGGCGCGGGATGCGGCTGCCGCTGCTCATCGGTGGTGCCACCACGTCCCGCCAGCACACCGCGGTGCGCATCGCGCCCGCCTACGACGGCACCACCGTCCACGTCCTGGACGCCTCCCGGGTCACCGGGGTGGTGTCGGCGCTGCTCGACCCCGAGCGCGCCGCCGTGCTGGCCGCCGAGAACCGCGCCGAGCAGGAGCGGCTGCGCACCGAGCACGAGCGGCGGGTCTCGACCCCGTTGCTGACCCTCGAGCAGGCCCGCGCCAACGCCGAGCGGGTCGCGTTCGACGACCTGCCGGTGCCGGCGTTCACCGGCGTGCACCAAGTGGAGCCGTCGATCGCCGAGCTGCGCGAGATGATCGACTGGACGTTCTTCTTCCTGGCCTGGGAGCTGAAGGGCAGGTTCCCGAAGATCCTGGAGAACCCGGTCGCGAAGGACCTCTACGACGACGCCCAGCAGCTGCTCGACGAGATCGTCGCCGCCGGCTCGCTGCGCGCTCGCGGGGTGTACGGGTTCTGGCCCGCGCACAGCGAGGGCGACGACATCGTCGTCGACGGGGTGCGGTTCCCGATGCTGCGCCAGCAGACCGCCAAGCCGGACGGCCGCCCCAACCGCTGCCTCGCCGACTACGTGGCGCCGTCCGGTGATCACCTCGGCGGCTTCGCGGTCTCCGTCCAGGGCGCCGAGGAGCTCGCCGCCCGCTACGAGGCCGCGCAGGACGACTACCGCTCGATCATGGTGAAGGCGCTGGCCGACCGGCTCGCCGAGGCGTTCGCCGAGTGGCTGCATCTGCGGGCCCGCCGCGAGTGGTTCGAGCCGGACGCCGAGCCGGACCTGGCGGACCTGCACGCCGAGCGGTTCCGCGGCATCCGCCCGGCGTTCGGCTACCCGGCCAGCCCCGACCACACCGAGAAGCGGGAGCTGTTCGACCTGCTCGGCGCGGAGAAGGCCGGCATGGGGCTCACCGAGTCGTTCGCGATGACCCCCGCCGCCGCGGTGAGCGGCCTGATCTTCGCGCACCCGGCCGCGCGGTACTTCAGCGTCGGGCGCATCGGCCGCGACCAGGTCGAGGACTACGCGCGCCGGCGCGGCGCGTCGATCGACGAGGTGGAGCACTGGCTGCGCCCCAACCTCGCCTACGAACCGGAGGCTTGATGCGTCCCGAGCTCCCTGCGGCCGTCCTGTGGGACATGGACGGGACGCTCGTCGACTCGGAGAAGGTCTGGACGATCTCCCTGCAGGACACCGCGCGGAAGCTGGGCGGCGAGCTGTCCGCCGCCGCCCGTGAGGCCATGGTCGGCTCGAACATGGCCCGCACGATGGACCTGCTGTTCGCCGACCTCGGCCTCCCGCCCGACCCCGATCACCAGGCCGAGACCGCCGCGTACCTGTCGGCGCGCACGGCGGAGCTGTTCGCCGAGGGCCTGGTGTGGCGGCCCGGCGCGCACGCGGCACTCACCGAGCTGCGCGCCACCGGCCTGCCGATGGCGCTGGTGACCAACACCGAGCGCGACCTCACCGAGTCCGCGCTCGACGTCATCGGGCGACACTTCTTCGACGTCACGGTGTGCGGGGACGAGGTGCCCCGCGGTAAGCCCGACCCGGACCCTTACCTGCGCGCGGCCGAGCTGCTCGGCGTGCCGATCGAGGAGTGCCTCGCCGTGGAGGATTCGCCGACCGGCACCCGCGCGGCGGAGTCGGCCGGCGCCGCGGTGCTCGTGGTGCCCTGCGAGACGACCGTGGAACCCGGCCCTGCCCGGGTGCTGCGCGACTCGCTGCACGGACTCACCCCGGACGAAGTACGGATCGTCTACGACCGTGTCGCCGCCGTACGATGATCACGACCACCCGGTGGCCGTGGCACCGCTCACGGGAGAGGGGCGCCGAGGGGGCCCGGCGGCCGACCGCTGGTCGGTCCGGACGACCGCTCCCCGCGTGCGTCGATCTTCCGGGTGATCGTCTCACCAGCGGATACTGCCACCTGGCGCATCCGGGCGACCGGGTGCAGCACGAGAGGAACGACATTTGTCAAGGGGCCCTGCCGCCGACGACACTGAAACGGTGAGGAGGAACGCGAAGTGAAGACCTTCGACGAGCTGTTCGCGGAGCTCACCGAGAAGGCGGCGACGCGGCCTGCCGGATCGGCGACCGTGGAAGCGCTCGATGCCGGCCTGCACGCGCAGGGTAAGAAGGTTCTCGAAGAGGCCGGTGAGGTCTGGATCGCTGCGGAGCACGAGCCGGACGACGCCTTGGCCGAGGAGATCTCGCAGTTGCTCTACCGGCTGCAGGTGCTCATGCTCGGTCGCGGCCTCCGGCTCGAAGACGTGTACAAGTTCCTCTAGACCTTCCTCCTGCCCCGGGCTCCGCCCAGCTCGTCCTGCACAGCACGACCGAGGAGACGACCTCCGATGCTCCGCATCGCACTGCCGAACAAGGGGACCCTGGCCGAGCCGGCCGCCACGATGATGCGCGAGGCGGGGTACCGACAGCGTTCGGACTCGCGCGATCTGAGCATGCTCGACGAGGAGAACGAGATCGAGTTCTTCTACCTGCGGCCCAAGGACATCGCCACCTACGTCGGGTCCGGCGACCTGCACCTGGGCATCACCGGCGCCGACCTCATGGAGGAGTCCGGCAGCCAGGTCCGCAAGGTGATCGAGCTCGGTTTCGGCCAGTCCAAGTTCCGCTTCGCGGCGCCGCCGCACACCAACGGCGGCCGCGAGTGGACCCTCGCCGACCTGGAGGGTCGCAAGATCGCCACCTCGTACCCGCGGCTGGTGCGGGCGCACCTGGCGCGCAACCGGGTCCGGGCGGACATCATCAAGCTCGACGGCGCCGTGGAGATCTCGGTGCAGCTCGGGCTCGCCGACGCGGTGGCCGACGTCGTCTCCTCCGGCCGCACGCTGCGCCAGCACAACCTGGTGCCGTTCGGTGAGCCCATCGCGGAGTCGGAGGCCACCCTCATCGAGCGGGAGCCGCGTCCCGACCGGGAGGAGCCGCCGGAGATCACCGCGGCCAAGCGGGTGTTCACGGCGCGGCTGCAGGGCGTGGTGTACGCCCGGAAGTACCTGATGGTCGACTACGACTGCCCGAAGGACGTCCTGGAGGACGCCAAGCGGATCACCCCCGGCATGCAGGCGCCGACCGTGGCACCGCTGACCGAGGACGGCTGGTTCGCCGTGCGGTCGATGGTGCCGAAGGCCGATGCCAACCGGGTCATGGACGATCTCGCCCGGCTCGGTGCGCGCGCGATCCTGACCTCGGAGATCCGCTCCTGCCGGGCGGTCGACGGCAGCACCTACTGAGCGGTCTCCTGCGAGGGGCTACCGGGGGCGCACCAGCAGTGCCTGGGCGCCCTGCCCCACCGGCCCGGATGGGTCGTGCAGGGTCGTGGTGGCCAGGCCCGCACCCGTCGGGCCGATGATCGTGCGGGCGTCCACCCCGACCCACTCGCCGGTGGGCGGTCGGTGCAGGTGGATCGTCAGCTCGGTGTTCATGTAGAGCCATTCGCGCAGGTCGAGCCGCCCGGAGATGCCGTTGCCGGAGTCAGCGACCACGGCCACCCGCTGGACCGGCGACATCTCCTCACCGGCCACCAGCGGCAGCCGCGGACGGCCCCAGACGGCACCGTCGCCGGGCTCGAGCCAGGCGCCCTTCACCCAGCGCCACTCGACGTTCTCGATGTAGCCGCACGTCCAGTGCTCCGGGAGGGGGCCCTGCGGCTCCACACCGTCGGGACCGGGCAGCGGCGCCGCGGGCGGCCCGGCGACCGCGACCGTGTCCGACCGCGCGACCCGCCATGCCCGCGCGCGCACGATCGTCCGCCCGTCCGCGGCCAGCTCGGCCGCCACCAGCTCGACGGCGCGGCCGGTGCGCTCCACCTCGGCGTGCACGGTGAGCTCGCCGAGCGGCACCGGCCCGAACAGCTCGAACGTGAACCGCACCGGCTGCAGGTCCGGCCGCGGAGCGCACCGCTCGACCGCCCTGACCAGCAGTGCGGACGGCGGGCCCGCGTGCTGGGCGTCTGCCGACCACGGCCCCTCGGTGGCTGCCGTGGCGAGGAACCGCTCACCGTCCGGCCCGTCGAGCGGCAGGTAGAACGCCTGCTCGGACACGTTGTTCTCGTCGGTCGGGTGCTCGTCCTGCACGTGCTCGGTCCCTCCAAGTCGTCACGACGCCAGCGCCGGTGGCTCGGTGCCCGGCCAGCCAGGGTACGGCGGGGGAGTGCCGCCCCACGCCGGGCACAGCGCCCGGTGGTCGCAGTAGTCGCACATCCGGCCCGGGTTCGGCCGGAAGTCACCGGTGCGCCCCGCCTCGAGCATCGCTGACCACAGCGCGTCGAGGATGCGCCCGAAGCGGCGCAGTTCCGCCTCCTCGGGCCGGTAGCTCAGCGTCTCGCCGTCGGCGAGGTAGTACAGCCGCAGCTCCGCGGGCACCGCGCCGCGGTCCTGCAGCAGCGCGAGCGCGTAGAACTTCAGCTGGAACAGCGCCCGCAGCTCGTGCATCGGGCCCGGCGCAGGTCCGGTCTTGTAGTCGATCACCCGCAGCCCGGCGGGGTCCTCGTCGAGCCGGTCGACGTAGCCGCGCAGCACGACCCCCGACTCGAGTTCGGTCTCCAGCAGCAGCTCCCGGGCCACCGGTTCGATCTCCCGCGGGTCCTCCAGCCGGAAGTACGTGTCGAGCAGCGGGGCGGCCGAGGCAAGCCACTCGGCGAGCTCCGGGTCGTCGGCGCCGGTGAACAGCCCGTCGAGCAGCTCGGGGACGGTCTCGGTCAGCTCCTGCCACAGCGGTGCGACGAGGGCGGCGGCCGCCTCGGGGGAGCGCTGCGCGGCGGGCAGGTCGAACAGCCGCTCCAGCACCGCGTGCACGAGCGTGCCGCGCACCTGGGCCCGGCCGGGCCGCTCGGGCAGCCGGTCGATCGCGCGGAAGCGGTAGAGCAGCGGGCAGGCCTTGAAGTCACCCGCCCGCGACGGGGACAGCGCCGGACGGCGCGGCTCGGAGCTGGCCTCCGCGATCGTCGCGGGGGAGCCGTCGCCGTCGGTCATGCGGGCAAGGCTATGCCGCGCCACCGACAAACCGGCACCGACAGCCCTGGCACCGACAGCCGACGGCCCGGCCGGCCGACGGGGGCGGCAACGCAGGGCACTAGCGTGTCCGCGTGTCCGACGCAGTCTCCGCAGCACCCCAGTCCGCCGCCGTCCGCGCCCGGGGCGGCCCGTTCCGCGACGGCGACCGCGTCCAGCTCACCGACCCCAAGGGCCGCCACTACACGATCACGCTGCAGGCGGGCGCGGAGTACCACACGCACCGCGGCGGGATCCGCCACGATGACCTGATCGGCAAGCCCGAGGGCAGCCTGGTGCACGCGCCGAGCGGCACCCCGTACCTCGCGCTGCGCCCGCGGCTGGCCGACTACGTGCTCTCGATGCCGCGCGGCGCGCAGGTGATCTACCCGAAGGACGCCGCCCAGATCCTCATGTGGGGCGACATCTTCCCCGGTGCCCGCGTGCTGGAGGCCGGCGCCGGATCGGGCGCCCTCACCTGCTCGCTGCTGCAGGCCGTAGGGGCAGAGGGCACGGTCATCTCGTACGAGGTGCGCGACGACCACGCGCGACACGCCCGGCGCAACGTGGAGATCTTCTTCGGCGAACAGCCACCCAACTGGAGCTTGCGGGTCGCTGATCTTCATACTCACGACGGCCGGGCGGAACCGGTCGATCGGGTCGTTCTGGACATGCTCGCGCCGTGGGAGCACCTCGACACGGTGGCCACCGCACTCATCCCCGGTGGGGTCCTCGTCGGCTACGTGGCCACCACGACGCAGCTCTCCCGGCTCGTGGAGGACCTGCGCGAACAGCAGTGCTGGACCGAGCCGGACGCCTGGGAATGCCTGGTCAGGCCGTGGCACGTGGTCGGGCTGGCCGTCCGCCCCGAGCACCGTATGCAGGGCCACACCGCGTTCCTCGTCACAGCGCGCCGGCTGGCGGAGGGCGTCGTCCCGCCGAAACCGCAGCGCCGCCCGACCAGCCGCTGACCTGTCGGACGGCCGTTCCCGCGCCGACCTGCCGAAGGCCCGGTGACACCGCAGTCACCGGGCCTTCGCGTCAAGGCACCGGGCGGTTGAGGGGTGGATCACCGGTTCGCCGCACGGAATAACTCGCCGATTTGCAGGTACCGTATGGAAACGGAGCACGGAGGGAGGATGCCGTGAACCACTACGACGGTCCCGGCAGCGGCAACCCAGGTGATCGCGGCGAGCTGTCTCCGGCAGAGGCAGCAGCCCAGATCCGCTTCCTGGAGGAAGAGGTCGCCCTGCTGCGGCGCAAGCTCAGCGAGGCCCCACGTCACGTTCGTGTGCTGGAGCAGCGTCTCGCCGAGTCGGCCAGCCGGCTCGCGCAGCTCTCCGCGCGCAACGAGAAGCTTACCGAGACCCTGAAGGAGGCCCGCGGGCAGCTCGTCGCCCTCCGCGAGGAAGTCGACCGACTGGCCCAGCCGCCCAGCGGCTACGGGGTCTTCCAGGCCCGGTACGAGGACGACACGGTCGACGTGTTCACGTCCGGCCGGCGCATGCGCGTCGCGGTGTCGCCCGCGGTCGACGCCACGTCGCTGCGGCCCGGGCAGACCGTGCGGCTCAACGAGGCCCTCACCGTCGTCGAGGCGGGCGGCTTCGAACGCATCGGCGAGGTGTGTGCCCTGCGTGAGGTGCTGTACGAGCCGACCGAGGACGAGGCGGGCCGGGCGCTGGTCGTCGGGCACGCCGACGAGGAGCGGGTGGTGTGGCTCGCCGCCCCCCTGTTCGACAAGGACGACCCGGACTACGTCCCGCTGAAGCCGGGCGACTCGCTGCTGGTCGACACCAAGGCCGGTTACGCGTACGAACGGGTGCCGAAGGCCGAGGTCGAGGACCTCGTGCTGGAGGAGGTCCCGGACGTCGACTACAGCGACATCGGTGGCCTCGGGCGGCAGATCGAGCAGATCCGCGACGCCGTGGAGCTGCCGTTCCTGCACGCGGACCTGTTCCGGGAGTACGAGCTGCGCCCGCCGAAGGGTGTGCTGCTGTACGGCCCGCCCGGCTGCGGCAAGACGCTCATCGCGAAGGCGGTCGCGAACTCGCTGGCCAAGAAGGTGGCGGCGGTCCGCGGCGAGGACCCGAGCGAGGGCCGCGCGTTCTTCCTGAACATCAAGGGCCCGGAGCTGCTGAACAAGTTCGTCGGCGAGACCGAGCGGCACATCCGGCTGATCTTCCAGCGGGCGCGGGAGAAGGCGTCCGCGGGCACCCCGGTGATCGTGTTCTTCGACGAGATGGACTCGATCTTCCGCACCCGCGGTTCGGGGGTGTCCTCCGACGTCGAGACCACGATCGTGCCCCAGCTCCTCGCCGAGATCGACGGCGTCGAGGGCCTGGAGAACGTGATCGTGATCGGCGCGTCCAACCGCGAGGACATGATCGACCCCGCGATCCTGCGGCCCGGTCGGCTGGACGTGAAGATCAAGATCGAGCGGCCGGACGNGGAGGCGGCGAAGGACATCTTCTCGAAGTACCTGACCGAGACGCTGCCGATCCACAAGGACGACCTCGCCGAGTTCGGCGGCGACCGGAAGGCGTGCATCGACGCGATGATCCAGCGGGTCGTCGAGCGGATGTACGACGAGAGCGAGGAGAACCGGTTCCTGGAGGTCACCTACGCCAACGGCGACAAGGAGACGCTCTACTTCAAGGACTTCAACTCCGGCGCGATGATCCAGAACATCGTCGACCGGTCGAAGAAGGCCGCGATCAAGTCGGTGCTGGAGACGGGCCAGCCGGGTCTGCGGGTCCAGCACCTGCTGGACGCGATCGTCGACGAGTTCGCCGAGAACGAGGACCTGCCCAACACCACCAACCCCGACGACTGGGCGCGCATCTCCGGCAAGAAGGGCGAGCGGATCGTCTACATCCGCACGCTCGTCACCGGGAAGAACGCCGACACCGGCCGCGCGATCGACACCGCGTCGAACACGGGCCAGTACCTGTGACGACCCACCTGTAGGAGACGACGAGCAGGCGAACCGCCCGGTGCTTCGAGCACCGGGCGGTTCGCCGTGTTCGGGGGACGTGTTCGGGGGATGCGTGCAGATCGTCGTCGGCGACCTGCGGGGTCGCGACGTGGCGGCGTTCCCGCAGGCGCACCTGGACCAGACGCACGAGCTGAGCCCGCCCGAGCACGTGCACGCGCGCGGGACCCGGATGCGCTGCGCGCACCGGAGACCGCGTTCTGCACGTGCGCGACCACGGCCTGCTGGTCGGCTGCGGGGCGCCGGAGGACCTCGGTGGAGTTCACGCTCGACCTCCACCCGCTGGATCTCGCGCTGGATCTCACACCGGCGTCCGGGACCTTCGCCCCCACCGATTCCCGACGAACGGCCCTTTCGTAGCAGCATTGCGCACGAAAGGGCCGTTCGTGGCTTTCCCGGTCCGGGTGAGGTGCTGGTCACAGGCCTGCTGACGCGGAGAGGGCCGATCCGCGGCGGACCGCCCGGCGGACCCGTGGTTGATCAGCGTGGATATCCTCAACATCCGTTGATCAAGGTCTTTGTCCGCAGATTCATGCGTGACGCAGGCCATGGTCCGCAGATTCGGCATCTCACCGCCTTGTCTGGAATCATTCAAGACAAGCCCGCGGTGCTCCCCTGGTTCCGCGGCGGTCGCACGAGTAGGAGTGACGATGCCTCTGATCAACAGCACCATCCAGCCGTTCAAGGTGAACGCTTTCCACGACGGGAAGTTCATCGAGGTCACCGACGCCGACCTCAAGGGCAAGTGGAGCGTGCTGGTCTTCTACCCGGGTGACTTCACCTTCGTCTGCCCCACGGAGCTCGAGGACCTCGCCGACAACTACGAGGAGTTCCAGAAGCTCGGCGTCGAGGTGTACGCCGTCTCCACCGACAGCCACTTCTCGCACAAGGCGTGGCACGACAGCTCGCCGGCCGTCGGCAAGGTGAAGTACCCGATGCTCGCCGACATGACCTTCGAGCTCTCGCGCGCCTTCGACGTGCTGATCGAGGACGCGGGCCAGGCCCTGCGCGGCACGTTCGTCATCGACCCCGACGGCGTGATCAAGGCCGCCGAGGTCAACGACAACGGCATCGGCCGCAGCGCCGCCGAGCTGCTGCGCCGGGTCAAGGCCGCGCAGTACATCGCCGCCCACCCCGGTGAGGTCTGCCCGGCGAAGTGGGAGGAGGGCGCCGAGACCCTGTCCCCGTCCCTGGAGCTGGTCGGCAAGATCTGACATGCTGGACGAGCGCCTGAAGGCGCAGCTCAAGGAGCATCTTGGGCTGCTCCGCAAGCCTATCGAGCTGGTGGCGACCCTGGGCGATGACTCCGACAGGGTCAGTCAGCAGACACGGGAGCTGCTGGCCGACATCGCGTCGGTCAGCGACAAGGTGACCGTCGTCGAGCGCGACCTCGACGACGTGCGCCGCCCGTCGTTCCTGATCACCAATCCCGGCGTGGACACCGGCGTCCGCTTCGCAGGTGTCCCGCTCGGGCACGAGTTCACCTCCCTGGTGCTGGCGCTGCTCCACGTGGGCGGTCACCCGCCCAAGGAGGAGGCTGAGCTGCTCGAGCAGGTCAAGGCGCTGCCGGGTCCGCTGCACTTCGAGACCTACTTCTCGCTCACCTGCCAGAACTGCCCCGACGTGGTCCAGGCGCTCAACATCATGAGCGCGCTGAACCCGAACGTGACCCACACGGCGATCGAGGGCGGTGCGTTCGCGGACGAGGTCAAGGCGCGGGAGATCCTGAGCGTCCCGACCGTCTACCTCAACGGTGAGCTGTTCGCCCAGGGCCGGATGGGCTTGGCCGACATCGTCGCCAAGCTCGACTCCGGCGCCGAGGAGCGGCAGGCGCAGGAGATGTCCGGCCGCGAGACCTACGACGTGCTCGTCGTCGGGGGCGGCCCGGCCGGTGCGACGGCGGCGATCTACGCGGCCCGCAAGGGGATCCGCACCGGGCTGGTCGCCGAGCGGCTGGGCGGCCAGGTCCTCGACACCGCCGGGATCGAGAACTACCCGACCGTGCTGCACACCGAGGGCGTCCAGTACGGGGCGGCTCTGGAGCGGCACGTGCGGGAGTACGAGGTCGACGTCATCGACCGGCAGAAGGCGGTCAAGCTCGTCGCGCCGGTCGAGGAAGGCGAGCCGCTGGTCGTCGAGTTCGAGAACGGTGCGCAGCTGCGCGCCCGGACGATCGTGCTCGCGACCGGCGCCCGGTGGCGCAACCTCGGGGTCCCCGGCGAACAGGAGTACCGCAACAAGGGCGTGACCTACTGCCCGCACTGCGATGGCCCGCTGTTCAAGGGCAAGCCCGTGGCGGTCGTCGGAGGCGGCAACTCGGGGGTGGAGGCGGCCATCGACCTGGCCGGCATCACCTCCCGGGTCACGCTCCTGGAGTTCCTCGGGGAGCTGCGCGCCGACGAGGTGCTGCAGCGCAAGCTGCGCAGCCTGCCGAACGTGACGGTCGTGCTGGAGGCGCAGACCACCGAGGTGATCGGCGACGGTCGCCGGGTCACCGGGCTGCGCTACCGGGACCGCACGAGCGGCGAGGAGCACGTCCTGGACGTGGCGGGCGTCTTCGTGCAGATCGGGTTGGTGCCGAACACGGACTGGCTGGCCGACACCATCGAGCTCACCGACCGGGGCGAGGTCGTGGTGGACGCCGCCGGCCGGACGAACGTCCCGGGGGTGTTCGCGGCGGGTGACTGCACGACCGTGCCGTACAAGCAGATCGTCACCGCTGCCGGTGAGGGGGCGAAGGCCGCGCTGAGCGCCTTCGACCACCTGATCCGCACGACGGCGCCGGTCTGATCCGGCACCGCGGCGGGCCCGCGCGATCTCCACGAACGGCCCTTCCGTGAGCAGCACCGCTCACGGAAGGGCCGTTCGCGGCTCTTCGGGGCTGTCCGATCCGTTCACGACAGGGGCCGCCGGGAGCCCCTAGCGTCGCGGCGCACGACGCACGGACGCTTCGACCACACCGGCATCATCGTCTCCGACATGGCGAAGGCACCGGCCTTCTACCGCCTGCTCGGCCCTGGACTGCCCCCTGAGGCGGACGGGCACGTGGAGGTGACCCTGCCCGGCGCCCGACGGCACGGGCGTCGACCTGTTCGGCCCGCTCAGCTGAGCCGGGCTGGTCCCGACGAGGGTGCGGACCTCCTGGGAGAGGTGCGGCTGGCCGGCGTAGCCAGCCGAGCGCGTCGGCCAGCTCCGCGGCTGATCGCCCGGCCACCGCACCGCGCGACGCGCGCCGCACGGCAGGGCGGGATCGCCGGGCAGCCGCGGGGCGAGGTCGAGCAGCACCGCGGTGGGATCGTCGCCGCGCTCGATGCGGGCGGTCGCGGCGCCGGCGAGATCGGGGAGCAGCTCGGCGAGCGGGACGCGCTGGTCGCGCAGCGCCGCGCCGGGCACGCCACGAGCGACGGGAGCGCACCCGGCTGGAAACGCACACCGGCGGCCGCGCCGGAGCGCGACCGCCGGTCAGGTGCGGTGTCCGGGCCGGCGACGAGGAGCTCGCCGCTGCTCCAGACCAGGTCCGTGCACCCGTCCGGGAGCACGCGCCGCGAGGTGCGTCGAGCGTCCAGACGGCCGCGATCGCCTCCCGCAGTGCCGTCGGCGGCGTCGTTCCCGGTAAGGGCCCGACCTCGTGATAGGTGCTCGCCGGCTCGCGAGTGGCCGGCTCTCACCTCACGTGCGACTCACTTGCGCAGCACGGCCTCGATCTCGAGGGTGATGGTGACCTTGTCGCCGATCACCACGCCGCCACCGTCGAGCGGCATCTGGATGTCGACGCCGAAGTCGTTGCGGTTGATGGTGGTGGTGGCCTCGAACCCGGCGCGGGTGCCGCCGTAGGCGTCCGGCCCGAAGCCGGTGAACTCCAGGTCGAAGGTGACCGGCTTGGTCACGCCCTTGATGGTCAGCTCGCCCTCCAGCTTGTCCTCGCTGACCGAGGTGGAGCGGAAGGTCCAGGTCGGGTACTTCTCGACCGCGAAGAAGTCGGCGGAGCGGATGTGCTCGTCGCGCTGCTCGTTCGCCGTGTCGATCGAAGCGGCGTCGACGGTGGCGGTGACCTTCGAGTCCTCCAGGTTCTCACCGGTGACGATCTCGCCCGAGAACGTGGTGAAACGGCCGCGGACCTTGCTGACCATCATGTGCCGGACGGCGAAGCCGACCGTGGAGTGGACGGGGTCGATGTCCCAGGTGCCGGCGATGTAACCGGGGATGCGGGTCGCGGTCGTCATGCTGCTTCGGTCCTCCGTGGGGGTACGTGAAAGCTCAGTTGTTGAGCGGACACCAATAATTACAAGTTGAGCGTTCACATAATTCCCGCGGTGGTGGTCATCACACCGATGGCGCAAGATCACGGATGCACGACGGGCGCACCGCCGACGGGAGTCGCCTACTAGGGTGGCGACCATGTCATCGCACTTCGACGTGGTCGTTCTCGGTGCAGGTCCCGGTGGGTACGTCGCGGCGATCCGCGCGGCTCAGCTCGGCAAGAGCGTCGCCGTGGTGGAGGAGAAGTACTGGGGCGGCGTGTGCCTGAACGTCGGGTGCATCCCGTCGAAGGCGCTGCTGCGCAACGCCGAGCTCGCGCACCTGATGACCGACGAGGCGAAGACCTTCGGGGTCTCCGGCGACGTCTCGTTCGACTTCGGGGCCGCCTTCGACCGCAGCCGGGCCGTGGCCGAGGGCCGCGTCAAGGGCGTGCACTACCTGATGAAGAAGAACAAGATCACCGAGTTCGACGGGCGGGGCACGTTCGTCGAGCCCGGTGTGATCGAGGTCGCGCTCAACTCCGGCGGCACCGAGACCGTCACCTACGACGACGTCATCATCGCCACCGGCACCACCACCCGGATGCTGCCCGGGGTGGAGCGCTCGGAGAAGGTCGTCACCTACGAGGAGCAGATCCTCAGCCGCGATCTCCCGAAGAGCATCGTCATCGCGGGGGCCGGCGCGATCGGTGTCGAGTTCGCGTTCGTGCTGCGCAACTTCGGCGTCAAGGTCACGATCGTCGAGTTCCTCGACCGGCTCCTGCCGCTGGAGGACGCCGAGGTCTCCAAGGAGCTGGCCCGCCGCTACAAGAAGTACGGCATCGACGTGCTGACCTCCACGAAGGTCGAAGCGGTCGACGAGTCCGGTGACGGTGTGACCGTCACGGTCACCCAGAACGGCCAGGAGAAGACGCTCACCGCCGACAAGCTGCTCTCCGCGATCGGGTTCGCCCCGCGCACCGAGGGCTACGGCCTGGAGAGGCTGGGCGTCGCGCTGACCGAGCGGGGCGCGATCGCGGTCGACGACCACATGCGCACCAACGTCGAGCACGTGTACGCGATCGGCGACGTCACCGCGAAGCTGATGCTCGCCCACGTCGCCGAGGCCCAGGGCGTGGTCGCGGCCGAGACGATCGCCGGCGCCGAGACGATGCCGCTCGGGCCCGAGGACTACGTGATGATGCCGCGGGCGACGTTCTGCACACCGCAGGTGGCGAGCTTCGGCTACACCGAGGCCCAGGCGAACGAGCTGGCCGCGGAGCGCGGGTGGAAGGTGAAGGTCGCGAAGTTCCCCTTCACCGCGAACGGCAAGGCGCAGGGCATCGCCGAGCCGGGCGGGTTCGTCAAGCTCATCAGCGACGACACGCACGGCGAGCTGCTCGGCGGTCACCTCATCGGCCCCGAGGTCACCGAGCTGCTGCCGGAGCTCACGCTGGCGCAGAAGTGGGACCTCACCGCCCACGAGCTGGCCCGCAACGTCCACGCGCACCCGACGCTGTCCGAGGGGCTCCAGGAGGCCATCCACGGGCTCGCCGGGCACATGATCAACTTCTGAGCCGTGCGCCGGCCCGTCGCTGGTTCGGCACCGGATGCGCCGTGGACCGTCGACGAGCTCGCCGCCGCGGTCCGGGAGCGGCTGCCGGAGGCGACCGGCGTGGTGGCCGACCGCACCGGGACCGGGCTCGTCGTCGAGCTCGCCGAGGCCGAAGGCCGGGAGGCGAGGTGGCGGCTCACCTTCCCGGGGATGCTCGCGGGGCTCGGCGGCGAGCCCCTGACCGCGGCTGCGCTCATCGTGCGGGCGAACGTGCAGGAGTGGCGCGAGGTCCGTGATCGGTACCCGGACGGCCTGCCCGGCATGACCGTGCGGTGGTTCGGCTGATCCCCGTCCTGATCCCCTCGGACCCCGCCTCAGGTCCCCAGCCGGGCCAGCCAGCGCTGCGCACCCACCCGCCCGTCCGGGGCGAACGGGCGAGCCGGGTCGGCGAGCACCGCACGCAGCTCCGCCACGGTGACCCAGCCGCCCCAGGCCACCTCCTCGGGCTGCCAGGTGACCGGGCCGTCCCAGAACGCCTCGTAGGCGAACACGTGGTAGCGCAGCCGGCCGTCGTCGTAGCGGAACCGGTCGAGCGGCGCGAGCGGGACGCCCGTCACCCCGAGTTCTTCGGCCAGCTCCCGCTCCGCGGCCGCACCGGGCGTCTCGCCCGGGTCGACCACCCCGCCTGCCCAGCAGTCGTACGCACCCGGGTGGACCAGTTTGGTGTCCGTCCGCCGGTGCAGGTAGACCCGCCGTCCGTCGGTGCTGCGCAGGAGCACGGCCGTGGCGGCGTGCCAGAGTCCGTCGCGGTAGACGACGCTGCGTTGCGCCGCTTCGCCGGTCGGGGCACCCTCGGGGTCGTAGAGCGCCACGAGTTCGGCGCCAGGATCCTGCACGGTCCCATCTTCCGCCGGTTAGGCTCGGCGGATGAGCTCGTGTGAGGTGCGCGCGTGACACAGCCGTCGACGAAGCCCCTGTCCGGTGCTCGCCGGATCATGGGCACCGAGGTCGAGTACGGGATCTCGGTGCCCGGTGACCCCGCCGCGAACCCGGTGATCACCTCGACCCAGATCGTCCTGGCGTACGCCGCGGCGGCCGACATCCCGCGGTCCCGGCGTGCCCGGTGGGACTACGAGGTGGAGTCCCCGCTGCGCGACGCGCGCGGGTTCGACCTGTCCGCGCCGACGATGCACTCGCCCGGCGACTCCGACCTCGACGACCTGGGTGCCGCGAACGTCATCCTCACCAACGGTGCCCGGCTCTACGTCGACCACGCGCACCCGGAGTACTCGACCCCCGAGGTCCTCACCCCGCGCGACGTCGTGATCTGGGACAAGGCGGGGGAGCGGACGATGGAGGAGGCCGCGCTGCGGGCGGCCACCGTCCCCGGCGCCCCGCGGATCCAGCTCTACAAGAACAACGTCGACGGCAAGGGCGCGAGCTACGGCTCGCACGAGAACTACCTGATGTCCCGGTTCACCCCGTTCCCGGCGATCGTGGCGGGGCTCACGCCGTTCTTCGTGACCCGGCAGGTGATCACCGGCTCCGGGCGGGTCGGGATCGGCACGACGGGCGAGGAGCCCGGCTACCAGCTGTCCCAGCGGGCCGACTACATCGAGGTCGAGGTCGGCCTGGAGACCACGCTCAAGCGCGGCATCATCAACACCCGCGACGAGCCGCACGCCGACGCCGACAAGTACCGCCGTCTGCACGTGATCATCGGCGACGCGAACCTGAGCGAGTACTCCACACTGCTGAAGGTCGGCACCACGGCGCTGGTGCTGGACATGATCGAGAACGGCGTCCGGTTCGACGAGCTGCGCCTGGCCGAGCCGGTGCGCTCGGTGCACCGGATCAGCCACGATCCCACGCTCAAGACCACCGTCGACCTGGTGGACGGGCGCAAGTTCACCGGCCTGGACGTGCAGCGGGCGTACTTCGAGAAGGCGCAGAAGCACGTCGAGAACACCCTGGGCGCCGACGTCGACCCGGACACGGCCGAGGTGCTGCAGCTGTGGGGCGAGGTCCTCGACGCGCTCGAGCGCGACCCGATGGAGACCGCCGACCGGCTCGACTGGACGGCCAAGCTGCGGCTGCTCGAGGGCTACCGGGAGCGCGACGGGCTCAGCTGGGAGTCCGGGCGGCTGGCGCTGGTGGACCTGCAGTACAGCGACGTGCGGATGGCGAAGGGGCTCTACAACCGCCTGGCCACCCGCGGGTCGATCAAGCGGCTGGTCAGCGAGGAGGACATCCGCGCGGCCATGCACAACCCGCCGGAGAACACCCGCGCCTACTTCCGCGGTCGCTGCCTCGAGCGGTACCCCGGTGAGGTCGCTGCGGCCTCGTGGGACTCGGTCATCTTCGACCTCGGCCGCGAGTCGCTGGTGCGCATCCCCACCCTCGAACCGCTGCGCGGCACCCGGCGGCACGTGGGCGAGCTGATCGACAACGCGCGCACCGCCGAGGAGCTCGTGACCGCCCTGACGCAGGGCTGAGCGGCGCCGGTTGGCCGGCTGCGAACACCGCGGACGAGGGGTGCACCGCGTCCCGATCACGGGCGTGTCGTCGGCGTGCTGGGTTACTGTTTCCTCAACGGGCACGTGCGGCGACAGGTGTCCGGGAGGAGGAGGTACTTCACATGTCGCAGGAACAGACCAAGCGTCAGGGCGGCGGTGGCGGCGACGACGAGACCGGTTCCGACAGCGCCGCCGCCGGCCAGGAGCGTCGCGAGAAGCTCGGCGAGGACGTGGACACGATCCTCGACGAGATCGACGACGTCCTCGAGGAGAACGCGGAAGACTTCGTCCGTGCGTACGTCCAGAAGGGCGGGGAGTAACTTCCTCTCCTGCACGACGAGATCACGACCTGGTGCGCGCACGCCGTGACGGCGTGCGCGCCGGCACGAAGGAGAGGCACGCCCTGAGCATGGAGTTCCGGCCCCCGGTCACTGCCCCAGGTCTCGGTGCGTACCTCGCGCCCGGACCCATGTCGTTCACCGACTTCGTCAGCTCCCACGCGCCGCACCTGCTGCCCACCCCCGCTGCCGCGCCCGCGGCGTCCGGGGCCGCGGCCGGTGGGCTCGACGTCCCCCACGGCACCACGATCGTCGCGCTGACCTTCCGCGACGGCGTGGTGATCGCGGGCGACCGGCGGGCGACCTCGGGGAACGTCATCGCCCAGCGCGACATCGAGAAGATCTTCATCACCGACTCGTACTCGGCCGTCGGGATCGCGGGGTCGGCCGGCGTGGCCCTCCAGATGATCCGGTTGTACTCGGCCGACCTGGAGCACTACGAGAAGCTCGAGGGCGTCTCGCTGTCGTTCGACGGCAAGGCCAACAAGCTGGCCCAGTCGGTCGCGGCCAACCTCGGCGCGGCCATGCAGGGCTTCGTGGTGGTCCCGCTGTTCGTCGGCTACGACCCCGAGGCGGGCGGCGGGCGGATCGTCAACTACGACGCCACCGGCGGCCGCTACGACGAGCACCTCGGCTACAACGCGGTCGGGTCGGGATCGGTCTTCGCGAAGTCGGCGCTGAAGAAGACCTACGACCCGAACGCCGACCAGGCCGCGGCGATCCGCACGGCCCTGGCGGCCCTCTACGACGCGGCCGACGACGACACCGCCACCGGCCTGCCCGACCTCACGCGGGGGCTCTACCCGACCGTGGTGAGCATCACCGGGGCCGAGGGCGCGGTGAAGCGGCCCACCTCGGAGATCGAGGCGATCGTGCGCGACATCGTGGCCGAGCGGACGCAGAGCCCGAGCACCGGAACCGCGGAGGCCTGAGCCATGACGATGCCGTTCTACTCCTCGGTCGACCAGCTCCTGCGCGACCGTTCGGAGCTGGCCCGCAAGGGCATCGCCCGGGGCCGCAGCGTCGCGATCCTGACGTTCACCGGTGGCGTGCTGTTCGTGGCGGAGAACCGCTCGAAGGCGCTCAACAAGATCTCCGAGATCTACGACCGCATCGGCTTCGCCGCGGTCGGGCGCTACAACGAGTTCGACGCCCTGCGCACCGCCGGTATCCGCGCCGCCGACTTCCGCGGGTACGCCTACGACCGCCGCGACGTCACCGCCCGGATGCTCGCGAACATGTACGCGCAGGTGCTGGGCGCGTCGTTCGTGGAGCAGCAGAAGCCGTACGAGGTGGAGCTGTGCGTGGCAGGCGTCGGCCTCACACCGGAGGGTGACCAGCTCTACCGCATCACCTACGACGGCTCGATCACCGACGAGCCGCAGTTCGTGGTGATGGGCGGCACCACGGAGCCGATCAGCTCCAAGCTCAAGGAGACCTACACGACCGGGCTCGACCTGGAGGCGGCGCTCGCCGTGGCGGTGGAGGCGCTGCAGGCGGGCACCGCGCCCGGCAACGGCACGCCGACCCCGCTCGGCGTCACCGCGCTCGAGGTGGCGGTCCTGGACCGCACCCGCGAGCGCCGCACGTTCCGCCGCATCCAGGGCGAGACGCTGCGCAACCTGCTCCCCGAGGCCAACCGGAACGTCGACGTCCCCCCGGGCCCCGACGCCGTCGGCGGCGACGAGAGCCCGGCGGGCGCCGGTGCCACCGAGAGCTGACCTGCGACTCACCCACCGCCCCGTCCGCACTCCGCGGGCGGGGCGGTGGTGTCATGGGATGGTGTCTGACGGCACGGTGCCGGAGGCGGAGGACGAGCTGGCCGTTCGGCTGCGGCGCATCGGGCAGCACCCGTTCCGCGCGAGGTTCCGGCTGCGCGGCCGCGACCGGGCGATCGTCGACCTGCGCGGCATCGCCACTGTCCGCCGGCACGCCGAGGAGCTGATCGGCGACCGGTTGGCCCCGGCGCAGCCGCGCAACGACGGCAAGCAGACGCCCTACCGCGGCCATCCCGTGTTCGTCGCCCAGCACGCCACCGCGACCTGCTGCCGCGCCTGCCTGCAGCGCTGGCACGGCATCCCGGCCGGCCGCCCCCTCGACCCGGCCGAGCGGACCTACGTGGTGGCGGCGATCTGCCGGTGGATCACGTGGCAGTACGCCCCGGGGCACCCGCCGCCGTGACCCGCTCGCGCACCGCTCACGCCCGCAGGTACGGCCGGTCGCGCCCGGTCCAGCGGTCCTCGTCGCGGCGGTAGACCGGGATCGGCTCGGGCGCGACGCGGAAGGTGAACCGCCCCGACTCCTCCACGACCTCGCCGTCGGTGGCGAGCATGCCGGGCACCTCCAGCTCCACGTCGAACGACGGGGCCTCGCGCTGCACGTAGACGCGGCTGCGGCCGAGCGCGCCCAGTGCCAGCCCGACGACCGCGCGGAGCCGGGAGAACGGCACGTCGGCCCGCAGCCAGCGGGCGTCGAGCAGGCCGGTGTCGAGGGACGGCCGCCAGGCCGGCACGAACCCGCGCGGGTAGTAGGGGTTGTTGCCGATGAACAGGAACCACACGGTCTGCCAGCGGCCGTCGATGCACACCCGCACCGGCTCCGAGCGGCGCAGCACCACGGCGAGGGCGAGGGCGAACGCCGGCCACTTGCCCAGCCGCGGCTGCCAGCGCTCGCGCAGCCGCACCAGCTCCGGGTAGGAGCCCAGGCTCGCGGTGTTGATGAACACCCGGGTGCGCACGACGGCGTCGGGCTCACCCGCGCCCCGCGGCGGGTGCACGTCCACCAGACCGAGATCGACCGCCACGGCCTGCCCGGCCCCACCGGCGTCGACGGCCTCCTGCAGGTCGTAGACGCCGACGTCGCGGGCGAAGTGGTTGAGCGTGCCCATCGGCACCACCACGAGCGGCAGGCCGCGGCGCCCGGCCACGGCGGCGGCCGCGGCCACCGAACCGTCCCCGCCGGCGACCCCGACGGCGAGGACCGTGTCCTCGTGCGCGGCGACCGCCTCGTCGAGCTGTTCGTCGAGATCGCGGTCCGGCACGGCCCGCACGACGACCGCGTCCGGGAACGCCTGCTCGATCTCGTCGGCGGGATCGGCGTCCGGATCGCCGGAGCGCTGGTTGGAGATCAGCACGAGGCCCTTGCCGCGGGGCAGCTCCGGCGCGGCGTCGATCGGGCGGGCCCGGGCCTCGTCGGTGGGGCGCACCGGCCACCAGCGCTGCGTCGCCAGCGCGACCCCGGCGCCGACGGCCGCGCCCGCGGCGACGTCCGAGGCCCAGTGCACCCCGGTGTGGACACGGGAGTAGGCCACGGCGGCGGCCAGCGGGGCGATCGCCAGCCCCGTGCGCGGGCTCTCCAGGGCCACCGCGGCGGCGAACGCCGCGGCGGAGGCGGCGTGGCCGGACGGGAACGACGACGACGTGGGCGGGTTCGACAGGGTGCGGTAGCCGGGCAGCTCGGCCGCAGCCGGACGACGGCGCGGCAGCAGCCGCTTGAGCACGCCGTTGGCGAGGATGCTCGACCCGGCGATGGCGGCGATGCCGCGCAGCGCGGCCTTGCGCAGCGCGCCGCGGCGGCAGGCGAGCAGGGCGGCGACGGTGAACCAGAGCAGGCTGTGGTTCGCTGCGGCCGAGACCGTCTTCATCGCCGCGTCGAAGCGGGTCGGCGGGAGCGAGGAGACCGCGTGCGCGATCGCCCGGTCGACCTCGTTGACGTGGGTGTGGACCTTTCCGGCTGCGCGCCGCGGCCTGGAGAGCACGGTCCGACCCTACGGGACGGTCCGCACTCGCTGCCGGAACCGCGATCAATCGGTTAGGGTTGCCTCACCTGAGATCGAGGAGCGTGTGGTGGGCGACAACGGCAAGCGGATACTGGACGACCCGTTGGAGTTGGTGGTGACGACGGTCGCGCCGGTGTCGCCGAACCTGGTGCGGATCGAGCTCGACGGTGCCGATCTCGCCCGGTTCACACCGATGGGCGGGCCCGACGAAGCCGTGGTGCTGCACGTGCCCCTGGACGACGGCGAGCGCGATCCACGCGGGCGCTGGTACACGATCTGCGGCCGGAACGAGGGCCGGCTCGTCGTCGAGCTGGTGACCCACGAGGGCGGCGTCGGGGCGTCCTGGGCGCGCCGGGCCCGCGTCGGCGACCGGCTCGGCGTGTCGTGCCAGGGATGCTGGTTCCGCCGCCCCGCGGACGCGACCTGGCAGATCCTGCTCGGCGACCTGGCGGCGCTGCCGGCGATCAGCCGCATCGTCGCGGAGACCCCGGCCGGGGTGCGCACGGCCGCGCTCGTGGAGGTGCCGGAGCCCGCCGACGAGCGGGACCTGCCCGGCGCCGACGTCACCTGGGTGCACAACCCGCGGCTCGCCGCGGGCAGCACGCTGGCCGAGGCCGCCCGTGGCCTGCTCGCCGACCTGCCCGACGGGCCGGGGTACGTCTACGCGGCGGGGGAAGCGGCCGCGACCCGGGCGGTGCGCCGGATGCTGCGCCACGAGCTGGGCCTGCCGCCCGGCGCCTACGGTGTGCTCGGCTACTGGCGCATCGACGCCGACCGCTGGGTGCAGCGCTACGAGCAGGCCGTGGACACCTACGCGCGGATATGGCAGGAGGCGCAGGCGGCCGGCCGCGACGAGGAGGAGGTCCTCGACATCGCCGAGGAGCGCCTGGCCGAGGTGGGTCTGCTGTAGGGGCGCACCCACCGCGTGTGACCGGACGCGCGCGAAACGCGTGGTTGGACGTGACAATCGGTGGTGGAATCCGCATAGGCTGGGTAGATGCAGCGGCGGATCTACGGTGTGGAGACCGAGTTCGGGGTCACCTGCACCTTCCACGGCCAGCGCCGGCTCTCGCCGGACGAGGTCGCGCGGTACCTGTTCCGGCGGGTGGTCTCCTGGGGCCGGTCGTCCAACGTCTTCCTGCGCAACGGCGCCCGGCTCTACCTCGACGTCGGCAGCCACCCCGAGTACGCCACCGCGGAGTGCGACTCGCTCGAGCAGCTCGTCGCCCACGACAAGGCGGGCGAGCGGATCCTGGAGGACCTGCTCGTCGACGCCGAGCGCCGGCTCGTGGACGAGGGCATCGGCGGCGACATCTACCTGTTCAAGAACAACACCGACTCGGCGGGCAACTCCTACGGCTGCCACGAGAACTACCTCGTGGCCCGGGCCGGGGAGTTCAGCCGCATCGCCGAGGTGCTGCTGCCGTTCCTCGTGACCCGCCAGCTGATCTGCGGCGCCGGGAAGGTGCTGCAGACCCCGCGCGGGGCCGTGTACTGCCTGTCGCAGCGGGCCGAGCACATCTGGGAGGGCGTCTCCAGCGCCACCACCCGCTCGCGCCCGATCATCAACACCCGCGACGAGCCGCACGCCGACGCCGAGCGCTACCGCAGGCTCCACGTCATCGTCGGCGACTCGAACATGTCCGAGGTCACCACCCTGCTGAAGGTGGGCTCGGCGACGCTGGTGCTGGAGATGATCGAGGCGGGGGTGCAGTTCCGCGACTTCACCCTCGACAACCCGATCCGCGCCATCCGCGAGATCAGCCACGACCTGACCGGGCGGCGGACCGTGCGCCTGGCGGGCGGGCGCGAGGCGAGCGCGCTGGACATCCAGCGCGAGTACCACGCGCGCGCCGTCGAGCACGTGGCCGCGCGGGGCAGCGCCGACCCGACCATCGAGCGGGTCGTCGAGCTGTGGGGCCGCACGCTGGACGCCGTCGAGCGGCAGGACCTGTCGCTGATCGACCGGGAGATCGACTGGGCGATCAAGCGCCGCCTGCTGGAGCGCTACCAGCTGCGCCACGACCTCGACCTGGCCAGCCCGCGCATCGCGCAGCTCGACCTGGCCTACCACGACATCCGCCGCGGCCGGGGCCTGTTCGACCTGCTGCAGCGCAAGGGCATGGTCGACCGGGTCACCGACGACGGGGAGATCGAGGCGGCCAAGGACACCCCGCCGCAGACGACGCGGGCGAAGCTGCGCGGCGACTTCATCGCCGCGGCCCAGGCCGCGGGCCGTGACTTCACCGTCGACTGGGTGCACCTGAAGCTGAACGACCAGGCGCAGCGCACCGTGCTGTGCAAGGACCCGTTCCGGTCCCTGGACGAGCGGGTGGACCGGCTGATCGCCTCGCTGTGACGGCGCGGCGCGGGGCTCGGCTCAGTCTTCGCGGCCCTCGCTGAACATCCGCTCGCGGATCCGGGCGAGATCGTCCTGGACCCGGGCCGAGGTGACCGTCTCGTCGTTGCGGCCGGGTTCGATCCCCAGGGCCCGCAGCAGCGCGGCGGCGGGGACGGCCGGGTCACCGGCCTCCCCGAGGACCGGGTGCAGGCCGTTCTCGGCGAGGTGGTGGAACACCAGGTTCACGACGGTCCACGGGTTGAACGTCTCGACCGGCTCGTCCATGGACCCAACCTGGTGGGCTCGTCGGCCCGGGTCAACCCCGCGGGTGTAGCACTGTGAGACGCCTGCCTGGTTCTACGATGCCGGGGTGTCCTCCGCACGCGCCGAGCGGCTGGTGAACCTGGTGCTGTGCCTGCTGTCCACCCGCCAGTACCTGACGGCCGAGCGGATCCGCGGCATCGTCCCGGGCTACGCCGACGCGCCCAGCGACGAGGCGTTCTTCCGCATGTTCGAGCGGGACAAGAACGAGCTGCGTGAGCTGGGGGTGCCGCTGGAGACGGGCCGGATGAGCCCGTTCGACACGGTGGACGGCTACCGCATCGCGCGGTCGGACTACGAGCTGGGGGAGATCGATCTCGCCCCGGACGAGGCCACCGCGGTCGCGCTGGCGTCGCGGCTGTGGGAGACCCCTGAGCTGGCCGGGGCCGCGCACGGCGCGCTGGTGAAGCTGCGCGCGGCGGGCGTGGAGGTGGATGAGGACCAGGGCCGCGTGCAGCCCCGCGCCGGTGGTGCGGACCCGGCGTTCGCGCCGCTGCTGGCCGCGGTGCAGGCCGGACGCGCGGTCACGTTCGACCACCGGCGCGGTGGCCCGGCCGGTGAGGTGGTGCGCCGCACGGTCGAGCCGTGGGGCGTGGTGTCGCTGCGCGGGCGCTGGTACCTGGTCGGGTTCGACCGCGACCGGCAGGCGCCCCGCTCGTTCCGGCTCTCCCGGATCGTCGGCCCGGTGCAGACCGTCGGGCCGGAGGGTGCGGTCGAGGTGCCCGCGGACGTCGATCTGGTCGAGCTGGTGCGGCGCAGCGTCGACCCGGGGCCCGGCGAGCAGCGCACGGCCCGGCTGTGGGTCGCCGCCGGCCGGGCGTACGGGCTGCGCCGACTGGGCACGGTGCGCGGGCCCGCCGAGCACGTGGGCCGGCCGGGCGAGGAGCTGGAGCTCCAACTGCGCCACGTCGACACGCTCGCCCGCTGGATCGCTGGACACGGCCCGGACGTCGTGGTGCTGGATCCGCCGGAGCTCGCCGAGGCCGTGCGGGAGCGGCTGCGCGGGGCGTACGCGGCGCACGCAGCCACCCCGTCGCGCAGCGCGCCCACGGGGGTGCCGACGTGAGCGGCACCTCCGCGGCCGACCGGCTGCCCCGGCTGCTGAGCCTGGTCCCGTACCTGCTGGCCCGGCCGGGGGTGCGGATCGCCGATGCGGCGGCCGACTTCGGCATCACCGAGCGCCAGCTGCGCCGCGACCTCGAGCTGCTGTGGATGTGCGGGCTACCCGGCTACGGGCCCGGTGACCTCGTCGACCTGCAGTTCTCCGGCGACACCGTCACCGTCATCGAGGACGCCGGGATGCGCCGGCCACTGCGGCTGACCACGGCGGAGGCGGCGGCGCTGCTCGTGGCGCTGCGCACGCTCGCCGACGCGCCGGGTGTCGTCGACACGGAGGCCGTGCGGCGGGCTACCGCGAAGATCGAGCGGGCAGTCGGCGACGCGGGAGTCGCCGTCGACTTCGACGCCCCTGGCCACCACGAGGAGGAGGAACGCGCCACGGCGGCCGTGCGGGAGGCGCTGGAGCGCGGGCGCGCCCTGCGGATCCGCTACTACACGGCGGGCCGCGACGCGGTGTCGCTGCGCGTCGTCGACCCGATGCGGCTGCTGCTCGCGGAGGGCCGCGGCTACCTGGAGGCCTGGTGCCGGAAGGCCGAAGGCGTGCGGCTGTTCCGGCTGGACCGCGTCGAGGACGTCGAGGTGCTCGACGAGCCGAGCGCGCCACCGGCCACCGCGGAGCACACCGACATCTCCGCCGGCGTGTTCACCCCGCGCGCCGAGCACCGCTCCGCGGTGCTGGAGCTGGGGCCGGACGCGCTGTGGGTGGCCGAGTACTACCCGGTGGAGGACGTCGTGACCGAGCACGCGCCGGACGGCACCCGGGCCCGGGTGGTGATGCGCTACGCCGACCCGGCGTGGCTGGTGCGGCTCGTGCTCGGGCTCGGCGGGAGCGTCCGCGTCGTCGAGCCGCCGGAGGTCGCCGCGGCCGTCGCCGAGCGGGCGGCGGCCGCCCTGGAGCAGGTCGGGGAGACGGTGGGGGAGCCGCGGTGACGACCGGGTACGTCCTGGCAATGATCGGGTTCGTCGGCGGCGTGGTGGTGCTGCTGGTGCTGGTCGCGACGCTGCTGATGCCACCGCTGCGCCGGTTCACCCACGCCCGCGCGGCGCTGCGGCGCACGATGCGCAGCGAGGTCGCCGCGCTTCGGGCGATCCGCCACGCGCGCGGGTCCGGCGCATCCCCGTCGACATGAGCCTGTAACAGAGGCCGGATCACACCAGCAGGGGCCGGCGGGGCCGACCCGCGTATGCTGGCCGCGTGGCGTCGCGAAGGAGGTCGGCATGATCCCCGGTGGTTGGGAACTGCTCGTCATCGTCGGTGTGCTGCTTCTCCTGTTCGGAGCCAAGAAGCTGCCCGAGATGGCGCGCTCGATCGGCCAGTCCGCGCGTGTGTTCAAGGGCGAGATGAAGGGCCTCAAGGAGGACGAGGCCAAGGCCGCCGCCACGCAGAACCCGCCGGCCGATGAGGCCAAGCCGCTGCCGCCGGCGACGCAGCCCCAGCCGCCGGCGCAGGCCGCCGAGCCCGCGCCGGAGCAGCAGACCCGATCCGGGCAGTAACCGGGCGGTGGGCTGGTTCACGCTGCGGCGGGGCGGCTCACGGCGGGAGAACCCCGACGGCACGATGCCGCTCGTCGATCACCTCTACGAGCTGCGCAACCGGCTCGGGGTGTCCCTGCTGGCCATCCTCGTCACCACGGTCTTCGGCTACGTCTGGTTCGACGTCGGGTTCTTCGGCTGGCCGAGCCTCGGTGAGCTGCTGAAGGACCCGTACTGCTCGCTGCCCGACTCCGCGCGCGTCACCCTCGCCGCCGACGGCTCGTGCACTCTGCTCGGCACCGGCCCCTTCGACCAGTTCGCGCTGCGGTTGAAGGTCGGCGTCACGGCCGGCGTCGTGCTGGCCTGCCCGATGTGGCTCTACCAGATCTGGGCGTTCATCACCCCGGGCCTGTACGAGAAGGAGCGCAAGTACGCGCTGACGTTCGTCTCGTGCGCGGCCGTGCTGTTCGTCGCCGGTGCGGTGCTGGCGTACTTCGTCGTCACCCAGGGCCTCGGTTTCCTGCTCTCGATCGGGTCCGAGGTGCAGACCACGGCGCTGTCGGGCGAGAAGTACTTCTCGTTCGTCATCGCGCTGCTGCTGATCTTCGGGGTGAGCTTCGAGCTGCCGCTGCTCGTGGTGATGCTCAACCAGGTCGGCGTGGTCAGCTACGAGAAGCTGAAGTCCTGGCGGCGCGGACTGATCTTCGGTCTGTTCGTGTTCGCCGCGATCGCGACCCCGGGTCAGGACCCGATCTCCATGGTCGCGTTGGCGATCGCTCTGACCCTCCTGTTCGAGCTGGCCATCCAGATCACCCGGATCACCGACGCCCGCCGTGCGCGCAAGCGGGCTGAGGAGGGTTGGGACAGCTGGGACCCGGACCAGCCGTCCCCGATCGACACCAGCCCCAGCGCGATCGACACGAGCCCGAGCAAGATCGATGCCTCGCCGAGCGTGCTCGAGCCGCCGAAGCCCGGGCATCCGCCGGCGGACGAGCGCACCGACCAGCGGTACGAGGACGCCACGTGAGCGAAACCCGGTCAGCCCTTGCGCTGCGCCGGGATGATCAGCTGGGCGGGCACCGGCGGCGTCGCGGACCGAGTGCGGTGGTCGCGCTGGCGGGGCAGGTCGCACGGCCGGGCGGTGCGCCGGCGCGGTGCGGGTGGTTCGCTCGCGGCCACTCGTACTCCGATCGTGATCACTATCCGTAACGTACTGGTGACATTTCGCTGCCGACCGGCTGGCTCCAGACCATAGCCGAACTCTGTATCCGCTGGTCAGCGAACCGGGAATTACACGCAGGGTATTCACCTGATCGTGTCGCCGGACGGCTGCGCTCGCGCTCGCCGGAGCCCGCGGAACGGGCGTGGCTATCCTTCGCCCGGTGAGTTCCGATCGACGGCCCACGCTCGTCCTCGTCGGCCCGCCCGGCGCCGGGAAGACCACGGTGGGGCGGGCGCTCGCGCGCCGGCTCGGGGTGTCCTTCACCGACGCCGACCACCTGATCGAGGAGCGAGCCGGCAAGTCCATCCCCGACGTGTTCGTCGAGGACGGCGAGCCGGCGTTCCGCGAGCTGGAGCGCGAGGTCATCGCCGAGGCGCTGACCAGCACCGACGGGGTGCTCGCGCTGGGCGGGGGAGCGGTGATGGCCCCGGAGACCCGCGAGGCGCTGCGCGGCCACCGCGTCGTCGCCTTGATGGTCGGGCTCGCCGACGGGGTGCGCCGCACGGGTATGTCGACCGCCCGGCCGCTGCTGACCGGCGTCAACCCGCGCGCCACGTTCAAGGCGCTGCTGGAGGCCCGCATCCCGCTCTACCGGGAGGTCGCCACCGTCGAGGTCGACACCTCGCGCAAGACCCCCGGCCAGGTGGTGCGGGCGGTGCTGGAGGCGATCGGTGAGGCAGCGCCGGACGAGGGGCCCGGCGACGGGATCGACGAGGAGCCGGGCGACGTCGACGAGGTCGGCGCCGGCGCCCCGGACGACCTGCCGCTGCTGCCGAACCCGACGGTTCTAGGCTCTGACCGTGACCGCCCCAGCTGAGCCGATCCGCATCGACGTCACCACCGCCCAGCCCTATCCGGTGCTGATCGGGCGTGGAGTACGGGAGCGGCTCACCACCACCGTCACCGATCTCGGCGCTGCGGCGGTGCTCGTGATCCACCAGGCGGCCGTCTCCGGCATCGCCGAGGTGGCTCGCCAGGAGCTGGAGGCCGCCGGGCTGGACGCGCACCGCGTCGAGATCCCCGACGCCGAGGCCGGCAAGGACATCGGCGTGGCGGCCTACTGCTGGGAGGTCTGCGGACGGATCCCGCTCAGCCGCACCGACGTGATCGTCTCGATCGGTGGCGGGGCGGCCACCGACCTGGCCGGGTTCGTCGCCGCTACCTGGATGCGCGGCGTGCGGGTGGTGCACGTGCCCACCACGCTGCTCGGCATGGTCGACGCCGCGGTCGGCGGCAAGACCGGCATCAACACCGTCTCCGGCAAGAACCTGGTCGGCGCGTTCCACGAGCCGTCGGCCGTGCTCGTCGACCTGGCCACCCTGGACGAGCTGCCCCGGGCGGAGCTGGTCGCGGGCAGCGCGGAGATCCTCAAGACCGGCTTCATCGCAGACCCGGCGATCCTCGACCTCACCGAGGCCGACCCGCAGGCCGCGCTCGACCCGCGCGGTCCGGTGCTGCCGGAGCTGGTGCGCCGCTCGATCCAGGTCAAGGCCGATGTCGTGGCCGCCGACCTGCGCGAATCGCACCTGCGCGAGATCCTCAACTACGGCCACACCCTCGGCCACGCCATCGAGCGGCGCGAGAAGTACACGTGGCGGCACGGCGCCGCGGTGAGCGTCGGGCTGGTGTTCGCCGCCGAGCTGGCCCGCTGTGCCGGCCGCCTCGACGACGCCACCGCCGACCGGCACCGCAGCGTGCTGTCCGCCGTCGGGCTGCCCACCACCTACGCGCCCGACGCCCTCCCGGAGCTGATGGAGACCATGCGCGGCGACAAGAAGACCCGCAAGGGCACGCTGCGGTTCGTCGTCCTCGACGGCCTGGCGAAGCCCGGGCGCCTGGAAGGCCCCGATCCCGCCCTGCTGGAGCGCGCGTACGCGGCGGTGAGCGCATGACCCGCGTCTTCGTGCTGAACGGGCCCAACCTCGGGCGGCTGGGCAGCCGCGAACCCGACGTCTACGGTGCCACCACCTACGCCGATCTCGTCGCGCTCTGCGAACGCACCGGCGAGGAGCTGGGGCTCTCCGTCGACGTGCGCCAGACCGACCACGAGGGCGAGATGCTCGGCTGGGTCCACGAGGCGGCCGACGCCGGCGTGCCCGTCGTGCTCAACGCCGGCGGCTGGACGCACACCTCGGTCGCGCTGCGCGACGCGTGCGCCCAGCTGCGCGCGCCCCTCATCGAGGTGCACATCTCGAACGTGCACGCCCGCGAGGAGTTCCGCCACCACTCCTACCTCTCCGCGATCGCCCGCGGTGTGATCGTCGGCCTCGGCGTCGACGGGTACGCCTTGGCGCTGCGCTGGCTGGCGGAGCACGCGTCGTGAGCACGGCGCGGATCGCCGCGCTGCAGCGGCTGCTGCCGCCGCTGGACGTCGATGCGCTGCTGGTCACCGATCTGGTCAACATCGCCTACCTGTGCGGGTTCACCGGGTCGAACGCGGCGCTCGTGGTGCCCGTCGAGGGCGAGGCCGTGCTGGTCACCGACGCCCGCTACACGGAGCGCGCGAAGGCGGAGGCACCCGACCTGGAGATCGTCCTGGAGCGGGCCGCGGGGGCCGCAGCCGCACGCACGGCCGCGGAACGCGGGGCCCGGCGGCTCGGCTTCGAGGCCGAGCACGTCACCGTCGCGGCGCACGGCGCGCTCATCGCAGCCGCAGGCGCGGCCGGGTTGTGCCGCACCACCGGGCTCGTGGAGCAGCTGCGCGCGGTCAAGGACGACGCCGAGATCGCCGCCCTGCGCACCGCCTGCGAGATCGCCGACGCCGCCCTGTCCGACCTGCTCGCCGCCGGCGGGCTCACCGAGGGCCGCACCGAGCGGGAGATCGCCCGCGACCTGGAGGACCGCATCCGCGGACTCGGTTCACCCGGTCCGTCGTTCGACACGATCGTCGCCGCCGGGCCGCACTCGGCCGTGCCGCACCACGCTCCGACCGATACCCCGCTGCGCCGCGGCGACCTCGTCGTCGTCGACTTCGGCGCGCTGGAGCGCGGCTACCACTCCGACACGACCCGCACGTTCGTCGTCGGGCCGGCGGCGCCGTGGCAGCGGGACCTGTACGCGCTCGTGGCCGAGAGCCAGCAGCGCGGCCGCGAGGCGGTGGCGCCGGGCGCCGACGTGACCGCCGTCGACGCCGCCGCCCGCGACTGGATCCGCGGTGCCGGCCACGGCGACGACTTCCCGCACGGCCTCGGCCACGGCGTCGGCCTGCAGATCCACGAGCAGCCGTGGATCGTGGCGAAGGGCACCGGCGAGCTCGCCGAGTGCATGGTCGTGACCGTCGAGCCCGGGGTCTACCTGAGCGGCCGCGGCGGCGTGCGCATCGAGGACACCCTCGTCGTGCGGGGCGGGGAGCCCGAGGCGCTGACCCGGTTGCCGCGCGAGCTGATCGAGGTCTGAGCCGCCCCGGAGGTCTCCACCCGTTCGGCGCAGTACCGCCCGCCACCGGCCGCTCCGCCGCAGGACGCGACAGGTAAGCTGGCGGACCGACGACGGCCCTTCGCCGTCACACTCCGTACCTGGCGCCCGGCTCGATCGGCCGTGCCGCGCCGCCCATCGACGCAGGAGAGAGTCCCGCACGTGGCCACCACGAACGACCTGAAGAACGGCTTGGTGCTCAACCTCGACGGCCAGCTGTGGTCGGTCACCTCGTTCCAGCACGTCAAGCCCGGCAAGGGGGGTGCGTTCGTGCGCACCACGCTGAAGAACGTGGTCACCGGCAAGGTCGTCGACAAGACCTTCAACGCCGGTACGAAGGTCGACACCGCCACCGTCGACCGCCGCGACATGACGTACCTGTACCGCGACGGCGACGACTTCGTGTTCATGGACACCGACACCTACGACCAGATCCCGATCTCGTCGGAGGTCGTCGGCGAGGCCGCCGGGTACCTGCTGGAGAACCAGACCGCGATGGTCGCCATGCACGAGGGCACCCCGCTCTACATCGAGCTGCCGGCCTCGGTCGAGCTGGTCGTGTCGCACACCGAGCCCGGCCTGCAGGGCGACCGCTCCACCGGCGGCACGAAGCCCGCCACGCTGGAGACCGGCGCCGAGGTCCAGGTGCCGCTGTTCATCAACACCGGCGACAAGATCAAGGTCGACACCCGCGACGGCCGCTACCTGGGACGCGCGTCCAGCTGATGTCCGCAGCCCGGCAACCGCGCCCGCAGCGGGCCCGCACCAAGGCCCGCAAGCGGGCGCTGGACATCCTCTTCGAGTCCGAGGCCCGCGGCGAGGACCCGCTGGAGGTGCTCGCCCACCGGCGCACGACCGACGACGCGCCCCCGGTGTCGGACTACGCGGCCACGCTCGTGGAGGGTGTCGTCGCGCACCGCGAGCGGATCGACCAGCTCCTCGCCGAGCACGCCGAGGGGTGGACCGTCGCGCGGATGCCGGCCGTGGACCGCACCCTGCTGCGGATCGGCGTGTACGAGCTGCTCTGGGAGGACGACGTCGACGATCCCGTCGCCATCACGGAGGCGGTGGAGCTGGCCCGCACGCTGTCCACGGACGACAGCCCGCGGTTCCTCAACGGGGTGCTCGGCCGCATCGCCGACATCGCCCCGCAGCTGCGCGCCACCCGCTAACCGGCGGGCAGGCCCCAGCGCCGCCCGTAGTCGGCGAGGCCCTGCAGCGAGCGCAGCAGGTCCTCGCCCTGCTGCGTCAGGCGGTAGCGGACCGTCACCGGCATCGCCGGTTCGACGGCGCGCTCCACGAGACCGGCCGCCTCCAGCTCCCGCAGCCGCACGGTGAGCATGCGGGCGGACAGACCCGGCGCCTGCCGCTGGATCTCGCCGAACCGGGTCGCGCCGTGGCCGAGCCCGAGCAGGATCGCGCCGATCCAGCGCCGGCCGACGAACTCCAGGACCGCGCTGAGCCGGACCCGGTCCTCGTCGTCCCTGGTCGGCGGGCTGTGCACTTATCCAAAGTAACCGACTAACCGCCGGCTTGGCGACGTCGGGCGTCGGGCGGACGCTGAGGCCATGCCCGACTACGGCCACCCACTGCGTTTCGGTTCCTTCATCACGCCGCGGAACCGCCCCGTGTCCCGTCCAGCCGATCTGGCCCTGCTGAGCGAAGAGCACGGCCTGGACCTGGTCACGTTCCAGGACCACCCCTACCAGCCCCAGTTCCACGACACCTGGACCCTGCTGGCCTGGGTCGCGGCCCGCACCGAGCGGATCGCGCTCGCCGGCAACGTCCTCAACCTGCCCCTGCGCCAGCCCGCGGTGCTCGCCCGCGCCGCCGCCAGCCTCGACCTGCTCACCGGCGGCCGGGTGCGGCTCGGCATCGGCGCGGGCGGGTTCTGGGACGCGATCGCGGCGATGGGCGGCAAGCGCCTGACGCCCGCCGAGTCCGTCGACGCCCTGCGCGAGGCCATCGAGGTCATGCGCGGCATCTGGAACACCGACGACACCGGTCTCCTGCGCGCCGGCGGCATGCACCACCGCGTCGACGGAGCGAAGCGCGGCCCGGCCCCCGCGCACCCCATCCCGATCTGGGTCGGCGCCTACAAGAAGCGGATGCTCGAGCTGACCGGCACGGTCGCCGACGGCTGGCTGCCGTCGATGCCGTACCTGAAGCCCGGCGACATCACCCGCGGCAACGCGATCATCGACGCCGCGGCGAAGGCCGCGGGCCGCGATCCCCGCGAGATCGAGCGGCTGCTCAACATCACCCCGCAGGAGTCGGTCGAGGACATCGTCTCGCTGGCCCTCGACGAGGGGATCAGCACGTTCATCCTCGCCGGCGACGACCCGAGGCTGCTGGAGCGCTTCGGCCGCGACGTCGCACCCGCCGTGCGGGAGGCCGTCGAGCGCGGCCGGGCCCGCCGCGGCACCGCCACTGTGCGCCCGGCGCGGGTCAAGGCCCGCTCCTCCCGGGTGCCCGGCATCGACTACGCCGGCATCCCCGACTCGCTCGCCGACCGGGCCCTCGAACCCGGCGACCCCGGGTACGCCCGCTACACCGCCGGCTACCTGCGCGGCGGGGCTCCGGCGCTGGTCCTGCGGCCGCGCACCGTGGCCGAGGTGCAGGACGCCGTGCGGTTCGCCGCGCGCAACCGCGACGTGCCGCTCGGCATCTTCAGCGCCGGCCACGGCATCTCCGGCCGGTCCCTCAACAACGGCGGGATCGTCATCGACGTCGGCGCCCTCAACGCCGTCGAGGTGCTCGACGCCGAGTCGGGCCGGGTGCGGATCGGCCCCGGTGCCCGCTGGCTCGACGTGGCGCGCGAACTGACCCCGCACGGCCTGGCGATCACGAGCGGCGACCACGGCGGCGTCGGCGTGGGCGGCCTGGCCACCGCGGGCGGCGTCGGACTGCTCGCCCGCTCCCACGGACTGACGATCGACCACCTCCGCTCCGTCGACGTCGTGCTCGCCGACGGCACGCTCGCGCACGCTTCGGCCGAGGAGAACCCCGATCTGTTCTGGGCCGTCCGCGGCGCTGGCGCGAACTTCGGCGTGGCCGTGTCGTTCGAGTTCGAGGCCGCGCACGTCGGCAAGGTCGGCTTCGCCCAGCTCGTCTTCGACGCCACCGACACCGCCGGGTTCGTGCAGCGCTGGGGCGCGACGCTGGAGGCCGCCGACCGGCGCGTCACCGGCGAGATCATCCTCGGACCCGGCCAGGGCGGTCGCCGGTTCGCGCAGGCGATCCTGGTCGTGGAGAGCGACGACCCGGACACGATCGTCGAGCTGCTGCAGCCGTTCGCGGACATCGCGCCGCTCATGCAGCAGTCGGTCGTGCTGACGACCTACGACGAGGTGATCGGGTTCGCGGTCACCGACGATGAGCAGCACGGCTTCGGCGAGCCGCACTCGCGTTCCGGGATGGTCGAGCACCTCACCCCGGAGTTCGCGAAGGGGGTTGCCGAGATCCTCGACGCGCGGGCCTCGTACTTCTTCGCGATCCGCGCACTCGGCGGGAAGGTCGCCGACGTCCCGGCCGACGCGACCGCCTGGGGCTGGCGGCGGGCGAACTTCACCATCGGTGCGTTCGGGACGCGGAACTCGGGCCTCGACGAGCGGTGGGACACGCTGCTCCTGCCGCACATGGAGGGGCTCTACCTGAGCTTCGAGACCTCTCGTGGGCCCGAGGTCGTGGCCAGGGCGTTCCCGCCCGCGCACCTGGCTCGGCTGCGGGAGCTCAAGCACCGCTACGACCCGACGGGACTGTTCCGCGACAACTTCTTCATCGACCCGGCCGAGCGCGGGGCGGACACCGGGGTCGCCGCGGGCGTCCCGGCGTGAGGGGAGCAGCGTGCGGGACGGGGCCCGAAACACCACGAACGGCACTCTCGTCAGCAGTGGTGCTGACGAAAGTGCCGTTCGTGGCGCCTGCCGGGACGCACGCCGGGCAGCGGCGTGCCGGCTCCCTTCCCCAGGAGCCGGACCGTCACTGCGAGGACGGGCGCGCCTCCGGCGGCAGGACCCCCCAGCTGATCAGCTGGTCGGTGAGCTCGCCCGGCGTCATGTCGTAGATGATCGCAAGCGAGCGCAGGTCCTCCGAGCGGATCGAGAGGACCTTGCCGTTGTAGTCCCCGCGCTGGCTCTGGATCGCCGCGGCGTACCGAGCGAGCGGACCGACCTTGTCGGCCGGCAGCTGCTGCAGGCGCTCCAGGTTGATGACGATCTTCGTGGCGGGCTCCGAGCCGGACGGGACCCGGCCCTCGGGCAGCAGCTCGGCCACGGGCACGCCGTAGAAGTCGGCCAGCTCGGCGAGCTTCTGCACGGTCACGGCGCGGTCGCCGCGCTCGTAGGACCCCACGACGACAGCCTTCCAGCGGCCGCCGGACTTCTGCTCGACGCCGTGCAGCGACAGGCCTTGCTGCTGCCGGATGGCGCGGAGCTTCCCGCCGAGCGCCTTGGCGTAGTCGCCCATGATGGCGACCTCCTCACTTGCGTTTCTGTGTCGGCCGCGGGACCGACGGGTCGTGACGGTGGGTACTGGGGCGGGCTGGTGCGTCGGGGAGCGTCGCACCGGTGCTGCAGTCCGTGGCGGTGCCCCCGCAGTCCGCGGCCACCCACGATGCAGACGATCAATACGGAGAGTAATCCTCCGCGTGCGGCTCCGATCGGTCAAGTTCGTGGCCCCCCGATCGGGCTAGACACGCCGGAGATCACTCGAACGGCTGATCGACACCGGCCCTCCGACGTCAACAGCAGCGCCCCCACGGTGCGCATCGTGTCAGTTCGGTTTCCGCGCGCGTACGGGTGGGTGTCCTCACGTACCCGCGATGAGGCGTCCGTTCCGCTGATACGGTCGGGTCCGTCGAACGCCCCTTCGGCGGATCGACGAACCGGTTCCTTTAAGACCCGTCCGGTGAGGCGGGGAAGGAGACAACTCGTGACGGACGACCGTCGCGGGGGCCCGGCAGATGCAGCGGGGCAGGTCACGCCTGCCCGCGAGCTGCTCAGCGCTGCCGACGTCACCCGCACCATCGCGCGCATGGCGCACCAGATCATCGAGCGGGTGGCCGACCGGGAGACCGGAAGCCTCGCCCACGCCGTGCTGATCGGGATCCCCACCCGCGGCACGATCCTGGCCCGCCGCCTGGGAGCGGCCATCGCCGAGTTCTCCGGCACCGAGGTGCCCGTCGGCTCCATCGACGCCACCCTCTACCGCGACGACCTGCGCCGGGGCCCCGCCCGTGCGCTCGCGGTCACCGACGTCCCCGAGGGCGGGCTCGACGACCTGCTCGTCGTGCTCGTCGACGACGTGCTCATGTCCGGCCGCACCGTCCGCGCCGCGCTCGACGCGCTGTCCGAGCACGGCCGCCCCCGCGCGGTGCAGCTGGCGGTGCTCGTCGACCGCGGCCACCGGGAGCTGCCGATCCGCGCCGACTACGTCGGCAAGAACGTGCCCACCGCCCGCGACGAGCAGATCCTGGTGAAGTTCACCGAGATCGACGGCGTCGACGGGGTGGCGCTGGCGCGCACGACGGGGGGCGCCGGGTGAAGCACCTGCTGTCCGTGACGGACCTCGACGCCGCGGAGGCGACCGCGCTGCTCGACACCGCCGACCGGCTCAAGCAGGCGCTGCTCGGCCGGGAGGTGCGCAAGCTCCCCACGCTGCGCGGCCGCACCGTGATCACGATGTTCTACGAGGACTCCACCCGCACGCGGGTGTCGTTCGAGATCGCCGGCAAGTGGATGAGCGCCGACACGATCAACGTGAGCGCGCGCGGCTCGTCGGTGTCGAAGGGGGAGTCGCTGCGCGACACCTCGCTCACGCTCTCGTCGATGGGCGCGGACTGCGTGGTCGTGCGCCATCCCGCCTCGGGCGCCGCGCACCGCATCGCCGCGTGGACCGACCGGGACCGCGCGGTCACCGGCATCCACACGTCGGTCGTCAACGCCGGGGACGGCACCCACGAGCACCCCACCCAGGCGCTGCTGGACGCCGCCACGCTGCGGGAGCGGCTCGGCGGGATCGCCGGGCGGCGGGTCGGCATCGTCGGTGACGTCCTGCACAGCCGGGTCGCCCGCTCCAACGTGTTCCTGCTGGCCACGCTCGGGGCGGAGGTGGTGCTGATCGCGCCGCCGACGCTGCTGCCGGTCGGGGTGGAGGAATGGCCGTGCCGGGTCAGCGCGGAGCTGGACGCGGAGCTGCCCGCCCTGGACGCGGTGATGATGCTGCGCGTGCAGGCCGAGCGCATGCACGGTGCGTTCTTCCCGTCCTCGCGGGAGTACGCGATCCGCTACGGCCTCTCCCCGGAGCGCGCGGCGCTGCTGCCCGACCACGCGATCGTCATGCACCCCGGCCCGATGATCCGCGGCATGGAGATCGCGCCCAGCGTGGCCGACGCGCCGTCGTCGGCGATCCTCGGCCAGGTCCGCAACGGCGTGCACGTGCGGATGGCCGTCCTCTACCACCTGCTCGCCGGAGCCAGTTCATGAGCCTCGTCATCCGCAACGCCCGCCCCTACGGAGAGGAGCCCGTCGACCTCCTCGTCGAGGACGGGGTGATCACCGAGATCGGCGCCGGCCTGGCCGGGCCGGAGGGCGCCGAGGTGCTCGACGGCGCCGGCCAGGTGCTGCTGCCCGGGTTCGTCGACCTGCACACCCACCTGCGCGAGCCCGGCGGTGAGGAGTCGGAGACGATCGCCACCGGCTCAGCCGCGGCCGCGCTCGGCGGCTACACCGCGGTGTTCGCGATGCCCAACACCGACCCGGTCGCCGACAGCGAGGTCGTCGTCGAGCACGTGCGCCGCCGCGGCGAGGAGGTCGGCCTGGTCGACGTCCACCCGGTCGGCGCGGTCACCGTGGGGCTCGAGGGCCAGAAGATGGCCGAGCTGGGCACGATGGCCAACAGCCGCGCGCAGGTGCGCATGTTCTCCGACGACGGCCGGTGCGTGCACGACCCGGTGATCATGCGCCGGGCCCTGGAGTACGCCTCGGCCCTGGACGTCGTCATCGCCCAGCACGCCGAGGACCACCGGCTCACCGTCGGTGCCCAGGCCCACGAGGGCGTGGTCGCGTCCCGGCTGGGCCTGACCGGGTGGCCGGCGACCGCCGAGGAGACGATCGTCGCCCGGGACTGCGCGCTGGCCCGGGAGGCCGGTGCCGCGCTGCACATCTGCCACGTCTCGTCCGCGCGCACGATCGATGTGCTGCGGCTGGCGAAGGAGCAGGGGGTGCGGGTCACCGCCGAGGTCACCCCGCACCACCTGCTGCTCACCGACGCCCGGCTGACCAGCTACGACCCGGTCAACAAGGTGAATCCGCCGCTGCGCACCGCCGCCGACACCGAGGCCATGCGGACGGCGCTGGCCGAGGGTCTGATCGACGTCGTCGCCACCGACCACGCCCCGCACGCCGCGCAGTACAAGGACACCGAGTGGGCGGCCGCCCGCCCGGGCATGCTCGGCCTGCAGACGGCGCTGTCGGTGGTCGTGCACACGATGGTGGAGCCGGGCCTGCTGGACTGGCGCGGCGTCGCCCGGGTCATGTCCGAACGGCCCGCCGAGATCGGCAACCTGCCCGACCACGGCCGCCCGATCGCCGTCGGCGAGCCCGCGAACCTCACGCTCGTCGATCCCGACGGCGTCTGGACGGTGCGCGGGGAGAACCTCGCCAGCAAGGCGTCCAACACCCCCTACGAAGGCATGCGGCTGCCGGCGACGGTGACCGCCACGATCCTGCGGGGTCGCATCACGGCACGGAACGGAGAAGTGGCATGACGGCCGTACTCGTCCTGGAGGACGGGCGGATCTTCCGCGGGCAGGCGTACGGCGCCACCGGCACCGCGCTGGGCGAAGCGGTCTTCACGACCGGCATGACCGGCTACCAGGAGACGCTCACCGACCCCAGCTACCACGGCCAGATCGTCGTGCAGACCGCACCGATGATCGGCAACACCGGCTGGAACGACGAGGACGACGAGTCGCGCGGCATCCAGGTGGCCGGCTACGCGGTGCGTGATCCGGCTCGCATCCCGTCGAACTGGCGCTCGCGGCGCAGCCTGGAGGAGGCGCTGACCGAGCAGGGGATCGTCGCGATCGCGGGCATCGACACCCGCGCGGTGGTGCGCCACCTGCGCGAACGCGGCGCCATGCGGGCCGGGGTGTTCTCCGGCCCCGACCTGGCTGACGACGCCGAGCTCGTCGAGCGCGTGCTCGCCAGCCCGCGCATGGAGGGCGCCGATCTCTACGGGGCCGTCACGACGAAGGAACCCTACGTCGTCCCGGCGGCGGGGGAGAAGCGGTTCGTCGTCGCCGCCATCGACGTGGGGATCAAGTTCAACACCCCGCGGATGATGGCCCAGCGCGGCATCGAGACCCACGTGCTGCCGGCCGACTCGCCGTTCGACGCGATCACCGAGCTGAACCCGGACGGTGTGTTCATCGCCAACGGGCCGGGCGACCCGGCCACCGCGGACAAGCCGGTGGCGCTGGTGCGGCAGGCGCTGGAGGCGGACCTGCCGGTCTTCGGCATCTGCTTCGGCAACCAGATCCTGGCGCGGGCGCTGGGCCGCGGGACGTACAAGATGCGCTACGGCCACCGCGGGATCAACATCCCGGTCGTCGAGCTCGACACCGGGCGGGTGGCGATCACCTCGCAGAACCACGGCTTCGCCGTCGAGGGCGAGGCGGGGGAGGAGTGGGACACCCCCTACGGGCGCGCCCGCGTCACCCACGTCTGCCCGAACGACGGCTGCGTCGAGGGCGTCGCCCTCTCCAGCGGGCGGGCGTTCAGCGTGCAGTACCACCCGGAGGCCGCGGCGGGCCCGCACGACGCCGCCGGTCTGTTCGACCAGTTCGCGCAGCTGATGGAGGGTGGTCGCTGATGCCGCGCCGCGACGACATCAACCACGTGATGGTGATCGGCTCCGGGCCGATCGTCATCGGCCAGGCGTGCGAGTTCGACTACTCCGGCACCCAGGCCTGCCGGGTGCTGCGTGCCGAGGGCATCCGGGTGTCGTTGGTGAACTCCAACCCGGCGACGATCATGACCGACCCGGAGTTCGCCGACGCCACCTACGTCGAGCCGATCACCCCCGAGTTCGTCGAGCAGGTGATCGCGGCCGAGCGGCCGGACGCGCTGCTGGCGACGCTGGGCGGCCAGACCGCGCTCAACACCGCGGTCGCGCTGCACGAGCGCGGCGTGCTGGAGCGCTACGGCGTTGAGCTGATCGGCGCCGACATCGAGGCGATCCAGCGCGGCGAGGACCGACTGAAGTTCAAGGAGATCGTCCAGTCGGTCGGCGGCGACGTGCCCCGCTCCGCGGTCTGCCACTCGATGGACGAGGTCCGCGCCGCGGTCGCTGAGCTGGGTCTGCCGGTGGTCATCCGCCCGTCGTTCACGATGGGCGGGCTGGGCTCCGGCATGGCGCACACCCCGGAGGAGCTGGACCGGCTGGCCAGTGCCGGCCTGGCCGCGTCCCCGGTGACCGAGGTGCTCATCGAGGAGTCGGTCCTCGGCTGGAAGGAGTACGAGCTCGAGCTGATGCGCGACCGCCACGACAACGTGGTGGTCGTCTGCTCGATCGAGAACCTCGACCCGATGGGCGTGCACACCGGCGACTCGATCACCGTGGCGCCGGCGATGACGCTCACCGACCGTGAGTACCAGCACATGCGCGACGTCGGCATCGCGGTGCTGCGCGCGGTCGGCGTCGACACCGGCGGCTGCAACATCCAGTTCGCGGTGCACCCGAAGACCGGCAGGCTCGTCGTCATCGAGATGAATCCGCGGGTGTCGCGGTCGTCGGCGCTCGCGTCGAAGGCGACCGGCTTCCCGATCGCGAAGATCGCCGCGAAGCTCGCCATCGGCTACACCCTCGACGAGATCCGCAACGACATCACCGGCGAGACCCCGGCCGCGTTCGAGCCGACGCTCGACTACGTCGTGGTGAAGGTGCCGCGGTTCGCGTTCGAGAAGTTCCCCGGTGCGGACCCCGAGCTCACCACCACCATGAAGTCGGTCGGCGAGGCGATGGCGCTGGGCCGGTCGTTCGGGGAGGCGCTGGGCAAGGCGCTGCGCTCGATGGAGACCGGGACGGCCGGCTTCTGGACCGTACCGGACCCGGACGAGGAGCCGGACGTCGCCACGCCCACCGACGGGCGGATCTACGCGGTCGAGCGGGCGCTGCGGGGCGGCCGGTCGGTCGAGGACGTGGCCCGCGAGTCGGGCATCGATCCGTGGTTCGTCGACCAGATCGCCGCGTTCGTGGAGCTGCGGGCGGAGATCCTCGCCGCGCCCGTGCTCGACGCCGACCTGCTGCGCCGGGCCAAGCGCGCCGGCCTGTCCGACCGGCAGCTCGCCGCGCTGCGGCCGGAGTTCGCCGGCGAGGACGGGGTGCGCTCGCTGCGGCACCGGTTGGGCATCCGGCCGGTCTACAAGACCGTCGACACGTGCGCCGCGGAGTTCGCCGCGAAGACCCCGTACCACTACAGCGCCTACGAGACCGACCCGGCCGCGGAGTCGGAGATCGCCCCGCAGACCGAGAAGCCGAAGGTGATCATCCTCGGCTCGGGGCCGAACCGGATCGGGCAGGGCATCGAGTTCGACTACTCGTGCGTGCACGCCGTGATGGCGCTGCGCGAGGCCGGGTTCGAGACCGTCATGGTGAACTGCAACCCGGAGACGGTCTCCACCGACTACGACACCGCCGACCGGCTCTACTTCGAGCCGCTGACCTTCGAGGACGTCCTGGAGGTCATCCACGCCGAGCAGGCCAGCGGCACCGTCGCCGGGGTGATCGTGCAGCTGGGCGGGCAGACCCCGCTCGGGCTCGCGCAGCGGCTCACCGCGGCCGGGGTGCCGGTGGTGGGCACGTCCGCGGCGGCGATCGACCTGGCCGAGGACCGCGGCGAGTTCGGCGAGCTGCTGCGCACGGCCGGGCTGCCCGCGCCCGAGTTCGGCATGGCCACCTCCTTCGAGGAGGCGAAGGCGATCGCGGCCCGGATCGGCTACCCCGTGCTGGTGCGGCCGTCGTACGTGCTGGGCGGGCGCGGCATGGAGATCGTCTACGACGACGAGACACTGGCCGGCTACATCTCCCGCGCCACCACGATCAGCGAGGACCGGCCGGTGCTGGTCGACCGGTTCCTCGACGACGCCATCGAGATCGACGTCGACGCGCTCTGCGACGGGCACGAGGTGTTCATCGGCGGCGTGATGGAGCACATCGAGGAGGCCGGGGTGCACTCCGGCGACTCCTCGTGCGCGCTGCCGCCGATCACGCTCGGCCGCACGGTGCTGGAGAAGGTCCGCCGCTCCACCGAAGCGCTCGCCCACGGCATCGGCGTGCGCGGGCTGCTCAACGTCCAGTACGCGCTGCACGGCGACACGCTCTACGTGCTGGAGGCCAACCCGCGGGCGTCGCGCACGGTGCCGTTCGTGTCGAAGGCGACGGCCGTGCCGCTGGCGAAGGCGGCCGCCCGGATCGCGCTCGGCGCGACCATCGCCGAGCTGCGCGCCGAGGGGATGCTCCCGGCGACGGGCGACGGCGGGGACCTGCCGCTGGACGGCCCGGTCGCGGTGAAGGAGGCGGTGCTGCCGTTCCACCGCTTCCGCACCCGCGACGGGGAGGGCCTGGACTCGCTGCTCGGCCCGGAGATGAAGTCCACTGGCGAGGTGATGGGCTTCGACGCGTCGTTCGGGGCCGCGTTCGCCAAGTCGCAGGCCGCCGCGTACGGGTCGCTGCCGACGTCGGGGCGGGTGTTCGTCTCGATCGCCGACCGCGACAAGCGGGCCATGGTGTTCCCGGTGCTGCGGTTGGCCGCGCTCGGGTTCGAGGTGCTCGCCACCGAGGGCACCGCGGAGGTGCTGCGCCGGCACGGCCTGGAGGTCACGGTGGTGCGCAAGGCGTCCGAGGGCGGCGGGCCCGGCCAGGAGACCGTGCTGGACCGGATCAAGGCCGGCGAGGTCGACCTGATCATCAACACCCCGTACGGCAACTCGGGTCCGCGCGTCGACGGCTACGAGATCCGCGCCGCCGCGGTCGCCCACGGGGTGCCGTGCATCACGACGATGGCGGGGGCCTCGGCCGCGGTGCAGGGCATCGAGGCGATGATCGCCGGCAAGATCGGGGTGCGGTCGCTGCAGGACGCCCACGCGGTGCTGCGGAAGGCCCGCTCGTGAGCCGGTTCGGTGCGCGGTTGGCCGAGGCCGTCGCCGCCCACGGCACGCTGTGCGCCGGGATCGACCCGCACCCGGGTCTGCTGGTGGCGTGGGGCCTCGCCGACGACGCGGACGGCCTGGCGGCCTTCGCCGGGGCCTGCGTGGAGGCGTTCGCCGGGCACGTCGCGGTGGTGAAGCCGCAGTCGGCGTTCTTCGAGCGGCACGGCTCGGCCGGCATCGCCGTGCTGGAGCGGCTGCTCGCGGACGTCGCCGGGACGGGCACCCAGGTGATCCTCGACGTCAAGCGGGGCGACATCGGCTCGACGATGGCCGGCTACGCCGACGCGTACCTGGCGAAGGGTGCGCCGCTCGGCGCGGACGCGGTGACCCTCACCCCGTACCTCGGGTTCGACTCCCTGGAACCCGGGCTCTCCGCCGCGGCGCAGGCCGGGCGCGGGGTCTTCGTGCTCGCCCGGACGTCCAACCCGGAAGGGGCGGACGTGCAGCTCGCCACCGCGGGCGGCACGAGCGTGGCGCAGCGCATCGTCGATGCCGCAGGGGAGCGCAACGCCGGCGCTGAGGCACTCGGGGACGTCGGCGTGGTCGTGGGCGCCACCCATGACCACGGGCTGGACCTCGGCCGCCTGCACGGCCCGGTGCTCGCCCCGGGGATCGGCGCCCAGGGCGCCGGGCCCGCAGATGTGGCGCGCCGGTTCGCGGGCCTGGACGGCGTCGTGCTGCCCGCGGCGTCGCGGTCGGTGCTGGCGGCCGGGCCGGACCCGGCCGCGCTGCGGGCAGCGGCCCTGCGGCTGCGCGACGAGGTCGCGGCCGTGGCGGGATGACGGACCCGGTTGCGCCGGGGTGATGTCGCGAACACCACACAGCGGATTCCGTCCGGTATCGCACCTGGTCAGGGACCGGAATCGGACCCGCCGTTCGGCGCGTCGGCCCTGCCGCTGGGCGGTCCGCGGCGTCGGAGTGACGGAGGGTCACCGACCGTGATCACCCGGTTGTCAGGCGCCCGGACGGGTGCACCGCTCGGCGTCCGGTCGAGCGGTCGACGTGCCGTGCGCGCGGGATCGGGTAAACAGGTGCACGGTCCCGGAGTTGCGGTGAACGGGGCGCGTCGGTGTCGATACCGACCGGTGTCTCGTGCTATCACCGTGACGGGTGAGCGAAACCGCAAACCCACAGGTGGCACCCCGGTTCCGGGTTCCCGCACGCGATGAGTACGTTCGGATCCCGTACCGCTCGGGCTCTGCTCCGGAGAGACGGACCAGCGCACCGGCGGCCGGTGTGTAAGCGGCTTCGGAACGTGCCGGAGCCCGCACGAACGAATGACGGAGGAGACCGTGGCCCTTCCCCAGCTGACCGAGGAACAGCGCGCCGAGGCCTTGCAGAAGGCCGCTGCGGCGCGCCGTGCCCGGGCCGAGCTGAAGAACAAGCTCAAGACGGGCGCCACCACCTTGCCGGAGGTGCTCAAGCTCGCCGACACGGACGACGTCTTGGGCAAGATGAAGGTCTCGGCGCTGCTCGAGTCGTTGCCGGGCGTCGGCAAGGTCCGGGCCGCCCAGATCATGGAGCGGCTGGAGATCGCGCCGTCGCGTCGGCTGCGCGGCCTGGGTGACCGGCAGCGCAAGGCTCTGCTCGCCGACTTCGAGGGGTGATCGGCTCACCGCGGTACGGGTCGATGTCCGAGCCGATCCCCCAGGCGTCGATCTCCCAGGCGTCCGAGACGCTGTCGACGTCGATGCCCGCCACGGCGGTGCCCACCGCGGCACTGCCCGGGGCGGCATCGTCGGAGACACTGTCCGAGATGACGTCGCAACCGCGGTCGCACGAGCCCCGGAGGGGCCGGCTGCTCGTTCTGGCCGGCCCCTCCGGCGTCGGCAAGTCCAGCGTCGTGACGGCGCTGCGGGCGGCGCTGCCGGAGTTGTACTTCTCCGTGTCGGCGACCACCCGCGACCCGCGACCCGGCGAGATCGACGGGGTCCACTACCGCTTCGTCGGTCCGGCCGGGTTCGACGAGCTGATCGCCCGCAACGAGCTGCTGGAGTGGGCGGAGATCCACGGTGGTCTGCAGCGCTCCGGCACGTTGCGGGCACCGGTGGAGGAGGCACTGCGCAGGGGTGACCCGGTCCTCGTGGAGGTCGATCTCCAGGGCGCCCGCGCGGTGAAGAAGGCGATGCCGGAGGCGACGACCGTCTTCCTGGCCCCGCCGTCGTGGGACGAGCTGGTGCGGCGGCTGCGCGACCGGGGGACGGAGTCGCCGGAGCAGTTCGAGCGCCGCCTCGCCACGGCGAAGGAGGAGCTCGCTGCAGCGGACGAGTTCGACGTCCAGCTGGTCAACGACGACGTGCAGAAGGTCGTCCGCCGATTGATAGAATTGCTGGTCGGCTGAAAGATCCCGCCGGCCGTACCCCGCTAGGAGTTTGCTGCGTTGAGCATGCCGCTGATCGCCCCCACCGCCGATGCCCAGCCGGAGGGCATCACCAACCCGCCCATCGACGACCTGCTCAGCCGGGTGAGCTCGAAGTACGCCCTGGTGATCTACGCGGCCAAGCGCGCCCGGCAGATCAACGACTACTACTCGCAGCTCGGCGAGGGTCTGCTCGAGTACGTCGGCCCGCTCGTCGAGCCGGGGCCGCGCGAGAAGCCGCTCTCGATCGCGATGCGCGAGATCCAGGCCGGGCTGCTGGAGCACGTCGAGGGCGAGCACTGATCGGTCGCGCGCAGACGCGAGAGGCGTCATGAACGCGGTCGACGGCCCCCGGGTGGTCCTCGGGGTGGCGGGCGGCATCGCCGCCTACAAGAGCGCCGAGGTGCTGCGCAGGTTCACCGAGAGCGGGCACCGCGTGCGGGTGGTGCCGACCCCGTCGGCACTGGAGTTCGTCGGCGCCGCCACCTTCGAGGCGCTGTCCGGGCAGCCGGTGCACACCGGCGTGTTCGCCGACGTGCACCAGGTGCCGCACGTGCGCCTGGGCAAGGAGGCGGACCTCGTCGTCGTCGCGCCCGCCACCGCGGACCTCTTGGCCCGCGCCGCGCAGGGCCGCGCCGACGACCTGCTGACCGCCACGCTGCTCACCGCCCGGTGCCCGGTGCTGTTCGCGCCGGCGATGCACACCGAGATGTGGGAGCACCCGGCCACCCGGGCCAACGTGGCCCTGCTGCGCTCGCGCGGCGCCGTCGTCATGGAGCCGGCCTCCGGACGGCTCACCGGCGCCGACACCGGACCGGGCCGGCTGCCCGAGCCGGAGCAGATCGTCGAGCTGGGCCGGCTGCTCCTCGAGCGCCCCGACGGCCTGCCCCAGGACCTCGCCGGGCGGCGGGTCGTGGTGTCGGCGGGCGGCACGCGGGAGCCGCTCGATCCCGTCCGGTTCCTGGGCAACCGCTCGTCCGGGCGGCAGGGCTACGCGCTGGCCGCCGTGGCCGCGCAGCGCGGCGCCGCGGTCACGCTGGTCGCCGCGCACACCGCCGACCTGGCCGATCCGGCCGCCGTCGAGGTGGTGCGGGTCGGGTCCGCTCTGGAGCTGCGCGATGCGATGCACGCGGCGGTGAAGGGCGCGGACGCGGTCGTGATGGCCGCCGCGGTGGCCGACTTCCGGCCGGTCTCGCTGGCCGGGCACAAGATCAAGAAGACGGGTTCTGACCCCGAACCGCTGGCGCTCACCACGAACCCGGACATCCTCGTCGAGCTGGTCGGTGCGCGGGAACCGGGCCAGATCGTGGTCGGGTTCGCGGCCGAGACCGGCGACGACACGGGCGACGCGCTGCACCACGGCCGGCAGAAGCTCGCCCGCAAGGGCTGCGACCTGCTGGTCGTCAACGCCGTCGGGGACGGCATGGCGTTCGAGGTGCCGGAGAACGCCGGGTGGCTGCTGGCCGCCGACGGCTCCGAGACCGTGCTGCCGCACGGCTCGAAGGCGCTGCTCGCCTCGCGGGTGTGGGACGCGGTCGCGGCCCGGCTGCGGGACCGGTAGCGCAACCCTGGAGCGCTGTGGTGGAGGGCTGTGGTGGACGGCTGTGGTGGATCAGCCGCCCGACAGCCGCAGGCGCGGCGGCGTGAGCAGGGGCTGGGCGCCGGTGGTGACGGGTGCGGGTTCCGGGGCGGCCTCGGGCTCCTCGGCGGGTTCCTGCTCGGGGGTCGGCGGTGTGGTCGCCGGGGTCGTGGGTCCGGCCGCTCGGGTGGCGGCCGAACGGGCGGTGCGGGGCGCCGGTCGCGCCTCGGGCTCCTCGTCCGCGGCAGGGATCCGCTCGACCGGTGGCCGTGGCGTGTGGCCGTTGATCTCGACGTACTCCTGGGCCGCCCAGCCGTGGAGCGAGGTGAGCTCCACGAAGCCGTTGCGGATCTCGCCGACCGTGACGGGGGTGCCGCGGCGGCACACGGTCAGGACGGGGGCGTCCTGGTCCGGCTCGGCGCGCACGTTGACGTTGCCGACGCACCGGCCGGGCTCGGCGGCCTCGGCGACGGCGACGGTCATGAGGGTCGCGGCCCCGACGGCCACGACGGCGCCGACCACCGCGATCGTCCGGGCACGGCGCCGCAGGAATGTGACGGTTCCTCGCAGAGGGGCGTCCATGCCCGGTCCAACGAAACGACCCGTTACCGATTCGCTACCCGATGTGATTTCCACCGATCGGGGACGAACAGTGCGGCGTGTCGCTGATACGAACACGGAACGTGAGTCGAGCCCGGCCGCTGTGCCGCGTAACGAGTTGACCCCGCGCGGTCGACTACGCTCACGCCCGACCGATGTACGCCCGCCGTGCAGGAGCCGGACGGGCAGGACTGCAGACGCAGAATGGCGGAATCTCTGGTGACGAGCGCAGGACGACGGCTGTTCACGAGCGAGTCGGTGACCGAGGGTCACCCCGACAAGATGTGCGACGCGATCAGCGACGGGATCCTCGACGCCCTGCTGGCGCAGGACCCGAGGAGCCGGGTCGCCGTCGAGACCCTGATCACCACCGGGCAGGTGCACGTCGCGGGCGAGGTCACCACGTCCGCGTACGCGGACATCCCGCAGATCGTGCGCGACACCGTGCTCGGCATCGGCTACGACTCGTCCGCGAAGGGCTTCGACGGGGCCTCCTGCGGCGTGAACGTCGCCATCGGCGCGCAGTCGCCCGACATCGCGCAGGGCGTCGACCAGGCCTACGAGAGCCGGGTCGAGATGTCCGAGGACGAGATCGCCCGCCAGGGCGCCGGCGACCAGGGGCTGATGTTCGGCTACGCGAACACCGACACCCCCGAGCTCATGCCGCTGCCGATCGCGCTCGCCCACCGCCTCGCCCGTCGCCTCGCCTCCGTCCGCAAGGAAGGCGTGCTGCCCTACCTGCGGCCCGACGGCAAGACCCAGGTCACCATCGAGTACGCGGGTGACAAGGCCGTCCGGCTCGACACCGTCGTCGTCTCCACCCAGCACGCCGCCGACATCGACATCGACGGCATGCTCGCCCCCGACATCCTCGAGCACGTCGTCACGCCGGAGATCGCCGATCTCGAGCTCGAGACCTCCGACGTCCGGCTCCTGGTGAACCCCACCGGCCGCTTCGTCCTCGGCGGCCCGATGGGCGACGCGGGCCTGACCGGCCGCAAGATCATCGTCGACACCTACGGCGGCTTCGCCCGCCACGGCGGCGGCGCGTTCTCCGGCAAGGACCCGTCGAAGGTCGACCGCTCCGCCGCGTACGCGATGCGCTGGGTCGCGAAGAACGCGGTGGCCGCCGGCCTCGCCGAGCGCCTGGAGGTGCAGATCGCCTACGCCATCGGTAAGGCCGCGCCCGTCGGCCTGTTCGTGGAGACCTTCGGCACCGAGCAGGTGGACCCCGCGAAGATCCAGGCCGCGATCACCGAGGTCTTCGACCTCCGCCCGGCCGCGATCATCCGCGACCTCGACCTGCTGCGGCCCATCTACCAGCCCACGGCGGCGTACGGCCACTTCGGCCGCACCGACCTCGACCTGCCGTGGGAGCGCACCGACCGCGCGGACTCCCTGCGCTCCATCGTGGGCGCCTGAGCCCGCGCCCGTGGGCGACGCGGTGGGCCGGGCTGGATCCCGCTGACGCTCCACGAACGGCACTTCCGTCAGCACCGGTGCTGACGGAAGTGCCGTTCGTGGTGTCTCCGGCCGGGCTCGAACGGGTCGCGATCGACGATCACCGCGAGATCCCGGAGCCGCACCGACCAACGGCCACTCGCACCTCGATCCGATGCCGGGTCACGACCGAACCCGTCGTCCCGTCCGTCTAGTGTCCGACCGTGCCCGTAGCGACCCGTCCCGCCAACCGGGGTGAGTGGCAACCGGCCCCGGTGGCACCGATCGCGCGGGTGGTGGTCGACGTCCCCCTGACCCACCTGGACCGGACGTTCGACTACCGGGTCCCGCAGCACCTCGACACCGAGGCCCAGCCCGGTGTGCGGATCAAGGTGCGGTTCGCCGGCCGCCCGGTGGACGGGTTCCTGCTGGAGCGCGCCGAGACCACCGAACACGTGGGCGACCTGGCGTGGGTGGAACGGGTGGTGTCGCCGGAACCCGCGCTGGCGCCGGAGATCGCGGTGCTCGCCCGGGCGGTGGCCGACCGCGGCGCCGGGATGATGTGCGACGTGCTGCGGCTGGCGGTCCCGCCGCGGCACGCCCGGGTTGAGGCTGAGGCGCCGCGCGGTCGCGCGGTGGGCCCGATCGACCCGCCGGACCCGGCAGCCGGCTGGGCCCGCTACCGCCACGGTGCCGCGCTCCTGGAGGCGCTGCGCGCCGGGCGGGCCGCGCACGCCGTCTGGCAGGCGCTGCCGGGGGAGGACTGGGCAGCACGGCTCGCGGAGGCTGCCGCGGCCACGGCGTCGGCGGGCAAGGGCGCGCTGGTCGTGGTGCCCGACCAGCGCGACGTCGCGGCACTGGAACGCGCGTGCGCGACTGTGCTCGGCGAGGACGCGTTCGTCGCGCTCACCGCGGACCTCGGGCCCGCCGAGCGCTACCGGCGGTGGCTGGCCGTGCGCCGCGGCACCGTGCCCGTGGTGATCGGTACCCGGGCCGCCGCGTTCGCCCCGGTCCACGACCTGGGCCTGGTCGCGATCTGGGACGACGGCGACGACTCCCACGCCGAGCCGCGGGCACCCTACCCGCACGCCCGGGACGTGCTCGTGCTGCGCGCCCACACCGGCGGGGTGGCGATGCTCGTGGCCGGGCACGCCCGCACCGCGGAGGGCCAGCTGCTGGTCGAGTCGGGCTGGGCCCGCGAGGTGGTGGCCGAGCGGGTCACCGTACGGGCCGCGATGCCCCGGATCACCGCCATCGGCGAGACGTCGGCGCAGGAGGAGCAGGACCCGGCCCTGCGCGCCGCCCGGCTGCCCCACCCGGCGTTCGAGGCAGCGCGGGCCGCGCTCAACGCGGGCCGACCGGTGCTGGTCCAGGTGCCGCGTGCCGGGTACGTGCCGTGGCTGGCCTGCGCGGGCTGCCGCGAGACCGCGCGCTGCCGGCACTGCGCCGGGCCGCTCAAGCTGCCCGCCCGCGCCGCCGCGGACGAAGCGGTGCTCCCCAGCTGCCGCTGGTGCGGCCGCTCCGAGTCGGCGTTCCGCTGCGGGCACTGCGGCTCCCGGCGGCTGCGGGCCGCGGTCGTCGGCTCCGGCCGGACCGCGGAGGAGCTGGGCCGGGCGTTCCCCGGCGTGCCGGTGAAGGCCTCCGGCGGTGGGGTCGCCGTGCTCGACTCGGCCGCGGACCGCGCCGAGCTGGTCGTCGCCACCCCGGGCGCCGAGCCACCGGCACCCCACGGCTACGGCGCGGCGCTCCTGCTCGACGGATGGGCGCTGCTCGGCCGGGCCGACCTGCGCGTCGCGGAGGAGACGCTGCGCCGCTGGATGGCCGCCGCCGCGCTCGTGGTGCCGCACGCCGAGGGGGGCCGGGTGGTCGTGGTGGCCCCGTCCGATCTGCCCGTCGTGCAGGCGCTGGTGCGCTGGGACCCGGTCGGCCACGCCGCCGCCGAGCTCGCCGCCCGCGAGGAGGTCGGGTTCCCGCCTGCGGTGCGGATGGCCTGCGTCGAGGGGCCGCCCGCCGCGGTCGCGTCCCTCGTCGAGCACGTGGAGCAGCAGCTCGGCGACGCAGTGGAGGCCCTGGGCCCCGTGGAGATCGAGCCCGATCCGAAGGCCGATCCCCGCACGGCGCCCGAGGAGCCGGAGGAGCGGGTGCTGCTGCGGGTGAAGCGCACCGACGGCAAGGCGCTGGCCACCGCGCTGCACACCGCCCAGGCCGCACGGACCGCCCGCAAAGCCACTGACGTCGTCCGGGTGCAGCTGGATCCGCCCGCGATCGGCTGACGGCGGATGGCAGAATGGATCGACGTGACCGTCACGCCGATCCGGCTCTTCGGCGACCCTGTGCTGCGCACCCCCGCGGCGCCGGTGACCACGTTCGACGCCGAGCTGCGCAAGCTCGTCACCGACCTCATGGACACCATGCACGCCCAGGGCGGCGCCGGCCTCGCCGCGCCCCAGCTGGGGGTGTCGCTGCGCGTCTTCACCTACAACTGCGACGGGTTCGAGGGGCACCTCGTCAACCCGAGCTTCGACGTCGTGGGGGACGAGGAGCAGATCGGACCGGAGGGCTGCCTGTCGATCCCGGGCCTGTCCTGGGACTGCAAGCGGCACCTCCACGTCGTGGCGAAGGGGTGGAACCAGTACGGCGAACCCGTCACCGTCGAGGGCTCCCACCTGCTGGCCCGTTGCATCCAGCACGAGACCGACCACCTCGACGGTGTGCTGTTCGTCGACCGGCTCGACGCCGAGACCCGCAAGCGCGCGATGGCCGAGATCCGCGCCGCCGAGTGGTTCACCGGCACCGCTCCCGTGATCAAGGAGAACCCGCACCCACTGTTCGGATCGCGCTGATGCGACTCGTCTTCGCCGGCACGCCCACCGCCGCGGTGCCGTCGCTGCAGGCACTGCTCGACTCGCCGCGCCACGAGGTCGTCGCGGTGGTGACCCGGCCGGACGCCCCAGCCGGGAGGGGCCGCAAGCTCGTGCGCTCGCCGGTCGGGGCGCTCGCCGACTCCGCGGGTGTCCCGGTCCTCACCCCGAAGCGGCCGAGCGAACCGGAGTTCGTCGAGGCGCTGCGCGGGCTGGCGCCGGACTGCTGCCCGGTCGTCGCGTACGGCGCGCTCATCCCGCGGCCGGTGCTCGACATCCCCCGGCACGGCTGGGTGAACCTGCACTTCTCGCTGCTGCCGGCCTGGCGCGGCGCCGCTCCGGTGCAGGCCGCGATCCGCGCGGGCGACGACATCACCGGCGCCACGACCTTCCTGCTGGAGGAAGGGCTGGACACCGGCCCGACGTTCGGTGTGGTCACCGAGCCGATCGGGCCCGACGACACCGCGGGCATGCTGCTGGAGCGGCTCCC
>Ga0065720_1003032_pt1 | contig 59046 bp, 49 predicted proteins | sample Thericmetagenome_FD_59107 | JGI IMG/M metagenome (GOLD analysis project Ga0065720, IMG submission 59107) | Thermophilic microbial communities from the Joint Bioenergy Institute, California, USA of rice/straw/compost enrichment - eDNA_2 v2... | ecosystem: Engineered > Solid waste > Grass >... | reverse complement strand
GCAACGCACTTGCTTCATTGGCATTTCCCGCTAAGAGGAAACGGAATTCTCATTGGCGCCGTCCGGCAGCCTATCAGATTCCGTTTGTTGCCATACTGAGGGAAGAATTTTTCATGCGTGCCCTGCCTCTGCTCCATCCTTCCGTTTCTCGCGGCAGCAGCGGGCGTCCGGCATGATTGCGATCATCGGCGGAGGAGCGTCGGGCGTCATTCTGGCCGCACACCTGCTGAAGGTACCGGGCGACCGCCGCATCGTGCTCATCGAGAAGGGCGAGCGCATCGCCCGTGGTCTCGCCTACTCCACGACCCTGCTCGACCATGTGCTGAACGTTCGCGCCCAGAACATGAGCGCCCTGCCGGACGATCCCGACCATTTCCTACGCTGGCTCGTGGCGAAGGGCCTGGCCGCCCCTGACACGCCCTTCTACTTCGCGCCGCGGGCCACCTATGGCGACTATCTCAATGATCTTCTGGACGAGGCTGCCGCGCAGAGCCCCGGCCGCCTGGATATCCTGCGCGACGAGGCGGTAGCGATCGAACCCCTGCCGTCCGGCGACGCCAGAATAGAGCTTGCCTCCGGTGGCTCGATCGAGACTGGGACGGCGGTGCTCGCCATTGGGCATGACCTGGAGCCTGAGCGATCCGACCGCATTACCTTCCGCCTGAACGGCGCGGGCGACACACCGCTTGATCCGGACGCGCCGGTGCTGATCCTGGGCACAGGGCTCAGCATGGTCGATGCACTGCTGATGCTCGAAGCGCGCGGCCACCGAGGGCATGTCACGGCGGTTTCGCGCCGGGGTCTGCTGCCGCAGCGGCATGAACTGCCTTCGCCCATTCCCTTCGCCGAGAACGATCTGCCCTTCGGGCAACCGCCCTCCCGCTTTCTGAGCTGGCTGCGCAGTCAAGTCCGCAAGCGTGTCGAAGCAGGCGGCAACTGGCGCGACGTCGTCGATGGCCTGCGGCCTTTCAACCAGCGCATCTGGCAGAGCTGGACCGACGAGCAGCGCCGCCCGTTCCTGCGCCATGGAAAAGCCTGGTGGGACACCCACCGCCACCGCATGGCGCCGGAGATCTACGACCGCGTGTGCCATGCCATCGAGGCCGGCCGCCTGACTGTACGCGCGGCAAAGGTGCAGGACATGGCACGCGAGGGCGACGCCACCCGGGTCCGCATCCGCCCGCGCGGCTCCGATATGGTGGAGACCCTGCGCGTCGCGCGCGTCTATGACTGTACCGGCATCATCCGCAACGTGGAAAAGACCACCAATCCACTCCTGCGCCAGCTGGTGGACGCGGGCATTGCCCGCGCCGACCCGCTGAACCTGAGCCTCCATGTCACGCAGGACTGCCGACTGATCGGACGCGACGGACAGCCGTCGGACAGCCTCTTCGCCCTGGGGCCGCTGACGCGCAGCCGCTTCTTCGAGATCGACGCCATCCCGGAAATCCGGGTTCAGTGCGCAGCCCTGGCTGCACGCCTGATGCAGTAAGTGTTCAGCGGACGGGGCCTCGGGAAAAGGCCCCTTCCTTGCCCGGCCCCTGTGGGCGCACGGGGGTGTACCGCTGTGCATCCGTGAAAGGACCGAGCTGATTGCGTGCCACCGGGGCGCCCCTCGCCCCCTGCCCAAGCTTCCGTCAGCCTCGTTGCCGCCTGAGCTTGCGCAAATGTTTGCGCACACGCAACGCATATAGCTTCTGCCTGAGAGCGCACAACCAGTCCATAATGGAAACGTACTCATAGGCATTGTTGGTCTCCCCGAACATCTGCCGCGCGTAGATCTTGCCGGGCCCCTCGTAACGCAGTCCGGTATAGTGCTCGGGGATCAGTGTGTAGGAGGGCCAGATCGTTATGTCCGGTTTCAGTTCCTCGATCAGCTGGGCAACAAAGAGATTGCCGGTTTGCTTCCAAGGGCGGTCGAGATCGGCCGGAGGAATTCTTGAGAGCCGTTCGATCAGTTCCTTGAGGAAGGGATGCCCGGGTGCGGCCGCCACGATGGGCGAAACCAGCTTGCCACGCACGAACTCGTTTTCGTATACGGTGTACAATTCCTTCCCGTCGCCCAGCAGCTCGTCTATTGGATGCAGGCATAAACTGTCGGCTTCAGCCAGGAAACCGCCTTCGCGATACAGTATCTCGTAGCGCAGCAAGTCGGCGACCCCGGCATACCACCCCCGCCTCAAATATTCCTCCATCTGGGGCTTGGTCTGAAAATTGTGGGAGGCCAGATATTCGTTCCCGTAAAGCGTGTAATGCCAGTCCGGATGCCTGTCGATCCAGGTCTGCATCCACTCCTGCGGAGGACGTTTCGGGCCAATCCATATGTGGCCAAGCCTTTTGGGAATCTTCATTTTTCCGGCTGCTTATTATTGCTTAGTGTGATAGACGCACCTATATATTCGTCCATCCCAGGAACTGGCAAGTGCGGCGGGGAACCGTGGAAATTCCGTGCTACATCCTGACCATCGATTCCGAAGGCGGTGCGCGCAGGTTGAACGCAACGCGCCAGCTTCGGGAACTTGGTTTACAGGAAATATTTGTAGCCGGCTATCTAAAATCGGATCCCGGCATCCGCGCCGAGTACAACCATTGGATGAATCTTCTGAGAAGCAAGCGCTCCCTGACCGAAGGTGAGATTGCCGTCTACTGCGGCCACCGGAAGGTCTGGCGTGAGTTCCTCTCCTCCGGGCACTCCCATGCCCTTGTGCTGGAAGACGACTTCTGCGTGACCGACGCCGGCCGCATGAAGGAGGCGATCCGCGACGCCCTGAACCACGCGCATGTCTGGGATATCCTGAAGTTCTTCGACTTCAGGCCNAAGCGCGTGATCGAATGCCGCCAGCTGGACGGCACCACCGTCGTGCGGNACAAGTATGCCGCGTCGGGAGCGGTGGCCTATCTGATCAGCAGGAAGGCGGCCCGGCAACTTCTCCGCAGGAAACGCTTCTTCCGCGCCGTCGACGATGATTTCTCCTGGCCTTGGGAACTCGACCTGACGGTTTGGTCCGTTTCTCCAAACCTCGTGACCGAGATCAGCCATGAGCTTGGCGGCTCGCTGCTGGAGCAGGAACGGCAGACGCGCCGCGAGCGCAGAAACGTGCTCCGGTCGCTTTGGGGCAATGTCATCCAGGCCTACAAGCTTATCCGCTCGTTTATTTACAACCTGGGCTCGAAAGGGCGAACCACGGGCGGGAAGCGGACCGGCACGGTTCCCGACCAACAGGGTACGCACCGGACAGCCGCAGTCGACACTTCCGGATGGCGAGTGTCCGGTTCCCGGTCCGGCGACGTGGAATCGGCGACCCATTCGAGTTTCCCGGAAACGGTGAGCTGACCCGGCTCTGCTCTCTTGCAAGAGCCTGAACCGTCCTAAGGCAGGGGTTCCGTACTTGCAGCCAGGCCGTTGACAAGGCCGAGCACGAGCTTGTGCACGTTGCCGCCGTCGCTCAGCTCTTCGCGGTCGAAGGCACGGCTTTGACGCCGTTGCTCCTCGACAATTGGAACGGTGCGGCGCTCCACCTCCTTGCGCACCTTGCGGCAGCCCGGATCGTCCGGCACAAAGGTGCCGACGGTGGCCGCCTCGATCTTCTTCACTGTCTCGATGATCATGCGTCCATGCACCCGCTCATGGGCCTCGACGCCGCGGATGAACGTGTCCCAAAGCGCCTGAACGTCCTCGGGCAGCTTATTCGCGGGGCGCGGCAACCGGTAGACGATGGTCAGGTGCGGACGCGCGGCAGCGAGCACGCAGCCGCCATCCCTTGGCCGGTAATCCCGCGACCATTTCAGGCTGAAGTCGGTAATGGCGATCGCCCGTCCCTTGCCCGTGCCGGGACCGTTTTCGCCTATGGAACGGTAGAGCCCGATGCCGGAGGTGCCGCGGATCGCGTAAGTCTCGATCTTTTCGATCGGTTCCCACTCCGCCGCAACGGCTCCGGTCGTGCAGACGGTGGCTGCGGTGGCGGCCGCAATGACGAGCCGTGACAACATCCATCAATCTCCTGTCCCCAGTGGGGTAAGAGATTGATGGATGGTTGGCAAGCCGGGCTGGGGCATTCCCCTCTGCCAATCGCACCATGCGATCGCCTTCGAGCGGGAGGCTGTGCCTTGGACTGGCTCGCCGCCCGACTGTCCGCGCCGTCTCCGCTTCCCCCCTGACGCAACTGGCGCGGTTCCTTCCCGTCAGAACTTGCCGACAATGTTGAGGAACGGCCCCTTGTCGTGCAGCGTCAGGTCTCTCAGGTCATCCGAGAACCGGCCGAAATTGTACCCGGCGCCAACCTTGAAGTTGTTGCCGATGTGCCGATACAGCGCCGCGAGCAGACCGTAGTCCACGGATTTTACCGCGGGGGTGAAGAAGGCGCGGGCCTCCAGCAGGGCATCCCAGTTCTTCACCACGTGCAGGTCGGCGCGTACCACGCCCAGGTGGGCGGACGACTGCTGCCAGGCGCCGATCGTCTTGGTGCTGTCGTTGCGGACGGCCACCTCGCCGATACGCGCGCCATACTTGCCGCCCACGGTCAGCCACGGCAGCAGGTCGTAGTTCACGTCCGCAGACACGATGTGGCTGCGCTGCATCGGTCCGGCTGCAGCCGAGGAAGCTGCCGGCACCTGCCCGAGCGTCGGCAGATCGTAAAGGAACGTGTACCGGAACAGGGCATTGAGGCGGTCGTGGGTCACAGGACGATAGGCGTATCCGATGGAGCCCTCGATGTAATCGCCGTTGTAATAGGCACCCGCCTCGCTTTGTGACAGTACGGCGTCGCCGCTGACCAGCAGCCGCCCGCTTTCGTCGTGCTGCCAGGCCGCCGATGTGGACAGCGCATAGGTATTGACGTTGCGGGTGTTGTCGTCCGACCGCTCCATTCGGGCCTCCGCGCGGGTCCGTGCGGAAAGGCCTGCTTCCTCGTCGTTGTAGGCCACCGCGAATGATCCCGCGTAACGGTCGAAATCGGCATACTCGAGGTTGGTTGCCGGGTTGATCCGATCGTCGCGGATCCGGCCGACCTCTGCGCCGGCATCAAAGCTCCAGAGGGCGTTCGGCGTGTAGACGACCCCGTAGGTCTGGGCCAGCGACCGCTTTCGGCCAAAGATGTCGAAGTTGGATTCCGCGTATGCCGTGGTCACCTCGTCGATACGCTTGCGGACACCGCCCACGAGGCTGCCGAGATCCCTGCCCTCCAGCAGGTCGCTGCGGCTTATGTCGTAGGCCCGGTCCGGATCCAGGCGATAGCCGATATAATAGTGATCGTCGGCGGTCGCATGGTAGTTCAAGCCGGCCAGAGCGCCGATACCGGTCCGCCCGTATGAGACCTCGCCTTCTGCGGTCAGTTTTTCGGTCAACCGGATCTCGGCGCCAATGCCTCCCCGGTCGTTCTTGCCGATGTCGTTCTTGCGCACCAGCGTGTGCTGGCCGAAAACGTAGTAGGTGTAGTCCTCGCTCTGGATGAAATCGAGCCGCAGGCCCACGTCGATGCGGTTGCCGTCATAGCCGGACTTGCCGGCGGCGATGGCCGTCGGCGAATGGATGTTCGTGTGGGTTACGCCGGCGGTGATCTTCCACTGCGGCGTCATCTCCCAGCTCGAGGTGACCTTGGTGTCGCGCCGGCGCTGCCCGTTGCCGTCTTTCAGGTCATCCAGCGATCCGCCGACATCCAGCGAGGCCGTGACCGGCAGGGCCGCGTGCGCACCCCATACGCGCTTGCTGGCATTGAGGCGTTCGCTCAGTGAGGCAAAGCCATCCTGCTTCTTTTCGTAATAGCCGCCGACCTTTCCGGTCTCCAGACCAAACCGGCGGATGTCGGCCATGTCGACCTGTCCCCCGATCCGCCATCCGAGCGCGGAACGCCCTGTGGTCCCGCTGCCTTCCGTGATTGTCAGGCCGCCGTCCGTGGACCTTGCCACCACCGAGTTCGCGCCGGTCGTGCGCGCCACCTCGGCCTCCACGTAGGTGGACTGGGAGCGTCTCACCAGGATGTCGGCGCCCACGGCATTGCCCTTGCTCTGCTGGATACGTTCGGCGTTGCCGGTGATGCCGACGCGAACGCTGTCGCCGAGCCATCGCTGCACGCGTCCGCCATAGGCGTAGTCCTTGGTGTCCCTGGCCCTCGGAATGTATTCGTAGCTCACCACCAGATACTGCTTCTCTCCGCCGAGCGCGCCGGAGCGCACCGGACCGAGACCGAGCGTGCTGGAGCTGAGCGGACGCTTGAGGATGATGACGCCCTGGATGTGGTCGAAGGTGTAGTCCTCGCCCTGGACGAGGTACTTCCTTTCAACGACACGTCCGCTCACGTCGTCACGGACCTCGACGATGACCGTCTCGGACCCGATCAGGATATCCTGGCGCCGCAGGAAGTAGGTCGAACCGCCCGTCCCCAGGAACTCGTCCGTCTGCGGCACGGTGTCGGGAAGCGCGCCGTAGGCCGTGATCTCGGTCTTCTTCTCGCCGTAGCTCGTCTGCCCGTCGGACTTGATGACGACATTCGCGCCATAAAGGCCGCGGCTGCTCGCCATGAAACTGGTACCGGTGATCTGGGTCTTGTAATTGCCCCAGAGAACGTGGCTGTCGCCGCGCTCGAGCCGGACGTAGAACTTGCCCTTGGTCGGAGCGTCCTCCACCCAGGTGGAGTCGTCGCCGTAGACGGGATAGTACTTGTCCGGATCGATACGTTTCAGGAATTCGCGGGCGCTCTTGGCGTCGAGATTCCTGAAGAGGTTCTTGAGGTCATCCTCGCCCGTGTCGGCGGCGGCGGTCAGCAGGTACTCGCCCTTGACCTTGCCTTTCAGATAGAAGGCGATCCTGCCCTTCTTGTAGATCTTGTCGAACTCCCCTTCACGCACATCCTCGATGCCGGGATCGCCGGTCTGCTTTCCGATCGTTGCCTCGACCAGGGCGACATAGAACCACTCGTTGGTGGGAATGTTGACATCGCGGCTGAAGTAGAGCCCGCCTCCCTTCATCGGGCCGTCAATGCCGATATCGACCACATGATCCCCCGGCGGCAGGATGCGCTGCGCGACGAAGGAACCGTTCGCATCAACGGGCACGGGTTCGTTGAAGATCGTGACGCTGTAGCCTTCCGGAACGTTCTTGCCATACACGGTCACGGCCCCGCCATGCACCGGAATGTTCCGGAATGCGGTCCGATCCTCGGCCATGCCCGGTGCCACCGCGTTGGAGGAATCGGAAGCCGCGTGGCTTTCGGACCGCACCAGGGAAAGCGGGATTGTTTCGTCGAACCGGCCGGCGTCATCATAGACGCGCAAGACATAGGTGAATTCTTTTTCGGGGCCGTCAGGCATCGTCCAGTCCGCCACGCCGGTGATCCCGACCGGAAGGATGGCGATGCAATCCTCCATGTTCCCTTCGCGGTAAACCCGGATTTCGGCGCGCGAAATGAAGGCCGAGTAGTTGGACGTTGCCAGGAAGCTGACGGTTTCACCCGCCGCATAGGCCCGGCGGATAGGAACCGTCGACACGTTCAGAAGAGGCTTCTGGTCCAGCCCGTCGAACTTGAGCTGGATATCGACCGCGGCGAGATCGACGTCGGTTTTCCGCTGTTTGAAGACGTGCGGATCGTCGGGGTTGGAGCCGAAGGTGCTTCCTCCGACGATGTTGCCCGACTCGTCCACCAGCTGGCCATCGACGCTGATGCGGAAGGGTACCGCCAAATAGTCTTCCGGCGTCTCTTGTTCGAGGTTGGGCGTAATGGGAAGTCGGCCAACGGCGCTGTTGTCGTACATCTTGCCCCGCATCCGGGGTGGCTCGCACCTGTCATCCGAGCAATTGTGGTCAAGCTCGACACTTCCCTTCTCGATGATCTTTTCATCCAGATCAGCCGTGTAACCCGTTGCAACCAGCATGACGGCAGCCATGGCGGTGGAAGCAAACAGCAGACGCTTGCGCACAATATCCAGAATTCCAATGTCCATTATGAAAATTGCATGATCTCTGGGGGTCATGTGATTACCTCAATCGGCTGTCAGATCTGGACGACCGAACCGGAAGCGGCCTGGCGTGCGTTCGTCGCGCGAATTGCCCTTGGCCCGCACGTGCGGAACGCCAGCGCGTAAGAAACATGCGCTGGCAGTAACTGCCGCGGCATGCTCCGTTTGTGGGAACAGGCTCTGTTCTCGGCTGCCCTCGCTCTGCGAGCGAAGGGCGATTTGGATTCTGCCGGGCATGTGCGAGCCACGCAGGGAGTTTCCATGGACAGTCCTCTTCTTCGGCAAGGCTGCTAACTGCCGAACAGGCAGTGGACTCGGACCAACGAAAACCGGGAAACAAGGGCACCCACGTGCCGGGGTGCAGACGAACAACTAGGCTGAGCTTAAGCGGGGCAACTGCCTGCAATAAGTAGCGGAAAGGAGCGTTTACCGTAACGCTTGAGGGAAAGCTGCCAGGGGGGACCGGCGGCTCGCGAGTAGCGGCTGCCCGGGATACCGGTTATAAACGTCAGTCGGGAAAGGGGACCCGCCAACAGGACCGGGAGAAGCAGATGTTCCGCAAAATTCTGGTTGCGAACCGTGGCGAGATCGCTGTCAGGATCATTCGGGCGGCGCGCCGGATGGGAATAGCGACGGTCGCGGTCCATTCGGATGCCGACCGTCATGCCCTCCACGTGGAAATGGCTGATGAGTCCGTCGCCCTCGGTGGCCTGAGCGCAGCGGAAAACTATCTTGCGGGTGACCGCATCATTGCCGCAGCCCTGAGCACGGGGGCGGAGGCGATTCATCCCGGTTATGGTTTCCTGTCCGAAAACCCCGAGTTTGCCGAGGCCGTCGAGGCCGCGGGCCTCGTCTTCGTCGGCCCCTCTCCCTCTTCCATCCGCGCCATGGGACTCAAGGACACTGCGAAGCGCCTGATGGAACGTTCGGGTGTACCCGTCGTGCCGGGCTATCATGGCGACGCCCAGGAGCTTGTCGTCCTGGCAGGTGCTGCGCAGAAGATCGGCTATCCGGTTCTCATCAAGGCGCGCGCTGGCGGCGGCGGGCGCGGCATGCGGAGGGTCGACCGGCCCGAGGACTTCGCAGCCGCGCTCATGGCGGCCAAGCGCGAGGCGCAGGCAGCCTTCGGCGATGGCCGGGTTCTGGTCGAAAAGCTCATCGAAAAGCCGCGCCACATCGAAGTACAGGTTTTCGGCGACAGGCACGGCAACATTGTGCATCTGTTCGAGCGCGACTGCTCCTGCCAGCGCCGCCACCAGAAGGTGATCGAGGAGGCCCCTGCCCCCGGCATCGGCAAGGCGATGCGCGCCGCCATTACGGAAGCCGCCGTGCGCGCGGCTCGGGCAGTTGGCTATTATGGAGCGGGAACCGTCGAGTTCATCGCCGACGCCAGCCGCGGCCTGCGGCCCGACGCCTTCTGGTTCATGGAAATGAACACGCGGCTTCAGGTCGAGCATCCGGTGACCGAAATGATCACCGGCATCGACCTGGTGGAATGGCAGATCCGCATCGCGGCGGGCGAGGCTCTGCCGCTCTCACAGTCGGAGATCAACCTTCGCGGACACGCGATCGAGGCCCGCATCTACGCGGAAGACCCGGAGCGCGACTTCCTCCCCGCCACGGGCACGCTTCATCACGTCCGCTTTCCGGAAAGCATCGAGGGAGTGAAGCTCAGGATCGACGCGGGCGTCCGCGAGGGCGACACCGTCAGTCCCTACTATGACCCGATGATCGCGAAGGTGATCGTTCACGCGGGGGACCGGAAAACCGCAATCCGGGGGCTCAAGGAAGCCCTTGAGCAGACTCGGATTGCGGGTTGCACCACGAATACGACTTTCCTCCACCGGCTGGTCGCCAACGACGAGTTTGCGGCCGGCGAGGTTGATACCGGGCTGATCGCCCGCAACCAGGGGAAGCTCACCACCGTCCCCTCCCCCTCGCCCCACGTGATCGCCCAGGCGGCCCTTGCCCTGAGCGGCATCTCCCATACCCCGGACGCACAGGATCCGTTCGACGCGCTCACGTCATACGGTCATTTCCACCCGGTCGAGCACCGGGGCGTTCTCTATCACCGCGACAGCCCGGTGCGATACTGGATCCGTGGCATCGCGGGCGGACGCTTCGAGGTTCGGGTCGAGACGCCTGACGACGCGGGAGGCACGGCGATTTTCACCTTCGGTGCGTCCGAGGTTCCTCCGGCCGCGCGCTGGCTCAACCATGTGACGGTCTTCGACCGCGCGGAGAGCTTCACCTTCTCGACGCGCGATTTCAGCGTCGAGGATAAGGGAGGAGCCAGCGGCAGCCAGATCCGTGCGCCCATGCCGGGCCTCGTGAAGCTAGTCCGTGTCGCCCAGAGGGAGAAGGTGCAGGAGGGCCAGCCCCTGCTCGTTCTGGAGGCCATGAAGATGGAACACGCGATCATCGCGCCGCGCGACGGCGTGATCGCCCATGTCGTCGCCGAGGGAGTCCAGGTCTCAGATGGCACGGTGCTGATCCAGTTCGAGGATGGTTAGGGCTGTTCCGCCGCCACGGAAGAGAAAGGGCGGGGAGCCGGAAGCGCTCACCCGCCCAGAGCGTGGAGGTCGGTGTGACAGGCGGTTTCGCCCGCCTTTTGTGAGCAGCCCCGGGAAACGAGGGAACAGGTTTCCCGGGAGCCCGGAATTCTTTCGTGAAGCGAGATGTCTGGCGGATCGACCGCCGGAACGGTCAGTGCATCGTCATCCAGGTGCGTGCCTCGCGCAGCGCCCGCGCCAGTTCCAGCTTGGACATGCGGGAGACAAGTTCTGCACGAACCCGTGCTGCCTGGACAGAGCCCCTGATCGCGGCGATGTTCAGCCACTTGTGGGCCTCCACCAGGTCCTGTTCGCAGTCCCGGCCCTCGGCATACATCAGTCCCAGCCGGAACAGCGCTTCGGCGCTGGCATTATGGGCACCGGCAGTCTCGAAAACCTTGTTGCTGGCGTGGTTCATTGTCTTCGTCCCTGTCCTTCCTGAGAACCGCCCGTCCTTCTGTGGGACAGTTCAGCGTTCATGGGTGAAGAATGGCGCCGGAGCCTTGAAAGGCAGGTTAAATCCCTTGATTAACAAGGGGAAAAGGAACTCCCAACTTTCCGTAAATTGCCCGTGGGCGTTAATCATGAGATGCGCGGACCAAAGCCGCCTTGCGGCAAAGTCGGGCCTCGCATCGTTAACCTTTGCATTCACCCCCCGCTAACCATGGAATCAGGCGGGACTGCTAACCGGGACCGCAAAGACAAAGGGCTTCGGCCGGAACCGAAGCCCTGTGGACAGGACGGAGCCAGCGTCCGGCGGTGCGCGGGACGCCGTCCGCATCTCCCGTCACTGTGCTTTCTGGTTGAACAGGATCTTCTTTTCGTCGTCGGTCATCGGCTTGCGCATCTCCTGCCCGACGGCAATGCCCCGCTGGACGGCCGGACGCGCCATCAGCGTCTCGTACCAGCGTTTGAGGTGCGGGAAGTCGTTGAGGTCCTGCCCCTGCCCCTCGTGCGAGCGGATCCAGCCGACGCAGGCCATGTCGGCGATCGAGTATTCGCCCGCGAGGAACTCCCGGTCCGCCAGGCGCTTGTTCATGACGCCATAGAGGCGATTGCATTCATTGGTGTAGCGCTCGATCGCATACGGAATCTTTTCCTTTGCGTACAGGCGGAAGTGGTGGGCCTGGCCTGCCATCGGCCCGAGACCGCCGACCTGCCAGTACAGCCACTGCTCAACCTCCACCCTGGCCCGTTCCTCCTGCGGATAGAACTTGCCGAACTTGCGTCCGAGGTACTGGAGAATCGCGCCGGACTCGAAGACGGATATCGGCTCTCCGCCAGGGCCCTCCGGATCGACGATGGCCGGCATGCGGTTGTTCGGCGAAATCTTGAGGAACTCGGGCTTGAACTGGTCGCCCTTGCCGATGTTCACATAATGAACCTCGTAAGGAACATTGGCCTCCTCCAGGAAGATCGTGATCTTGTAGCCATTGGGGGTCGGCCAGTAGTGGAGTTGAATCGGGGCGTTTTGAACCGTCATTCTGTTGCTCCTCGTTAATCCCGCATTTCGTAGGACGATTGGCCGAAACTTGCCAGCGCCTTACTGGACTAAAATCTGTGCCTTAGCTATGTCACGGTTTGGTCCATAAACGCGACTGTCTCGGTTCCTGTTGAGTGTCAGTGTCAGAAGGGTGCTTCTCAATCGACAATCAAGGGGAATGAGCCATGCTCGCTCGCCGCTTTTCAATGATCTGCGTCTTTACCGCCTTGCTGGGCATCTATGCAGCAATCCGCGCCGCAGAGATTGATCCGACGCCGACTTCGGCTGTTCCTTGCGATACGGCATCCTCGCGGTCCTGCGTGGGAGACTGAACGCTTCCGGAACGAGCCGGGATCGGTTCGTTTGAACCTGCTCATGTGGATGACCTCCAAATGGCGGGCCAGCCCTCGCTGGAGACGGCCTCCTTCGCTCATGTCTTCCGGGAAACAAACGCCTCGAAAGAAATCGTTCTTCTCCATATAATGAGGCATGGACAAGCGAATCTACCCTCAGCCGATTGAAATCGTGGCCAGCCCGGATCCCGTGGAACCTCGCGACTACACGACCGGCGAGGAAGCGGTGGCTGCGCTGCGGACCATCTATGAACGCAACACGGCCTTTCTCCGGGAGGCATTCCAGCACGTGCTCAACACCGGAGAGGTGGACAGGCGCTACCGCGCCTTCTACCCGGAGGTGAGCCTTTCCACCTCGTCCTTCGCGCACGTCGATTCCCGTCTTGCCTATGGCCATGTTGCCGCGCCCGGCACCTACGCGACGACGATCACGCGGCCGGACCTTTTCGAGAACTATCTGATCACGCAGCTGGACCTGCTGATCCGCAACCATGGGGTGGCCATCACGGTTGCGGAATCGAAAATGCCCATTCCGCTGCACTTCGCCTTCATCGAGAACACCTACATCGAAGGCGCCGTGCAGCAGCTGAGCCGTCCGTTGCGCGATCTGTTCGATGTGCCGGATCTGGCGACCATGGACGACGACATCGTCAACGGCACCTACGAGCCCGCGCCGGGCGAACCGATGCCGCTCGCCCCGTTCACCGCGCCGCGCATCGACTACTCGCTTCACCGGCTGACGCACTACACGGCCACCAAGCCGGAGCATTTCCAGAACTTCGTGCTGTTCACCAACTACCAGTTCTACATCGACGAATTCGTCGCCTATGCGCGGGAGCTCATGGCCTCCGGCGGCGGCGGATACGAAAGCTTCGTGGAGCCCGGCAACGCGATCACCCGCGCCGGCCAGACCTCTCCGGAGGGCACGCCCCTTCAGCGGCTTCCGCAGATGCCTGCCTATCACCTGAAGAGGTCCGATCATTCCGGCATCACCATGGTGAACATCGGCGTCGGCCCCTCCAATGCCAAGACCATCACGGATCACATTGCCGTGTTACGTCCCCATGCCTGGTTGATGCTCGGCCACTGCGCGGGCCTGCGCCACTCGCAGAACCTGGGTGACTACGTGCTGGCCCACGCCTACCTGCGCCAGGACCATGTGCTCGACGACGACCTGCCCATCTGGGTGCCGCTTCCTGCGCTTGCCGAGATCCAGGTCGCGCTGCAGGAGGCCGTGGCGGAGATCACCGGCCTGTCGGGCTACGAGCTGAAGCGCATCATGCGCACCGGCACCGTGGCGACGATCGATAACCGCAACTGGGAGCTGCGCGACCAGCGCGGGCCGGTGCAGAGGCTTTCGCAGTCCTGCTCCATTGCCCTGGACATGGAATCGGCCACCATCGCCGCCAACGGCTTCCGCTTCCGCGTGCCCTATGGAACGCTGCTGTGTGTCTCCGACAAACCGCTGCACGGCGAGCTTAAGCTGCCCGGCATGGCGACCGATTTCTACAAGCGCCAGGTTGCCCAGCATCTGAAGATCGGCATCCGTGCCGTGGAGAAGCTGGCGGCGATGCCGGTGGAGCGTCTGCACTCCCGCAAGCTGCGCAGCTTCGCCGAAACCGCTTTCCAGTAAGGGTGCATCATTCTGCAGCGCATTTGGTCGCAGATGAGAAGGGCCTCGTCGCCCTTCACGTCCGCGACCGATGGCATGTCTGACGGCTCAGGCTCAGCCTTAGGCAAAGGACACAGCGTGAGACAATGACGTCATACGCCGTTGCAGAAAAATCGCCCCTACAGGAAGCAGGGAACGCCCCCCCTGAGCTCCGATATTCATGCGTCAACGGAAGTGCTTCTTAAGAATTGTTAGAGTCTACTATNAGTTTTCAATATAGACGCTGAACTTGCGCCTTTTCCAAAGACATTTTTCCACATCATATGATTTGATCATTCGGTCGGCAGCGTCATTTTTTCGCGTGTGGCGATGCGCCAGCTTGGTTCGGCATCGGGGTTCCATATACAACGTTCCAATGACAAAGCTTCGACACTGGGCGCCCAGGGCAGCTCTGATTGCAGTGATCCTCACGATCCCGCTCGTGCTTGGATACTGGGGGGCTGTGCATCCGGCCCTGGACAGCCTCGCGCATTTTCGGCTGCATCTGGCGGTTCTGATCGCCCTGCTGGCCATTCCGACCTCTTTTGAGCGGACCCTGCGCAGCATCGCGCTTGCGCTCGCCATCCTGTCGGTAGCGGCCATTGCCAGCACGCTCGCCAACCCGTCGGGCATCAGCGTTGCCAACGCGGCGGCCACGGCCATGGACGCCGGCCCCGCGCGCTACCGTCTGCTGCAGCTTAACCTGCGCTATGACAACCGCACGCCGAAGCAGGTGCTGTCGCTGATTGGCCGCGTTCAGCCGGACGTGATCACCCTTGACGAGGTTTCAGACGCCTGGCGCGAGGAACTGAAGCTCATCGAGCACGCCTATCCCTATCGCGTCATCTGCGAGGGCTCGAGCCATGTGGGCGGTGTAGCCATTCTCTCGCGGCGCCCGTTCCTGCACCCTTCTCGCGCCGAATGCTACAGCCGCGGCTCGCTCGCCATCGCGACGGTCAACTTCGGCGGAGCGGCGGTCGACATCGGGGCCATCCATCTCGGCTGGCCCTGGCCACACGCGCAGCACTGGCATGTGCGCAAGATCCTGGCGCCGATCATCCAGGAGAAGCTGCCCTCCTCCGCCATCCTGGCGGGCGATCTCAACGCTGTCTGGTGGAGCCACACGGTCCGCATGCTGGCTGCGGCCGGCGATCTCAAGCCGCTCGGTAACATCGGTCCGACCTGGTTCATCCGCAGTGCGCCCGACGTGGTCCGCCGCTATGCGGGCCTTCCGATCGACAACATCTTCGTGAAGGGCCGGGTCGTGCCCGTATCCGTCACACGCCTGGAGTCAGTGGGGTCCGACCATCTGCCCCTGCTGTTCGAATTCGGCATCCTGCCGACCGAGCCCCAGCCTGCGGTGCACGTCCGCCGCAACAACTGGAACTGGACGATCAGAAGGACCGGCCCGGTCGGCACCGCATCCCGCAGCGACTGGAAAACGACCTGATTTGTTCGTCGGGCATCGTTCATGTCCGACCCGGATCGACGGCTGCGACCGTACCGGATGCACTGACGGAAAAGGCCGGGGACAGCCCCGGCCTTTGTGAATCAAGGGATGCGTTCCCGCATCACATGTTGATGTAGACGGGGCCCTCGCCGCCCTGCGGCGGCACCCAGTTGATGTTCTGGTTCGGATCCTTGATGTCGCAGGTCTTGCAGTGGACGCAGTTCTGCGCGTTGATGACGAAGCGGACGTCCGCGCGCTTGCGGATCTCTTCCGGCGCGCCGGCAACCGGGTTGCCGTCGGCGTCGGTCCACTCATACACGCCCGCCGGGCAGTAGCGGGTCGAGGGTCCTGCGAACACCTCCAGCTCCGAGCGCTTCTGCAAGTCCAGGTCCGCAACCTTGAGGTGAACCGGCTGGTTCTCCTCGTGGTTCGTGTTGGACAGGAACACCGACGACAGGCGATCAAAGGTGAGCACGCCGTCCGGCTTCGGGTAATCGATCGGCTTGTACTTCGAGGCGGGTTCCAGAGATGCGGCGTCCGTCTTGCCGTGCTTCAGCGTTCCGAACGGCGAGAAGCCGAACAGCGTGTTCATCCACATGTCGAGACCGCCGAGCCCGATACCGAGCCAGGTGCCGAACTTCGACCACAAGGGCTTGACGTTGCGGACCGGCTTCAGGTCCTTGCCGATTTCCGACGTGCGCCACTCTTCCTCGTAAGCCGTGAGCTCGTCATGGGCGCGGCCGGCGGCGAGCGCCTCGGCCACCTTCTCGGCGGCGAGGATGCCGGACAGCACCGCGTTGTGCGAGCCCTTGATGCGCGGCACATTGACGAGGCCGGCTGAGCAGCCCATCAGCACGCCGCCCGGGAACACCGTCTTCGGCACCGACTGCCAGCCGCCTTCGGTGATGGCGCGGGCGCCGTAGGCGATGCGCTTGCCGCCCTCGAACGTGCCGCGGATGGCCGGATGCGTCTTGAAGCGCTGGAATTCCTCGAACGGCGACAGATACGGATTCTTGTAGTTGAGGTGCACCACGAAGCCGACGGCGACGAGGTTCTCGTCGAAGTGGTAGAGGAACGAACCGCCGCCCGTCGAGCCGTCGAGCGGCCAGCCGAAGGAGTGCTGCACAAGGCCGCGCTTGTGGTTCTCGGGCTTGATCTCCCACAGCTCCTTGATGCCGATGCCGAACTTCTGCGGCTCGCGCCCCTCCGAAAGCTTGTAGTGATTGATGAGCTTCTTGGCGAGCGAACCGCGGGCGCCCTCGCCGATCAGCACATACTTGCCGAGCAGCGCCATGCCCGGCTGGTAGTTCGGGCCGGGCGTGCCGTCCTTCTCCACGCCCATGTCACCGGTGATCACGCCGGTGACGGCATTGTTCTCGTCGATGATGAGGTCGGCGGCGGCAAAGCCCGGATAGATCTCGACGCCCAGCGCTTCGGCTTTCTGCGCCAGCCACTTGCACACGCTTCCGAGGGAAACGATGTAGTTGCCGTGGTTGTTCATGAGAGGCGGCATCAGGAAGTTCGGCATCCGCAAGGACCCGGCCGGTCCGAGCACCAGGAAGTGGTCTTCCTTGACCGGGGTCTTGAACGGATGGTCATCCTCCTCGCGCCAGCCCGGCAACAGCCGATCGATACCGATCGGGTCCACCACGGCGCCGGAGAGAATGTGAACGCCGACCTCGGCGCCCTTTTCGAGAACGACGACGGAAAGCTCGGGATTAAGCTGTTTCAGCCTGATCGACGCGGCGAGGCCTGCGGGACCCGCCCCGACGATCACGACATCGAATTCCATGCTTTCACGCTCAGTCATTCATCCCTCCAAAACCGTCGCGCTCACGTGCCTGTGGCTAGTGCTGATGGGCCTATAGCGCATCACGTCACGCGATAAAACATTATTTGCCCTTTGGATTGTCGCAGGGCTCCCCGGATTCACCGGTCATTCTGTGCGGAAGGGTTCATTCCCCCGCACGCTGGGGCCGAACGGCGCCCCGGAGGAATGGCCATCCTGTCCCGTATGAGCCATTTTTTNGTGCGGTATCGCCCTGCGGCACTTGCCTTNCCATCCCCAACGTGAACATTAGACCCCATGATGTCCTCGACGCCGTTTGACCCTGCATCCCTGCGTGACCTGCTTGCGTTCTACGCCGATGCGGGCGTGGATGCGGCCCTGGAGGAAATACCCCAGAACCGCCTCTCGCCGCAGTCGTCCGGAAGAGGTTCCGCACGGGGGCAGGCGCAGCAACGACCTGATCAGGCGCCGCGGCCGGCAGCAGCATCGTCCATTCCGGCTCCGGCGGCGCCGGTGGCGCAGATCTCATCCAGGGGTGTTGCCGTTCCTGACGACACCCAGGCCGCCCGTGCCCGCGAGATGGCGCGTGAGGCGAGGACCATCGAGGAACTGCACGAGATCCTGGCGGGCTTCGATGGCTGCAATCTCAAGTTCACGGCGAAGAACCTCGTCTTTGCCGACGGCAATCCGAATTCCGACCTGATGCTGGTGGGCGAGGCACCCGGCCGCGAGGAGGACCTCGAGGGCAAGCCGTTCGTCGGCCGCTCCGGAAAGCTCCTGGACCGCATGCTGGCGGCCATCGGGCGCGACCGGACGAACGCCTACATCACCAACGTCATTCCGTGGCGGCCACCGGGCAACCGCGACCCATCGCCGATGGAAACGGAGATCTGCCGCCCGTTCATCGAGCGGCACATCGAGCTTGTGCGCCCGAAGGTGCTCGTCACCCTCGGCAATCCATCAACCAAGCTGCTGCTCAAGACCACCACCGGCATCATGCGCCTGCGCGGCACCTGGTCGGCGCACCTGACGCCGGGCGGCGAGCAGATCCCGACCATGCCAACCCTCCATCCGGCCTATCTCCTGCGCAATCCGCAGCACAAGAAGCTGGCCTGGCATGACTTTATGGAGATCCAGATCAAGCTGGAGGAACTGAGCGCCTGACCCTCCCGCTTCTCGTGGGCGGTCTCGTGGACGCTCAAGGACTTTGTCCGCGATCGCCGGCGGCTCAAACGCCGCCCTGCCGCTCCACCTTGCGGGCGGGCGCGATCTGCGCTCCGACCTTCTGTTCGCGCCAGATGATGAACAGCCCCGCTCCGACAACGATCGCGCCACCCGTCAGCATGTAGACGGTCGGTATGTCACCGAAGACGAAATAGCCGATGACGATCGCCATGATGATCGAGGTGTACTCGAACGGTGCGATGGTCGAGAGTTCCGCAAAGCGGTAGCTGTGGGTCATCAACATCTGCCCCACCCCTCCCCAGAAGCCCGCGAGGATGAGCCAGGAAAGCTGGGTGACGGAAAGATCGACCCAGCCGAACGGCATCGTCATCAGCGAGAGGATCGATGCGTTGATGAAGAACCAGATGACGATGGTGCTGGTCTTCTCGGTGGAGACGAGCCGCCGCACCAGCATCATGGCCACCGCCGACGAGCCCGCGCTGGCGATTGCCGCCAGCACACCGAGCACCTGGTCGGCTGCCAGTCCGTGCCCGCGGATCAGCGAGAGGTTCGGCCAGGCGATGATCACCACGCCGATGAAGCCAACCACCACAGCGCTCCAGCGGTAGATGCGCACGGTCTCCCCGAGGACGACGGCTGACAGCACAACCACGATCAGCGGCTGCGCGTAACCGAGCGTGACCGCATCCGGCAGCGGCAGCCGGGTGAGCGCGAAGAACCCCAGCGACATGGAGCAGACGCCGACGAAACCGCGCCAGAAATGGCTGAGCGGCCTTTTCGTGTAGAAGGAGGAAAGCCCCAGCTCTCGCTGCCACGCAAGCAGGGCGAAGACGGGAACCAGCGCGAAGAACGAACGGTAGAACACGATCTGGCCGGCGGGCACCTGTCCCGCGGCCTTGATGAATGAGTTCATCAGCATGAAGGACGCGACGGAAAGAACCTTCAGGGCAATGCCGACGAGCGGCTTCCGCTCAACACTCGCACCCCGCGCCGACTGATTCATGTTTCGATTTCTTGCCAGACGACCGCCGGCGGTCACCGGCAGCCATGAAGATGAAGCCCACTCAAGAATGAAAGCCGGCGGCTGCGTTGCCGCCGGACATGCGATCTTGATCCCTGATAATACCTAACCGATTGCCGCAGAGTCGGCTACTGCCTTCCAGCAGCCTTCCTCGCCGCCTGGATCGCCTCCCAGATCCGCCGCGGAGTAGCCGGCATTTCGACATGGGAGATGCCGTATGCCCGCGAGAGCGCGTCGACCACGGCGTTGAGCGCCGCCGGCGTCGCGCCGACCGTGCCCGCCTCGCCCGCGCCCTTCATGCCGAGGGCATTGTAGGTCGAGGGAACGTTGCGGGTTTCGAAGCGGATCATCGGCATCAGGTCCGCGCGCGGCATGGAGTAGTCCTGGAAAGTGGCCGTGACGAGCTGCCCGTCGTCCGAATAGACGGTATCCTCCAGCAGCGCCTGACCGACGCCTTGAACCACGCCCCCGTGGATCTGCCCCTCGAGCAGGATCGGGTTGACCGTGACACCGAAGTCGTCGACGATCGTGTAGGCGACCACCTTCGTGGCGCCGGTGTCCGGGTCGATTTCCACCTCGCAGATGTGCGTGCCGTTGGGATAGGTCGGTTCCGGCTGAACGAATTCTCCGAAACCCTTGATATCTTCGGGACTTTTCGCCTTGCGCGCGATCTCCGCGAAGCTCACCGACCGATCGGTGCCGACGATGCGCGCCACGCCTTCGACGAGCTCGATGTCGGCAGCCGAGGCTTCAAGTTCATCCGCCGCGAGGTTCCTGATCTTTTTCGCCAGATCCTCGCCCGCCAGCGCCGACGAGACGCCGCCAAGCGGGATGGAGCGCGAGCCGCCCGTGCCGCCACCCGAGTCGAGCTCGTCCGTGTCGCCCTGTCGGACGTTCACCTTCGACACGTCGATGTTGAGCTTCTCAGCGACGATCTGGGCATAGGCCGTGGCATGACCCTGCCCGTTCGATTGCGTGCCTATGAAGAGCGTGACTGAACCGTCCTGTTCGAGCTTCAGGTGTGCGGGCTCCGAACCGGGGAAGGCGCAGGCCTCGATATAGGTGGACATGCCGATCCCGCGCAGCTTGCCCCGCTTGCGCGACTCTTCCAGCCGCTCCTCGAACGTGTGCCATCCCGCGAGCTCCATCGCCCGCGTCATGTGGCCGTCGAACTCGCAGAGCTCGTAGGTGCGGCCGCCCGGCGTGCGGTACGGGAACTGTTCCGGCTTGATGAAATTGCGCCGCCGGATCTCCTCGCGGGGCATGCCGAGCTGACGGGCACATTCCTCGACCAGTTTCTCGATAAGGAACGCGGCCTCCGGCCGCCCTGCCCCGCGATAGGCATCGACCGGGCAGGTGTTCGTGTAGACGCCCTTCACGGTCACGTCGATCGCCTGCAGGTCGTAGACACCGGTCGTCATCGTCACGCCGCCGGTGGCGATGAAGGGGCCGAACTCGTGCACATAGGCGCCGAGGTTGGAGAGAAGCTCAACCCTGAGGCCGAGGAACCGGCCCGTGCTGTCGAGGGCCATCTCGGCCGTCACCCAGTTGTCGCGCCCCTGGCTGTCGGTGAGGAAATGCTCGTTGCGGTCGCTCGCCCACTTGACCGGTCGGCCGAGCCGCTTCGCGGCCTCCAGCACCAGCGCGTATTCGCGGAACACGAAGCCCTTCGTGCCGAAGCCGCCGCCAACGTCCGGGGTGATGACCCTGAGCTTTTCCTTCGGAATCCCGAACACGTCTGCGAGCCTGCTCTGGAACGAATGGACACCCTGCGAGCCGACAGTGAGCACGAAGCGGTCCTCGTCAGCGCGCCACTCGCCGATCGCCGCCCGCGGCTCCATGTAATTCGCCACGAGCCGATTGTTGTAGAAGCTGATCTTCACACGGTGATCAGCCTTGGCAAACGCCTCGTCGGTGCGCGCCTTGTCGCCGATGTGATGGAGGAAGGCCAGGTTGCTGCCGAGTTCCGGCCACACGAGCGGCGTTTCGGGATCGAGCGCCGTCGCCGTCCGCACGGCGGGCTCCTCCGCCTCGTAATCGACCTCGATGAGCTCGGCCGCATCCTGTGCGGCGAGCCGGCTGTCGGCCACGATGAAGGCCACCGCATCGCCCACGTATTGCACGCGGTCGCGGCAAAGGATTGGAATGTCGCGCGAAGGCGGACGCTTCCCGTCCGGTCCCTTCGGCATTCTGCCGTCGACCTGCAGATCCTTGAGATGGGCCACATCTTCGCCCGTCAGGATCAGGTGCACGCCGGGCGCCTCGCGCGCGGCCTCGAGCGAACCGATGGTGAACCGCCCCTTGGCGACAGGCGAGCGCAGCACATAGCCGTGCAGCACGCCTTCGGGGACGATGTCGTCCGTGTACCGCCCGCGCCCGCGGATGAAGGAATCGTCCTCCCTGCGCAGGACCGACGCACCCACGCCGAATTTCCGTGTAATAACTGTCACGGCAAGGTTCCTTGCAACTGATGAAGCGACTATCAAATGCAGGGGTTAGTGTTGTTCACCTTCACCAGTGTGTAAAGTCCTCGCACTTCAACCTTTCACGTCCCGCAGTCGAACAGGAGAGTAGAGATGCGCACGGATACCGGACAGGTGTTTCGTCTGGAGGATTACAGGCCGAGCGATTACCGCATAACGCACACCGACCTCCTGTTCCGGCTCGATCCGCACGCGACGCTCGTCACCGCGAAGCTCACGGTCGAACGCCGGGATGGCGTGGCTGCCAACGCGCCGCTCGTGCTCGATGGCGACGGGTTGGTGCTCGAAAGCCTCGGCCTGAACGGCGCGCCGCTCGCCGGGGAAGGCTACACGGCCACCCCGGACCGGCTCGAGATCCGCGCTGTTCCCGCCGAGAAGTTCTTTGAGCTTGAGATCGTGACGAAGGTCTCGCCTGTAACCAATAAGGCGCTGATGGGACTCTATCAGTCGAAGGGCAACTACTGCACCCAGTGCGAAGCTGAAGGCTTCCGCCGCATCACCTATTACCTCGACCGGCCGGACAATCTCAGCACTTTCCAAGTGCGCATCGAGGCACGCAAGGCTGAGGCCCCGGTCCTGCTGTCGAACGGCAATCCGGTCGAGCACGGGGACTTGGCAGACGGTTGGCACTATGCCGTCTGGCACGATCCGTTTCCGAAGCCGTCCTATCTCTTCGCGCTGGTGGGCGGTGATCTCGGCTCGATCCATGATACCTTCACCACGGCCTCCGGCCGCAAGGTGGCCCTCGGGATCTATGTGGAGCACGGAAAGGAACCGCTCGCCACTTACGCGATGGACGCGCTCAAGCGCTCCATGCGCTGGGACGAGGAACGCTTCAGCCGCGAGTATGACCTGGACGTATTCAACATCGTCGCCGTGTCGGATTTCAACATGGGCGCGATGGAGAACAAGGGCCTGAACATCTTCAACGACAAGTACGTGCTGGCTGACCCTGAGACCGCGACGGACGTGGACTATGCCGGCATCGAGGCGGTCATCGCTCACGAGTACTTCCACAATTGGACTGGAAACAGAATCACTTGCCGCGACTGGTTCCAGCTCTGCCTGAAGGAGGGCCTGACCGTTTACCGAGACCATGAGTTCTCGGCCGACCAGCGTTCCCGTCCCGTGAAGCGGATTGCCGAGGTGCGCAACCTGCGCTCCCTCCAGTTCCCCGAGGACCAGGGCCCGCTCGCCCATCCGGTCCGCCCGCGCCGCTACAAGGAGATCAACAACTTCTACACCTCGACGGTCTATGAGAAGGGCTCCGAGGTTGTGCGCATGATCCACACCATCCTGGGCCCGGAGAAGTTCCGCGCCGGTATGGACCTCTATTTCGAGCGGCATGACGGCCAGGCCGTCACCATCGAGGACTTTCTGGCGTGCTTCGCGGAGGTTTCCGGCCGCGACCTCACCCAGTTCGCGCTGTGGTACCACCAGGCGGGAACGCCGCGCGTGACGGTCACGACCAGCCATGACCCGGCCACCGGCGATTTCGAGGTGAACATCAGCCAGACGGTTCCGCCCACACCCTCCGAGGCGGTGAAGAAGCCCATGCACATCCCCCTTGCCTTCGGCCTGCTCGGCCCCAACGGCGATGAAATGGAAATGGGCTCCGTCGAGGGCGCGGAGGTGAACGACGGCGTGATCCACCTCACCGCCGCCAGCCAGACGATTCGCTTCCGGGGTGTGGGCTCGCGCCCGGTTCTGTCGCTCAACCGCGGCTTCTCCGCCCCGATCGTCCTCAACCAGGATCTCACGAAAGAGGACCGCCTGTTCCTCGCCCGCCACGACAGCGATCTCTTCAATCGCTGGGAGGCGCTGAACAGCCTCTTCGTCGAGGCGCTGATCGCCGCCGCCGCGCGGGAGAAGGAGGGCAAGCCGCACGACTTCGATGCGGCACTCGTCGAGGCTGCGATCGAGATTGCCGGCAATGACGGCCTGGAGCCCGCCTACCGGGCGCTGGCCCTGAGCCTGCCGTCCGAGGCGGATGTCGCCCGCGAGATCGGCAACGATGTGGACCCGGACGCGGTACGCGCCGCCCGCGACGCCCTGCGCCGGGAGATCGGCGGCAAGGGACGTGACGCCTTCCGCAGGATCTACGACCAGCATGCCGATAGCGGGCCCTTCAGCCCGGATGCCGCCAGTGCCGGAAAGCGGAGTCTGCGCAATGTCTTGCTGGATTATCTTGCAGCGGCGGAAGCAGCACCTGAACTGGCCGCGCTACAATTCGAGACCGCCAACAACATGACCGACCGCGCGGCTGCGCTAACCGTGCTAGCCCACCAGTTCCCGGAGCACGAGGCGACCCGGAAGGCGCTTGCCGCCTTCGATGCGCGCTACCGCGACAACGGCCTGGTCATGGACAAGTGGTTCGTGGTGCAGGCGACCATCCCGGGCGCGGCGACGCTGGAGCGGGTTAAGTCGCTGACCGCCCATCCCGCCTTCTCGCTGATGAACCCGAACCGCGTCCGCTCGCTGGTGGGCGCCTTCTCCTCCGGCAACCAGACCGGGTTCCACCGGGCCGACGGCGCCGGCTACCAGTTCCTGGCGGACATCATCCTGTCGCTTGACAGGCACAACCCTCAGGTTGCAGCCCGTCTCGCCACCGCCTTCCGCTCGTGGCGTTCGATGGAGGAGGTCCGGCAGCTCGAGGCCCGCAAGGCGCTCGAGAGGATCAACGCGGAAGCCTCGCTGTCGCGCGACGTGAAGGACATCGTGGAACGCACTTTGGCCTGACGGATCAACGACTTCGCCCGGCCTCTCAACAGCCCGGCTGGCCTTAACCGTATCTTAACCAAGGGCATGCAACGCTCGCACAGCGTCGTTGCGTGCCCTTTCTGCTGGACCCCACTGGACAAGGCGAATCGGCTCTGATTCCCTATGGGTGATTCGTGAGGGTGACGGATCATTCATTCCGCAGAGCTCTCAACCTTTGGGGCTAAAGCGGCTGGGGACAAGGAACGAGGGAGCCTTTTGATGGCGAAGGCGGACGCGTGGGGTTTGCCCGCGGGTGGCCTATGGCGGCGCTGGCGGCTGAGCCGGCGGACGAAGGTGGCAGGCAATGCCAGGCTTCTTGCCGCCCCGGCCTACGAGCGCCTGCTTGCCATCGAGCCCTATCTCCGCAAGGCCATTCCGATCCTGATCGTGCTGTTCCTGCTGGTGATGGCCGCCGTTCGCGCGCTGTCGCTCATGGCCTGGCGCGACGACATCGAGCGGGACACGCGCTCGATGCTGAGCCTGATGGCGACCACGCTCAGCCAGTCCATCCAGCTCGCCTCGAACGAGACCGCCCCCGATCCTGAGATGGCCCGCAACCTGCTTACCGAGACGGCTGCGCAGGCCGGCATTCCGCGCAACTGGGTGGTGGCTCTCACCGACGAGCATTTCGTCGCCATCGCGGCGATTGGCGACGGCTCCGATTTCATGCTCAACCGTCCGCTCGAGAACCTGATCGCGGGCGCCCAGCCGTTGCTGATGTTCGGCAGCCGCGCGGGCGTGTTGAACGTCACCATGAACAACGTCGACTGGCTTGCCGCCGTCGACATCGTGCCGGGCCGCAAGGCCGCCGCGATCGTGCTTGCCCCCACGGAGTCGATCTTCCTCGGCTGGCGCCGGGCGGTCTCGCTCAACGTCACGCTCTTCGTGCTGATGGCGGGCGTGCTGATGGCGATCCTCTACGCCTATTTCAGCCAGGCCGCGCGCGCCGAAGCTGCCGACCGCATGTATGTCGAGGCGCACCAGCGCATCGAGCTGGCACTGCTGCGCGGCAAGAGCGGCCTGTGGGACTGGGACCTGTCGCGCGGGCGCATGTACTGGTCGCGCTCCATGTTCGAGATCCTCGGCTACGAGCCGACCGACTCCATGCTCTCCTTCGGCGAGGTGGCGAGCATCGTCCACCCCGAGGACACCGACCTCTTCGCGATGGCCAACCGCATCATGTCGCGCGAGGTCGACCACATCGACCAGATCTTCCGCATGCGCAATGCCTGGGGCCAGTGGGTCTGGATCCGCGCCCGCGCCCAGGTGGTGGACCCGAACGCGTCCGAGATCCACCTGATCGGCATCGCCGTGGACGTGTCGGAGCAGCGCTCGCTCGCCCAGCGCTCGGAAGCTGCGGACCAGCGCCTGCGCACCGCGATCGAGAACATCACCGAGTCCTTCGTGCTGTGGGATTCGTCCAACCGCCTGGTGATGTGCAACACCAAGTTCCTGCAGGATAGCGGCCTGAACGCCGACGAGATCGAACCCGGCATGCGCCGCGAGGAGATCGAGGCGCGCATGAGCCCGGTCCGCTCCGAGCGCCGCCTTACGCCGATGAGCGATACCAGTGGCGCCGTGACCCTGGAGCGCCAACTTGCCGACGGCCGCTGGCTGCAAGTCACCGAGATCAAGACCCGCGACGGCGGCACCGTGGCTGTGGGCACGGACATCAGCCAGATCAAGCAGCAGCAGGACAAGCTCGTCGAGAGCGAGCGCCGCCTGATGGCGACCATCCACGACCTCTACATGGCCCGCAAGGCCGAGCAGGAACGCTCGCGCGAGCTGGTTCAGCTCAACCGCGAATACATGAAGGAGACGGAGCGCGCCGAGGCAGCGAACCGCGCCAAGTCCGAATTCCTGGCGAACATGTCGCACGAGCTGCGCACGCCGCTCAACGCCATCATCGGCTTCTCCGAGCTCATGGAGCAGCAGATCTTCGGGCCGCTCGGCAACGAGCGCTACAAGGAATATGTCTCCGACATCTATGCCAGCGGCACCTACCTGCTCGGCGTGATCAACGACATCCTCGACATGTCCAAGATCGAGGCCGGACAGTTCACCATCCACCGCGAGCCGGTGGACCTGTGCCCGCTCATCCTGGAGGCCGTGCGCGTCGTCTCCTTGCAGGCCTCCAAGAAGGACATCGAGGTCACGACCGACATTCCGGACTCTATCGCGCTCAACGCCGACCGCCGCGCGCTCAAGCAGATCCTGCTGAACCTCCTGTCAAACGCGGTGAAGTTCACCGGCCAGGGCGGCAAGGTCAACCTGCGCGCCCGCACGGTCAGCGGTTCGCTGGTCCTGCTCATCAAGGATACCGGCTGCGGCATCCCGCGCGAGGCACTGAAGAAGCTCGGCCGCCCCTTCGAGCAGGTGGAGAACCAGTTCTCCAAGAGCCACACCGGCTCAGGCCTCGGCCTCGCCATCTCGCGCTCGCTCGCCGACATGCACGGCGGCTCGCTCCGCATCCGCTCGAAGGAGGGTGTGGGTACGGTGGTCCGCGTCCGCATCCCGATGGACGCCTGACGCGAAAGAGCAGTCAGTCTTCGCGCACCACTCCCCTTCTGCCCCGGCAGCCCTATCCCAGCAACCGCTCGAAGTGCGCCCGGACCTTCTCGCTCATGTCTTCCAGGTATGCCTCCAGCACCTCGAGATTGGGCAGGTCGAGCCGCCGGAGCAGCGTGTCGGCGAGGCCGGGTGGGATGTTCTCCGGGTCGACGGGCCCGGTGAGGCAGAGGCGCACCACCTGCTCGATCTCCGTGTAGAGGCGGTGCGCCTCGGTGAGCTCCGCCACCGTCTGCGGATCGGCGAAGTCGGGCGACAGATGAGCGAGGATGTCGTAGGTGCCTGTCATCCTCTCGCCGACGACACGGCCCAGGAGCGTGCCCACCTGCGCGATGAATTCGAGGTCCATCAGTCCGCCCGGCACGAGCTTCAGATCCCAGGCATTGTGCGGCGGCTTTTCCGTCTCGATGAGTTGCCGCATCTCGCGCGCGTCGTCCTTGATCTTCCGCTCCGGGCGGTTCACCGCGAGAATGTCCCGCACTTCCCGTTCAACCTTTTCGCACAGGTCCGCGTCGCCAGCCACCGCCCGTGCTCGCGTGAGCGCCATATGCTCCCAGGTCCACGCCTCCGTGTGCTGGTACTTGCGGAAGGCCTCGATATGCGTCGCCACCGGTCCCTTGTTGCCGGATGGCCGCAGCCTGAGGTCGAGCTCGTAAAGAACGCCCTCCGCGGTCGGCGCGGAGACGGCCGCGATCAGCCGCTGCGTGAGACGGCCATAGTATTGCGACGGATGCAGCGGCTTCGGCCCGTCCGACTGCTCCGCCGCGGGATCGTGGTCGTAGAGCAGGATGAGATCGATGTCCGACCCTGCGGTAAGTTCGCGGCTGCCCCACTTGCCCATCCCGAGGATCGCCACGCGCCCGCCAGCGACGCCCCCGTGATTGCGCTCGAACTCCCGCTGCACGGCGGCGAGCGCCGACCGGATGGTCAGGTCCGCAAGATCCGAGAAAGCGCGACCCGCGCGCTGTCCGTCGATGCTGCCGGCCAGCAGCCGGATGCCGATCAGGAACTTCTGCTCGGCCGCAAAGATGCGCAGCCGGTCGAGGACTTCCTCTAGTGCCGTGGCGCCCGAGAGAAACGTGTCGAGCCGCTCGGACAGGTACTCCCGGCTAGGCAGCTCCGCCAGCAGCCCGGGGTCGAGCAGGCCGTCGAAGACATGCGGACGCCGCGTGATTATGCCGGCCAGTCGGGGAGCCGCCCCCATGATCATCACGAGCAGTTGCAGCAGTCCGGGATTGGACTGAAGCAGCGAGAACAGCTGGATTCCGGCGGGAAGCCCCGCGAGGAACTCGTCGAAGCGCATCAGCGCCTCGTCCGCCCGCTGCGTCTGCCCGAAAGCTTCGAGCAGCGCCGGCGTGAGTTCCGTCAGCCGCTCCCGCGCCTCCGCCGACTGGGTGGCCTTGTAGCGTCCGAAGTGCCAGCCGCGGATCACGCGGCAGATGTCGCTGGGCCGCTGGAAGCCGAGGTTCGTGAGTGTTTCCAGCGTGCCGGGATCGTCCACGTCGCCTGTGAAGACCAGATTGCCGAGCTTGCGCGAAAGCTGCGGAGCCGCCTCGAACAGGGCCGCATAATGCTTTTCGACGGTGCGTAGCGTACTTCGGAACGCCTCGGCGAAGGCTTCCTCGTCGGGGAAGCGAAGCATGAAGGCGATGCGCCGGAGCCCCTCGCCGTCGGCGGGCAGCGTGTGCTTCTGCTCGTCCGCCACCATCTGCACGGCATTCTCCACCTCCCGCAGGAACCAGTAGCTGCTGACGAGATCCTTCTCGGCCTCCGGCGTGATCCAGCCCCGCGAGCCAAGCCGGTGCAAATTGGCCACGGTCTCGCGCTCCCGCAATTCCGGGAAGCGGCCGCCCGCGATGAGCTGCTGGGTCTGGACGAAGAACTCGATCTCGCGGATGCCGCCGCGCCCGAGCTTCACGTTGTGGCCGAGCACGGCCACCTCGCCGTGGCCCTTGTGGGCGTGGATCTGCCGCTTGATGGAATGCACGTCGGCGATTGCCGCATAGTCGAGATACTTGCGCCACACGTAAGGCTGCAGCTCGCGCAGGAAGGCTTCGCCCGCGGCAATGTCGCCCGCCACCGCGCGGGCCTTGATCATTGCCGCGCGCTCCCAGTTCTGGCCGCGGCTTTCATAGTAGTGGAGCGCAGCATTCACCGGAATGGCCAGCGGCGTCGAGCCCGGATCGGGCCTGAGCCTGAGGTCGGTTCGGAACACATAGCCGTCTTCGGTTCGGTCCTGCAGGATGCGGATCAGCCGACGGGTGAGCCGCACGAAGGTCTCCACCGCCTCGTAGGGCTCGGGAACGGCGGGAGCCGTCGGGTCGATCAGCACGATCAGGTCGATGTCGGAGGAATAGTTGAGCTCGCGCGCGCCGAGCTTGCCCATGGCGAGGACGATCCACCCCGAGCCGGGCTCGGGCACGGTGGGATCGGGCAGCCTGAGCTTGCCCTGCCGGTTGGCGTCGAGCAGCAGAAACTTGACTGCCGCGCGCACGCAGGCATCCGCGAGACTGCTCAGCCGCCGGACGGTCGTCTCGGCGTCGCTCTCGCCCCCAAGGCTGCCGAGCGCGATCAGGTAATGCGCCTCGCGCTTGAGCCGCCGCAGCGCCTTCATCACGCTCGCTTCCGTCGCGCCTTCCGCGATGGCGGCAGCCTCGATCTCGCCATTCAGCGCGTCGAGCCGTTCCCGGAACGGATGGTCGAACAGCGCTTCCAGGCTTGCCGGCATGATCTGCATGCTGTCGCGCAGGTAAGGAGAGAGATCGGCGGCAGCACCCAGAAAGGACCTCAGCGGCCCTGCCGCGGCGAGCATGGCCGCGAGACGCTCACATCCCTTCTCTTCCGCGAACCGGCCGAGGGTCTTCAGCTCCTCTTCCGCCTGCGCGGGATCGAGCGGTTGAAGGGGTTTGACCGGGACGCCAAACCACGCGGTGCCATCTTCACGTTCCAGGGGCTGGGCGTCTGACGTCATGGGCATTCCGATCTGACTTGTAACGCGGGGTTCTAGGCCGCTCGTGTGTCAGACATTCTTAGCGTCTGGAAAGACCATGGCAACAGCCAGACCCTTCCCGTCCTTGCCATCGGAAAGCACGAGTTCGCCCTGATGGAAGGTCATGACTGCCCGCGCGAGGCTGAGGCCCAGGCCAGAGCCCGGCTGGCTGCGGCTCTTCTCCAGCCGCACGAAGCGCTCCGTGGCGCGGTGGCGCTCACTCTCCGGAATGCCCGGACCGTTGTCGGTAACGGTGAGGCGGACGGCGCCGCCACTGCGTGCGAGGGACACCGTGACTTCAGGTTTCCCGTTGGAGCCGGCGGAATACTTGATCGCGTTGTCGACGATGTTGGAGAGCGCCTGCGCGATGAGCTCGCGGTTGCCATTGATCTCGGCGCCTTCTGCAATATCCGCATTGAGGGCAACGCCCGCCTCCTCCGCGACCGGTTCGTAGAGTTCCACCACGTCCGCGATGATGGCCGCCAGATCGACCTTCGTCGTCGCTTCGGCGGAATACCCTGCCTCCAGACGCGAGATCATCAGAATCGCATTGAAGGTGCGGATGAGCTGGTCGGATTCGGCGATGGTCCGCTCAAGCGCCTCGCGCGTGGCCTGAGGATCGTCCTGTTCGGCAAGGGCCGCCTCGGCGCGGTTGCGCAGCCGCGTCAGCGGCGTCTTGAGGTCGTGTGCGATGTTGTCGGAGACCTGCCGAAGCCCCTCGTTGAGGGCCGCGATGCGTTCGAGCATGGCATTGAGGTTTTCCGACAGGCGGTCGAACTCGTCACCCGACCCGGAAACGGGCAGCCGGCGGGTGAGGTCTCCGCCCATGATCTGGCGGCTTGCCTCGGAGATGCTGTCGATGCGCTTCAGCGCCTTGCGACCGACGAAGAACCAGATGAGCGCAGCCCCCAGGCCCATCATGGCGAGCGCGGCGGTGAGCGCCCGGCGGACGATGGAGCGGTACTGCTCCGGCTCGCCCAGGTCACGGCCGACAAGCAGGATCATCTGGTTGGGCAGCCGCGCGACAAGGGCCACGGCGCGATGGACATCCGTGACCTCGCTCGCCTCCCCGTATCGGCTGTAGTAGAAGGGTTGCTCCGTCCAGCCCTCGATGTCGAGCACGCCGGGCTCGATCATCTCCACGTTGCCGGACAGGATAACGCCGTTGTGATCGGTGATGAGATAGAGATTGGCTCCCGGCTGTCGCGCCCGCACGGCGATGAGCCGGACGAGCCCCGTGAGCCCCCGCCTTTCGTAGACCTGCGTGAGCGTGGACACCTCCTCGAGGACCGCGTCCTGTGTTTGCGCCTGGATCATGCGCTGTGACAGCGCCGAGACATAGATCACCAGCACGAGGGCGCAGGCGGTGAACAGCAGAATGAACAGCGCGGAGAGCCGCGCCGCCGTGGTTCTCATCAAGGCGCTCAGGCGCAGCATCAGTCGGCCCGGATCATGTAACCGGCACCGCGCACGGTATGGAGCAGCGGCTTGTCGAAGCCCTTCTCGATCTTGCTCCTGAGCCGCGAGATGTGCACGTCGATGACATTGGTCTGGGGGTCGAAGTGGTAGTCCCAGACGTTCTCAAGCAGCATGGTGCGCGTCACGACCTGCCCCGCGTGGCGCATCAGATATTCGAGCAGGCGGAACTCGCGAGGTTGCAGGGTGATCTCTTCGCCAGCGCGGGTAACCGTGTGAGACAGCCGGTCCAGTTCCAGGTCGCCCACCCGGTAGACGGTCTCGACATCCTTGGAACCGCTCCGGCGGCTCAGGGCCTCGACGCGGGCAAGCAGTTCCGAGAACGCATAGGGCTTGATGAGATAGTCGTCGCCCCCCGCCCTGAGGCCGGTGACGCGGTCATCCACCTCGCCCAGGGCGGAGAGGATGAGCACAGGCGTGGTGTTGCCCTTGCCGCGCAGCTCGCGGATGACGGAAAGCCCGTCCTTGAGCGGCAGCATGCGGTCAACGACATAGACATCGTAATTGCCTGTGTCGGCCATGGCAAAGCCGGTCTCGCCGTCCATGGCGATGTCGGCGGTATGCCCCGCTTCTGAGAACGCCTTCTTGAGAAAGGTCGCCGCCTCGCGGTCGTCTTCGATGATCAGGATCTTCATGCGCCAGCTGCAGTTTCGGGAAACGTGGGACCGTACTTACAGGGAGGACCGGGGGCATGGAACCACGCCCCCGGCATGCAGCGGTGGAGAAATCAGCTGATCGGCAGCGTGACGAAGCGGTTGGCGTTGTCGCGCACGATCTGGACGAAGACGCGGCTGCGGCCGGCCTTGCGGGCCTCTTCCGCGGCGTCCTGAATGTCCTTGGCCGAAGCGACCTGCTTCGAGTTCACCGCCTTGATCACGTCGCCCGGCATGATGCCCGCGGCCTCGGCCTCGCTGTCCGGCTCCACGTCGGTGACCAGCACGCCCTCGCCATCCTCAGCCGGAGTGACGGACAGGCCGAAGTTGGTCACCGTCGCCTCGGACTGATTCCTGTCTCTGGGCGAAGCCTTGGCCATCTGGTCGTTGCCCGGCATCTTGCCCAGCTTGACGGTCAGGGTCTCGGACTTGCCGTTGCGCCAGAGACCGATTTCCACCTCAGCGCCGGGCTTCTGGCTGCCGATCTTGCGGGCAAGATCGCGGGAAGAGCTGACGGTCTCGCCGTTGACGGAGACGATGATGTCACCAGCCTTGATGCCACCCTTTTCCGCGGGCTCTCCGTCGTTCACGTCATTAATGAGCGCGCCCTTTGCCTCGGCGAGGCCGACCGACTCGGCGATCTCCTTGGACACGTCGGCGATCTGGACGCCGAGCCAGCCGCGCTCGACGGCGCCGTCCTTGATCAGGTCCTCGACCACGTTCTTGGCAAGACCCGCAGGGATCGCGAAGGCGATACCGACGTTGCCACCGGACGGCGAGAAAATCGCTGTGTTCACGCCGACGACCTCACCGGCGAGGTTGAAGGTCGGGCCACCGGAGTTGCCGCGGTTGACCGCCGCGTCGATCTGGATGAAGTCGTCATAGAAGCTTGCGCCAATGTCACGGCCGCGCGCGGAGATGATGCCGGCCGTCACCGTGCCGCCGAGGCCGAACGGGTTGCCGACGGCCACGACCCAATCGCCCACCCGCATCTTCGAGTCGTCGGCGAATTCGACATAGGTGAACTTGCGGTCGGCCTGCGCCTTGAGCACGGCGAGGTCGGTGCGGGGATCAGCACCGACAAGCTCGGCCTTGAGCTCGGTGCCGTCGTTCAGCACGATGGTGTACTCGCTGCCGCCCTCGACCACGTGGTTATTGGTGACGAGGTAGCCATCCTCGGAGATGAAGAAGCCGGAACCCTGGGCCACCGGACGCGGCTTCTGCGGTCCCCGCTCACGGCGGGGCGGACGCGCGCCGCGCTGGTTTTGCTCGCCACGGAACTGGTCGAAGAAGCGGCGCAGCGGATGATCCCGCGGAAGATCCTCGAATCCGGGGAAGCCGGGGAACGGCGCCATTGCCATGTCGCGATCCGGCTCGGTGCTGCTTACACGCACGCTGACGACGGCGGGCGACACCAGCTCGACCACATCAGCGAAACTGGGAGTATCGATCGGCTTGGAAAGCTTGACCGGGTCGGCGAAAACGGGGGCTACGCCTGTACCAACAGCGCCGAGGCCAACTGCACCGGCAAGGGCGAGCGTCGCCACCGTTGCAATGAGACTCTTCCTGGTCCGGAACTTGATCTTCTCGGAATTCATCGCTGGAACTGCTCCTCTTACGCAAGCCTCTTGGGCTGTTGTCCGAAACTCTGTCTAGCCCACGAGATAGGATTGCGCACCTTACGGCGCCATTTCCAACTGATGAAACTTTCGTAATGTTTTGACAAGAAGCCGTGCGGCTGCCGCAGGAGCGGGAAAGAACCTGCCGATCCCGCGTATCAATCCTGGGAATCGAGCGCCTTCCGCAGAGCGGCTTCCTCCTCGGGCGTCAGCCGTTCCACGGGACGGTTTGCGCGGGCGCGCCGGCGCGTCGCCGCCAGTACAAGGATGCCGCCGGCAATCAGCACGATCACCGGGGTGCCCCAGAGGATGAGGTTGCGCGCGTTGAACTGCGGCTTGAGCAGCACAAACTCGCCGTAGCGCGAGGTAAGATAGCTGATGACCTGCTCGTCGGTGTCACCGGCGAGGATGCGTTCGCGGACCAGCAGGCGCAGGTCGCGCGCCAGTTCCGCGTCCGAGTCATCGATGGACTGGTTCTGGCAGACCATGCAGCGCAGCTGCGCCGACAGCGCGCGGGCCCGCGCCTCGAGCGCCGGATCGTCCAGCATCTCGTCGGGCGACACGACCGCCGCCGCGAGGTTGGCCGAAGCGAAGACGAGGAAAAGTGCGAGCAGGATCTTGCGCATGGGTATTTACCCCTTGGCTGCCTGGAGGGCTGCCTTCCGCCGCGTCGGAACGCCGACACGCAGGCGGCGGTCGCAGAGCGACAGAAACCCGCCGAACATCATCACCACCGCGCCCCACCAGATGAGCGTCACCTGAGGCTTCCACCAGGCATGGACCACGAGGCCGCTCTCAGTCGCATCGCCGATGGAGACGTAGAGCTGGCTGAAGCCGAAGGTGCGGATGCCGGCCTCGGTGGTCGGCATGGCGCGCGCCGTATAGATCCGCTTGGACGACGCGATCTCGCCAAGCCTGCGGCCATCAGGCCCCGTAAGATCGAAGACTGCCCGGTCTTCGCCGAAATTGGGGCCCTTGAGCGCCGCGATTTCCCGGAACCGCATGGTATAGCCGCCCGCCTCGACCACATCGTTGGGCTTCATGACGGTGATGCGTTCCACCTGCATGGTGGTCACGCATGAAAGCCCGATGACCGTGAGGCCGATGCCGGCATGGGCGACGGCCGTGCCGAAGACTGAAAGCGGCAGTCCCTTGAGCCTGCTGAAGACCACGCCGGGGCTGGCCTTGCCCACGCCCGCCTTGAACACGATGTCCGTGAGGGAACCGAAGATGAGCCAGAAGCCAAGGCCGATGCCGAGCGCCGCGACGGTCGAGGCCCTGTCGACGAAGAACAGGACGCCGATGATGACCGCCGCCGAGATGGCGAAGGCTGCGAACAGGCGCTGTGCGGCGGCAAGCAGGTCACCGCGCTTCCAGGCAAGCTGCGGCCCGAACGGCACGGCGATCAGCAGCGGTATGGCAAGGGGGATGAAGGTGAGGTTGAAGAAGGGCGCGCCGACGGAAATCTTCTCGGCCGTCAGCGCCTCGATCAGCAGCGGGTAGAGGGTTCCCACCAGCACGGTCGCCGTGCAGGTGCTGAGGATCAGGTTGTTGAGCACCAGCGACCCCTCGCGCGAGATCGGGTGGAACAGTCCGCCCGCCGTAAGCGAGCTCGCACGCAGCGCGAACAGCGCCAGCGAGCCGCCTATGAAGATCATCAGGATCGCCAGGATGAAGACGCCGCGGGTCGGATCGGTGGCGAAGGCGTGAACGGACGTGAGCACGCCGGATCGCACCAGGAACGTTCCCACCAGCGACAGCGAGAAGGTGAGGATCGCCAGCAGCACCGTCCAGATTTTGAGCGCCGAGCGCTTTTCCATGACGATGGCCGAATGCAGCAGCGCCGTGCCCGCGAGCCACGGCATCAGCGAGGCGTTTTCGACGGGATCCCAGAACCAGAAGCCGCCCCAGCCGAGCTCATAATAGGCCCAGTAGGAGCCCATGGCGATGCCGCCCGTGAGGAACGCCCAGGCCATCAGCGTCCACGGCCTCACCCAGCGCGCCCATGCGGCGTCGATACGACCCTCGATGAGCGCGGCGGCCGCGAAGGAAAAGGCGACCGAGAAGCCGACATAGCCGAGGTAGAGCAGCGGCGGATGCAGCGCGAGCCCGATGTCCTGCAGCAGCGGATTGAGATCCTTGCCCTCGAATGGCGCCGGAACCAGGCGGGTGAACGGATTGGAGGTAAAGAGGATGAACAGCAGGAACGCGGTTCCGACCATGCCCTGCACGGACAGGACGTTCGCCCTGAGGGAGGGCGGAAGGTTCCGCCCGAAAACAGCCACCAGCGCGCTGAAGAAGGTGAGGATCTGCACCCACAGCAGCATGGAGCCCTCGTGGTTACCCCACGTACCGGTGATCTTGTAGAGAAGCGGCTGCGCCGAATGGGAATTTTCCCACACGTTCAGAATGGAGAAGTCCGACGTGACATAGCCGTGGACCAGCGTGGCGAAGGCGGCCGCCACCAGAAGGAAGCCGGCCACCGCCACCGGCTCGCCGACGCGCATGAGCTGCGTGCTCTTGAGGCGGGCACCCGCCAGCGGAACCACTGCCTGGACGATGGAGAGCGCAAGCGCGAGGACCAGCGCGAAATGGCCAAGCTCAACGGTCATTTGTCCGAACCGCCTTCCTGCCCTTCCCACACGCCGCTTTCCTTCAGCCGGTCGGCAACCTCGCGCGGCATGTAGTTCTCGTCGTGCTTGGCGAGCACGCTGTCGGCGACGAAGGTGCCATCCGCCCCGAACGTGCCTTCGGCCACCACGCCCTGCCCTTCCCTAAAAAGGTCGGGCAGGATGCCCGTGTAGCCCACCTTGATGGAATGCTGGCCATCGGTCACGGAGAAACGGACCGTCGTCCCGTCGATCCGCTCGACCGATCCGTCTTCGACAAGTCCGCCGAGCCGGATGCGCTCACCCGCCTGGACGGGATTGGCCAGCACATCCGCTGGCATGTAAAAATAGGATGTCTGCTGGCCGAGGGCGACCAGGGTAAGGCCCGCGGCCAGGGCGAGAAAACACATGCCGGCGGCGATCACGATCGCCCGCTTCTGTTTGCGCGTCATTGCTCATCCTCAGGCAGTACAAGGCCGAGCCCCCTGGCGAAGGAGCTCAAATCCCTGGCAGCTTCCGTGTTCTCGCCCAGCGCCTTCACTCCGCGCTGAAGGGCGTCCCGGGCAGCGTCAGTGCGCTGCAGGACGATATAGGAACGCACGAGGCGCTGCCAACCCTCCGGATCGTTGGGGCTTTCCCGCAGCCGGGCATCAAGCCTGGCCACCATCTCCTCGATCATCTGCTGCTGGCCATCCGGCGACTGCTGACTGCCGCCATCAGCCCGAGGCCCCGCGCTGCCAGCCTGGTCCTGTGCGGATGCCTCGCCGTCCGGTCCCCTTCCCTTCAAAGCTTCCTCGGCGATGCCGCGCCAGGGCGATCCCTCGGGCAGGTCGGCCACCATCTGGGTCCAGAGCGCGCGGGCTTCCTCGATCTTGCCCTCCTGCGCCTTGGCCAGCGCGACGAAGAAGCGCGACCGCGGCTCCGCCGGATCCTCGGCAAGCGCGTTCTCGAACGCCTTCACAGCCTCCGCGGTGACGATGCCCTGTTCGATACCCACGAGCGCCTCGCCAAGCATGGCGTAGGTATTGGCCGTCGCCCCGCCGAGCGCAATGATCTGCTGGTAAGCACGCGCCGCATCGGCGAAGCGGCCGAGACGCATGTAAATCGGCGCAAGCGCCTCCCAGCCGCGCCGGTCATCCGGATTGCTCGCCAGATGGGCCTCTGCCCTGGCGATGAGTTCCGAAATCGGCGCGTTCGCCGGATCTTCCTGCAGCCGGGCCGCCAGCGGCATGGCCGGCACACCGGGAGAGCCGAGATAGGAATAGACCGCCCAGCTGACCACCGGCACGGCAAGAACGCCCAGGACGGCGATCGCGCGGACGGCCTTGCTGGAAGTCCCGGCAGCTGCAGAACGCTCCTGGGTCGCGTTTAGCTTGAGGATGCGACGACCTATTTCGGCGCGCGCCTCCGCGGCGTCGGCCTCGGAGATCAGGCCGCGCTTCACCTCGTTCTCGAGCTCGGCCAGCTGGTCCTTGTAGACGGCAAGGTCATAGGCGGCTTCCGCAGCTCCCTTGTCCCGCCGCAGAAACGGATACATCACCGCCAGCGAGGCGGCAGCGGTGAGAACGGCGGTTATGATCCAGAACAGCATAGCGCCTCAAATAGCGACAATTCCCAGCACTGCCAACCGAGGCGGTTGCGGCCTTTTGACAAGATTTGGTGAATTCGGGCGCTAATTGAGCAGCGACCATGTCCCGTCAGGGTTGCGGCATGCCGTGCCGCGCAGCGACTGGGCGGGACCGCCCGCGCGGACCACGTGCGAGTAGGGACGGCAATCCTGCGAACCCACCCGGTAGGGCTGGGCGGCGATGACCGTACCGCTGCTGCCGCCGCTACCCTGCCACTCCACCGGCTGGCCGGCGGGAGCCGCCTCCAGCGCGCGCTGCTCAGCCGCCAGCGCGGAAGCGAGATCGGCCCGCGACAACCGAACGTTCGCCTGGGAGACGAGACCGGACGTTGCCGCAGCGCCACCCATCAGCGGTGGCGTGAACGCGACACTTCCTGATGCAACAGGGATCCTGCTGCCAGAGCATCCGGCGAGAAGCATCGCTGCCAGAGAGCTGATCATCAGACATGCGTGACGCATGAAACTCCTCATTCTCACGTCCAGTTCCCAGACGTCAGATCCCTTACCGTCCCTGCCCTTCCAGACCGGAATCTGCTGGAGGTTCTACTTAGGCGCATAAGCCCGTTATAATCAAGCAATGCGCAACTCCACCTCTGCGCGCAATCCGCCAAGTTCCGACCGGACGAGGCGCAGTTCTCCACCATACTCATCGACCAGATCCGCCACGATGGCGAGGCCAAGGCCGCTTCCCTGTTTCGTCTCGTCGAGGCGCCGCCCCCGCTTGAGCGCCTGCTTTGCCTGATCTTCCGGAATGCCCGGGCCGTCGTCCTCGATCGCGATCTGGAACATCGTCCGGTCCACCCGTGTCATGCCGGTGGATGTCAGCGAAACGGCAATTCTGCTCTGCGCCCACTTGGCCGCGTTCTCCAGCAGATTGCCGATGATTTCCTCAAGGTCCTCTTTCTCTCCGGCGAAGAAGAGCGGGCGTTCGGGCAGGTCCAGCGCCAGCTGTTTGTCGCGCGCCAGCTTGGCGAACACGCGTGCCAGCCGCTGCACGGTATCGTTCACGTCGGTGCGGACGGACAGCGTGCTGCGTTGCGCGGCCGCGCGGGCGCGCTGCAGATAGTGATCAATCTGCTTCTGCATCGCCTCCGCCTGGTTGCTGATGAGCTCGCCGCGCTGGTCGCCCATCGCGCGGCCCTCGTTCATGATGACGGTGAGCGGCGTCTTCAGCGAATGCGCAAGGTTGCCTACCTGCTTGCGCGACCGCTCGATGATCCGGCGGTTGCTGTCGATGAGGGCGTTGGTTTCATCGGCGAGCGGTGCGATTTCGGCGGGGAAAGGTCCGGTGAGCTGCTCGGCGGTGCCGGCGCGGATGTTCGCCAGCGCGTCGCGGATGCTGCGAAGCGGCTTCAGCGCCAGCAGGATGGCCGCCACGTTGATGATTACCATTCCGGCGCCGAACATGGCGAGATAGGCGAGCAGCCGCCGGGTGAAGCTTGTGATCTCGCGTTCAAGTTCCGTCCGGTTACCCATCACGCGAAACCGCACGATCCGGTCGCCCTGACCCAGCACCACCTCGGCCTCGATCACCTCGACCTGCTCGCCGCGGGGCCCGGTCGACAGATACTGCCGCCGGTAGTCGGAATCGAACGGAACGGAAGGATCCTCCGGAGGAGGCGGAAAGCCCGCGAGCGATGAGGAACGCAGCGCGTTGCTCAAGCCGGGAGAGACGGGCTCCACCGACCAGTACCAGCCGGAGAGCGGTTCGGAGAAACGCAGATCGCCGAGATTGGGCGAGCCCGAGATCCATCCGTCCTCGTTGGCGCTGACGGAAGCGATCAGGTTGAAGAGGTGAGCTGAAAGGACGGTCTCGAAACCGCGGTGACTGACCTGCCTGAAGAGTGCGGTGATGACCGTGGCGATGACGATGAGCGAGATGATCGCCCACAGGGAGGAAATGGCGACGACGCGGAAGGTCAGCCGCTGGCCGAGGCCCCGCAGCCGGGCAGCGAGCCCCTTCAGTGAGAACGGATGGGGCGTATTCTCACTCATTCGGTTCCCGTATGCGGTAGCCCATGCCGCGTACGGTTTCGATCAGATCCGCGCCGATCTTCTTCCTCAACCGTCCGACAAACACTTCGATCGTGTTGGAGTCGCGGTCGAAGTCCTGGTCATAGAGGTGCTCCACCAGCTCGGTGCGGGACACGACGGCGCCCTTGTGGTGCATGAGATAGGCGAGCATCCGGTATTCGTGCGACGTGAGCTTGAGCGGAATGCCGTTTACATCCGCCTTTGACGTGGTCGTGTCGAGCCGCAGCGGCCCGCAGGTGAGCTCTGAACTCGCATGCCCCGCCGCCCTGCGGATCAGGGCCCGCACTCGGGCCAGGATTTCCTCCATGTGGAAAGGTTTTGTGACATAGTCGTCGGCACCGGCGTCGATGCCGGCGACCTTGTCGCTCCAGCGGTCGCGCGCGGTCAGGATCAGCACGGGCATCTTTCGCCCGTCACGCCGCCAGCGTTCCAGCACGCTGATGCCATCCATGCGCGGCAGGCCGATATCCAGGATGACAGCGTCATAGGGCTCGGTGTCTCCCAGGAAATGCCCCTCCTCGCCGTCGAAGGCGCGGTCGACCACGTAGCTCGCATTCTCCAGCGCCGTGGTAATCTGGCGGTTCAGCTCCCGATCGTCTTCAACAACAAGGATTCTCATCGCGGGACGGTCTCTGACTGACTGCGGTCACATGAACGGCTGGCTCATCGGGCGGGCACCACCACTTCCTCGCGGCGTGGTCGCTCGCCATTCCCGCCCGGGATCAGTACGACGATCCGGCACACGATCTGTCCGCCCTGATTCTCCGCATTGGCGGCGGCGAGCTGTCCTCCCATCTGGGCGGCGACCCGTTGCCCGATCGCATAGCAATCGGCGCCCTGCGCCAGAACCAGCGGGGCATTGTCCTCCGCAGCACGGGCAGGCGCGGCAACCAGCAGGGTTGCTGCTGCGGCGAAGAGTCCGAAAATGGTCAGGCGGGCGTTTGTCATGAGGCGAGGTTTAGGATAGCANGTATGAATGGTGAATGAACGTGGANCGTAATTAAGCATAAAACCATCGGCCCGGCCAATGCCACACTTACGCCAGATTGAATCTGCGTTCGGCGGCCACTCCGGGCCCGACCCTCACGCTGATCTGCCTCACCCGCAGGGTGACGGCATCCGGCATCACGCCGAAGTCGCCCAAGATTTCGGCTGACGGATAGACCCACACGGGCACGCTGACCATCTGGGACCGAACGACCGTCTCTCCGTCATCCGCGACCACCTCCACCAGATATCGCTCGTCGGTTTCGCTCAGCGGAATGTCCTCGCTGAGCCAGCTGTCGGACTCCGCGCTGCGATCGCTTCGTGTCCAGGAGAAATGCACGTCCCCGCCATTGATCCTGCACCGGAGATGGACCGGAGCAAGGGGCAGCAGGGCCCTCGTTCCTCCGCTTGCGCCAAGCGAGGAAAAATGGGTGTCGGAAAGATCGAATCCGGCTGGTCCGATGCGCCAGTTGAGGAGAAGTCCCGTCTCCTCGGGCCTCAGTCCTGCGGCGGTGACAGCCCCGTTAAGCAGCACGAAGGGAGAACCCGCGCCGGCCCCAGCGCGCATTGCGTCTGTCGTGCCGTGCTGCCCGCGCAAGAGACCGTCCAGAACCCATCGGTTGACGGCAATCTCCTGCGCTTTATGGAACTGGAGAATTTCCCAGACGCCATTGTCTGCAAGCACGGCCGCCGCATTTGCGCCCCCCAGCAGGAGCGGCAGCGACACGCTTTCCAGTTCGCCATCGAACAGCCGCACGTCCACCCGGGAAACGGGATCGAGCCGTCCGGTTACAGCCGTGCCCGGTAGCGGCGCGACAAGCTCGCCGATGATCGCTCGCTCAGCCACCACTCCCCGGAACGAAAAGCCCGTCGTCTCCGGCGAACAGTAGACGGCCTGACTTTTCCACGGCTTCGCCCGCACCGCGATGCGCAGACGCTCATGCGGTTGATCCTCCCCATTCACGAGAGGCAGATCCATGAGCAGGGCGTATGGCTTCCCGAAGGTCAGCGGCTCGCCACCGCCGCCTGCGGGAATTCTTCCTTCAGTCGCTGGCATGTCCGGCGAGCGTCGGATGCGCACCGCCTGTACCCGACGGACGAGCCCCTCCTCGATCTCTGTTACCAGGTAGTCCCGATCCTCTCCGTCGAGGCGGATTATCCTGCCGACCCGCACGTCCTGACGCGTTATTGGCAAGGCGAAGGAGATCCCCTCCCGCCTGTCCCAGATGCGGTGCAGGAAATTGGCAGCCAGTGTCTCCGCCTCGTCCGCCGCCAGCACGCCCGGAAAGCTGATGAAGCGCGTGCCCGCCCCCTCGGTCCCGGCCAAATCGACGCAGGCGGTGGCGGACTGATGCTCGTTGAGCTGGTCGCGAAAGTCGAGGTGCACTTGGCCGGGGAGATCGTGATCCGGCGTCCGCACGCGGGCGAGCACGTCGCCCTCGTCGGGAATGACGAGATCGCCTGCCGGAATTGTATCGGTCTGCTCCATCCCCTCGGTCGCAAACACCAGCCGGTCCCCTTGCGAGCGTACGGAAATGCCGAACAGCTCCACGATCGGTTCGAGCGCGGCGCGCGCCGTCGTGGGATTGGCGATCACATAGCCGCTCACCATTCCGTCCGCCCGCGACGTGGCGGCCGCCGGCAGGCCGAAATCCGCCATGATCCGGTCGATCAGCGCGCCGACCGGTATCGCGTTCAGCCGCCCGTTGAGCCAGTGGCCACAGATCCAGTTCTCGCCGTCTCCCCAGACCTCTTTCTGGACGGGAAAGGCCGGAAAGGGCCGCAGGTCCCATGCCCAGACAGAGAGCGCGTCCGGATCCACCATCCGACCGCCATAGACCGGAGACGTTGGGTTAGCCTCCTCGCCACCCTCCTGCCAGTGCAGGTGATGGGCTAGCAGGAACCGGTACTGTGCGAGGTCGGACCGGCCGCCGTTCGAAAAATGTGGGATACCGTTCTCAGCGGACTTCGGGTCGCGAAACAGGTTCGGCTGATTGGGCCCCTTGTCCACCGCCCCGCAACCGAGCTCGGTGAAATGGAAGGGCTTCGACATGGGCACCCACGCCGTGGGCTGTGCCTGTTCCACGCCGCCGATCCGATTGTAATGCAGATTCGACCACCAACCGGGAAGGTCCTTGTATCGGAACACCCAGTCCTTGCCGTAGGCTCCATCTCCTATCGGCGTCCGCACGCGCGCATGCCGGTCGGCAGGGCTTGCATAGTACCAGTCGAAGCCTTCGCCGCCCGTAATCGCCGCTTTCAGGGCCACAAGATCATAGGCGCTGGCCGCCCCGTCAGGATTACCCCCGGATACGTCTTCGTCCCGCCAGTCGGAAAGCGGCATGTAGTTGTCGATGCCGATGCAGTCGATCGCCTCGCTGGCCCATAGTTCGTCCAGGTGGAAGAAGACGTCGCCGGACCCGTCCTGCGGATGGTAGCCGAAGTATTCGCTCCAATCGGCGGCATAGGTGATCCGCGTTCCGCCACCGAGAATGGAACGGACATCCTCTGCCAGCGCCACCAGCCCTTCCACGAACGGAAACGCGTTGCCCGTATCTCGCACGCGGGTGAGACCGGGCATCTCCGAACCGATGATGAACCCGTCGACGCCCCCCGCCATGGCAGCGAGATGGGCGTAGTGCAGGATGTGGCGGCGGAATCCCCAGTCGTTCGCATTGCCGGTGAAGGCCACCGTATCGCCACCATGGACGAACTGCGTTGCTCCGGCCGATCCCAGGAATGCCTCGACCTGCGTCCGCGCTGTCCCCGTCCGGTCCGCGCTGCCCGGCCTGCCGGGAGCCGGATCACAGGTGATCCGACCGCGCCAGGGATACGCCGCCTGCGCCACGTCGCCGTAGGGATCCGGAAACCCGTTGTTCTCCGGCACGTCCATCATGACGAACGGATAAAGGGTGACCTTGAGACCGCGCGCCTTGAGCGCCCGTATCGCGTCGACGACAGTCCTGTCGGCGGGAGTTCCTCCGTAGGCGGCCCTGCCGTCGTGCTGCGAGACGGTCTGCGCCTGGGCCCGGGTCAGGCCGGACACGCGCCACGGCAGTGAATAGTTGCCTTCCGCCCGGGTGACGCGCGGCTCGATCCGGCAATGGCCCGCCCGCAGGTCCGTCCCGAACCAGCTGACCACCAGTGAAACGCTCTTCAGGTTGGGGCAGATGGCCAGCAGCTCGTCCACTGCCGCATCGAAATCCGTGCGACCGTAAGCATTGTGACGGTTGACCGCGATCGTCTCCCCTGGTTCGCCAGCAACGGTGATGAGGTGTGGTGAGAGGCCATATTCGGTAGATCCTGGTATCAGCGCCACCGAACGGATCCGTTCGCAGAGCGCCCCGCCCGGGCGCAGCACCTCGAACTGGAACTGCGGGATGCGCTGTCCGAAATCGTCGATGGGGAACCGCTCGAACACCACATAGGCCACGCCGCGATAGGCGGGAGCATTGCCAACACCCTGCTTCGCCTCGATCAATGGGTCGGGAAGCTGCTCCTCGTCTCCCCGGTAGACGCGGAACTCGTAGTTGCTGAGGTCGAGCTCGCGCCCGTCCGCCCAGATGCGGCGCACCCCCGCAATCTCCCCTTCGCACAGCGCCAGCGCGACATTGGCGAAATAGGAATACGTGGTCTGCTTGGGCCCCATCTTGCCGGCCCGCGTCGTCGTCGAGCGTTCCTCGAAGCGCGTCGCCCAGATCAGCGCGCCACCCACGCGCATGGTACCATAGACCCTGGGCAGCGGACTGCCCTCTTCGGCCGTCATCGGACGGCCCTGCCCGAGCCGCGGTCCTTCGTAGTGTTGGCCGCGCGTAAGGATCGCCCGGTCGACCATGTAGCCCGCAAAAGCTCCGACGGCCGCGCCGATCGCCGCCCCCACGGCACCGAACATGCTGCCTAGCCTCGCGCCCGCGCTCTGCAAGACGATCGTTGCCATGGCTCAAGCCCCCACTCTCTCTGGAAAAGCGAAGACACCTGCGATCCTCCGCCGCCATTGCGGCACCAGGCGGGAGACAGTCACGGCCGTCCCCTCGTAGGCGTGAACGAAGCGTTCGCCATCGATGCAGATGCCGGCATGCTTGGCCGGCACGTCCGGCCGCCAGCGGAACACGATGAGCCGTCCTGTATCGGTCTTCCCGTCTGGACAGGTGACGAAGTGCCTGCGTACAGCTTCCAGCAGCAGCTCCTCGCCACCCGCCTCGGCCCAGTCCCGGCTGTAATGGACCGGAGGTTCCGGCTCCCTGCCGTAGAGCGCACGCCAAACGCCCCTGACCAGTCCGAGGCAGTCGCAGCCCACGCCCTTGCAGCTGCCCTGATGGCGGTACGGTGTTCCCACCCATTCCAGAGCCGCAGCCGCCACGGTCCGTCCCCACATTGCTGTTTGGTCGCTCATGGAACGATCGGCCCCCCGTCAAACACTTGATCCTCGGTGACGTAGCTGTATGCGGCGTCATTGCCCGGCAGGTGGGGGAAACCGCGGAAATTGATGGCGTTGCCAAATATTGCCCTGCACGTTGCAAAGGACTTGTCGCAGCCGGCCGTCACCGTGAAGACATCACCCTTCAGCGCTGCAATAGGCTCCACCCCCCGGAGATCCAGCCGGTCCAGTCCGCCCTCCTTGCGGTGCGCGACAATTTGCTCACTGCGCCCTGCCAGGCTTCCGCTCCCCCACGTCAGAATGCCATGGCTGAACCAGCCGCCCTCGAAACCTTCCAGCCCCGAAACCAGCACCGCAAACGCCCTGACTTCCTCTACGATCCCCTCGCTCTTGAAACCCGGCGCATGGAGGTCAACGCCGCATCGTGCGTCTCCCAGCTCGGCGTCGCAGGTGCGTCTCAGCGTCCGCCCGTTCGTTCGGTCGAGCATCCGTTCAAGGCTTTCGAGTTCGGCCACGAAATGCCCGTCGCGTCGGGAGATCTGCCCGATGACCCATCGCCCGATCCGCGCGAACTGGCTGGGAGCCATCCAGTTGACGAGCAGCGTCTCCACCACCGCCCCGTCATAAACACCCGCGATGATGTCCTCCTCGCTGATGTCCGCCGAGGAGAGCACCCCCTGCACGTCGGTCGCGTCGGCGGCCATCCCCAGCGAACGCCGCGCTTCAGACGCGGCAAGCCCGCTCTCCGGCCGGAACACCGTGCCGTCGCAGTCCAGCGCGCCGTCATGGTCTGTGAATCCCATGGTGTGCCCGTCGCGCCGCACGATACGCTAGCATTGGCAGACGGTGGTCACCTCCCCTTCCAGATGGGACGCAAGATCGTCCGGCAGCACGGTCATGACAGCACCTCGATCAGCGGGATGGAGGGAATGTGCCCGGCCTGAAAGGACGTGATGCCCGCCGAAATCTGCTCCGTGTCGAAGCGCACCGGCACGTCGAACTCGAATCCGGCGGTGATGACCGATCCTTCCGGCGGCGGCTCCTCAAACACCACTTCGCCGCCGGGGCCGACCGAAAAATCCTCCTCTCGAATCTTTTCCACCCGGTTCACGGCCACCCGAACAGTCTCCGCCACCGGATATCGAATGATCCTGGAATAGGCGTCCGGCCCGCTCCCATAGATCTTCACAATCTGGAACCGTTTCGTCTCGCCGTCGCCAATGCCGAGCGTCTGATCGAGCGCCGATACGGTCTCGTTGGGCGCGCATGACTTCATGTCGAACGGGTCTCGGAATCGGAAGGCATGCAGGGAACCCCGCCTCGCCTCGAAGAACTCCATCACCAGGTAAAGGTCTTCAACCGAACGGAGCCCCGTCCCCGCATCATACCGCCTGCGCGAATGCGCGGTTCTGGCGTTCCGCTTCTCCACTCCGGATGTGAGCTGAACGATTTCATTACGCCGTACCGGCCCGCCGGTCGCGCCGAACGCGATCCGCGCCGGAAAGCGCACATCATGAAAACTGTCCATTCTGGCCCCCGCCAGTTTTCAGGTGACTTTCTGCTTGCCGGGCAGCGAGCCCGCCCAAAGAAGGGATGCGCTTCGGGAGATGCGGCCCCGGCTCCCTCCCATACCTTCAAGAGAGACCGGTCAGAGCCCTCGCGCCCCGCGCGAGACGGCCCGCGCCAGCATCGTGGTGATCTGTGCCTCGGACTTGCGGAAGGAAGCCGCGTCCTGCGCCGTCACGTTGAACACCACCTGCACAGCTCCCCCGCGCCCGCCCGCAGCCGCGACCCCAAGCCGCCCGTCCGCCGTTCTCTGCAGCGGCAGGATAGCTTCCGGCCCCGCTTCACCCATCAGGCCGATGTTTCTCCCAGCCGGGAAATAGGTAGGGCTCGATACCACACCGCCGGCTGCGAACGGCACCACGCCCCCCTCCGCGAACGGCATGATCCCGCGAAACACACTGCCGAAAACGTTGCCCATCAGGCTCTTCAGCGGATTGAGCCCCTGCTCCAGCCCCATGCCCGCCAGGCTGAGCCCGATCCGACGCAACACGTCCTCGAGCGACTTTCCGTTCACCACGGCGCCTTTGAGCGCCCCTCCAAGCTGCTCCCCGAACGTCTGCGACAAGGCCGTCAGGTTGTTGAGCGCGCGCTCGAAGGGCGCGGTATCCGCAACGATTGGCACCCGTACCTCTTCAGCCATCCTGTCTACCCCCTCCTTTGCTGCCCGGCACACCTGCGTCGGGGAACAGCCGCATCAGCTCTTCCAGTTCTCTGCGCTGCAGCGCCTGCCCTTCGCCCGGCTCGAAGACCGAGAGCGCAGCGGCGAGCTCCCGCGGGCTCATTGCCCAGAAATCCTTTGGCGAAAGCCGCAACCACGCGAACGCGATCCCCATCGCCTGCTGCCAGGGAAACGGCTCGCGCTGCGCCGTTGCGGCTTTCAAGGGTTTGCCTCGCTCTTTCGCCCTTCCTGCTCCCCGAATGTCACGGAAAGCAGTTCAGCGACGATGCGCGCGAAACCCACCGCCCCATTCTCGCATCGCATGGCAAGCACCTCGGCGTCGGGGATATCGTTGCCGCCACCGCGCAACCCCGCGCCGATCACCGCCGCCATGTCCCTTGCCGACAGCCTGCCGTTCGAGAACCGCTCCACCAGCGCATTGATGTCCTGCGTCTCGAACGCGGCCTCCAGCTCCGCCAGCGCCCCCAGCGTAAGACACAGGCGATACTCCCGCCCATCGAGCCTCGCGCTGATCTCGCCCCGCCTGCGATTGACGATCATGCGGCCTCCGTGAAGGTGAGTTTGCCCGCGGATTCGAGCGCGATCTCGAACACCACCTCGCCGTCGTGATTGCCCGAATATTCTAGTGCCGTGATCTGGAACGGCCCTGTGACAAACCCGAACGAGGGTATCGCCAGCTGCCACTGGGCAATTGTTCCATTGAAGAACCGCTCGCGGATTGCCGCATCCGACGCCGCGTCCTTGAAGATGCCCGAACCGCTTATGGAAGCCCTTTGCACCCCGCTTCCCGCCAGCAGCTCCCGCCAGCGTCCTTCGGATTCCGCATCTGTGATATCGACGGTCTCGCTGTTGAACGCGAGCCGTTTCGACCTCAACCCGGCGACGGTCGCGTACGTGCCGTCCCCTGCCAGATCCAGCTTTAGGATCAGGTCCTTGCCCCTCTGCGCCACCATGAGAATGCCCCCTGAGTGGGTTCCGTGAACGGCAAAGCCGCCCCCCGGAACTGCCCAAACGTTTTGTGGAAAGAAGATCGGACCGGCCGCTCAGGCCGGCTCCATCAGGGCGCGGACATGTACGGCGCCCTCGAACGCGTCGAGGTCCTCGTCGTACCGGACCTCGGTTGCATCCAGCGTGCAGGTGACGAGATGATGACGCGTGGGCACCACCCGTCCCTCATCGAGAGCCTCCGCCACCAGGTCGATGAGCTGCAATGCTTCCCTGCGCCCCCTGTGCTTGGACCAGACATGCAGGCTGAACAGAATCTCGCTGCCCTCGCTCTGGTCTGCGCTCCAATCGTAGACTTCAGTCCTGCCGAAGGTGATGTAGGGAAACGGCAGCGCGGCCGGCGTCAGATCGTGGATCTTCTGACCGCCCAGCGCGCTCACCAGCGCCTCGTGCCCCCGAAGCGCCGTAACTACTGCCTCCTGCAGGTCAAGCGCGGCCGCGTTCATCGCCTCGCTCCCTTTTCCTTCCGCGCCTTGCCTGCGCGAGCCTCGGTGANACCTCCCGCCGCTCAACCCTGTTCGCCAGCGCCAGGCGCTTCACCCGCAGCGCACGGATCAGCCCGTTCATCGCAACGCCAATCGAAATCATCACTGCCCCTCCTCCCGCACCTCGCACATGAGATACCGCCCTCGCTGGTCGAGATCGCGCAACGTCACGATGTGGAGCCGCCGCCCGTCCGTGACAAACCGCATCCCGCTCCGCAACCCCTCTCGCCAGCGCACGACCACCCGGTGCGTCACGCGCTCATGCGCCTGCCCCGCGCCGAAGTAGCTCTGCGCCCGCACCGGCTCGACCTGTCCGAACAGCACGCACCATTCCTCCCAGGTCTCCTCGTGGCCGCCCGCCCCGTCATCCACGGTCGCGACCCGTTCGACCCTGAGTTCGGTCCTCAGTTTTCCCGGATCGAGATATTCGAGCTTCATCTGAGCCTCGGCGCCCTGAAATGCCGGATGATCCGCAGGTACTCGCCTGGAATGGCTACCGGCTGGTCTTTCGCCCCATAGGCGCCCCTGAACTCGTACCAGTAGGCGACGAGAATGCCGATCGCCCGCTTCAGGCCCTCGGGCACCTCCACGCCGCTGTCGCCGTAACCGGCCTCGAATTCGACCTCTATGCCGTTCAGCGCCTTCCCCGGTGCCGCCATATCCTTGAGCTGAAGTCGGGCAGGATTGGAAATGTTGTCCAGGAGATAGGATCCGGCCGGCAGGATCGTCTCGTCCCCGTTCTCGTCGAACACGGCGACGGATGACACACCGATGACCGGATTGGGTTGGAGGGAAATGCAGCCGTCGCGCGGCCACTCGCCCAGCACCAGCCGCCACGACTGGCGGATGAGCGCAAGCGATGTGCTACGTTCCACTTCTTCGCGCGCAGCCTTGATGAGACCGGAAATCAGCTCGTCCTCACTCGAATGCGTCACGCGCAGATGGGCCTTCATTCCGGCAAGTGTGACGGGTTCGGCGGCCGGTTCGACCGTCCGTATCAATGTCATGGAAACGCCCCCTTTCGAGAATCCTCCCGTGCCTGCCTGTTGACCGGCGCGCATTGAAAAGGAGGCGGTCCCGGCGGGAGGACAACCGGGACCGCTGCCCCGCCGCGGCATGCACAACCTGGTGCCGCAGCGAACCGGCGTCGATGGTGCCGCAGGTCCGGACCGAAGGCAGTCGCCGTCCGTCCGGAACCGTGCAAGACGAGATGCTGATTTGCTCAGCGTTTTCCGTTTGGAAATCGGAACGCCCCTAGTTCGCAGCGACCTTCAGCAGCTTGATCGCCTCGAAATCCTGGATGCCGCCACCCACACGCTTGGTCGTGTAGAACAGCACGTACGGCTTGGCGGAATACGGGTCGCGCAGGATCCGCACCCCAGCCCTGTCGACCACCAGATAGCCGCGGCGGAAATCGCCGAACGCGATCGGATAATTGCCGGCGCCGATGTCGGGCATGTCCTCCGCCTCCACGACGGGGAAGCCCATCAGCATCGCCCGGCTTCCGGCTGCCGCCGGCGGCTGCCAGATGTACTGGCCGTTATCGTCCTTGAGCTTGCGCAGCGCCGCCTGCGTCTTGCGGTTCATCACCCAGGTCGCGTTCTGGCGGTAGCCCGCCTTGAGCGCATAGACGAGGTCTATCAGCGTGTCCGTCGGGCTAGAGGAGGCAAGACCCGAAGCATTGCCCGTCGCGATGTAGCCCAGGTTTCCCCAGCTCCAGCTGGCATCCGCCACCGTCGTGTAGGAGAGAAACCCCTTCGGCTTGTTCGACCCGTCGCCCTCGACGAACGCCTTGCCCTCCTGTTCCGCGAACACCGTCTCGATCTCGCCCGCGATCCAGGCGTCGAGGTCAACCATGCTGTCGTCTAGCAACGCCGCAGTCGCCGCCGGCATCGCGTACAGCTCCGCGGTCGCGAAAGACAACTCCGCCAGCGTGTTCGTTGTGGTCTGGGTGCGGCTTGCCGTTTCCGCCACCCAGCCGGTGCCGATGCCGGTCGTCGCGAACGGCTTCTTCAGCACTGCCGAGGAAATCTTCCGCACCGAAGCGATGGAGCGTATCGGCGAGATTTGCGCGAGCCGTCGGCCGATCTCGTTTTCCGTCTCGTCCGGCACGAGATAGCCGCCATCGGCCGGCGTGCCATAGGACATGGCCTTCTCTTCCAGGCTCCGCAGCCTGCGCTCATCGCCCGTGCGCACATAGGCCTCGAAGGCCTGCTTGTGTTCGCTTGGTGGATGTGCCGACGCCCCACCGTCCAGCGCCAGCGGCGGCCTGGAATTCTTCAGAACCACCGCATCGATGAGACGCTTCTGCTCATCGAGCGCCTCGGAGATGCGCTCCACCTTCTCCGCCGTCAGCGGATCGGCCGATCGCCGCTCCAGCTCCTTCAGCCGCTGATCGTTGGCTTCCTTGAAGGCCTCGAAGGAATACATCAGCTCCTCGAGCGCCGCGCTGATATCCGCGGACTTGGTCTCCACCGCGCCCGCCTGTGCCCCTGCTGTCATGACATTCGCTCACTGTTGGAACAACCTTGCCGCCCTGCGGATCGTCTCCGCCAGTTGAAGCGGCTTGCCTTTCGCGGCGTCCCGCTCGCGCTTGAGATGAGCGAAGCCCTTTGCAATCACTGTCCGGGCCTCGCTTCGGGTCAGCCCCGCATCCCGCAGGAGCCAGTGCTCGAATTCCCTGATGGTTGGCAGTTCTCCCCCTGTTCTGATCCCTCTCACCTGCTCGATCCTGGCCTCCGGATTCATGGGAAATGTCACTACCGAGATTTCCCACAGGTCGGCCTTGCGAATGTGTCGGATGCCCGTGCGCGCATCCTTGGTTGAATGAATGGTGCGGAACCCTACCGAAAGCCCGTCGATGGCCCGGCTGCGCATGAGTTCCAGCACCTCGCGCGCCCGCGCCACGCCCGTCGTCAGCTTGCCCACGACGAACAGCCCACGCGCATCCTCGCGGATCTCCTGCCAGCTCCCGATCGGCTGCCCCGGATCATGCTGGAACAGCATTCGGACACCAGCTGGACCCCGCCTGATAATGGAGTCGGCGAATGCGCCCCTTTCGACCACGTCCCGTCCGAGATCCACCCGCCCGAACACGCTGGCATAGCCTGAAAAGGTGCCGTCCTCCTGCACCTCCGCCAGGTCGAGCCCGGCGAACTTGCGTTCTCTCGCTATCATGGAAATGTCGCCCCCACGCGTGCGCCGCCTTGCGCGGCGCAATGCTTCATCCCGGCGTCCGGGAAGACCCGCCGCCGGCCATCAATTTTCAGCCCCGCTGCGACCCGCCCGACGCAGCACAATACCCTTTATGTCTTTTCGGAACCGCCCTTTGCCCGCCGATCGAGCATCCGCACCGCTATCCCGATGGCGTTCCACGCGCACAGGCTCGCGGTCGCCGATCCCATCAGCACCATCTCGAACGGCGCGAGATACTCGGCTACACCCAGCTCGGTGGCGATCTTGATCCCCGCCGTACTGCCGAAAACGAGACCGCACGCCACGCCAACCGCGAAGCGGATAGCCGCCTCGCGCCGTCCCGCCGGCAGAAAATAGGCGATGGAAATGGCCGATCCGGCGATCGCACCGCTTGTCTTGGCGAGCCACAGCCCGCCTGCCTCATTGAGATCAGCCATGATCGTCACCTGTATTGCCAAGGCCCAGCGGCTGGTAGCCGACCGCCGCCCTCTTTTCGTCATCCGTCAGGAATGTGGCGTTGCCGACACGAGACCACAGGGCCTCACGTTCGGCGGCCAGCCCCTCGATCTGGTCCGCGTCGATGGCAAGCCGCAATCCGTCCCCGAACCTGCGTCCGAGAAAGACCTCGAACTCCTTCACGATCTTTCCGACCAGCGGCAGCACCGTCAGCCGGTAGAAGGCGCGGTTTGCCTCCTGGTAGTTCGCATAGGTGTTGTCCCCGGGAATCCCGAGCAGCATGGGCGGCACGCCGAGCGCGAGCGCGATGTCGCGCGCCGCACCGTTGCGCGCCTCCATGAAGTCCATGTCCCTGGGCGAAAGGCTCATCGCCTTCCAGTCGAGCCCGCCCTCGAGCAGCAGCGGCCGCCCGGCCCGGCTGGTGCCCGCATAGCCCTGCTCCAGCTCCGCCTTGAGGCGCTCGAACTGCTCGTCCGTCAGGTTTCCCCCGTCCTTCGGCGCATACACCAGCGCTCCGGACGGCCGGGCCGAATTGTCGAGCAGCGCCTTGTTCCAGCGGGCCGCGGCATTGTGAATGTCGAGCGCGTGCACAGCCGCCGACAGCGGCGCGAACCCGTAGTGATCGTCGAGCGGGTGGAACAGCCGCACGTGCAGCGCCAGCGGCGGCTCGTCAAGCGAGATCCGCCGCTTCACGCTACCCGTCCCGTATTCGAGTGCCACGGGCCAGCCTGCGGCATCCGCAATCACGCTCACCCGGTCGGGCCGCAGCAGGTGCAGCTCACGGCTTCCGTTCGGCGCTTCCACCAGCTCCACATAGGCGTTGCCGGACATGACGAGATGCCCGTACAGCGTCTCCATGAAGCTCGGCCCCGCCTGCCGCTGATTGGGCTGGCGGAGCAGATCCAGCACTGGATGATCCTCAATCTCCGCCTCGCCCTGATAGGCAAGCCACGGGATCGACGCGGCCGCCTCCGCGATCATCTTCACAGCCCGGTGCGCGACCGGATTGCGCATGAATCCTTCGCGGCAAAGCGAGCCGTAATCCCGGCCCGTCCAGCTCGCGTCTCCCTGGCCGTAGAGCCCGATGAAGCCCCATCCGCCGGCCTGCTTGTGTTCAAGAAAAGCCTTCCCATCCCGAGGCGTCTCGCCCCGGCGCCAACCCCAAGCCATTTCCCTGATCCATCCTAGTGGCCTTCCGGCGAGGCCAAGCCTCTTCCAGACCGGCCCGTCTCCGCTTCACTCGGCCGTCACGTCTTCACGCCGCCAGCCCAAGCACCGCTACCGCGGCTGCTGCTGCGGCAGCCCCCGCAGCGAACCCCAGCGCAAGCCCCCGCCACAACAGGCAGCAGGGACAGTCCGTCCAAAGATAACCCGTCAGGCGTGCTGCCCAGTGCTCAGGTGAGCTGCACCAGCCCGGCAGCAGCGTCGTTGATGCCCACGCCATGCTGTTGCTGAGCGCATTGTCCGCCCACTCATCATCATCGCCTGCCGGCCTGAACCGCGTCGGATTTGTCATGTTGCCCCTACCTCAACAGCGGACAGTCGCCGCGTGTCTTCCCGTCTGTATCACAGATGTAGATCTTGATGTCGTTCACCGACTTGGCGAGCTCGTCCGTCTTCTGCTCGATCTTCTCGATCCGCGACGTGAACAGCGCCAGAATGTCCCGAGTGCGCTCTTCCAGCCGATCCAGCCTGGCGCCGCCGCTGATCGTCTCCCGCTGCAACACCGAGATCTGCTCCGACAGTGACGCCGTGCTCTGATTAAGCGTGCTGGTGATGGATCCAACCGTCTGCTCGCGGTTCTGTGAAAGCTGCTCGTTGATTACCGCCTGGATGATCGACCCGACGTTGACCTGCAGGATCAGTCCCGAAAGCGCCAGCGCTATGGGAACGATCAGGAAAAACGTCAGGATTGACTTCTGCCACGGCGGCATGTCGTGCAGCACCATCTGGATCACGTTGAGCTGCTTGTCGTCGGACTGCTCGGTCGGAGGCTCCTCTCTCGTATCCGTCATGATAAACACTCCTCACGACACGCGGCATGCCTCGCCCGCACGGCCGTGACCGACCAGCCAAACAGGGTAACGCATCAGCTTAACTCTCTGCCCGGTTCCCGCGCCGGCAGGCTCGCTGCGGAGCATGGACGTTGTCGCATGCGCAAATGTGAAGCTCCCGGACGGGTCGCTTCCTTCATCGAAAGTCATTCAGATCCGCCTGAATGAAATGAACCCTCCCAGACCGACTATCCCAGAAGGAAATCCCTGTCACACATAATCAAACAAAGAATAGTGCATAAGTTTCTCCAAATTACGGAGAGACTCCTGTGGCGATTAACGGGATGACCTCATAAAACATCTTTCCTTGAAAGAATGGCTTCATCCGGCAGATAACCGGATGAAGCACATCTCCTCCGCAAGGGCCAGCTACTCCGCATTAGCCTCGTCCGGGTCCTGGTCGGGCTGTAGCACGGCCGGCACGGCACTGCCGCTTTGCGCGGTCGGAGCGCCGCTGTGGTTGAACACAGGCGGCCGGGCTTTAAGCGCAGACGCGCTGGTCCCCTCCTGCATGCGCCGTGCGACGAGCTCCAGCACGTGCTCCGGCACCGGAGCCGGAGGGCGGTTGGAAAAGGTCTTCCCACATTTGCAACCCATTTTCTTGCTCCATTCCAGCTCTTAGGTAATTCCGCCGCAGAACGACGGCGTACCGATCGGCTTGTAGGGCAGCCCATCCAGGGTCGTATCGCGCGTGCAGATGATCGTGCCGTCCTTCGCCTTCACAAACTGTCGCACGAACGAAACCGTACCGGGCACCGTTGCCTTCAGGTACAGCAGTTCCGCCCCGGCGAAATACGACGTGCTGTCATTGGCATCCGGCCCGAATTGGACCTGGGTGACATTGTAACCCATGAACTTCGCGATCGGCGGAACCGGATAAACCTGAAGCGGGTTGAGGTCATCCTGCTTCGTGATGCTCGGCTTGATGATCAGCTTTCTTCTGTCCGGAATCCAGGTGCAGAGATCCGTGTTTATCCAGTACGGATCGACATCCTTGGAGATCACAACCGCGTGCTGTTGCCCATTGGTCACGACAAAGGTCAGCCCGAATTCGATCGTGGGCAACTTGTCTCCGAAGTTGATCGTGAACGTGCCATTCAAGGGCTGCACGCCATATCCGTATTCCTGACTGGTCGGGGCCGGAGCCTGTATCTGAACGCTGTTGGCCAGCGTCTGATTGCCGTTGCTGCTATCCACGTTGAAGAACTCTGTGAGCGCCCCCTGCGGGTCGCATAGAACCTGCGAGGTCAGATTCCCCGGCAAACGCCTTGCCGTCCATGACACATTGGCCAGGCCCAGACGCAGCGACGAAATTCCGATCAGCATTGGGGTCAGGCTCGCGTTGGTGTCCTGCGCTTCCCAACTGACGTCGGCTCCGTCAGGAACGTATGAGGTGCCATCGGCCGTCCTGATCTCGGTCTCGCCTCGAAGCGACTGTACCCGCACCGAAAGAAGATCGTAGCCGTCCGGCGGCAGGATCATCTGCATGCCGTCTTCTAGACGCTTGAAGCCGGCTGAAATCAGTTCATGGCAGCTCTCGTCTGCCTCTTCCGTACATCCGCAACAGGGTCCGACCTCGATCGTATAGCCGGTGAACCGCGCCGCGCGACACGATGTTCCGTTGGGGCCGCTGTGGAACCTGTAGAGATGGGTAATCTGCTCCGGAATGGTGGAATAATAGACGTAGACGCTGTTGTTATCGATTTTCGAGTGAATGGCACCGTAGGCAGGATCGACTTCAATCGTATCGGTCCTCCCGTTGATGTCCACGATGACATCTGGCCACGGCGTCAGGCCCCAAACGCCCTCGAACGTGTCAATGTCTTCAAACTCAAGACGAAGCACCGACATGCCCTTGACGACATCATCCGGCGTATACGTAAACCGGCTGTCCGGATGCGGTTCGTCGCGCCAGTCTTCCGCCGGTTTTGCCGGCGTGGTGATGTAGAGAAATTCTCCGCTGTAGTTGCACCCTGGCAAGTGCGGGATGTCTGCCGCAGTAGGTGCTGCCGCCGTCGCGGAGTCCAGCACGACGACACCAACTTCGCCAGTCTTCGGATTCTGGACGGGGAGCTCGAACTTCTTGTTCTGGCCATTGTCTTCCGGATGAACCCGGTGCCTGATGCTTGGCCATACTAGATAACTGATTGTCGGAACGGTCTCGTTGAGGATCTCGCGGGGATTGACGGGATAGTAAGGTGTGAGGCCGTCCTCCTTGGTATCGTAAACCTGCGTTATCTTCCCTTCGCAGTCATACACGAAGTGCCGCAGGAAGATCGGCGCGCAGAGGGGCTCTGCTGCATCGGCATTGAGTTCCGATCCGGCCGGCCTGGCAATGTCATACATTCTCCGGACCGTGACCGTGGCAGCGCATTCGCCGCCACCTCCGCTGCCTACCGGTATGACCGTCCCCTCCACCGTATAGGGGGTGATCCCGTCCAGCAGAAAATCCACGGTGGTGGTATCAGCTCCAAAATCCTTGCATACCTTTCTGAGGAACGGCCTTTCCGTACCGTCGCTCAGCTTGTCGATCAGGATAAAGGCATCACACCCTATTTCTTCATAACAGGCAAACTGGGACATCATTTACTCCATGATTGGCGTGGCCGGGCCCTCGGTCCCGGCCATTGTTGCGTATCAATCATGCTGCCTGCCCCCCGTGACAGCTGTCGGAAGCCACTAAAATTCGACGGGGAAGTTGCAGTCGCCCACCTCGCCTTCCACCTGGTAGGGTTCGCCTTCCAGGGTCAGATGGCTCACCTTCACCACACCCTCACAGCTCGTTTCGGTTTGCTGCAGGAAGGGAATGGGTTCTCTGATGAGCACGTACGAGACGTTCTTCATGAACCAACGTGAGCTGTTATCGTCCGCCAGGAACGTGATCGTCGTGATGTTCTCTGCCAGGACAACGGCCTGCGGCGGATTGCTTCCGGTGCTCATTTGGATTGTCAGCGTGTTGGACGCCTCGTTGTAGCTGACCCCGGGATCCGCTCTGGTCACCTTCAGGGGCACCGAACTGGTCAGGCTCCGTTCGCTCGACTCCCCGTGCTCGATCGTGAACTCCACATTGACCGGCGTGCTGAACTCCCAGGTGATGTTGCCTCTGAACCGGAAGCTCGAGTTGATGAACTCCGCATAGGTTGACCACGACCCGTCCAGAGCAGAAAGCAGCTTCCGTTCGCCACTTGTCTTCAGATGCGAGATATCCAGCGGAACCCGCGTGCCGGGATCGATATCGCACCGTGCAATCGTTTCGATCACCGGGCAGTTCGGGCAGATGCCAACCGTCACCTTCTCCGGGTCCGGGGCGGGGTCGAGCAACGCGCCCGTCAGATCCGTGTCATAGTAGATCCCTGTCGGCTTTCCGCGGATCAGGACGAACCACCGGATGAAGGTATTGTCTTCGCCGTCGCACATGAGCTGTTCTTCGGCATCCACATCCTCCGGAAGCAGAACTTCCCCGGTGATGCTCGCAGCATCAATCTCGATGCCCATCACATCGTAGTAAATGGGTGTCGCGCCCGGGCATATCTTTCTGAAGAATGGCGTGATGCTGTCGCCGTTTCTCTGGTACAGGCGTTGCGTATCGCAGTTGTCCCCGGCTCTGCAGTCACCCACGCGCGCGTCGCCGGAAGGCGTGAAGGCAGCGCCGTTCAACGTTGTGTCGTAGCTGAAGTTGAGGCTCGGATCGCTTGCAACGTAGACAAACCAGCGGACGAATGTCGTCGTTCCGTCGCACATGATTTGTCTTTCGACATCGATGTCACTCGCCGGCACCAGTGTTCCGGAAATTGCGCTGGCATCGACCTCGGCATTGTTCTGGTCATAGTAGACGGGGTCCTCACCGGGACAGAACTTCACCCGGTAGGGCGTGATCTGCGTGCCGTTGACCGCCGAGTAGAGGATCGTCTCGCAATCGTCCCCGGACTTGCAGTCACCTACCGTGACGATGCCCGAAGGCGTGTACGCCGCGCCCTCCAGCGTCGTGT
>Ga0065720_1002775_pt1 | contig 59293 bp, 54 predicted proteins | sample Thericmetagenome_FD_59107 | JGI IMG/M metagenome (GOLD analysis project Ga0065720, IMG submission 59107) | Thermophilic microbial communities from the Joint Bioenergy Institute, California, USA of rice/straw/compost enrichment - eDNA_2 v2... | ecosystem: Engineered > Solid waste > Grass >... | reverse complement strand
GCGCCGTCCGGCGCGCCCACGGTGCAGTTCAGCGCAACGGAGCGGCGAGCATTGGACCTGCTCGCAGATCAAGGGTTGATCCCGAGATTGCGGTTGGTGGCCGAGGATCCGCGCCGAGCGTCATACCCCANTGACGTTCTGCGCACGGAGCGCAACGTCGGGTAGCGAAACGGCGTAGCCGTTCGTCGCAACGGTGCGCAGTCGGCGCAACGGGAGCTGNGCGGACGGACGACACGCGCACCGGGGGNGGGTGTGGACGTCGCGTCGCGTCCCTCGTAATCTCGCCGAGACCTTGCGGCCGTCAGCCATTCGACCCCCGAAGGCGACGCAAGGTCACCGCCAGACTGGGCCGTTCGGGTTCCCCCTCTGCTCCGAACGGTACGGCAGGTGGTCTCCGAAAGGAGAGATTGCTCCCCGTGGCGACGCTTCGGCGTACCCCGACCGGTCGCCCGCGGTGGCTCCGCCGCGTCCCGGCGGCCGCCGTGGCTGCGATCGTGGCGCTCGTGCTCGTTCCCGTGGGCGCCTCCCCGGCGCTCGCGGAACCCGTGCCGCCCACTCCGAGCCCGCCGACGCCCACCACTGCGGCTGAGGCGCAGAAGCACCTCGACGAGGTGCTGAAGGAAGCGGAAGCGCTCACCGAGCAGTGGCACGCCGCGACCGACGATCTGAACGCGAAGCGCGAGCAGGTCGAGGACCTGCAGGCGGCGGTGGGCCCGGCGCAGGAGGCGGCGGAGAAGGCGAAGGCCGACGAGGAGGCCTATCGCCGGGAGATCGACGTCTTCGCGCTGTCGACGCTGGACAGCAACCTCGACCAGTTCAGCGCCCTGCTCGACAGCCACGACCCGCAGGAGTTCCTCGACCAGATGTCGGCGCTGCACACGCTGGCCGCCGACCACAAGGAGGTCCTCGACCGGCTGCTCGCGGTCGTGGAGACCACGCGGCGGGCCGTGGAGGAGGCTGACGCGGCGGTCAAGCGCGCCCAGGCCGCCGTCGAAGCGGCAGAGGCCGCAGAGCAGGAGCTGGCCAAGCGCAAGCGCGAGGCCGAGATCCGCATCGACGAGGCGGAGAAGCTGCTCGACCGGCTCAGTCCGGCAGAGCGGCGCGCCCGCACCGCCAACGGTGCGGCGACCCCTGCGCTCCCCTCCGGCAGCAGCGTCGGGCTGGTGGCGCTGCGGGCGGCGGCCACCCAGGTCGGCAAGCCCTACATCTGGGGCGCGTCCGGCCCGAACGGCTACGACTGCTCCGGTCTCACATCCTGGGCGTTCAAGCAGGCCGGCGTCACCCTGCCGCGGTCGAGCAGCGCGCAGGCCACCGTCGGCCGACCGGTGTCGTGGGACGAGCTGCAGCCCGGTGACCTGGTCTTCTACTACAACCCGGTCAGCCACGTCGGCATCTACGCCGGGAACGGGCTGTTCATCAACGCGCCCGAGAGCGGCGACGTCGTGAAGTTCCAGAAGGTCAACCCCAAGGTCTTCTCCGGCGCCCGGCGGCTGTAGCCGGAGCGCCTTCGAGCCAAGTCCGCTCCCCAGGGCGCTGGGCGGCGACCGGCCCACCAGCCGGTCGCCGCCCCCGCTCCCGAGCCGGGCGATAGCGTCGGCGTGTGCCGACGCTGCTCGTCACCAACGACTTCCCGCCGCGGGTCGGCGGTATCCAGTCCTACCTGCAGGCGCTCGCCGACCGGCTGCCCCCCGGAGAGCTGGTCGTGTACGCCTCGACCTGGCCGGGTGCCGCCGAGCACGACGCACAGCAGCCCTACCCGGTGCACCGGCACGCCACGAGCCTGCTGCTCCCGCTGCCGGACGTGGCCGCGCGCGCCGCGGCGCTCGCCCGCGCCCACGGCGTCGAGACCGTGTGGTTCGGCGCGGCCGCCCCGCTGGGCCTGCTCGGTCCCGGACTGCGCCGCCGGGCCGGTGTCGAGCGGATCGTGGCCAGCACCCATGGGCACGAGATCGGCTGGTCGATGCTGCCCGGCGGCCGGCAGGCGCTGCGCCGGATCGCCTCGACCGCGGACGTTCTGACCGTCGTCTCGCGGTACACGCGGCGGCGGCTCGCCCCGGCCTGCGGACCGGAGGCGGTGCTGGAGCTGCTGCGGCCCGGGGTGGACACCGCCGTCTTCCGGCCCGACCCCGGGGCGCGCGAGGAGCTGCGCTGCCGCTACCGCATCGGCTCCGCACCGCTCGTCGTCTGCGTGGGCCGGCTCGTGGCGCGCAAGGGCCAGGACGTGCTCGTGCGGGCGCTGCCGCGGATCCGGGCCGCGGTGCCGGGGGCGCGGTTGCTGCTCGTCGGCGACGGCCCCGACGCCGGCCGGCTGCGCAAGCTGGCCGCGTCGGCCGGAGTGGCCGACGCCGTGGTGTTCGCCGGGGCCGTGCCGCCCGCTGAGCTGCCCGCCCACCAGGCCGTGGGTGACGTGTTCGCGATGCCGTGCCGCACCCGCGGCGGCGGCCTCGACGTCGAAGGGCTGGGAATCACGTTCCTCGAGGCGGCGGCGTGCGGGGTACCGGTGGTGGCGGGCCGGTCCGGCGGCGCTCCCGAGACGGTGCGGCCGGGGCGCACCGGCGAGGTCGTCGACGGGCGCGATCCGGCGGCGGTCGCCCGGACCGTCGCCGGGCTGCTGGCCGACCCGGACCGCGCCGCGGCGATGGGCGCAGCCGGTCGGGCCTGGATGGCCGCCGAGTGGACCTGGGACGCGGCTGCGGCGCGCCTGCACGACCTCCTGACCGGTCGGCTGGGCGCCCCGGTGGGAGACTCCGGGCATGCCCTCGGTTGACGTGGTCGACGAGACCTTCCTCGCCGTCCCGCCCGCCGTGGTCGCCGCGGAGTTCGCCGACCCGGCGCGCTGGCGGGTGCTGTGGCCCGATCTCGACCTGGAGGTCGCCGCGGCCCGCGGGGTGGAGGGCCTGCGCTGGACGGTGAGCGGGGCGCTCGTCGGCAGCATGGAGGTCTGGCTCGAACCCGTGCTCGACGGGACGGTGCTGCACTACTTCCTGCGTGCCGACCCGCCCGGCCCGGACGGGACCCCGCAGCCGTTGCCGCCGCGCCGCGGTGCCGCCGTCGCCGCCGAGCGCCAGCGGGCTGCGAAGGCCATCGCGTTCGCCCTCAAGGCCCGGCTGGAGGGGGACCGGGCACCGGGTGAGCCGCCGCGACCGTCGCCCGAAGAGGCCGTTTCCGGGTAGTGTCGGCTCATGCGTGTGCACGTGGTCTCCGACGTGCACGGCAACGTCGACGCGCTCGCCAAGGCGGGTGTGGGGGCTGATGCGCTGATCGTCCTGGGCGATCTCGTCGACTTCGTCGACTACTCCGATCCCAGCCGCGGGATCATGGGCACGGTGCTCGGTCCCGAGGTGAGCGACACCTTCCGCCGCCTCCGCAAGGAAGGCAAGCCGGGGGAGCTGCGCGCGTTCGCCGCCGAGGCCTGGTCGCGCATCGACGACCCGGCCGCGGTGATCGAGCAGGCCGTGCGCGACCAGTACACCGAGCTGTTCGCAGTGCTGCCCGATCCCACCTACGCGATCCCCGGCAACGTCGACATCGCGCGGCTGTGGCCGGAGTTCGCCCGCCCGGGCGTGCACATGGTCGACGGGCAGGTCGTGGAGCTGGGCGGGCTGCGGTTCGGCTTCGTCGGCGGGGTGCCGCTGCCCCCGGGCATCCCACCTGTTCCCGGGCGCGGCTGGACCCCGTACCTGCGCGCGGCCGAGGAGCACGACGCGGCGGTGCGCGCGCTCGGCCCGGTCGACGTGCTGTGCCTGCACGCGCCGCCCGCGGTGCCCGAGCTGCGCTACGACGTGATCACGCGGCGGCCCGAGCTGGCGTCGACGGCCGCGGTCGAGGTGATCCACGAGCACGAGCCGCGCGCCGTCGTGTTCGGTCACGTGCACCAGCCGCTGGCTCAGCGGATGCGGATCGGGCGCACGGAGTGCGTCAACGTCGGGCACTTCCGCCGCACGGGCACACCGTACGTCCTGCGCTGGTGACCGCTGGGTAACCTGCGTGCATGGCCGACGCCACCTCGTCCACCATCCGCATCGACGCGCCGCCGGAGCAGGTCATGGCGGTGATCGCCGACTTCCCCGCCTACCCGACGTGGGCCGAGCAGATCAACGGCGTGGAGATCGTCTCCGAGGACGGGGAGGGCCGGGCCGAACGGGTCAGGTTCACGATGGACGCCGGGCCGATCAAGGACACCTACACGCTGGACTACACCTGGGCGCCGGACGGGATGTCGGTGCGCTGGACGCTGGTGAAGGGCCAGATCCAGCGGGCCCAGGACGGGTCGTACGTGCTGGAGGAGGTCGAGGAGGGCGACGGCGTCCGTACCGACGTCACCTACACGCTGTCGGTGGACCTCGCGATCCCGATGATCGGGATGCTCCGCCGCAAGGCCGAGAAGGTCATCATCGACACGGCGCTCAAGGGGCTGAAGCGGCGCGTCGAATCGCTCCGCGGAGCGTGATGGAGCGGCCTGCCGGGAGTGCCCCGGTCGGGGCCGGATACCGTGCTCGGCGTGCGCGTCGTGCTGTTCACCGGCAAGGGCGGCGTCGGCAAGACCACACTGGCCGCCGCCACCGCCGCGCGCCTGGCGCGGTCGGGTCGCAAGACCCTCGTCGTGTCCACGGACCCGGCGCACTCCCTCGGCGACGCGCTGGAGGCCGATCTCGGCGGTGAACCCACCGAGCTGATGACCGGCCTGCACGCGGCGCACATCGACAGCCGGGCGCTGCTCGACTCGTCCTGGACGACCCTGCAGGGCCACCTGCGCACGCTGCTCGCCGGGGCCGGGGTCGACGAGCTGGTCGCCGACGAGCTGACGGTCCTGCCCGGGGTGGAGGACATCCTCGCCCTCGGCGAGGTCGCCCGCGCTGCCACGACCGGGGCGTGGGACGTCGTGGTCGTCGACTGCGGGCCCACTGCCGAGACGCTGCGGCTGCTCGGGCTGCCCGAGGCGCTCAGCGGCTACCTGGAGCGGTTGTTCCCGGCGCACCGGCGCGCGGTGCGCGGCCTGCTCGCGGGGATGTCCGGCGGTGCCAAGGAGGCCGCAGCCACCTGGGACTCGACGGTCGACGCGCTCGACAGGCTGGCCGACCACCTGCGGGAGCTGCGAGCCCTGCTCGCCGACCACGCGCGCACGTCGATCCGACTGGTGCTCACCCCGGAGCGGGTGGTCGCAGCCGAGACCCGGCGCACCCTCACCGCGCTCGCCCTGCACGGCCTGCGGGTCGACGGAGTCGTCGTGAACCGGCTGCTGCCCGGCCCACCCCCCTCGCTGCGCGGGCCCGCGGCGCGCTGGCTGCGGGAGCGGCACACCGAGCAGCAGGCGGTGCTGGCCGAGATCGCCGCGCTGGACTACGCGCCGGTGCGCACCGCCCCGTACACCGCGGCCGAGCCGACCGGCGTCGAGGCGCTGCTCGGGATCGCCGACGCGCTCTACGGCGCCGACGACCCGGCCGCCCCCGGCACGCCCGGCCCGCCGCTGCTGACGGTCGAACGCACCGCAGGCTCGGGCACCTCGCCCGACTCGGAGTTCGAGCTGTCCCTGCGCCTGCCGGGTGCCGCCGACGGGCCGCTGGAGCTGGCCCGGGTCGGCGACGATCTCGCCGTGTCCCTCGGCGGGGTGCGCCGGATGGTCGCACTGCCGTCGGTACTGGTCCGCTGCACTGTGGTCGCGGCGCGGCTGGAGGGCGACGACCTGAAGATCACGTTCGTGCCCGATCCGCAGTTCTGGCCGCAGTCACCGGAGGGGGCGGCCCGTGGCTGAGCAGACCTGCGGGCACGGCCCCCAGCTGGGCGAGCTCCGCGACGACTTCCGTGAGGTGCTGCTCGACAGCATCGACCGGATCACCCCGATCCTCGACGCGGCGCGCAGCGGCCCGCCGTCCGCCGCGCACGCCACGACCTGCGCCGTCTGCCCGGTGTGCGCGGTGCTCGCCGCCCTGCGCGGGGAGCGCACCGAGCTCACGATCCGGCTCGCCGAGCACGCCAGCGGCCTGCTGGCGGTGCTGCGCGCGGCGCTGGAGGAAGGCGACCCGCAAGCGCGTGCTGATCGGCCGGAGCCCGAGGGGTCGAGGCCGGGCGGCCGCAAGGTCCAGCACATCCCGGTGGTGCGGTGAGCCCGCCCGCCATCCCGCGAGTTGTCCCGTCCGACCCGGCGAGTCGTCCCGTGCGGGCGGGCGAGTTGCCCCGTCCGGCCCGGCGAGTTGTCCCGTCCGGCCGGGCGAGTTGCCCCGTCCGGCCCGGCGAGTTGTCCCGTCCGGCCCGGCGAGTCGTCCCTTCGGGAACGGCGAGTCGCCCCCTCCGGGACGCCGGGTCGTCCTTCTCGGGACACCGCCCCGTCCCGCCCGACGCGTCCCCGTCGGGCGAACTCACCCTCCTGTACGGGGCAACTCGCGGCTCGGCCCCGGGCCGGGCACCGCACGGAACGGGCGAACGGGGGACACGATGAGCAGGGGCGTGGCGATCGGCGTCGACGTCGGCGGGACCAGCGTGCGCGCCGGCGTCGTCGACGCCGACGGCACCGTGCTGGACACCGTGCGCACCTCGACCCCGGGCTCCGATGCCGCGCTCGAGGACGCGATCGCCGGCCTGGTGGAGACGCTCGCCCGCCGGCACCGGGTGACCGCCGTCGGGCTCGCCCTCGCCGGGTTCATCACCCCCGACCTGCGCGGCGTGCGGTTCGCACCGCACCTGTCCTGGCGGGACGCGCCGGTCGCCGACCGGATCTCGGCGCGCATCAAGCTGCCCGTCGTCGTCGAGCACGACGCGAACGCCGCAGCGCTGGGGGAGCGGTACTTCGGGGCGGCGGCGGGCGCGTCCAACACGGTGTTCATCGCGCTCGGCACCGGCATCGGCTCCGCGCTGCTGCTCGACGGCTCGCTGTACCGCGGCGCGTTCGGGGTGGCGCCGGAACTGGGGCACCTGCGGGTCGTGCCGGACGGGCGGCCCTGCCCGTGCGGGAAGTCCGGCTGCTGGGAGCGCTACTGCAGCGGCACGGCGCTGGCCACCACCGCCGTCGAGCTGCTGGCCCACGACCCGGGCCGGTCCCCGGAGCTGCGCCGCCTCGTCGCCGAGGACCCGGGCAGCGTTACCGGACGGCGGGTGGCGGCCGCGGCGCTGCGCGGCGACCCGGTCGCCGTCGAGGCCATGGCCGACCTGGCCCGCTGGCTGGGCGAGGGTCTCGCGCTGGTCGCGGACGTGTTCGATCCCGAGCTCGTCGTGATCGGCGGCGGGGTGTCCGGGTCGGCGCCGCTGTTCCTCGACGAGGCCCGCGAGCACTACGCCGCGACCGTCACCGGCGCGGGCAACCGTCCGCTGGCGCGCATCCGCACCGCCCAGCTCGGGGAGGCGGCCGCCGTCGTAGGGGCGGCGCAGCTGGCCAGGGAACAGCTGCGCCGCAGCTGAAGGGCTAGACGATCGCTCCGTTGTCGGGATCGTCGTCGCGGTCGACGGCGGACACCGAATCGGGCCACAGCCGCAGCACGAGCCACCCGAGGCCCGCGGCCAGCGAGATCAGGCCGAGCGGCAACCCGTAGACCTCGCTCATGCCCAGCCAGGACGGGGTGATCACCAGCAGGAGGCCGAGCATCAGCAGCACGGCGCCGACGATCGCGGGTGGCCCGATCCGGGGCAGCGGCGGCGGCTCCGGCGGGATGTAGTGCTCCTGGTCGTCGTCCCACGGCCGGGCGGGCGTGAGCGGCACGGGGACCGTGGTGGCGTCGGGGCCGACCACCCAGTGCGGCTGGGTGGCGGGATCCGCGGGCGGGGCCGGCCACTTCGGCACCGGGCCCTGCGCCTTCAGCTGCGCGACGATGGCCTCGAACTCGTCGCGGACGGGGTCGCGGCCGAGCTCTCGTCCGCCCTCCTGGTTCGAACCACCGCTCACCGAACACCCCCAATCCCTGCACGCCGGTCGCCGGTCGCCCGCCGTTGGTCCATCCTGGCATCTCGAAGCCGTGTTGAGGAGGGGCTTCGCCGGTCCGGTCGGGGCATGCGCGCGTGATCGATCGGCCCGCGTTGTCGATCGACTTCCGTTGTTCGTAGGCTTGCGAGCACGAACTCGAGAGGGGCCGCGTCCGGGTGCTGTACTGGTGCTTGAAGTACGTCCTGCTCGGCCCCCTGTTGAGGCTGTTCTGCCGGCCATCGGTCGAAGGACTCGAGCACATCCCGCAGCGCGGCGGGGCGATCCTCGCGAGCAACCACCTCGCGGTCGTCGACTCGTTCGTGCTGCCGCTGATGGTGCCGCGGCGGATCACGTTCCTGGCCAAGCGTGAGTACTTCACTCAGCCCGGGCTCGTCGGCAAGGCGAAGAAGATCTTCTTCACCGGGGTCGGACAGGTGCCGATCGACCGCTCCTCGGGATCGGCCGCCCAGGCGGCGCTCGACACGGCCGTGCGACTGCTGCGCGAGGACAAGCTGCTGGGCATCTACCCGGAGGGCACCCGGTCGCCGGACGGCCGGCTCTACAAGGGCAAGACCGGCGTGGCCCGGATGGCCCTGGAGGCCGGTGTGCCGGTGATCCCGGTGGCGATGATCGGCACCGATCGGGTCAACCCGATCGGCTCGCGGATGTGGCGGCCGCGCAAGGTCCACATCCGCATCGGGGAGCCGCTGGACTTCTCCCGCTACGCGGGCCTGGCCGGCGACCGGTTCACCGAGCGGTCCATGACCGACGAGATCATGTACGCGCTCATGGAGCTGTCCGGCCAGACCTACGTCGATCAGTACGCTGCGTCGGTCAAGGAACGGGCTGCGGCGGCGTAGCGGTCGAAGGCCTCGTGATGGCGGGCGCCCGGGCCGGGGCGGTGGCCGGTGTCACCCGTTCGACGGGCAGATCCCGGTTGCGTTCTGTAATGCCGGGCCGGGCGCGATCGATGTTTCTCACGTGGCTTCCGGCATCGATCGCGTGGGTGCTCCGCCCGTGCCGTACCCGCGTCAGCCCGGACCACACTCCCGGACGAGTCCCTCACCCGGTCCGATGACTCCCAGGGGACCCAAGCCTCCGGTCGGGGGACCCACGGGTCCGAAGCAGACCACCCATTTGTCGGTAGCGAAGGCTCCAGCTAGTATGCCTCCGACCACGGAGGGGTACTCGATGCGGGATGATCGTACGGCGGTCGTGCAGCCGCCCCGGGTCGCTCCCCGGCCCGCCGCGGCGCCGCCCGCGGTTCCGACGACGGTCGTGCGCGCACCGCAGCCGCCGCGCCCAGCCGTTCCCCAGGCAGCCCCGCACGCTCCTCGCCGGCCGGTGCAGCCGCCTACGGCGGCGCAGGCCACCACGGTGATGCCGGGCCCGCCGCGGCCGCCGATGGGTCCGCATCCTGACGCGACCGCCCTCGCCGGGCCGATCGTGGTGCAGGACCGGCCGCACGAGCGCCCGTACGTCGGATCCCGGCGCCCGGCGCGCACCGGCGCCGCGGCCTACGCGAAGTCGCTGGCCCCGCTGGTCGGCATGAGCATCGTCGTGGTCGTCGTCATCGCCGGCGTCACGGCGTGGATCTCGTCGTTCCAGGAGCGCGAGACCCCGACCGTGCCGCGGCCGGCCGCCGACATCACCGCCCCGGCGGCACCGATCACCACGGTCGCGCCGAGCCCGAAGGTCTCCACCTCCGCGAAGCCGAAGGCCAAGGCCGTGGCGCCCACGACGAAGGCGCCCGCGAAGACGACGACGAAGGCGCCGGTGACCACCACCGCGCCGAAGGCCACCACGACCCAGCGCGGGGTGGCCCCGAGCAGCGGCGCCAGCTCGTCGGCGGACGAGGACACTCCGGCCACCCTGGCGAACCGGCGCTGCAACATCTTCATCCCGAGCTCTTGCGACTGACGTCCGCGGCAGCGCCGGACCGAACCGTGCGGCCCGTGCTCGTCGAGAACGAAGTCGTGGCTGTTCGAGACGACGGGAAACCTCCACGACTTCGTTCTCGACGCGGGTGGCCCGGCCCACCCCGGCCACCACGGGGGGCGGCTCAGCGCACGGCCGCGTTCGCCGCGTCCTGCGCCTCCTGCAGCCCCGGGCCGACCGCGATGCGCCCGGCGAAGATCTCGTTGAAGATCGGCTCCATCGCGGCGTCCGCGGCGCCGTACTTCGGGCCGGACGGGGCGGGGATGGTCAACGTGCCGCCCTCTGGGCCGAAGAACCGGGTGTCCACACCGCGGGAGTGCCAGTAGTCGTAGAACGCCTGCTGCGCGGCCGTCACGGCGGGCAGCGCCGCCCCCTCGGCCCCGACGAACCGGGCGCCCTCCTGCGAGCCCAGCCACCGCAGCACCCGCAGCGCCGCCTCCCTGCGGGGGCTGGCCTCGTGCCCGGCGGCGATCACGCTGTTGACGACGCTGACCCGGCCGACCGGCCCGGCGATCATCGGCGCGATGCCCCACTCGAAGCGGGCGCCGTCGGCGATGTTCTTCAGGTTGTAGGTGCCCGACTGGAAAAGCGCCATCTTGCCCTGGATGAACTGGTCGCGGCTGAAGTCGCCGTTGGAGTTCGTATCCGCTGCGGGCGGTGCCACGTGCGCGGTGTTGATCAACCCGACGAGGTAGGTGAACGCCTGCTCGGCCTGCGGGTTCGCGAAGACGAACGCGTCGTCCTCGTCCTGGAACCGTCCGCCGTTCGAGCCGACGAAGTTGTAGTAGATCGCCTGCAGGTCGCGGCCGGCGTTGAACCCGTACTGCACGATCGACTTGGGATCGAAGTCGGGCTGGTCGGCGGTGCGGCCCGCGGAGTCCTTCGTGAGTCTGCGGGCGGCCGGCAGGAACGTGTCGGCGGCCGGGTCGGTCGGGTGCCAGGTGAGGTTGTTCGGATCGACGTCGGCCTCGGCGACCATCGCCTTGTTGTAGTAGAGCGCGATCCGCCCGTCGGTCAGCGCGGGCACGCCCCACAGCGTGCTGTTGCGGGTGTACTGCTCCACCGCCGCCGGCACGAACCCCGGCACGAGGTCGGCGAGCTCCTTGCCGACGTCGATCAGCCGCCCGGAGTCGGCGAACGCCCCGAAGTACGTGGTGTTGACCCAGAAGACGTCGTCGACGGTGCCGCTGGAGACGTCCAGGGGGAGCTGGGTGAAGTAGTTGCTGTACGGCACGACGTTGAGCTTCACCGTGATGTCCGGGTTGCGCCGCTCGAACTCGGCGAACGACTTCTCGTAGGCGGCGGCGACCTGCTGGTCCCACAGCCGCACCGTCACGGTCGTCGGGCCGTCACCCTGGGCCGGCTCGTCCGCCGGCGCGACCGGGGAGCACCCCGTCACCGCCAGCGCGATCGCGGCCGTCACCGCGGCCGCGAGGTGGGTGATCTTCATTCCGCTCTCCTCATCGGAAGCCGGTGATCGTGATCGACCGGACGACGTTGCGCTGGAAGACCAGGAACAGCACCAGCAGGGGCGCGACGGCCAGCGTCGTCGCCGCCGTGACGACCGTCCAGTTGCCGTTGTACTGGCTCTGCAGGCCCGCGGTCGCCACCGTGATCACCCGCCACTGCGGTCCCGCGGTGATCACGAGCGGCCACAGGAAGTTGTTCCAGTGCGTCACCACCGTGATGACGGCCAGCGTCGTCAGGATCGGCTTCGACACCGGAACCACCACGTGGCGCAGGATCCGCAGCGTGCCGCAGCCGTCCAGCCGGGCGGCGTCGATCAGTTCGCCGGGGATGCCGCGGAAGTGCTCGCGCAGCAGGAAGACCGCGTACGGTGACCCGAACAGGTACGGCAGCACCAGCGCCCAGAACGTGTTCCGCAGCCCCACCGCCGTCATCATGGAGTACAACGGGATGATCGTGACCGCCTGGGGCACCATCAGCGTCGCCAGGTACACCCAGAACAGCGCGTCGCGGCCGGGGAACTCCAGCCGCGCGAACGCGTACGCGGCGAACACCGAGAACACCAGCTGGCCCACGAGGATCACGAGCACGACCTGCGCGGTCACCACGACCGGGGTGACGAACTCGTAGCGGGTGAACAGCTGCGCGTAGTTCGCCCCGGTGACCGGGTCCGGCCACGACAGTGGCCCCTCCGCCGCGAACTGCTGCGGCGAGGTGAGCGAGGTCAGCACGGACAGCAGGAACGGGGCGAGGGTGAGCGCTGCGCCGGCGAGCAGGGCGAGGTGGCTGGCGAGCACCCCGAGGCGGGAGCGGAGCACAGCGGTCACGTCGACAGGTCGTAGGTCGTGCGCCGGGCGAACCAGCGCTGCTGGACGACGGTGACGACCACGAGGACCACGAAGAGCCCGAGCGCCATCACCGCCGCGTTGCCGACGGCCCGCGACTCGAACGCCTCGTAGTAGATCCGGCCCGCCACCACGTCGGTCGACAGCTGCGGCCCGCCCTTCGGGGTGAGCGCGTACACCGCGTCGAACGTCTGGAAGCTCGCGATCACGCCGGTGACCAGCACGAAGAACGTGGTGGGGCGCAGCAGCGGCAGGGTGATGCGCCAGAAGCGCTGCCAGGGACCCGCACCGTCGAGCACCGCGGCCTCGTGCACGGCCGGCGGGATCGCCCGCAGCCCGGCGACGAAGAACAGCGCGACGTACCCCACCTGCGTCCACACGGACACCGCGGCCACGGACGGCAGCGCCAGCGCCGGGTCGGCCAGCCACTCGATCCGCGTGCCCAGCAGGGTGTTCAGCGCGCCGTCGGTGGGGGCGAGGATCCACCGCCACACCACGCCGAGCGCGAGCGGCGCGCAGATCCACGGCAGCACGAGGACCACCTGGTAGATCGCCGAGCCGCGCAGGCCGCGGTTGATCAGCAGGGCGGCAGCGAGGCCCAGCACGGTCTGCGCGGGGATCGTGAACGCGACGAACACGGCCGTGACCACCAGCGAGTGCAGGAACCGCCCGTCCCGGGCGACCTCGACGACGTTGGCGAGCCCGACGAACGTGCTCGGCGTGAGGATGTCCCAGCGGTGCAGGGCGAGCCACAGCACGACCAGGATCGGCAGCACCAGGAAGACGGCCACGCCGAACAGGCTCGGGGCGAGCAGGAGGTAGGCCGTCGCCGTCCGTCCGCGCCACCCCCGCACGCGCCGTAGCCAAACGCGCACCCACGGTGTCGTCAAGCCGCAGCGCCGTGACGTCGGCGATCAGTGGGACGCCGAGCGGGACGTTTCGCGGGTGCTGCGCATAGGCTCTGCTCGTGCGCTACTTCTACGACACCGAGTTCATCGAGGACGGCAGGACCATCGATCTGGTGTCGATCGGGGTAGTCGCCGAGGACGGGCGCGAGTTCTACGCGGTCTCGACGGAGTTCGACGCGAGCAAGGCCGGCCCGTGGGTGCGGGCCAACGTGCTGCCCAAACTGCCGTCGCCCAGCGACCCCGCGTGGCGCTCCCGGGCCCGCCTGCGGGCCGATCTCCTGGAGTTCCTCACCGCGGGGCCCGGCGAGGTGGAGCTGTGGGCGTGGATCGCCGCGTACGACCACGTCGCGCTCTGCCAGCTGTGGGGGGCGATGCCGGCCTTGCCGCGGGCCCTGCCGCGGTTCACCCGTGAGCTGCGCCAGCGCTGGGAGGACCGGGGCCGTCCAGCCCTGCCCCCACCGACGGCCGACGCCCACGACGCCCTGGCCGACGCGCGGCTGAACCTGCGCCGCTGGCAGGTGATCGAGGCCGCGGCTGCTGCACCGACCGGCTGACGGGCGCTCGCACCGACCGCTTAGGCTCGTCGTTCGTGAACTGGACCGTCGACGCCCCGGTCGAGAAGCTGCCCGAGCTGCCGCCGCTGCCCGCCGACCTGCGGGCCCGGCTCGACGACGCGCTCTCCCGGCCGGCCGCGCAGCAGCCCGACTGGCCGGACCCCGAGCAGGTCAAGCACGTGCGCGCGGTGCTGGAGAGCGTGCCGCCGGTGACGCTGCCGCCGGAGATCGACCGGTTGCAGACCCGGCTCGCCGAGGTCGCCGAGGGCCGCGCGTTCCTGCTGCAGGGCGGCGACTGCGCCGAGACCTTCGTCGACAACACCGAGCCGCACATCCGGTCCACGATCCGCACGCTCCTGCAGATGGCGGTCGTGCTCACCTACGGCGCGTCGATGCCGGTGGTGAAGATCGGGCGGATCGCCGGCCAGTACGCCAAGCCGCGCAGCTCCCCGGTCGACGCGCTCGGCCTGCCGTCCTACCGGGGCGACATCGTCAACTCGCTGACCCCGGACCCCGCGGCGCGCGTACCCGACCCGTCGCGGATGGTGCGGGCGTACGCGAACGCGGGCGCGGCGATGAACCTGGTGCGGGCGCTGACCGCCACCGGCATGGCCGACCTGGCGCAGGTCCACGACTGGAACAAGGACTTCGTGCGGCAGTCGCCCGCCGGGGCCCGGTTCGAAGCGATCGCCCGGGAGATCGAGCGGGCGCTGCGCTTCATGGACGCCTGCGGGGTGGACGACCACAACCTGCACAGCGTCGAGCTGTACGCCTCGCACGAGGCGCTGCTCATCGACTACGAGCGGGCGATGCTGCGGCTGGACACCCGCGAGGCGGCCAACCCGAAGCTGTACGACGTCTCCGCGCACTTCCTGTGGGTGGGGGAGCGCACCCGCCAGCTCGACGGCGCGCACATCGCGTTCGCCGAGCTGATCGCCAACCCGATCGGGCTCAAGATCGGGCCGTCGACCACGCCCGAGCAGGCTGTGGAGTACGTCGAGCGGCTCGACCCGCACAACATCCCCGGCCGGTTGACGCTGATCAGCCGCATGGGCAACACCAAGGTCCGCGACGTGTTGCCGGGCATCGTCGAGAAGGTCACCTCGTCCGGGCACAAGGTGATCTGGCAGTGCGACCCGATGCACGGCAACACCCACGAATCCACCACCGGCTACAAGACCCGCCACTTCGACCGCATCGTCGACGAGGTGCAGGGCTTCTTCGAGGTGCACAACGCGCTCGGCACGCACCCCGGCGGCATCCACGTCGAGGTCACCGGAGAGGACGTCACCGAGTGCCTCGGCGGCGCCCAGGAGATCTCCGACGACGACCTGGCCGGCCGCTACGAGACCGCGTGCGACCCCCGGCTCAACACCCAGCAGAGCCTGGAGCTGGCGTTCCTCGTCGCGGAGATGCTGCGCGGAGGCTGAGTCCCGCCCGGGATCGGCGGTCAGAACGTGATCAGCCGAACCGTCGATCCCGGCTCGACCTCGGTGCCCGGCGCGGGGTCCTGCGCGACCACGTTGTGCGAGCCCAGGCCGAACGGCAGCCGCTGCCGCTCGACCGCCTTCAGCCCGCGGTCGGCCAGCTCGGCCTCGGCCTCGTCGAACGACATCCCGATCAGCGACGGCACCCGCACCTTCTTCGGCTTCGGCCCGGCGGAGACCACGAGGGTGACCGCGCCACCGATGTTCAGCGCCGTGCCCGCACCCGGCTGGGTGCGCACGACCGTGCCCTCAGCGGCGGTCTCGCTGTGCTCGCGGGCCGACGCCGACCGCACCGGCTGCAAGCCCGCCGCGCGGATCGCCTGCTCGGCGTCCGCCACCGGGGTGCCGGGCACGATCTCGGGGACGGTGGGGCGGCCCGACGACACGGTGACGGTGACCGTGCTGCCGCGCAGCAGCCGGGCGTCCGCCGCCGGGTCGGTCGTCTTCACGATCCCGGCCGCGATCGCGTCGTCGAACTCCGTCGTGATCGACGCGACGAGGTCGGCATCGGCGAGGGCCCGTTCGGCCGCGGCCCGGTCCAGCCCGACCAGCGCGGGCATCGCGGTCCAGCGGCCGCTGCCCATCCACCACGCCACCAGCCCGACGACCAGGGCCAGCACCAGCACGAGCGCGATCCCGGCGGCGAAGAAGCGCCGACCGCGCCGCGCGGTCCGCGCGTGCGCCGCGGCGTCCTCGACGGGTGCGCCGACCAGCGTGTGGCCGTGCTCGTCCCGGGGGAGCGCCCGCGTGCCCGCATGTCCGGCCGGGCGGGGCACCTGCGGCTCGGTGACCTGCTCCTCGATCGGGCGCACCGGCGGCGCCGGCACCGGCACGCGGGGCACCTCCAGCGCGATCGCCAGCGCGCGCAGCTCCGCGAGCATCGCCGCGGCGTCCGGGGGGCGGGCGGCCGGGTCGCGGCGGGTGGCCCGCAGCACCAGCTCGTCCAGCTCCGGCGGCACGTCACCCGCGATGAGCGACGGCGGCGGCACGTCGGAGTGCACGTGCTGGTAGGCGATGGAGAGCGGGGTGTCGCCCGTGTACGGCGGCGCCCCGGTGAGCAGCTCGTAGAGCATGATCCCGGCCGCGTACACGTCGGAACGGCTGTCCGCCGAACCGGTCGCGACCTGCTCGGGGGAGAGGTACGCCGCGGTGCCCAGGATCATGCCGGCGTGGCTCTGCCCCGCCTGCGCGGCCGCGGTGACCAGGCCGAAGTCGGCGACCTTGAGCTCCCGCTGCGCGCTGATCAGTACGTTCTCCGGCTTGACGTCGCGGTGCACCATGCCCAGCCGGTGCGCCTGCGCGAGCCCGGAGAGCACCCCGTCCATCACCGCGAACGCAGCCGGCACCCCGATCGCGCCGCGAGACCGCAGGACGTCGCGCAGCGTGCCGCCGTCCACGAGCTCCATGACGAGGAAGACGGTGGGGTCCGCCGGGTCGGACGCGTCGATTCCGTGGTCGTACACGTCGACGACGCAGGGATGGTCGATGCGCGCAGCCGTGCGCGCCTCCCGCTGGACGCGGGTGCGGAACGCGGGGTCCGCCGCCAGGCGGGGATCCATCAGCTTCACCGCCACCGGCCGGTCCAGGCGCGTGTCGATGCCCCGGTGCACCACCGACATGCCGCCACGGGCGATGACCGACCCCAGCAGGTACCGGCCGTCGAGCAGCGTGCCGGTCGCGGACGGGGCGTTCACGCCCCGACGGTACCGTCCGCGGGATTTCCGCCCACCAACCCCGGTGGCGTGGCGCGCGTTCTGTGGCATTGTGTCGGGCTGTGAACGGGATGTCGTGCGTGATGTCCGACGGGGCCGCCGCATGAACGAGGTGTCCGAGCTGTCGATCGACGTCGAGGCGCTGCCCCTCAAGGCCGTCGCTGAGCTGTTGGGCATTCCCGTCACCCGGGTGCACCAGCACCTGCGGGACGGGCTCTACCTTGCGTTCCGCCGCGACGGCGAGGCTTGCGTGCCGGCCGCGTTCTTCCACGGGAAATCCGTGGTCAAGGGCTTGCAGGGCACGATCGTCCTGCTCCGGGACGGCGGGTTCGCCGACCCGGAGATCCTCCGCTGGCTGTTCACCGAGGACGACTCGTTGCCCGGCACCCCGATCGAGTGCCTGCGGGCCGGCCGGCACCGGGAGGTCAAGCGCCGCGCCCAGGCGATGGCGTTCTGAGCCGTGGCGGGTCCTCGGCGGGTCGCGCGTTCCGCCCGGGCGAGTCGCGCGATCGGCCTGGCGAGACCTGCGTGTGGCCGGGCGGGTCGCGCGACTCGCGCGGGTCAGGGCGGGGCCGTCAGCGAGCCCGGGCCCTGGCGAGGATCGCCCGCGCGAGCGCCGGCCCGGCGACCACGGCCCTCCGCGCCGTCGACACGCTGACCCGGCGGTGCAACGGGTACCCGGCCCGCTCCAGCTCGTGCAGGATGCGCCGGTACAGCACGAACGCGGCGCCGACGCACGCCCGCGACACCGGCTCGAGCAGCGCGATCCCCGGTCGCGCCTGCTCGTACACCCCATGGGTGTGCGCGGCGAGCTCGCGCAGTGCCGCCTGCACCCGCGGATCGGTCCGCTCGGTGCGCCGGCACCACGCCAGTAGCTCGCGATCGACCCCGTGCGCGCTCAGGATGTCGGCGGGGACGTAGACCCGGCCCCGGTCGAGGTCCTCACCGACGTCGCGCAGGAAGTTCGTGAGCTGGAAGGCCACGCCCAGCGCCGCGGCCGCTGGCTCGGCGTCGGCACGCGGGCCCACCGTGCCCAGCACCGGCAGCATCTGCAGCCCGATGACCGCCGCCGAGCCGTGCATGTACCGACCCAGCTCGTCGAGATCGGCGTAACCGGTGACGGTGAGGTCCATCCGCATCGACGCCATGAAGTCGGCGAAGAGCGCGGCGGCGATGCCGTACCGCGCGGCGGTGTGGGCGACGGCGCGCACCACGGGTTCGGCCTCGCCCTCGGCCCCGCCGGCCAGCGCGGCCTGCAGCCGGGCGTCGAGCGCGTCGAGGCGTTCTCTGCGCGCCTCCCGGGGCGTTGTGTCCCTCAGATCGTCGACGACCTCGTCGGCGTAGCGGGCGAACCCGTACAGGGCGTGCACCGCCGGTCGCCGCGCCGGTGGCAGCAGGCGCGTGGCCAGGAAGTAGGTGCGGCCGTGCTGCGCGAACAGGGCACGGCAGCTCAGGTAGTCCCGTTGCAGCTGCGGGTCGGTGACACCGGCGGCGCGGAGCTCCGCCAGCTCAGCCCGCGTGCTGCTGGGCACCGGCCGCTGCGGGCCCGGTCGGTTCCTCGACCGGGACGGGCTCCGGGAGCGCCGGCTCCTCCGGCGACGGTACGGCGGTGAGCGTCGAACCGCTCGCGGCGACAGCCGCGGTACCCGGTCCGGCGGCCGGCCCGGCGTCGTCGTCGCGACGGTCGCGCGCGCCCGCCGCGAGGCGCAGCGGGTCGGGGCGAGCGAGCGAGATCGCCGCCAGCAGCGACAGTGCCGCGCACAGCAGCAGGTAGGGCGGGTTGTAGAGGGCGTCCTCGCCGTTGGGGTAGTAGGTGATCACCAGCATCGGCGAGGCGAACACGATGAGCTGCAGCCAGCGCAGCGACAGCGCGGTGGCGGCCAGCAGCGTGACGCCCCAGCTCACGTACCACGGCAGCAGCGCGGGGGAGAGCAGCGCGACCGCCAGCAGCACCACCCCGGTGCGCCGGACGATGTCGGCGTCGTCGGAGTCGCGGGCGGCGAGCCACTGCTTCACCGCGATCACCACCAGCACGAGGGCCCCGACCGCGCGCGCGACGTTGATGAACGGCTGCTTGGGCACCGGGAAGAGGACCGACGTGAGCGTGTGGAACAGCTCGCCGATCCCGGTGGGCAGCGACATCCAGTTCACGATCATCGACGGCGCGGACAGCGCCGGTAGCCAGCCCAGGTTCACCCCGGCGGCCAGCGTGCACGCCGCGAACGTCACCGCGAACAGCGCCACGCCCGCCGTGATGGCCTTCGCCAGCCGCGCGAGCAGCGAGCCCCGCAGGCGCTTCGCCCAGATCAGCACCAGGAACGGCAGCGCCACCCCGGCGGTGGCCTTGATCGCCATGCCGAGCGTGACCAGCACGATGCCCAGCGCGGGACCGACGTCGCGGCCGGCGATCTCGACCCGGCGCAGCGCCAGCACGGCGCCGACCGCGAGCAGGCCGATGACCAGCAGGTCGTTGTGGCCGCCCCCGATCATCAGGATGACCATGACCGGGTTGGCGACGAGCACCCAGAGCGCGACGGGCACCCGGCCGCCGAGGCGGCGGGTCAGCTCGGGGATCGCCCACACCAGCATCACCAGCCCGGGCAGCAGCACGAGCCGCATGAGCAGGACGCCGAGGATCATGTCCTCGCCGACCAGCGCGGCGACGCCCTTGGCGATCAGGATGAACAGCGGCCCGTACGGCGCCGGCGTGTTCTGCCAGAAGTAGTGGACGTTCTCCGCCACGACGCCGGGCATGACCTCCGGCCCGACGGCGTACGGGTCGAACCCGAACAGGGGCAGCGCCCCCTGCGCGAGGTAGCTGTAGACGTCGCGGGTGAACAGCGGCGGGCCGAACAGCAGCGGGAACGTCCACACCAGCGAGGTGGTGAGCACTGCCCGTCCGCCCGTGCGGCCGGCGAGGACCTCGCGGCCCAGCCGCACCCAGGCCCACAGCATCAGCCCGACCCCCGCGTAGACGAGGATCGCCGCGAGCTGGTAGCCGTGGCCGTACCGCCAGAAACCGAGCGGGGAGTTCGTCAGGATCGGGTCGCGGACGAGCACGCCCCCGGCACCGAACGAGCCGAGCAGCATCATCACGGACGCGACGAACCCGAGCAGGAGCGGACCGCGGGAGGGCCGTCCCAGCCGGTCGTGCCAGGTCCGCGCGACGTCCACCCTGGGCGGCGCCGGCTCGTCGACCGGTGGTGAGGGGCTCATGGCGTGGTCCATGCTGCCACGTCCGCTTTCGGCACCTTTCCCCTGGGGCCGTCCGGCGGTCACCGCCCGGTGATGCGCTGCGCAGCCAGCCTGCCGGAGATCAGCACCGGCGGGATGCCGACGCCCGGGGTCGTCCCGCACCCGGCGAGCACGACGTTGGGCAGTCGCCGCAGCAGGTTGCGCGGCCGGAACGGGCCGGTCTGGGTGGCGGTGTGGGCGAGCGAGAACGGGGTGCCCGCGGACATGCCGACCGCTGCCCAGTCGTCCGGGGTGACGATCCGCTCCACCTCGACGGCGTCGACGACCGCGCCCAGCCCGGGATGGTCGCGCTCGGCCAGGGTGGTGAGCAGGTGGTCGCGGTAGGTCCGCGCCCGGTCTGCCCAGCCGTGCGGCCCGACGGCGGTGTTCGGGCACGGCGCCAGCACGTACAGCTGGTCGGCGCCGTCCGGGGCGAGGCTGGGATCGGTCGCCGTCGGGCGGGTGACCAGCAGCGACGGATCCGACATCGGCCGCCCCTCGGAGACGATCTCGGTGAACGTGCGCTCCCACGCCCGGCCGAAGGAGATCGTGTGGTGGGCGGTGCTGCGCGGCTCGCGCAGCCCCAGGTGCAGCACGACGGCGCTCGGCGCGTAGCGCAGCGGCACCGCACGTCGCGGGGCGCCCCCGGCCAGCGCGTAGCTGGTGGCCAGCTCCGCGGTGAGCACGACGGCGTCGGCCGCCAGCACGTCGGTGTCCGCGGCAGGATCGTCGGAGGGGCGGTGCCGCACCCCGACGGCCCGGCCGTGCGCGCGGGGCAGCCCGACGGCGGTGCGACCGTAGTGGATCACACCGCCGGCCGCCACGACCGCGTCGGCCAGCGCCGCGGCCACGGCCCGCATCCCGCCGCGCGGGAACCACACGCCGGCCACCGTGTCCATGTAGGCGATGACGCCGTACGCCCCGAGCGCGCGGGCCGGCGGCACGCCCGCGTACAGCGATTGGAAGGAGAAGATCCGCTGCAGCCGCTCGTCGGGCAGGAAGGCGGCGATCCGCGGGCCGAGCCTGCCGAACCCGCCGAGCGCGGCAAGCCGCACCAGGTCCGGCCCGAGCAGGCCGAGCGGGGAGTCGTGGTTGGCGCCGATGAACCGGTCGATCTCCACGCGGTACAGCGAGGTCAGCCACTCCCGCAGCCGCCGGTAGCCCGCCACCGCTGCGGCACCGCAGGTGCGGCCGATCTCGTCCGCCATGGCCGCCGGGTCGGTGTGCACGTCGATCGTGCTGCCGTCGGCGAAGTGGGCCCGGTAGGCCGGGTCGAGCCGGACCAGGTCCAGGCGCCGCTCCAGGCAGTCGCCGACGGCGGCGAACGCCTCCGCCAGCAGGTCCGGCATCGTCAGCACGGTCGGGCCGGGGTCCATGCGCCAGGTCCCGCGCGGGCTGATCAGGTCGAGTCGGCCGGCGCGGCCGCCGGGATGGTCGGCGCGCTCCAGCACCGTCACGCGACGGCCGGCACCGAGCAGGTGCAGGGCGGCCGACAGGCCCGCGTACCCGGCGCCGACGACCACGACGTGATCGGTGCGACCCGGAACCCGCCTCACCGCCGCCGTCGAGTGGCCGAGACGGCGAGCTCCGCCAGCCGGGTCGCGGCCGGCTCGGCGACGCGGGCCGCCGAGAGGCAGTCCAGCGCCGACCCGGTGAGTGCCGCGATCCGCTGCTCGACGGCCTGGACGGCACCGAGCTCGGTGAACAGCCCGCGCAGCCGCTCGACCGCGGCTTCGTCCAGGTGCGGGTCGCCCACGGCGCGCACGACGGCGTCGCGGGCGGCGGTGTCGCCGCGCTTCTCCGCCCGCTCGACGGCGAGCGCGACCAGCAGGGTCCGCTTGCCCTCGCGGAGGTCGTCGCCCGCCGGCTTGCCGGTGACGGCCGGGTCGCCGAACGCCCCCAGCAGGTCGTCGCGCAGCTGGAAGGCGACCCCGATCTCGGCGCCGAACCGGCGGTACGCCGTGATCAGCTCCGGCGGGGCGCCGGCGATCGCGGCGCCGAGGTGCAGCGGTCGCTCGACGGTGTACGCCGCGGTCTTGTACCGGTCGATCTGCAGCGCGGCCCGCGTGGAGAGATCGCCCCTGGCCTGGTGGAAGACGTCGAGGAACTGCCCGCCCAGCACCTCGGTGCGCATCGCCTGCCACGGCTCAGCGGCCCGCTCCAGCGCCACCGGGGGCAAGCCGCTGGACCGGAACAGGTCGTCCGCCCAGGCGTGCGCGAGATCGCCCAGCAGCACGGCCGCGGCGGCGCCGAACCGCGCGGGCCGGCCTTCCCAGCCCTCGCGGGCGTGCCGCTGGGCGAACGCGACGTGCACGGTCGGGCGGCCCCGGCGGGTCGCGGAGGCGTCGATGAGGTCGTCGTGCACCAGCGCGCACGCCTGGATCAGCTCCAGCGCGGCTGCGGCGCGCAGCACCGCCTCGGCCTCCGGGGAGTCCTCGGCGCCGCCGGCGCCGCGCCAGCCCCACCACAGGAACGTGGGCCGGATGCGCTTGCCACCGCCCAGGACGAAGCCGGTGAGCTGGTCGACCGCCTCGGCGAACGCGGGGTCGATCGCGGCCGCGCCGCGCCTGCGCACCTCCAGGTACTCGGCGAGGACCGCCTCGATGCGACCGGTCAGCTCGGTGTCCAGCGGGGCGGGCGGATCGGCCGGAGCGGGCTGGTGCCCGGCGCCGACCTGGCCGGCGCGGGTCACCGCCGGGTCTCCGGATCCGTGCCGGTGGGTCGGGGTGCCACGGGCCGAGAGTAGCTGCTCGTGCCGCTCAGCGCGTTGCCGGAAAGCCGCATTCACGCCATGAGCTGGCGCGAGGGCCGTGTTCCTGCCGCGGCGCGCAGCGGCGCCTGTCCTGGGGAGGGCGCCGCACATCATCACTAGGCTGGACCTCTGTGGGGAGGAACGACGACATGACCGTGGACGGCGGCCCCGGGCGGGGCAGACGCGTGACCGAGCGGATCGCGGTCGCCCGGCCCACGTTCTCGGTCGAGTTCTTCCCGCCGAAGAACGCTGCGGGCGAGGTGGAGCTGTGGCAGGCGATCCGCCGCCTGGAGGCGCTGGATCCCGCGTTCGTCTCCGTCACGTACGGGGCCGGCGGGTCCAGCCGCGACCGCACCATCCGCGCCGTCGAGCGGATCGCCACCGAGACCACGCTGGTGCCGATGGCGCACCTCACGGTGGTGTCGCACTCGGTGGCCCAGCTGCGTCACGTCATCGGCTCGTACGCGGCGGCGGGCGTGCCGAACGTGCTGGCGGTGCGGGGTGACCCGCCCGGTGACCCGCTCGGCGAGTGGGTGCCCCACCCCGAGGGCCTGCAGTACGCGAGCGAGCTGGTGGAGCTGCTGCGCGAGCTCGGCGACTTCTGCGTCGGGGTCGCGGCGTTCCCGTACGGGCACCCGCGCTCGCCCGATCCGGAGAGCGACCTGGCCCGGCTCGTCGCGAAGTTCCGCGCGGGCGCCGACTTCGGGATCACCCAGCTGTTCTTCGAGCCTGAGGGCTACCTGCGGCTGCGCGACCGGTTGGCGGCCGCCGGCTGCACCGCCCCCGTCCTGCCCGGGATCATGCCGCTGCTGTCGGTGCGCACCCTGCAGCGCGCCCCGGAGCTGTCCGGCGCCCCGGTGCCGCCGGAGCTGACGGCGGAGCTGGAGCGCTACGCGGACGATCCGGCGGCGTTCCGCGCGGCCGGTATGGAGGCCACTGCCCGGCTGTGCGCCCGGCTGCTCGACGAAGGCGTGCCGGTGCTGCACTTCTACACGCTGAACCGGTCGGGGGCGACGACCGAGCTGGTGCGGATGCTCGGTCTCGCACCGGCCACGGCCGCCGCGGCGGCGGTCAGCGGATAGGCGGACTGACCGGCGGGTTTCGGGTTCGCCGCGCGATCACGACGACCGCGACGCACGCGGCCACGACGAGCAGGGCGAGCAGCAGCGTCCAGTTGAGCGGCGAGGGCGCGTTCGGGTCGGCGAAGGCCACGACGGCGCTCACGTCACCGACCTGGCCGGGGGTGAACACCCAGCTCACGGTGGTGTCGTCGATGTCGCCGTTCGCGTCGACGACGTCACCGGGGAAGCCCATCTTGAGCTGGAAGTCCGCGCGGTCGACGGTGATCGTGGTCAGATCGACCGCGCCGGTGATCAGCACTCGGCCCCCGACCCGGCGGATCTGGAAGTCGACCCGGTCACCGGCCGGGCCCGCCGCCTTCGCCAGCTCCGCCACCTGCTCGAACGTCAGCTTCGAGAACCGCAGCACCGAGCCGGTGTAGCCGTCCTGCCGGTAGCCGGACACGTCGACGCGCTCGGCCAGGTCCTCCGGCAGCGTGATCGACGGACCCTTGTCGTCGGGCGACGCCTCCGGGGTGGCGACGACGATCTCCCCGGTCACGGTGTCGTCGGGCTGCACCGCGAGCGCCGCGCGCACCCGCGCGCACCCGCTCAGCACACCCACGGCGAGCAGTACGACCAGCAGCAGGACGCCCAGGGAGCGACGGTGGTGCGGGGTGGCCGGGGACGGGGGACGCACGGCCACATCGTGCCATCCCGATCAGCCGGTGCTGCCCGGGTCCGGCGGGTCCAGCGGGAGGGTGCGCCCGAGCACGGCGAACGGGCGGGTGTCTCCGGTGAACCGGTGCTCGCGCAGCACGTCGCGGAAGCCGAGCCTGCGGTAGAGCCGCCAGGCTCGGCCCGGCGCGGATCCGCCGTACTCCGGGGTGGACAGCAGCACGTGCGAGCGGTCGGTGCCGGCCACGAGAGCGCGCAGCAGCTGCTCGCCGAGGCCCGCGCCCTGCGCGTCCGGGCGCACGTGCAGCTCGGTCAGCTCGAAGTACTCGTCGAGCCAGCGCAGGTCGCCGCCGGGGGTGCCGCGCAGCCCGCGGCGGACCTCCTCGAACCACCACTGGCCCGGCGCTCCCGGGTAGCCGTAGGCGATGCCCAGCAGCGCCCCGGTCGCGTCGATCCAGCCGACCGCCCGCCATCCGGGCCTGCGGATGTGGTCGAGCCACAGCGCCCGGCGCTGCCGCGCCGTGCTGGGGGGGTAGCCCATCGCCGACACGTAGACGGCCAGCGCCTCGTCGAGCCGCGCGATGAGGTCCTCGGGCCCGAGCTCGACGAGCCGTCGGGCGGGTGCCGTGGTCATGGCGCCACCCCCGGGTCGGCCGGCTCCCGGCGCGGCGCCGGTGCCCTCGTCAGCTCGGTCACGTACCCATCTCACCACGCTTGCGGGGTGTCGGCACGGACGCGTTCGACTTGACCTCGTCCGACCCGGCCGAACACACTTCTTCGAACATTTTTTCGAACTCGTCTTGACGTCCTCGCCCCTGTCGTGGCCTACTGGATGCGTCGAACGTTAGTTCGATCGATGCGGTCCGGTGGGCGGGTGGGGGAAGCGCCCGGCCCACCGGACCGCGTCACCGGAGCACCGGAGAGAGGAAGAGCTGGCCGTGGATGCGTGGGCGCGCATGTTCGGGTCGCGGGGGCCGGTCCCGATCCAGGTCCGGTACCAGGACGGCGAACCTGTGGAGTTCGAACGCCGGCCGGTGCGGCGGGGATCGCGGTTCCTCGTCACCGACGTCCGGCGCCGCTGGATCGAGACCTCGCCGTGGCCGTTCCCGTCGCCCGAGCCGGTCGGGGGCGACCAGCTGCGCTGCTGGCACGTCGTCGCCCGGGTGGCCGACGATCCGAGCGCCGATCCCCGCGAGTTCGTCCTGCGGATGCGTGCGGGGCCGGGGGTGTGGGACCTCGTCCGGGTCCCCGAGTGAGCCGAGTTCCGCCGCCGACGCCCGTCAACCGTCTCCGAGCCTCCCGGAAGGAGGGCCAGATGACCGTCATCGCCTACCGCTCCGCAGTGCCGTCGGCCCAGCCGGCGCCGGTGCCCGCGCCGCGTCGGGCGCCGGCCTCCCCGGTGCGCTCCGGGTCCTCGTCGGCGCGAGCGCCCGCGGCAGCGCACCGGGGCAGCCGGGCGCGGCCGAGCGCACCGCCGGTCTCCCGCAGCGCGCTGGCGTTGCTGCGGCAGGCCGCGGAGGGTCTCGCCGAGGCGCACCGCGACCCGTCACCGCTGGTGCGCTACCCGGCGGCGTACCTGTCGGCGCTGCGCGCGGCCGCCGCCGTCCTGGCGGTCCGGGCCGCCCCCGCCGGGCCGGGGTCCCGGCGCCGCAACCGCAACGTGTGGCAGCTGATGGCGGAGGTCGCGCCGGAGCTGGGGGAGTGGGCCGCGTTCTTCGCCGCGTGCTCGGCCACGCGGGCCGCCGCCGAGGCCGGGATCTCCCGGCTCGTCGGGCAGCGGGAGGCCGACGACCTGCTCCGGCAGGCTGAGGAGTTCCTGGAGCTCGTGCGGTCGACCCTCATCGGGTAGGGCTCGCTGACGACGGCTCACCGGAGATCGGCCATGAGCGGCGGGCCGCGGCCGTGGTCAGCGGGTGTGCGGCGGTGCAGCGACCTCGGCACGGCGCGCAGACCGCAGCAGCCGCCCGAGCAGCCCCGTGAAGATCGCCGAGACCTCACGGGCCCCCGGGGTGTCCCAGCGCTGGATCGGCATGCAGGCGCCCTGTGCCTGCTGGATCGCAGAACGGTCCGGCAGCACCCCGGTGAACACCAGCGGCCCGAACAGCTCGCGCAGCTCCTCCATGCGGAAGGCGTGCTCGGTGTTGCGGGGCCGCACCCGGTTGATCAGCACCCCGAGCGGCTGCAGGTCGGGGTTGCCGCGGGCGCGTTCGGCCTGCACCGCGTCGAAGGCCCGCTGCACCCCGGACACGGCGAACATCGTGGGATCGGTCACCAGCACGGCGCGGTCGGCCGCGGCGAGCGCGCTGCGCGTGAGCTGGCCGAGGGAGGGAGGACAGTCGATGATCACGAGCCGGTAGGGCTCGGAGTCCTCGTCCGGCCCCTCGAGCCGCTCGAGGGCCCGGCGCAGCCGGGTGAGCTGAGTCCCGCTCGGGTCGGGATGGTTGTGCCGCTCGGTCTGCTCGGCGCCGACGAGCACGTCGACCCCCTCGCCCCAGCCGCTCGGGGCGATCGCCCGGCGCACCACCGATGGGCGGGGATCGTCGAGGACGTCGGCCACCGTGGCCGCCGTCGGACCGACGTCGAGCGCGATCGTGGCGTTGGCCTGCGGATCGAGGTCCACCACGAGTGCGGGGACTCCGTGGTGCTGGGCGGCACCGGCGAGGCCGAGCGCGACAGTCGTCTTCCCCACACCGCCCTTGAGGCTCAACGTGGCGACCACCAGCACATGGTCAACGTACTCTGCGGCGATCCGCCCGGGGAGCGCCAGGGCGGGGTACCCGGGCTCCGCCGAAAGCGGCCCACGGCCAGCGGCTCACGCCCTCAGCGGGCGGAGCGACCGGCCAGCTCGTCGAAGCGAAGCAATACGACGGAGCAGCGCCACGAAGCAGCAACACCGTGCGCCTGCCGTCGTCTGTACGGTCGTCTGCCCTAGGCTGCCGCTGTGCAGGCAGGTGAGCACGCCGGGAGCGGCCAGGTGTTCCGCGCGGTGGCCGCTGCCGTGGCATCGGTGCAGGAGCGCAAGCCGGACACGGCGCCGCTGGTGCTCGACGTCGGCGGGGGCAGTGGGGCGTGGGCGGTTCCGTTGGCCCGGCTGGGCTGCGCGGTCACCGTCGTCGACCACAGCCCGAACGCGCTGGCTGCGCTGCAGCGGCGGGCTCGTGAGGCCGGGGTGGCCGAGCTGGTCACCGCTGTCCAGGGCGACGTGGACGCGCTGGCCGACGTCGCCCCGACCGCCGGCTTCGACCTGGTGCTCGGGCACGGCCTGCTGGAGGTCGTCGACGACGCCCGGGCCGCGGTCGCGGCGCTGGCCGCGGCGTGCCGGCCGGGCGGGACGGTGTCGGTGCTCGTCAGCGGGCGGCTGGCGGCCGTGCTGGCCCGCACGATCGCCGGGAAGCTCACGGAGGCGCTGGCGCTGCTGTCGGATCCGGAGGGGCGGCTGGGCGACCGCGACGGGGTCCGGCGGCGCCTCGACGTCGAACCGCTGCGCGCCCTCCTGACCGATGCCGGGCTCGAGATCGAGCTGCTGCAGGGTGACGGGGTGCTGGAGAGCTGGGTGCCCGGGTCTGTCCGCGAGGAGGGATCAGCTGCGGCGGGGCTCGTCACCGAGCTGGAGGCACTGGGCGCCGCCGAGCCCGGGCTGCTCGCGATCGCGCCCCGGCTGCATGCCCTGGGCAAGCGTCCGTGACGGAGGACACTCGTGGCGGCGACGTGATGCCGATCACTGACTGGTGGCGTCATAATGACGTCCGGCGGGTGCCGGCATGACCGCCAGGACCCCGGAACCGGCCACTCGACGAGTCCGGGTAGTCGCATCGCTCTCTGGCTCGTATCCTCTGAAGTAGCCGCCCGTCCGGGGCGGTCGTCGCGTCGTTCCGGCACCAGGGATGATGACCGACTGGACGACACAAGTGCCGGAGGCCAAGCGATGCCCCTCTCCGAGCACGAGCAGCGACTGCTCGAGCAGATCGAGCGCGCTCTCTACGCCGAAGACCCCAAGTTCGCCTCGACCGTCCGCGGGAAGGGGCTCGGCAAACCCACCCGCCGCCGCCGCCTTCAGGGCGCGGCGATCTTCGTAGTGGGGTTGGTCCTGCTCGTCGTGGGTGTGGCGGTCCGTCAGTTGTGGCTGGGCAACCTCCCGGTGCTGAGCATCGTCGGATTCCTCGCGATGCTCGGGGGAGCGGTGCTCGCGGTCACGTCCATCGGCTCCGGCGGTCAGTCGGCCGAGGGCAAGTCGTCCACGGGCAAGGAGCGCGGCGGTTTCACCAACCGCATGGAAGAGCGCTTCCGCCGCCGCTTCGAGCAGGAGTAGCGAACCCCCCAGATCATCGGCAGCGGGCCGTCGCACCGGGAATCACCCGGGTGGCGGCCCGTCGCCGTGCGCCGTGCTCGTGACGTGAGCCCGCGACTGGTCGGGCCCTATCCGGTCGGGCCCTGTCCGGTCGGGGAGGCCTCCTGCGCCGGGTCGTCTTGCGGTGCGGGGGTTCCCCGGCGTCGCATCGACCGGGGGAGCAGCCGTTCGCGCAGCGTCAGCGGCGTGCCGGCGGCGATGCCCTCCCGCACGATCCGCAGCGGCTCGGCCAGCTCGCCGGGCGCCGGGTGCCCGCCGCCGTACCAGCTGGCCTCCACCGCGGTGACCAGGTGCCGCAGCGCCTCCTGGGCCGGCGTGCCGAGGCGGTGCTCGCGGATCATCATCCGGGCGGTGCCGCGGACGGTGTCGCTGGGCCGGGCGGCGACGCCCCGGTCGGTCGACTCCGCGAGCAGCTCCTCCCACGCCGCGGCCGCCGCCCCCGGGCCGCCTGCGTCCACGGCGGCGAGGCGGCGAGCGCGCCGGCTGCGGCGCAGGGCGGCCGGCGCCAGCGCTGCCAGGCCGAACCCGCCCAGGGCCAGCAGGACGACGAACGGCCACAGCGGTACCCCACCTCCGGTGTCCGCCGAGACCGGCTCCTCGGGCGTCTCCGGGGTGGGCGTCTCCGGCACCGGCGCGGTCTCGGGACCCTCGTCCGCCGGGAGCTCCTCGATCTCCGGCGCCGATCCACCGCCCGACCGCTCGGCCAGTGCCTCCGCGACGTACGGCGGGGTGATCGTGCGCCCGTCGGTCAGCGGCGTCGGGTCGAACGCGGTCCAGCCGATCCCGGGGAACCACGCCTCGACCCACGCGTGCGCGTCGGAGGTGCTGATGATCCGACCGTCCCCGTCGGGCACACCCGCGGTGAACCCGACCGCGACCCGCGCGGGCACGTCCAGGGCCCGCAGCATGATCGCCATCGCCGAGGCGTACTGCTCGCAGTAGCCCCGCCTGCCGACGGTGAGGAACTCCACCAGGGCGTCGTCGCCGCCGCTGGGTGCGGTGGCGAGGTCGTAGCGGAACTCGCTGCCCGGGCCGGTGAAGAACTCCTGCAGCGCGATCGCCTTGTCGAAGTCGGTCGGCTCGTCGCCCGCGACCTGCTCGGCGATCCGCACGACCCGCGGGTCCAGCCCGCCGGTGGCGAGGAACTCCCGGCCCGGCCCGCGGCCCTCGGCGGCGCGCAGCTGCTCGATGGTCGGCTGCGGGAAGAGCGCACGCTGGGTCCACCCGTCCTCCTGCCGCGGCCGGGCGGTGTAGGCGATGCCGTCGCGCACGTCGAACGACCAGCGACCCGCCTCGAGCCCGTCGACGGCGAGCGGCACCCCGTAGAGCGGGAGCCAGTAATCGCGGAACGCCAGGTTCTCGACCGTGATCTCGGCGACCTCGCCGGGTACGTCCGTACCGGCGGGGACCGAGCCGGGCAGGGCGGGTCCGGAATCGGGCGGGGCCACCGCCCAGCCGGACCGGGGCTGGAAGTCGCGGAGGGTCAGTGCGCGCAGGTAGGTGGGCTGGGGGAGCCCGGTCACCTCGAACAGCTCTGTGGGCGTGCGCTGGGTCAGCTGCCCGCGCAGCGCGGCGAACGGGGACAGGCCCACGCCGGTGGCGGCGCCGGAGCCGCCCGAGCCCTCCAGGTCGGCGAACCGGCCCGCGGTGCCGACGAACCCGGCGGCCTCGCCGACGCCGAGCGCCGTGACCCCGGCGACGGTGACGAGGGCGATGCCGCCCACGAGCTGCCGGCGGGCCCCGCGCCGGGCCACGAGCAGCAGGCCGAACCCGCCCGCTGCGGCGGCCATCGCCCACCACGGCAGCAGCTCCGCCGCGAGCGCCGCGGGCACGGCGAACGTCGCGAGCAACGGGATCCCGGCTGCGGCCGGCGCGCCCAACCCCACCGCGGCCAGGTGCACCGCGGTCGCGACGATCCCGAAGGCCGCGGTGATCAGGAAGAGGATCTCGGGCGTGGCCGGCACCGGGGCGACCGTCGTGCTGATCTGCTCACCCGCCCCGGCCAGCAGCGCCCCCATCCGGCCGAGCGCCGCCGGCCCGGGCAGCACCCCGAACACACCCTCGCCGGAGTACCGCCCGGTGATCAGCAGCAGCACTGCGGCGAGCTGACCGAACACCACCACCGCCGGGCCGGTCCGGTGCAGCACCAGTCCGGTGGCCACGACGATCAGCACGGCGACGACCACCGCGCCGAGCCACGACCAGCCCTGCACGATCGCGGCGAGCGGGGCCGAGGCGAGCACGACCGCGAGGCCCGCGCAGAGCGCGACGGCCCACGGCACGCCCGGCCGCGGCGCGGCGGGCGTCCCGACCGGCGGCCGGGGCTGGACCGCCCGCGTCGACGACGGAACCACCGGGGGAGCGGTCGGGGCGCTCATGCCCGCCCTCCCGCGACGAGGTCGTCCCACACCCGTTCCATCGGGTCGCCGAACCGGGCGACCGCGACCCGCCAGCCCGCGCGGCGCAGCGCTGTTGCCGCCGCTGTGGCCACTGCACCGCCGCTCCCGTGGGCCGCCGGGTCCCACGTGTCGACGTCCAGCAGCACGGCGTGCCCGCCGGTCGCCCTGCGGGCGAGGAACGCGTCGAGCTGGCCGGGCTGCACCGCGCCGAGCACGGCGACGACGTCGCCGGTGCGGTCGAACGCGGGACCGACCAGGTCGGTGCGGGCGGACGCGCGCAGCGAGGCGAGCGCGTCGAGGAGGGGATCGAGGGCGGTGACGTGCCCGACCCCCGCCTCGCCGGGTGGCCGCCCCGCCCCGAGCACCTCCACACCGTCCTCGGTGACGAGGGTGACCGGTTCGCCCGAGCCGATGAGGTGAGCGCAGATGCTGGCGGCGAGGCTCACCGCGTACTCCAGGCTGGAGTCGGCGCCGCGGCCGCGGTGGGCCTCGTCGCGGCGGTCGAGAAGCACGGTCATGCCGCCGCGCCACGGCCGCTCCTCCAGCCGCACCATCAGCTCGTCGTGGCGGGCGGTGCTGCGCCAGTGCACCCGGCGCAGCTCGTCCCCGTACCGGTAGGGCCGGACCAGGACGTCGGAGGTGCCCTGGCCCTGGTGGGCGAGCGCGGCCCCCGGGGTGCCTTCGCCGGCGCCGAGCGCGAGGGGCAGGCCGCGCAGCGGCACGGTGCGGGGCAGCGCGAGCACGGGGGTGGCGCCCGCGAGGTCGCGCTCGAACTCGGCCAGCGCGAGCGGGTCGGTGATGGTGCAGGTCAGCGGGCCGATGCGGTGCACGCCGCGCAGCGCCGGCCGGATCGGGTAGCGCAGCTCGGCGCGGCCGCGGGAGGACAGTCGGTGCACGGTGAACCGGGGCGGGGCTGCGGGGTCCGGCCCGGCCGCGTCGGGCACGGTGTCGATCAGCCGCAGCGCGCCGACCAGGGTGGGCCCGCGCAGCCCGAGCACGACCTGGGCGTCGCCGCCGACGGGCAGGCGCGGGGGGTCGATCATCCGGGTCACCACCACCACCCGCCGCACGCGCGCCGCGAACAGCACGGCGAGCAGCGGCAGCAGTCCCACGAAGGCACCGATGCGCAGCAGGTCGCGCTCGTCGAGCACCAGCCCGCACGCGGCGGTGGCGATACCTCCGGCCACGAGGCAGCGGCCCCGCGTGGTCAGGCCGGTGAGCCGGCCGCGCCGGCTGCCGGCCATGGCCCGCCGGGCCGTGCCGCCCGCGCCCGCCTCGGCGGTCACGTCAGACCGGCCTGCCCGGGGCGGGGACCGGCGCGCGCCCGATGAGCCCGCGGACCAGGTCGGCCGCCGAGCGACGGGCCGCGATCGCGTCGGGCGTGAGCAGCAGCCGATGAGCGAGCACCGGCACGGCGATGGCCTGCACGTCGTCCGGCACGACGAACGTGCGGCCGGAGAGCGCCGCCTGGGCCCGCGCCGCGCGGACCAGCTGCAGGGTCGACCGCGGGGAGGCGCCCAGGCGCACGTCCGGCATCCGGCGAGTGGCGGCGACCAGCTCGACGCAGTACTGGCGCACCTCGGGGCCGATGTGGATGCGCCGCACCAGGTCGACCACGGCGGCGACCCGCCGCCCGTCGGTGACCGGCCGGATCGCGCGCAGCGGGTCGGCAGCGGCGTGTTCGTCGACCATGGCCAGCTCGGCGGCCATGTCCGGGTAGCCGACGCTGACCCGGCAGGTGAAGCGGTCCCGCTGGGCCTCCGGCAGCGGGTAGGTGCCGTCCATCTCGATGGGGTTCTGCGTCGCCACCACCATGAACGGCGTGGCCAGCGGGTAGGTCATCCCGTCGACGGTGACCTGGCGCTCGGCCATCGACTCCAGCAGCGCCGACTGCGTCTTCGGCGACGCCCGGTTGATCTCGTCGGCGATCACGATGTTGGCGAAGACCGGGCCGGGGCGGAACTCGAACTCCGACGTCTGCCGGTTGTAGATCGACATCCCGGTGATGTCACCGGGCAGCAGGTCAGGGGTGAACTGCACCCGGCTCACCGTGCAGTCGATCGCGCGGGCGAGCGCCTTGGCCAGCGTGGTCTTGCCGACCCCCGGCACGTCCTCGACGAGCAGGTGTCCCTCGGCGAGCAGCGTGATCAGCGCGATCCGCACGACGTCGGGCTTACCGACGATGACGCGGCCGACGGTCCCGGCGATGCGGTTGGCCAGGTCGGCGACCTCCGCCAGTGCGCCAGGGGCCAGACCCGCGTCGGGGCCGCCGTCGGTTCCGGCACGGCTGCTCGTCGCGGTCACCCGACCTCCTCGCGTGTCTCCGGTGGCGACACCGGGCCCGGCTCGGTGGTCGGCACACAGCCGGCGTCGCGGTCCAGTCTGTCAAACGGCGGAGGGGCCGGGATCGTCCCCACGTTCCCCCACACCGCCTCGTCGATCCTCCCCACTTCGCCCCACCCCACTGTGCCCCACCCGGCCCCCACGGCGCCCGTGCCGGGGCTCGCCGGTGTCCCGCTGCGTCGATCACGCGGCCGTCGGCCGCCGGCGCGGCACGCCGTCCCCCACTCTCACCCACCCCCTCTGACCTGCGGTTCCGTGCCACGACCGGGGGAAAAGGGGGGAGCTCGTGGTTTGACCGTGGTGGGAAGTGGGGTAATGTGGAGATCGCTGGGGGAACGAGGGGCTCCCAGCCGGCCCGGGGGAGGTGGGGCGGGTGTTCCTCGGCACCTACACCCCCAAGCTGGACGACAAAGGGCGGCTCACGCTGCCCGCGAAGTTCCGGGACGAGCTGCGAGGCGGACTGATGATCACGAAGGGGCAGGATCACTGCCTGTACGTGTTCACCAGGGAGGCCTTCGGTGAGCTCGCCCGGAAGGTCGCTTCGGCTCCGCTCACCAGCGAGTCGGCGCGGGCCTTCCAGCGCAGCCTCTTCTCGGGCACCGACGAACAGGTCCCCGACGGCCAGGGCCGCATCACCATCACCCCGGAGCTGCGGCGCTACGCCGGGCTGAAGAAGGAGTGCGTCGTGATCGGTGCGTACACCCGCGCCGAGATCTGGGACGCCCAAGCCTGGCACGAGTACCAGCAACGGCATGAGGACACCTACGCCCAGGCGCAGGAGGAGGTGTTGCCCGGGCTGATCTGACGGCGGTACGGGCGAACCCGACGTGATGGCGGTGCCTCGACCCGGCAGCCCTGGCGCACCTTCCCCGGTGCCAGGTCTGCCGGGTGGGGGCATCGCCGCACCTGCCGGGTCTCGGCCCCGGCGGATCAGGCATCGGGGGTGACGGCGACACGGGGCTAGGGAGGTAAGGGTGGGACAACACCCTGACGACGGGGCCGTGCCGGCTGGGGCCAGGCACGTACCGGTCGCCCTACCCCGTGTCGTCGAGCTGCTCGGTCCGGCCCTCGAACCGGAGGGGGCGGTGCTCGTCGACGCGACCCTCGGGCTCGGCGGGCACTCGGCGGCGCTGCTGGCGCGCCATCCCGGGCTGAGGCTGGTCGGGCTCGACCGCGACCCCGAGGCGCTCGAGATCGCCCGCCGCCGGCTGGCCGCGTTCGCCGACCGGATCCACCTCGTGCACACCGTCTACGACGGCATCGCCTCGGCACTGGCGCAACTGGGGCTCGCGCAGGTGCAGGGCGTGCTGTTCGACCTCGGCGTGTCCTCCTTGCAGCTGGATGCGCCCGCCCGCGGCTTCTCGTACGCCCGCGACGCCGATCTCGACATGCGGATGGACCCGTCGAGCGGGATGACCGCCGCCGACGTCCTCAACACCTACTCGGTCCCGCAGCTCACCCGGGTGCTGCGCGACTACGGCGAGGAGCGGTTCGCCGCCAAGATCGCCGCTGCGGTCGCGCGCCGCCGCGAGAAGCAGCCGTTCCGCCGCAGCGCGGAGCTGGTCGAGCTGCTCTACGAGGTGGTGCCGGCGGCGTCCCGGCGCACCGGGGGACACCCGGCCAAACGCACCTTCCAGGCGCTGCGCATCGAGGTCAACGGCGAGCTGGACGCGCTGCGCACGGCCCTGCCCGCCGCGCTGGACGCCCTCGCGGTCGGCGGGCGCATCGTCGTGCTCGCCTACCAGTCGCTCGAGGACCGCATCGTCAAGCGCGAGCTGGCCGCGCGCACGACGTCCACCACACCGCCGGGGCTGCCCGTGGAGCTGCCCGGCCACGGACCCGAGTTCGGCCTGCTCGTGCGGGGGGCCGAGCAGGCCAGTGAGGAGGAGATCGCCGAGAACCCGCGGGCCGCACCGCTGCGGCTGCGGGCCGCCGAACGGATCGCCGCGCGCCGCGCGTGAGTGACCAGCGACGACAGGACCAGTAGCCGGACGACCGATCGGGGGATTGATGAGCGCGCCGGTGAGTGAGCGGCCGCGGACGGGGCCACGGACGGTGGCACGGACGGCGACGGTCCCTGCCCAGCGGACCTCGCCGCGCCGGGCCCAGCAGCGCACGGCCCAGCAGCGGGCGGGGCAGCAGCGCGTGGGCCGGCCGAGCACCGCGACGACCCGCGTGGGCGGCGATGCCGCGCCGAAGCCGAAGAAGCGGGCCGCGGAGCGCGCGTACCAGCGGCGCGACGACCGGCTGCGTCGGCTCGGCAACCGCTGGTCGGCTGCGCGGGCGAACGCCGCGCCGGGACGCGCCCCGTTCGTGCTGCTGGTGATGGTGCTGCTGGCCGCCGGGCTGGTCGCGATCCTGTGGCTGTCGACGGCCGCGGCCGCCGACTCGTACCGGCTCACCGATGCCCGGGCCGCCGCTCAGCGGCTGCAGGAGCAGAGCGAGGCGCTGCGGCGCGAGGTGGCGGCCATGGAGTCGGCGCCGGAGATCGCCCGCCGCGCCGAGCAGCTCGGGATGGTGGCGGTGCGCGACCCGGCCCGGCTCGTCGTCGCCCCCGACGGGGCGGTGACGGTGGTCGGGCAGCCGCGCGCCGCCGTCGCCCCCGCTCCGCCCGCACCGCCCGCCCCGGCGGGCGACGACCAGCCCGCGCCCGGTGCGGAGGGCGCGACTGAGGGCACCGAGGGGCAGCCGCCTGCGGAGGGCGGCGAGAACGCCACCCCCGAGAACGCCACCCCCGAGAGCGCCGATCCTGAGGGCGCCGGGGCAGGCGGATCCCCGGCCCAGGAGCAGGCCCTGTCGGCTCAGGAGGGGCAGCCGGACCAGGCCCGGCAGCAGGCACCGGAGCAGCAGGCCCAGCAGCCCCAGGAGCAGCCGCCGGCGGGGGCGGGTACGGACTGATGCCCACCGTCACGACCCGCCGGAGGCCCGTGCGTGCACCGGCTCCGCCCGCGCGCCGGCCCGCTCCGCGCCGCCCGAGCAAGGTCGCCGTGCTGCCCGCGCGGATGCGCGTCGGCCGGATACTGCTGATCGGTGTGCTGCTGGCGGCGACGGTCAAGCTCGTCACCGTCCAGACGATCCAGGCGGGGGAGCTGACCGCGGCGTCGCAGCGGCAAGCCAGTACGGCCATCACGATCCCCGCCGAGCGCGGCGCGATCCTCGATCGCGACGGCAGGCCGCTCGCGTTCAGCGTCGACGCCCGCGCGATCGTCACCAACCCGCTGACGATCGCGAAGGGCCATCCGGACGACCTGCACGAGTACGCCACCCGCATGGCGACGGCCGTGGCCGAGGCGACCGGGCAGGACCAGCAGGCCCTCTACGACCTGATCACCAGCAACCGCGGCTACGTCGTGCTGGCGCGGCTGGTGGACCCGGCGGTGGCGCGGCGGTTGAGCGAGGAGTTCGTCGAGATCGCCGAGGAGCGGCGGGAGGACCGGCAGTACCCGGCTGGGACGCTCGCCTCGACGGTGATCGGAGCCGCGACCTGGGACGCCGACGGGCGCCGGCTGGCCGGCCGGGTCGGGCTGGAGAGCTCGCAGGAGAACGTGCTGGCCGGGTCCGACGGTCTGCAGGTGGTCGACACCGCCGAGGGCAGCAACACGGTGATCCCCGGCAGCACTCGGTTCGAGCGGGCCGCCGTGCAGGGCTCGACGATCCAGCTCACGCTCGACTCCGACCTGCAGTTCACCGTGCAGAAGGCGCTCGCCGACCACGTCGCGCGCACCGGGGCGAAGGGCACGTCCTCGGCGGTGGTGCTGGATGCGAAGACCGGGGAGGTGCGGGCGCTGGCGACCGGGCGGTCGTTCGATCCGCGCAACCTCTCCGCCGCGCAACCGGAGGACCTCGGCAACCCGGCGGTGTCCAGCCCGTTCGAGCCCGGGTCGGTCAACAAGGTGGTGACGATGGCGGCGGCGCTGGAGCACGGCATCGCGCAGCCGGACGACGTGCTCGCGGTGCCGGACAGCATCAAGGTCGCCGATCGCACGATCCACGACGCCTGGGAGCACGGCGTCGAGAACTACACGCTCACCGGTGTGCTGGCGAAGTCGTCGAACGTCGGCACGATCATGACCGCGCAGCGGGTGGGTGAGGAGCGGTTCTCCGAGATGCTCGCCAGGTTCGGCCTCGGCCAGCGCACCGGGATCGAGCTCCCGGGCGAGTCGGCCGGGCGGGTGCCCGCGCGCGAGACGTGGTCGGGCTCGACGTTCGGCAACCTGCCCATCGGACAGGGCCTGTCGATGACCGTGCTGCAGATGGCCGGCATGTACCAGGCCATCGCCAACGACGGGGTGCGCATCCCGCCGCGGATCATCGCCTCGGTCACCGGGCCGGACGGGGTGCGCACCGTGCCGCAGGCCCCGGACGCGGTCCAGGTCATCTCCCCGGAGACAGCGGCGAAGCTGCGCACGATGCTGATCGCCGTCACGCAGAAGGGGCCGCGTGGCCAGTCGCAGCAGACCGGCACCGGCCCGCAGGCGGCCGTGCCCGGCTACGAGGTCGCCGGCAAGACCGGCACGGCCCAGCAGGTGGACCCGAACTGCGGCTGCTACTCGTCGTCGACGTACTGGATCACCTTCGCCGGGATGATGCCCGCGGAGAACCCCCGGTACGTGATCGCGATCATGCTGGACGCCCCGCGGGGCGGCACCAGCGCCGCGCCGCTGTTCCACGACATCGCCAGCTACCTGGGGCAGCGGGACCGCCTGCCGGTCACCGACACGCCGCCGCGCATGCAGACGCTGGTGGTGCCCTGATCCCAGCCGGGGAACGCAACGAACGGCCCTTTCGTCCACCCCGAGTAGACGAAAGGGCCGCTCGTTGCACATCAGGGTTGGTGCAGTCGCGATGACCGTCACCCTTCGCTGTCCCCTCACCACACCGGGTCACCGCGCGATCGCCGGTGCGCCCGAGGGTGCCGAGGGGGGCCTCGGTAGCCTTCCGCCCGTGCCACCCGCGAGCCCGACCACCGTTCCGGCGGCGATCACGCGGCCGCGCACGGTGGTCCCCGCGACGGCTGCCGAGCTGGCCGCCCTGACCGGCGCCGAGGTGCTCGCCACGACGGGCGGGGACGCTGCCCGGGCCCGGGTCCTCGGCGTCACCCTCCGCGCCGCCGACGCCGCCCCCGGTGACCTGTTCGCGGCCCTGCCCGGCACCCGCGCCCACGGCGCCGACTACGTCGGCGACGCGCTCGCCCGCGGCGCCGCCGCGGTGCTCACCGACCCGGCCGGGGTCGAGCGGCTGCCCGCGGACCTCGGTGTGCCGGTGCTCGTCCACGACCGCCCGCGCCGGGTGCTGGGCGTGGCCGCGGCCCGCGTGTACGGCGACCCGACCCGCCACCTCGGCGTCATCGGGGTCACCGGCACGAGCGGCAAGACCACCGTGGCCCACCTGCTGGAGGCGGGCCTCGTCGCGGCCGGTCGGGTGGCGGGCCTGATCGGCACCGCCGGCACCCGCATCGCCGGGCAGCCGGTGCGCAGCGCCCTCACCACCCCTGAGGCACCCGATCTGCAGGCGACCTACGCGGTGATGCGCGAGGCCGGGGTGACCGACGTGGCGATGGAGGTGTCCAGCCACGCGCTGGTGCAGGGCCGGGTCGCCGGCACCCGCTTCCGCGTCGTCGCGTTCACCAACCTGTCGCAGGACCACCTGGACTTCCACCGCGACATGCAGGACTACTTCGAGGCGAAGGCCACCCTGTTCGACGGGCGGGCGCCGCACGCGGTGGTCTGCGTGGACGACGAGTGGGGCCGGATGCTGGCCGAGCGGGTACCCGACGCGATCACGATCACCAGCACTGCCCCGACCACCAGCACTGCCCCGACCACCAGCACTGCCCCCACCACCAGCACTGCCGCGCCCGGCGACGCCGACTGGCGGGCCCGCGACGTCGAGCAGGCCGCCGACGGCACGCAGCGCTTCGTCGCCGAGGGCCCGGACGGGGTCGCGGTGCCGGTCACGCTGCCGCTGCCGGGCCGCTACAACGTGGCCAACGCGCTGGTGGCGCTCGCGTGCCTGGCCGCGGCCGGGATCGACCCGCACGTCGCGGCCGGCGGGTTCGCGCAGGTGCGGGTGCCGGGCCGGATGCAGCGCGTCGACGAGGGCCAGGACTTCCTCGCGGTCGTCGACTACGCGCACAAGCCGGCCGCGGTGGCCGCCCTGCTCGACACGCTGCGCGCACAGGTGCCGGGGCGGCTGCTGGTCGTGCTGGGCTGCGGCGGCGACCGCGACCGCGGCAAGCGGCCGCTGATGGGGGCCGCCGCGGCGGCCAGGGCCGAGCTGCTGGTCGTCACCGACGACAACCCGCGCTCCGAGGACCCGGCCGCGATCCGGGCGGAGATGCTGGCCGGTGCGACGGCCGAGCCGGCGGTGGTGTCGGGGGAGCACGAGGTGCGCGAGATCGGCGACCGGCGCGCCGCGATCGCCGCGGCGGTGGCCGCCGCCCGCCCGGGCGACGCTGTCGTGGTCGCCGGGAAGGGGCACGAGACGGGCCAGGAGGTGCACGGCGTGGTGCATCCCTTCGACGACGCCGCCGAGCTGGCCGCGGCACTGCGGCGCGCGGTGGCACCACAGGAGCACCAGTCATGATCGAGATGCGGCTGGCCGACGTCGCCGCCGTGACCGGAGGCCGGGTGCACCGGGCGAGCGGGGACGAGCTCGTCACGGCCGTGGAGTTCGACTCGCGGTCGGTGAAGCCCGGCGCGCTGTTCCTCACCCTGCCGGGTGCCCGCGTGGACGGGCACGACTTCGTGCCGGCGGCGCTGGCCGCGGGCGCGACGGGCGTGCTCACCGCCCGCGAGCTGGACGCGCCCGGGGTGATCGTCCCGCGCGGGCCCCGCGCCGCAGACACCTACCTGGGTGCCGCCGATCCCGACGGCTCGGGCGCCGGGGTGCTGGCCGCGCTCGCCGCGCTGGCCCGCCACCAGGTGGCGAGCCTGCCCGGGCTGCGGACGGTCGGCATCACCGGCAGCGCCGGGAAGACCTCCACGAAGGACCTGGTCGCCGCCGTCGCAGCAGCGCGCGGGCCCGTGGTCGCGCCGCCCGGATCGTTCAACACCGAGCTGGGGCTGCCGTGGACGGCGCTGCGCGCCGACGCCAGCACCCGCACCCTCGTGCTCGAGTACTCCGCCCGCCGGACCGGGCACATCGCGGGCCTCGCCCGGGCCGTCCCCCCCGACATCGCCGTCGTGATCAACGTCGGCACGGCGCACCTGGGCGAGTTCGGCTCGGTGGCGGGCATCGCGCAGGCCAAGGGCGAGCTGGTGGAGGCGCTCGGCCCGGACGGGGTCGCAGTGCTCAACGCCGACGATCCGCACGTGATCGCGATGGCGGAGCGCACCGCCGGGCGGATCGTCCGGTACGGCCGCGGCCCGGAGACCGAGGTGCGCGCCGTCGACGTCCGCCTCGAGACGGGCCGGGCCCGCTTCACGCTGGTGACGCCGGCCGGTGCGGCGCCGGTGGCGCTGCGGCTGGTGGGCGAGCACCACGTCGCCAACGCGCTCGCCGCCGCTGCCGTCGGCCTGGAGCTGGGCGTGGACGTCGCCGGGATCGCCGAACGGCTGTCCGCGGCCACCGCGGCGAAGTGGCGGATGGAGGTCGGCGAGCGCCCGGACGGCGTCACGGTCGTCAACGACGCCTACAACGCCAACCCGGACTCGATGCGGGCCGGGCTGCGCGCGCTCACCGCGCTGGCCGAGGGCCGACGCACCTGGGCGGTGCTCGGACCGATGGGCGAGCTGGGGGAGGCGGTCGAGGCCGCCTACGCCGAGGTCGCCGCCACCGCGCGGGAGCTGCACGTGGCCGAGTTGGTCGCCGTCGGCGCGCCCGGGTACGCAGCCGGGTTCCCCGGGGCCCACCAGGTCCCCGACGCCGCCGCCGCCGTGGCGCTGCTGCGCGGGGCGCTCCAGCCCGGCGACGTCGTGCTGGTCAAGGGCAGCAGGGCGGCCGGCATGGAGCGGGTCGCCGCCGGGCTGCTCGCCGAGCAGGCACCGGGGGAGGGCGCCGCGTGAGGGGAATCTTCATCGCGGCCGGGGTCGCGCTGGCGGTCGCCATCCTGCTCACGCCGTACCTGATCCGGTTCTTCGTGCGCCAGGGCTTCGGTCAGGAGATCCGCGCCGAGGGCCCGTCCAGCCACCAGGCCAAGCGCGGCACCCCCACGATGGGCGGCGTCGCGATCCTGCTGGCGATCTGGCTGGGCTACCTGGTGGCGCACCTGCTGTCCGGCGAGCCGATGTCGGCCTCGGCGCTGCTGGTGCTCTTCCTGACCACGGCGCTGGGCGTGGTCGGGTTCCTCGACGACTTCATCAAGCTGCGCCGCCAGCGCAACCTCGGCCTGAACAAGACCTCGAAGCTGGTCGGCCAGCTGCTCACTGCGGTGATCTTCGGCGTGCTGGCGCTGCGGTTCGCCAACGCCGACGGGCTCACCCCGGCCTCGACGAACCTGTCGTTCGTCCGGGACATCACGATCCTGTCGTTCGGCGCGGTCGGGTTCGTCGTGTTCGCCTACCTGGTCATCGCGGCGTGGTCGAACGCGGTCAACCTCACCGACGGCCTGGACGGCCTGGCCGCGGGCACGTCCGCGATGGTGCTGGCCACCTACACGATCATCGCGTTCTGGCAGTTCCGCAACAGCTGCGCGATCGTCGCGGCGGCCGGCTGCTACCAGGTCCGCGACCCGCTCGACGTCGCGATCGTCGCCGCGGCCGCGATGGGCGGCTGCATCGGCTTCCTGTGGTGGAACGCCGCCCCGGCGCGGATCTTCATGGGGGACACCGGCTCGCTCGCGCTCGGCGGGCTCATCGCGGGCCTGTCGATGGTCACCCGCACCGAGCTGCTGCTCGTGGTGATCGGCGGCGTGTTCGTCGTGGAGATCCTGTCGGTCGCGCTGCAGATCGCGGTCTTCCGCACCACCCGGCGGCGGGTGTTCCGGATGGCCCCGTTCCACCACCACTTCGAGCTCGCCGGGTGGGCCGAGACCACGGTGATCATCCGGTTCTGGCTGCTCGCCGCGATGTGCGCGGCGCTGGGCCTGGGGCTGTTCTACTCGGAGTGGCTCACGGAATCGGCAGGGTTGTGATGGCTGCGCCGATCTCAGCACCGCAGATCGCAGGCGCCACGGTGCTCGTCGCCGGTGCGGGCGTGTCCGGGCTCGCTGCGGCGGAGGCACTGGTCGCGGCGGGCGCACAGGTCGTCGTCACCGACGCGAACCCGGCCGCGCTGGCCGACCTGCCCGCCGGTGCCGTCCCGGGCGACGACCCGGACGGCGTGCCGCCCGGCACCGCGTTCGTCGTCACGTCCCCGGGGCGGCGGCCCGACCACCCGCTGGTCGCCGCGGCCGCGGCGGCGGGCGTGCCGCTGGTGGGGGAGCCGGAGCTGGCGTGGTGGCTCGGCGCGGCCCGGCCGCAGCCGCCGGAGTGGCTCGTCGTCACCGGGACGAACGGCAAGACGACCACGGTCGGCATGCTGGAGTCGATCCTGCGCGCGGCCGGCCGGGACGCGGTGGCCTGCGGCAACATCGGTCTGCCCGTCGTCACGGCGGTCGCGGCCGGGCACCGGGTGCTGGCGGTGGAGCTGTCGAGCTTCCAGCTGCACTGGTCGCCGTCGATCGTCCCGGCCGCCGGGTGTGTGCTCAACGTCGCCGAGGACCACCTCGACTGGCACGGCGGGATGGCCGCCTACGCCGCGGCGAAGGCCCGGGCGCTGACCGGTCCGGTCGCGGTCGCCGGGGTGGACGACCCGGCCGCCGCGGCGCTGCTCGCCGAGGCGCCCGCGCCGCGCCGGGTCGGCGTGACGCTCGGCCCCCCGAAGCCCGGTCAGCTCGGGATCGCCGGCGGGGAGCTGGTCGACCGCGCGTTCGCCGACGGGGTCGCGCTGGCCGACGCCGCGGCCGTCACCCCGGGCGGCGCGCCCGGGCTCACCGACGCGCTGGCCGCGGCCGCGCTGGCCCGCGCCCACGGGGTCGCCCCGCAGGACGTGGCCGCCGGGCTGGGCGCGTTCCGCCCGGGCGGGCACCGCGGGGCCGTGGTCGCCGAGGCCCGCGGCGTCGTCTACATCGACGACTCGAAGGCCACCAACCCGCACGCCGCCCGCGCCGCGTTCCGCGCCGTCGAGGGCTCCCGGCCCGGCCGGCGCGTGGTGTGGGTGGTCGGCGGGCTGCTCAAGGGCGCGTCCGTCGACGAGCTGGTCGCCGAGGTGGCCGGGCAGCTGCGGGCCGCCGTGGTCATCGGCGTCGACCGATCCGCCGTCCTGGCGGCACTGGCGCGACACGCGCCCGAGGTCCCCGTCCACGAAGTCACCGCGGGTGACGATGGGGTCATGATCGGGGTGATGGAAGCAGCCGTCCGCGCCGCCACGGAGCTCGCCGAACCCGGCGACGCGGTCCTGCTCGCCCCGGCGGCAGCGTCCATGGACCAGTTCCGCGACTACGCCGAGCGCGGTGACGCGTTCGCCGCCGCGGCGCGCGAGACCGCCGCGCGGCTCGGGGTCGGCGCATGACCGCCGCGCCGCCCGCCGCGCGGGAGGGCGTGCGCAAGGCCCGGTACGGCATCGGCCGGGCGCTGCTCGCGGTCCAGCAGTGGCTGCGCCGCCCGCTCACCTCGCTGCACCTGGTCCTGGGGATCTTCGCGATCCTGACGCTCGTCGGCCTCGTGATGGTGCTCTCGGCGTCGTCGGTCGAGGCCTACACGGTCAACGGCTCGTCGTACAGCGTCTTCGTCAAGCAGCTGGCGTTCTGCGTGCCGGGGCTGGCGCTGTTCTGGCTGGGCCTGCGGGTGCCGCCGCGCACACTGCGTTCGTGGGCCCCCGCGCTGCTGGTGATCTCGGTGCTGCTGCTGGTCGCCGTCCTCGTCGTCGGTGTGGAGCGCAACGGGTCGAAGGCCTGGTTCGGCTTCGGATCGTTCACCTTCCAGCCCTCGGAGGGCGCGAAGGTGGCGCTCACCCTGTGGGGCGCGCACGTGCTGGCTGCGCGGCGGGCCGTCATGCACCGCTGGAAGTACGCGCTGTCGCCGGTCGTGCCGGTGACCGTCGTGATCCTCACCCTGCTGGTGCTGCAGCCCGACCTCGGCATGACGATCTCGATGGGCATCGTGCTCATCGCCCTGCTCTTCTACGCCGGGGCGCCGAAGCGGCTGCTCGCCGTGCTGATCGCCGGGGCCACGGTCGGGGCGCTGGCGCTGGCGTTCTCCGCCAGCTACCGGCTCGCCCGGATCACCGCGTTCTTCAGCGACGACACCGAGGAAGCGCTGCGCAGCCGCTACCAGATCAACCAGTCGCTGTACTCGCTCGCCGACGGCGGCCTGTTCGGGGTCGGACTCGGTCAGGGCCGCGCCAAGTACTACCTGCCGCAGGCGCACAACGACTTCATCTTCGCCGTCATCGGCGGCGAGCTCGGCTTCGTCGGCGCGTTCTGCGTGGTGGCGCTGTACGCGTTGCTGGCCTACACCGGCTTCCGCATCGCCGCCCGCAACACCGACCCCTGGCTCAAGCTCGTCGTCGCGACCTGCACGACCTGGCTGGTGGCGCAGGCGGCGATCAACATCTGCTACGTCGTCGGCCTGCTGCCCGTGACCGGCCTGCAGCTGCCGCTCATCTCCTCCGGCGGAACGTCGCTGATCGTGACGATGTTCGTGTTCGGTGTGCTCGCCAACGCGGCCCGGCACGAGCCGGAGGCGATCGCGGCGTTGCGCCAGCAGGACGGCGGGCGCTACACCGGTCGTCTCACCCGGTTGCTGCGGCTGCCCGCGCCGCAGCCCTACAAGGCACCGCCGACCCGGCAGGCGGCCCGTCCGACCACCCGGCGGCAGGCCCCGCGTCCGCCCGCCCAGCGAACGAGTTCTCGGAGGTAGCACCGACATGCCCGTCTCGGTGGTGGTGGCAGGCGGAGGCACCGCCGGCCACATCGAACCCACCCTCGCCGTCGCCGACGCGGTGCGCCGGCTCGTCCCCGACGCGCGGGTGACGGCGCTGGGCACCGAGAAGGGGCTGGACACCACGCTCATCCCCGCGCGGGGCTACCCGCTGGAGCTGATCCCCCCGGTGCCGCTGCCCCGCAAGCCGACCGTCGAGCTGCTGCGGCTGCCCGGCAAGGTGCGCCGCGCCGTCGGTCGGGTGCGGCAGGTGCTGCGCGAGGTCGACGCCGACGTCGTCGTCGGGTTCGGCGGGTTCGTGGCGCTGCCCGCTTACCTGGGTGCCCGTGGGCGGGTCCCGATCGTCGTGCACGAGGCCAACGCCCGTCCCGGGTTGGCCAACCGGATCGGCGCCCGGTTCGCCGCCCGGGTCGCGACCGCCACCCCGGACACCGGGTTGCCCCGCGCCGAGCTGGTGGGCATCCCGCTGCGGGAGTCGATCACCTCGCTGGACCGGGCCGCGCTGCGCGCCAAGGCCCGCGCCGAGTTCGGGCTGCCCGACGAGGGTCCGGTGCTGCTGGTGTTCGGGGGGTCGCAGGGCGCCCGCACGCTCAACACCGCGATCGCGCAGGCCCTGCCCGGCCTGATCGACGCCGGCATCGCCGTCCTGCACGCCTACGGGAAGACGGGCACCCCGGCCCCGGCCACCCCCGGGTACGTGCCGCTGCCGTACATCGACGACATGCCGCTGGCCTACGCCGCCGCCGACGCCGTGCTCGGCCGCGCCGGCGCGATGACCGTCGCGGAGGTCTCCGCCGTGGGGCTGCCCGCGATGTACGTGCCGCTGCCGATCGGCAACGGCGAGCAGGCGCTCAACGCCCGGCCCGTCGTCGCGAAGGGCGGCGGGATCCTCGTGCCGGACGCCGAGTGCGACGGCGACCGGGTGCTCGCCGAGCTGGTCCCGATCCTGACCGATCCGCAGCGGCTCGCGGCGATGGGCGCGGCCGCGCGCGCGTCCGGCCACGCCGACGCCGCCGAGCGGATGGCCCGCATCGTCCTGGAGGTGGCGGGAGCGTGAACGCGACCACGACGCCCGTGCAGCTCACCGACCGCGTGCACCTGATCGGCATCGGCGGGGCCGGGATGAGCGGCATCGCCCGCATCCTGCTCGCCCGCGGGCACACCGTGTCCGGCTCGGACGCGAAGGAGTCGCGCGCGGTGGTCGCGCTGCGCGCCCTCGGCGCCGACGTGTCGGTCGGCCACGACGCCGCGCACCTGCCGCCCGCCCCCGCGACCGTGGTGGTGTCGAGCGCGATCCGCGACACCAACCCCGAGCTGGTCGGTGCCCGCGAGCGCGGCCTGCCCGTGGTGCACCGCGCCCAGGCGCTCGCCGCGCTCACCACCGGTCGGCGGCTGGCCTGCGTCGCCGGCACCGCCGGCAAGACGTCGACCACCTCGATGCTCACGGTCGCGCTGCAGCACTGCGGGCTCGACCCGTCGTTCGCGATCGGTGGCGACCTGACCTCCGGCACCGGTGCGCACGAGGGCAGCGGCGAGATCTTCGTCGCCGAGGCCGACGAGAGCGACGGTTCGTTCCTCGCGTTCACCCCCGAGGTCGCGGTGGTCACCAACCTGGAGCCCGACCACCTGGACCACTTCGGCACGCCGGAGGCGTACGCGGCCGTCTTCCGCGACTTCGCCCGCTGCATCGTGCCCGGCGGCGCGCTCGTGACCTGCACCGACGATCCCGGAGCCGCGGCACTCGCCGAGGACGCCGAGGCCGAGGGGATCCGGGTGCTGCGCTACGGGCGCGGTCCCGGCACGGACGCGACGCTGCTGGCGCACCGCCCCGACGGCACCGGCTCGCGGGTGCTGCTGCGCCACGCGGGGGCCGAGCACCGACTGCGGCTCGCGGTGCCCGGTGAGCACATGGCGCTCAACGCGCTCGGGGCGTTCCTGGCCGGCCTCGAGCTCGGCGCGTCCGTCGAGGGGATGCTCGAGGGCCTCGCGGTGTTCGACGGCGTGCGGCGGCGGTTCGAGTTCCGCGGCCGCGCAGGCGGGGTCGCCGTCTACGACGACTACGCCCACCACCCGGCCAAGGTGGCCGCGCAGCTGCGGGCCGCCCGCGACGTGCTCGGCAGTGCGCGGGGCCGGTTGATCGTCGCGTTCCAGCCGCACCTGTACTCGCGCACCCGTGACTTCGCCGACGAGTTCGGGCGGGCGCTCGGCCTCGCCGACGAGGTCGTCGTGCTGGAGGTGTACGGCGCCCGCGAGGACCCGATCCCGGGGGTGAGCGGCAAGCTCATCGCCGACGCGGTGCCGCTGCCGCCTGAGCGCGTGCACTTCGTGCCCCGCTGGGCCGACGTCCCGGCCGTCGTGGCCGGCCTGGCCCGCCCCGGCGACCTGGTGATCACGATGGGCGCCGGGGACATCACCGTCCTCGGCCCGGAGATCCTGCTCCAGCTGGAGCAGCGCGAGTGATGGCCCGCACCGCCCGCACCTCGGCGCGGGCCTCGACCCGCCCGACCCGCGCCGTGGGCGACGCTGCCGCGGAGGCCGGCCGCGGCGCCGGTGCGCGGCAGCACCGAACCGGGCGGGGCAGGCGGCCGCGACGCGAGGTGCACCCGGGCGTGTTCCGGCGCCGCCGGGTGACCGCGCTCGTGGTGGCGGTCCTGGTGCTGGCCGGGCTGAGCATCGGCGGGCGTGCGCTCGTGTACGACGCCGGCCTGTTCGACGTCGAGGGCGTCTCGGTCACCGGCACCGTCACGCTGTCTCCGGAGGAGGTGATCGCGACCGCAGCCGTGCCCCACGGTGCTCCGCTGGCCGAGATCGACACCGCCCGGATCGCGGCCCGGGTCGCGACCCTGCCCGCCGTCGCGACCGCCGCCGTGGAGCGGTCGTGGCCGCACACGGTGGCGATCGAGATCGTCGAACGGGTCCCCGTCGGTGTGGTCAGCAACGGCGGTGAGGACGCGCTCGTCGACGCGACCGGCGCCGTCTACGCCGGGGTGCCCGCCCCGGACCTGCCGCGGTTCGCCTTCGCCGGGGTCGGCCCCGACGACCCGGCCACCCTCGCCGCCGTCGCGGCGCTCGCCGCGCTGCCCGCCGAGGTGCGCAGCCAGGTGCGCGCGGTGGAAGCAGCGCGGGGCGCCGGCTCACCGCAGATCACCTTCGAGCTCACGGAGGGCCGCCGGGTACGGTGGGGCTCGCCCGACCGCGCAGCGGCCAAGGCGGCCGTGCTGGTGCCCCTGCTGACCCAGCCGGGGCGCGTCTTCGACGTCGCCAGCCCCGATCTGCCGACCGTCATGCGGTGATCGGGCAGCACGTCGCAGGTCGTCGGGACCGGGGGGGACAGGGCCGGGAAAGCAGACCACAGAACACGGCTCGCACGGCGCGCCTGGTGGACCCGGGACGGGTCGCGCACCTAGCGTGCGAGTCGGTGGACCGGCCTGCCCCGGGTCGGACATTCGAAAGCGGAGCTGGAAGGTGCCCTCATGACACCCCCACACAACTACCTGGCCGTGATCAAGGTCGTGGGCATCGGTGGCGGCGGTGTCAACGCCGTCAACCGGATGATCGAGGTCGGCCTCAAGGGTGTCGAGTTCGTCGCGGTCAACACCGACGCACAGGCGCTGCTCATGTCCGACGCCGACGTCAAGCTCGACATCGGCCGTGAGCTCACCCGAGGGCTCGGCGCCGGCGCCAATCCCGAGGTGGGGCGCAAGGCCGCCGAGGACCACCGCGAGGAGATCGAGGAGGTCCTCAAGGGGGCCGACATGGTCTTCGTCACCGCGGGCGAGGGCGGCGGCACGGGCACCGGCGGGGCACCCGTGATCGCCTCGATCGCCCGCAAGCTGGGTGCGCTCACCATCGGCGTGGTGACCCGGCCGTTCACGTTCGAGGGGCGGCGGCGGGCCAACCAGGCCGAGGAGGGCATCCAGGCGCTGCGGAACGAGTGCGACACGCTCATCGTGATCCCGAACGACCGGCTGCTGCAGCTCGGCGACGTCGGGGTCTCGCTGATGGACGCGTTCCGCTCCGCCGACGAGGTCCTCCTCTCCGGTGTTCAGGGGATCACCAACCTGATCACCACCCCCGGCCTGATCAACCTCGACTTCGCCGACGTCAAGTCGGTCATGTCCGGCGCCGGCAGTGCGCTCATGGGAATCGGGTCGGCGCGCGGGGAGAACCGCGCGGTCACGGCGGCCAGCAAGGCGATCAACTCGCCGCTGCTGGAGGCGTCGATGGACGGTGCGCAGGGCGTCCTGCTGTCCATCGCGGGCGGCTCCGACCTGGGCCTGTTCGAGATCAACGAGGCCGCGTCGCTGGTGCAGGAGGCCGCGCACCCCGAAGCCAACATCATCTTCGGCACCGTGATCGACGACTCGCTCGGCGACGAGGTGCGGGTCACCGTCATCGCCGCCGGGTTCGAGGCCGGCGGGCCGACGCACAAGAAGCTGGCACCAGAGGCGTTCGGCCGCCGTTCCGGCGGCATCGCACCCGGTGTCGGCGACACCACCGGTGGGCAGTCGTCCGACGCCTCCCGGCCCGCGGGGCAGGGCACGACGACCGGGCAGACCGGCTCGAGCGCGGCGGCGTCCCAACCGAGCCAGAGCACGCCGGGCGCCGGGCCGTCGACGCCGACGGCGAGCACGAGCACGCGCTCGTTCCAGACCGGCACGCTGCCGCCGCCGTCGTACTCGCCGCCGGAGCCGCGCCGGCCCGACCCGAGCCAGGCGGCGCAGTCGGCGCAATCGGCGCAGTCCGTGCAGACCACGCAGGCCTCTCAGCCCGCGGCGGCCACGTCGACCACCTCGCACCCGACCCACTCCGCGACGACCACCGCGCCGGGGTCCGGCACCGGGAGGGTCGATCTCGACGATCTCGACGACGACGTGGACGTGCCGCCGTTCATGAAGCGGTGACCGCGGCGCGCGTGCGCCGGGTGGTCACCACCCGGGCCGGTGGCCGGTCGCGGCCGCCGTTCGCGAGCTTCAACCTGTCCGCGGGCGTGGGCGACGACCCGGCAGCGGTCCGCGCGAACCGGGCTCGGCTGCGCCGCGAACTCGGCGTGCCGGTGACGTTCCTGCAGCAGGTGCACGGCACCGTCGTGGCGACCGTGAGCGAGCCGTCCGCGCTCGACGACCCGGACATCCCCGGCACCGACGCGGCCGTGACCGCCACGCCCGGGCTCGCGCTGGCCGTGCTGGCCGCGGACTGCGTGCCGGTGCTGCTCGCCGACCCGCAGGCGGGCGTCGTCGGCGCGGCCCACGCCGGGCGGGTCGGCGCCGCGGCGGGCGTGGTGCCCGCCACCATCGCCGCCATGACCGAGCTGGGCGCCGACGTGCGCCGACTCGAGGTGCTGCTCGGCCCCGCGGTGTGCGGGGCCTGCTACGAGGTCCCCGCCGCCATGCAGGCCGAGGTGGAGGAGACGCTGCCGGGCAGCGCTTCGCGCACCCGGCGCGGCACCGCGGGCCTGGACATCCGGGCCGGCCTGCACCGCCAGCTCGCGGAGCTGGGGGTGGCGCGGATCGGCGTCGATCCGCGATGCACGATGGAGGACCGTGACCTCTACAGCCATCGCCGCGAGCAGCGCACCGGCCGGCTCGCCGCCGTCACCTGGTTCGATCCGGGCGGGCCGGCGGGGACCGGGGCGGTGAGCCGGGCGTGACGCAGTCACCGGTTTCGGCGTCCCCGGAACGGGTGGCGGAGCTCACCGAGCGCCTGGCCACCGTCCGGGCCCGGATCGCCGACGCGTGCGCCGCCGCGGGCCGGTCGCCGGACTCCGTGGAGCTGGTCGCGGTCACCAAGACGGTGCCCGCTCAGGACGTCGCCGCCCTCATCGACCTGGGCCTTTCCGCCTTCGGCGAGAACCGGATCCAGGAGGCGACGGCGAAGGTCGCACAGGTCGCGCAGCTGCGTCCGGCGGCCCGGGTGCGCTGGCACGTGATCGGCGGGGTGCAACGGAACAAGGTGAAAGCCCTGGTCCATTGGGCCGAACGGGTGGAATCCGTGGACTCCGTGCGGTTGGCCGATGCCCTCGACACTGCCGTTCGGCGCGCCATGGACACCGGTCAGCGCCGTGACCCGTTGTCCGTGTTGATCCAGTACAGCGTCGACGGCGATCCGAACCGCGGCGGGATCCCCCGAGCGGACCTGCTGCGACTCGCCGAGCACGTCAGCGGGTGCGCCGGGCTGCGTCTCGACGGCCTCATGGCGGTCGCCCCGCTCGTCGGGACGCCCACCGAGGAGGCCTTCGCGGACATCGAGAGCGCGGCTGCCGAACTGCGTTCCGAGCACCCGTCGGCGACGGTGTTGTCGGCCGGGATGAGCGGCGATCTGGATGTGGCGATCCGTCATGGTTCGACCGTGGTGCGTGTCGGAACGGCCCTTGTGGGGGAACGCCGGTTAACCTCGCGGTGATCGCTGGCCACCTCGCGGGGGTGGTCGGCCGGCGAGGCGTCGATGATGGGAGCGCAATGGGCGCGATGTACCGGCTCAAGGCTTATTTCGGCATGGTTCCCGCCGACGAGATGGGGGAGTACGTCGACGGGGAGTACGAGCCGGGGTACGCCCACTCCCGCCACGACGAACGGTCGACGCGGGACGGCGCGGACGGCTGGGACGAGCGTTCCGACCGTCGCTGGGCCGACGACGAGCGGGCGTCCTACGACGACGAGTGGGACCGCCGGCCGGCCCGCGGAGGGCGTTCCGAGCGCGGCGGGGAGCGTGCCGGGACCACCGTCCGCGACCACGTGCGGGCGGCCGGTGCGGGGGCGGGCTCCGGTGGTGGCGGGACGAGCACCCGCGGGGCGCTCGCGATCGACGGCGACAGCCCGCGGGACCGGGAGTTCTCCCTGCACGAGGGCGGTTCGCGGGAGGTCGGCGGCCGCCCGGTCCCGGTGGCCGCGGTGCCCGAGCAGCGCGACCAGCCGACGCCCCGCGCGGCGGCCTCGCCCGCCCGGATCGTGACCCTGCACCCGCGCAGCTACACCGAGGCGCGCGCGATCGGGGAGCGGTTCCGCGACGGCATCCCGGTGATCATGAACCTCACCGAGCTCGACGCGGCGTCCGCCAAGCGGCTGGTCGATTTCGCCGCCGGACTCGTCTTCGCCCTCCGCGGCGGATTCGAGAAGGTGACGAATAGGGTGTTCCTGCTCACGCCGGCCAATGTGGAGGTCTCGGCCGACGACGCCCGCATGCTGGCAACTCGATCGGTGAGCAGCAGCGTGGGTGCGACAAGGGTGGATGCGGATCGCGTCTCGTTCCGTCAGGATTGAGGCGTGCCGCTGCCCCTCCAGTTCGCGATCTACTACGCGCTGTTCTTCTTCTGGTTGCTGCTGACCGCGCGCATCGTCGCGGAGCTGGTTCGTGCGTTCGCGCGTCAGTGGGTGCCGGCCGGGCCCAGCGCCGTAGCTCTCGAGCTGATCTTCACGATCACGGATCCTCCCGTGAAGCTGTTGCGGAGAGTGATCCCCGTCGTGCGGATCGGGGGCGTCGGACTGGACCTGTCGATTATGGTTCTGTTGCTGGTCGTGTTCATACTGATGAACGTTGCCCAGCCGGCTTAGTCGCGAGCCCCAGTCGCACCAAGCCGCCGCCGAGGACTGCATGAGGTGATCCGATGCCGCTGACTCCCGCCGACGTGCACAACGTGGCGTTCAGCAAGCCCCCGATCGGGAAGCGGGGGTACAACGAGGACGAGGTCGACGCGTTCCTCGACCTGGTCGAGGCCGAGCTGGCCCGGCTGATCGAGGAGAACGAGGACCTGCGCGAGCAGGTCGCCGACCTCGAGCAGCGCCTCGGAAACGCCCAGGCAGACCTCGAGGAGGCGCGTTCGCGCGCCCCGCAGCAGGCCCCGGTCTCCCCGCCCACCCAGCAGATCCGCTCGGTGGACGGCCCGCGGCCGATGGACCAGCGCGGCCCCGGCGCGGACGGCGAGTCGGGCGACCACCACGTCCAGGTGGCCAAGGTCCTGTCGATGGCCCAGGAGATGGCCGAGCGGCTCACCGCCGAGGCCAAGTCCGAGGCCGACGCCATGCTGACCGAGGCGCGCACCAAGTCGGAGCAGCTGCTCTCCGAGGCCCGCACGAAGGCCGACGCCCTGGTCAACGACGCGCGCTCGCGCGCCGAGACGATGCTCAACGACGCCCGCACGCGGGCCGAGACGCTCGAGCGGCAGTCCCGCGAGAAGGCGGCCTCGCTGGTGGGCGACGCCGAGCGCAAGCAGGCCGAGATCATCGGCTCCATCACGCGCGACAAGTCGGTGCTCGAGAAGAAGATCGACGAGCTGCGCACGTTCGAGCGTGAGTACCGCACCCGCCTCAAGACCTACCTCGAGTCCCAGCTGCGCGACCTCGGGGAACGCGGCTCCGCCGCGCCGACCGAGACCCGAGCGAGCTCCAACGGTGGCTACGCGGCCTCGGGCTACGGCCCGCGTGCCGACGCCGGCAGCTGACAACCGCCGCCCAACCACATCCGGCGGCCGGGCCGGCCACGGTGAGGTCGTCGCGCCGCCGCACCCGGAGTGAATCGTGCTGCTGCTGGTCCTGATCCTGGTCCTGGTCGCGTTCGGCCTGCTGGTGTTCGCGCTGCAGGCGCAGAGCGTGGTCTGGGCCCTGGTGTCGGTGGGGGTCAGCGTCGTCGCCGGTCTGGTCCTCCTCGTCGACTGGCTGCAGCGCCGGGCCGAGACCCGGGCGGGCGCGGCGTCGCTCGAGGCGGCGGGCACCCGCCCACCCAGCCCGGACCAGCAGCCCGAGCCGGAGCCCGCCACCGAGGTGCTCCCGGTGGTCCCGCCCGCGGGAGCCCCGCCGGGTGCGGAGGCCCCGACCGCCGTCGCCGCCCGGCCCACCGCGGGTGCGGCCGACGACGTCGACGACAGCGAGCAGACGGTCCTGATGCCGGTCGTCGAACCGTCCGGCTCACCCGCGCGACCGTCCGGCGCTCCCGACGGAACCACCGGATCGAGCGAATCTTCGTCACGCAGCGTGACCGACGGTCCGTCGCGGGCCGGTGCCGACATCCCGGCCGGGAGCACTGGCGCGGCGTCGGACCCCGCGGCCGGTGACACCGACGGCGACGGTGAGGTCGCTGCCGAGGACGCTGGGCCGGAAGGCGGCGCGGCCGGCGGTGAGCCGGCTGCGGGCAAGGTCGACATCCGCAAGCGGCCCTCCGGGGAGAAGGCGGCCGAGGAGGACGAGACGGCCGAGGAGGCCGCAGCGTCGGCCCCGGCCGCGGCGGAGGCGGGGGAGGAGCCCGCCGACAGCGGTTCCGGGCAGCCCGCCGCGGCGAAGGACGAGCCCGCGGTCGCAGCCCAGCAGCCGGGCGCCCGGTCCGGCGACAGCAACCTGTCCGGCCCCGACCTCTTCGGCTCGGGGGAGCTGCCGCAGCAACCGGCACAGCACGCGCCGCAGCAGCCGGTCGAGCAACCCCCGCAGCAGTTCGCCCAGCAGCCCCCGAACGGCCAGTGGGGTCAGCCGCCCGCGGGCGGCTGGCCGCCGCAGCAGCAGGCAGCTGCCGAGGTACCGCTCGACCCGCCACCCCCGTACGTGCCGGAGCCGCCGCTCGAGGTGAGCGAGCCGGCCGAGGCCGCGCTCGTGGCGACGCTGGAGGACGAGGTCGTCGTCGTCGACGAGCAGCCCCGCTACCACGTTCCCGGCTGCGAGGCGCTGAACGCGCAGGAGCCGATCCCGCTGCCGGCCCGCGAGGCCGTCGAGCTCGGGTTCACCCCGTGCGGCTGGTGCCGCCCGGACCACACACTGGCCTCCCGCTACCCCGCCCACACGCGCTGACCCCTGCGGTCCGGCGCGTCCGACGTGGGCCGGGGAACAAACCGGTCGTGCTCGGCGCTACCCTTGTGCGCACAGGCACTGATCCGGCCATCACCGGGGAGCCTCCGGAAGAAACGGGCCCGTCGGGCCCGGAGTAGAACCGGACGGGTGGGCCCGTCACAGCCCTAGTCGAGTGGCCGCGTGGAGCACACCCCGCGCGGCAAGCGGGGTGGTACCGCGGCGACCCTGAGTGTCGTCGTCCCCGTGCAGGCAGGAGCTACGAGCCGCACGAGGAGCGCCATCGCATGGCCAGCACCGATCCCGAGCACCGGTACCCGCAGGTCCCCGCGCACCCGTCGTTCCCGGCGCTGGAGCGCGAGGTCCTCGACTTCTGGGCCGCCGACGACACGTTCCGCGCGTCGGTCGAGGCGCGGCCCGCGGGGGAGAACGGCAGCAACGAGTTCGTCTTCTACGACGGGCCGCCGTTCGCGAACGGGCTGCCGCACTACGGGCACCTGCTCACCGGCTACGTCAAGGACGTGATCCCGCGCTACCAGACGATGCGCGGCAAGCGCGTCGAGCGCCGGTTCGGGTGGGACACCCACGGCATGCCCGCCGAGACAGAGGCGGAGCGCCAGCTCGGGCTGAAGGACAAGACCGAGATCGACAAGATGGGCGTGGCGGCGTTCAACGCCGCCTGCAAGGAGTCGGTGCTGCGCTACACCGACGAATGGCAGGCCTACGTCACGCGCCAGGCCCGCTGGGTCGACTTCGAGAACGACTACAAGACCCTCGACCTCTCCTACATGGAGAGCGTCATCTGGGCGTTCAAGCAGCTCTACGACAAGGGCCTGATCTACCAGGGCTTCCGCGTCCTCTGGTACTGCTGGCACGACGGCACGCCGCTGTCGGCCACCGAGACCAAGATGGACGACGTCTACCAACCGCGGCAGGACCCGGCGGTGACCGTGGGGCTGCGGCTGTCCGCCCCGGGCTCCCAGCTCGACGGTGCGCTCGCCCTCATCTGGACCACCACGCCGTGGACGCTGCCGTCGAACCTCGCGATGGCCGTCCACCCCGAGGTCGAGTACTCCCTGGTGTCTGCCCGCGGCGAGAAGTGGCTGCTCGCCTCTGCCCGCGTGGCCGCCTACGCGCGCGAGCTGGGCAACGCCGACGGCGAGGTGGAGGTGCTCGCCGTATTCCGCGGCAGTGACCTGGTGGGGCTGTCGTACACGCCGCCGTTCGACTTCTTCGTCGGCCACCCGAACGCCCACAAGGTCCTCGCGGCCGACTACGTCACCACCGACGACGGCACCGGGATCGTGCACATCGCGCCCGCGTTCGGTGAGGAGGACAAGGTCGTCACCGACGCGGCCGGCATCGAGGTCGTCGTGCCGGTCGACTCGGCCGGCAAGTTCGACTCGACCGTGCCGCCGTACGAGGGCATGCAGGTCTTCGACGCGAACGCGCACATCATCGAGGACCTCAAGCACGGCTCCAAGCCGTACGTGCACGGCGTGCTGCTGCGCCGGGAGACCTACGACCACCCGTACCCGCACTGCTGGCGCTGCGGCAACCCGCTGATCCAGAAGGCGGTCGACTCCTGGTTCGTCAAGGTCACCGCCATCCGCGACCGCATGGTCGAGCTGAACCAGCAGATCACGTGGGTGCCGGAGCACATCAAGGACGGCCAGTTCGGCAAGTGGCTGGCCAACGCCATCGACTGGTCGATCTCCCGGAACCGGTACTGGGGCAGCCCGATCCCGGTGTGGGTGTCCGACGACCCGAACTACCCGCGCATCGACGTGTACGGCTCGCTCGACGAGCTGGAGCGCGACTTCGGGGTGCGCCCGAAGGACCTGCACCGACCCTACATCGACGAGCTGACCCGGCCCAACCCGGACGACCCGACGGGCCGCTCCACGATGCGGCGGGTGCCCGAGGTGCTCGACTGCTGGTTCGACTCCGGGTCGATGCCCTACGCGCAGGTGCACTACCCGTTCGAGAACCGCGAGTGGTTCGAGCACCACTACCCGGGCGACTTCATCGTCGAGTACAACGGGCAGACCCGCGGCTGGTTCTACACGCTGCACGTGCTGGCCACCGCGCTGTTCGACCGACCGGCGTTCTCGTCCTGCGTGGCGCACGGCATCGTGCTCGGCGACGACGGGCAGAAGATGTCCAAGTCGCTGCGCAACTTCCCGGACGTCAACGAGGTGTTCAACCGCGACGGCTCCGACGCCATGCGGTGGTTCCTCATGTCCAGCCCGGTGCTGCGCGGCGGCAACCTCATCGTCACCGAGCAGGGCATCCGCGAGGGCGTCCGGCAGGCGATCCTGCCGCTGTGGAACACCTGGTACTTCCTGTCGCTCTACGCCGGGGCGGCCGGGACCACCGGGCGGTTCCGCACCGACTCGCAGCACGTGCTCGACCGGTACATCCTCGCCCGCACCGCGGCGCTGGTCGACGAGCTGACCCGGCGGCTGGACGTCTACGACATCGCCGGTGCCTGCGAGGCGGTCCGCGACCACGCCGAGACGCTGACCAACTGGTACGTGCGCCGCTCGCGCCAGCGGTTCTGGGACGGGGAGCAGGACGCGATCGACACCCTGCACACCGTGCTGGAGGTGACCGCCCGGCTGGCCGCGCCGCTGCTGCCGCTGACCATGGAGAAGCTGTGGCAGGGGCTCACCGGCGGGCGCTCGGTGCACCTCACCGACTGGCCGGAGCCCGATCTCCTGCCGCACGACGCCGCGCTCGTCGAGGCGATGGACCGGGTGCGGCAGGTCGCGTCGGCGGCGCTGTCGCTGCGCAAATCCGCGGGCCTGCGGGTGCGGCTGCCGCTCGCATCGCTGACCGTCGCGGCGCCCGAGGTGGAGTCGCTGCGGCCGTTCGCTGACATCCTGCGCGACGAGGTCAACGTCCGCGAGGTCGTGCTCACCACCGACGTCCAGGCACACGGCCGGTTCGACGTGGCCGTCAACGCCCGGGCGTGCGGGCCGCGGCTCGGTCCCGACACCCAGAAGGTGATCCGGGCGGTCAAGGCCGGCGAGTACGAGCGGACCGAGGACGGGCTGGTCGCTGCCGGGATCGCCCTGCTGCCGGAGGAGTACACGACCAAGCTGGTGGCGGTCGACCCGAACTCGACCGCAGCCCTGCCCGGCAACACCGGCCTGGTGGTGCTGGACACCGACGTGACGCCGGAGTTGGCGGTGGAGGGCACCGCCCGCGACGTCGTCCGCGTGGTCCAGCAGGCCCGCCGCGACGCCGACCTCGACGTGACCGACCGGATCACGCTCGTCGTCGACGGTCCCGCCGCGGTGCTCGACGCGATCGCCGCGCACGAGGACTTCGTGAAGGGCGAGGTGCTCGCCACCACGCTCACCCGGGGCCCGGTCGAGCAACCGACCCGCACCGGCTCGGTGATCGACCCGTCGGGCACGTCCACCGAGATCCGCGTGGCGGTCGCCCGCGTCTGACCCCGCGAGTCCCGAGGCCCGCGGGCCCGGAGTCGCTGAACCGGCGGATCCGGACCCGCGGGCCGTTCCGCTGCAGGAACGAGGTGCCATGCGGTTCGCCATCCACGTCCGGCCCGGCGCGGGCAAGGACCAGGTCGGTGGCTCACGCCCGGGCCGCGGCGGCCCGGCGCTGGTCGTCGCCGTGAAGGCCCGGGCGGTGGACGGGGCGGCCAACGCCGCCGTCGTCCAGGTGCTGGCGAACGCCCTCGGCGTGCGGCGCAGCGACGTCGAGATCGTGAGCGGGCACCGCGGGCGGGACAAGATCGTCGAGGTGGACGGGGCGGATCCGGAGCTGGTGGCCCGGCTGCGGGACGGTTGACCCGGGCCGCCGCCTCCGTCCGACGCGCGCGAGCTGCTGGACTGCGCTCTGCTCCTTCGGCGCGGAGCGCGGCTCGTGCGCCGTTGAGCCGACAGCAGTGCACCCGATCGGGCTCGCGGCCTGGTGAGTCGTCCGCTCGCGCGGTGCTCACACCCTCGTTCCTCGGGCGCTGCGCGCCTCCTCCGCCGTCGTCGACGCGCGCGAGCTGTGTGGGACTGCGCCGTGGCCACCG
>Ga0065720_1000041_pt1 | contig 59331 bp, 45 predicted proteins | sample Thericmetagenome_FD_59107 | JGI IMG/M metagenome (GOLD analysis project Ga0065720, IMG submission 59107) | Thermophilic microbial communities from the Joint Bioenergy Institute, California, USA of rice/straw/compost enrichment - eDNA_2 v2... | ecosystem: Engineered > Solid waste > Grass >... | reverse complement strand
GCGGAGGGGAAACGCCCGGTCACATTCCGAACCCGGTAGCTAAGCCCTCCAGCGCTGATGGTACTGCACTCGGGAGGGTGTGGGAGAGTAGGTCGCCGCCGGACATTCTTGTGGTGTGGGGGTCACCCGGTTACCCGGGTGACCCCCACACTGTTTTTCGTGTCGTTTTCGCGCGCGCCGCGGCTGCCACATCCCGCAAAGGATCCGGCAGCCGGCGTCCCCGACCTCAGTCGCGCCGCTGAATCGCGTCACGGATGGTTCGCAACAACGCGGCGGCCTCGTCGAGGTCGCGTCCGGGGAACATCCCCATCACGATGCTGCCGTGGTCGGCCCAGCCGCACACCGCGATGTCGCCGCCGTCACCGCGGCTCACGCCGCACTTCATCACCCCGCCCAGCGGCCCGGCCTCCACCCGGCGGAGGTCGGTGGCCGTCCCCTCCGAGGCGAGTGTGAAGAGACGGTCCAGGTCGCGCTCGGGCTGCCACACCAGACCCGTCCCGCCGAACAGCAGCACGCTCCGGTCGGGGTCGGCGGGGTCCGCGTACACCACACCGACGCTGTCGTCGACGNCGGCGATGTCCGCGACCAGCCCGGAACGCAGGTAGTCGGCGGTCTCCCGGGCCTGGACGCTGTTGTCCTGCCGCAGGCCCGCGACCTCCAGCGGGGTGCTCAGGGNGGCGTCCTTCTGCTGGGCGATCCGCCAGCCGACACTGCCGAGGCCGGCGCCGCCGGCGAGAGCCACCGCCAGGACCGCACCCAGCACGATCCTCCGCCGTCGCGACCGCCGGTGCCGGGCGGGACGGTCACCGTCTGTCAGGTCGGGTCGCGTCGTCAGGGCGTCGTCCTCGGACACACCGTGGTTCAGGACGACCGGTTCCGACGAGAGCTCCACGGCCGGACCGTCGACCGCCGGGCGTGGATCGGAGCGGGGAGCATCGGACATAGCCGCCACCGTACGCGAAGGGGAGGTGGGGCACGACGTGCCGGGCGGCGCTCCGTAGACTTTGCGGGTGACCGAGAACCTGGACCCCCACCGCACTGCTGCCCCGACCCTGCCCGCCCAGTACCAGCCGGGCGAGGTAGAGGGCCGCCGGTACGAGGAGTGGGTGGCGGCCGGGCATTTCCGGGCCTCGGCCGACAGCGACAAGCCGCCGTTCACCATCGTCATCCCGCCGCCGAACGTCACCGGCTCGCTGCACATGGGCCACGCGTTCGAGCACACCCTGATGGACGCGCTCGTCCGTCGGCGGCGGATGCAGGGCTACGAGGCGCTCTGGCTGCCGGGGATGGACCACGCCGGGATCGCCACCCAGAACCTCGTCGAGCGGCAGCTCGCCAGCGAAGGGCTGTCGCGGCACGACCTGGGACGAGAGAAGTTCGTCGAGCGAGTCTGGCGGTGGAAGGCCGAGTCCGGCGGCATGATCCTCGGCCAGATGCGCCGGCTCGGCGACTCCGTCGACTGGGACCGCGAGCGCTTCACCATGGACGAAGGGCTGTCGCGCGCCGTACAGACGATCTTCAAGCGGCTGTACGACGACGGCCTGATCTACCGCGCTGAGCGGATCATCAACTGGTGCCCGCGCTGTCTGACCGCGCTCTCCGACATCGAGGTGGAGCACAGCGACGACGAGGGCGAGCTGGTCTCGATCCGCTACAGCGACGAGGNCGTGGTCGCGACCACCAGGGCCGAGACGATGCTCGGCGACACCGCGGTCGCGGTGCACCCGGACGACGAGCGGTACCGGCACCTGATCGGCACCGAGGTCGAGCTCCCACTCACCGGGCGGCGTATTCCGATCGTCGGTGACGAGCACGTCGACCCGAGCTTCGGCACCGGCATGGTCAAGGTGACTCCGGCCCACGACCCCAACGACTTCGAGATCGGGCAGCGGCACGACCTGCCGGCCCCGACGATCCTNGACGAGCGGGGAATCGTCACCGTGCCCGGCCCGTTCGANGGGCTGGACCGCTTCGAGGCCCGCAAGGCGGTCGTCGCCGCCCTGCGGGAGCAGGGCCGGATCGTCGCCGAGAAGCGGCCGTACGTGCACGCGGTCGGTCACTGCTCCCGGTGCCGGACCACCATCGAGCCGCGGCTGTCGCTGCAGTGGTTCGTCAGGACCGGGCCGCTGGCCCGGGCCGCCGGTGACGCGGTGCGGGACGGCCGGGTGAGGATCGAGCCGGCCGACATGGCCAAGCGCTACTTCGCCTGGGTCGACAACATGCACGACTGGTGCATCTCGCGACAGCTGTGGTGGGGGCACCGGATCCCGGTCTGGTACGGCCCGAACGGTGAGGTGCGCTGCGTCGGCCCGGACGAGGAGCCGCCGACCGGCGAGGGCTGGCAGCAGGACCCGGACGTCCTCGACACCTGGTTCTCCAGCGCGTTGTGGCCGTTCTCGACCCTCGGCTGGCCCGAGCAGACGCCGGACCTCGCGAAGTTCTACCCGACCAGCGTCCTGGTGACCGGTTACGACATCCTCTTCTTCTGGGTCGCCCGGATGATGATGTTCGGCCTGTACGCGATGGACGGCCGGCAGCCGTTCGACGTGATCGCCCTGCACGGCATGGTGCGTGACCGGTTCGGCAAGAAGATGTCGAAGTCGTTCGGCAACGTGGTCGACCCGCTCGACTGGATGGACCGGTACGGCGCCGACGCGACCCGGTTCACGCTGGCCCGGGGCGCCAACCCCGGGCAGGACGTCCCGGTCAGCGAGGAGTGGTGCCAGGGGNCNCGCAACTTCTGCAACAAGCTCTGGAACGCGACCCGGTTCGCCCTGATGAACGGCGCCCACGTGACCGGCGAGCTACCCGGGCGGGACCGGCTCTCCACCGTCGACCGGTGGATCCTGTCCCGGTTGCAGCAGGTCACCACCGAGGTGGACCGGCAGTTCGAGGCGTTCGAGTTCGCCAAGGTCTGCGACGTGCTGTACCACTTCGCCTGGGACGACGTCTGCGACTGGTACGTGGAGCTGGCCAAGCCGGTACTGGCCGCCGGTGGCGAGCGGGCCGAGACGACCCGGCGTGTGCTCGGACACGTGCTCGACCGGTTGCTGCGGCTGCTGCACCCGGTGATCCCGTTCGTGACCGACGAGCTCTGGATCGCGCTCACCGGGGCGGACCGGACGACCGACTCGGTGATGGTCGCGGCCTGGCCGGTGGCGGCGCCGGAGTTGGTCGACGCCGCGGCGGAGCGTGAGGTGACCGAGCTGCAGCGGGTGGTGACCGAGATCCGTCGGTTCCGGTCCGACCAGGGGCTGCGTCCGACGCAGCGGGTGGCGGCCCGGATCGACGGGCTGGCCGAGGCCGGGCTCGCCGCCCACGAGACGTTGATCCGCTCGCTGGCCCGGCTGGACGATGCGGGCCCGGACTTCCGGGCCAGCGCCACGCTGGCGGTGAGCGGGGCGGTGACCGTCGCGCTCGACACCCGTGGCTCGATCGACGTCGCGGCGGAACGGGCGCGGCTGGAGAAGGACCGGGCGGCGGCGGAGAAGGAGCTCGCCCAGGCGCGGACGAAGCTGGCCAACCCGGCCTTCGTCGACAAGGCCCCGGCACCGGTGGTGGAGAAGGTCCGGGCGCGGCTGGCCGCCGCGGAGGCCGATCTTGAGCGGATCGAGGCGGCGCTGGCCGCGCTCGGGTGACATCCGGCCGACCGAGGTTCCCGGCGGCCCGGCCGGGCCGGTTTCCGCTGGCCCGGCCGGGCCGGTCCGGCGGCGGGTCGGGGTGGGCCCGGGCGGTCCGGCCCGGTTCCGGCGGGGTGTCCGCGGTGGTGGGGCGTCCGGAGGCGGAACCGGGGCGTGGTGAACGGCGAGGAGCAGGCGGGATGGTCAGTCAGCGAAGCGGACGTACGGCCGAGTTCGCCGCGGTCGAGGCGGAGCTGGCCGAACGCGGTTTCACCCGGATGGTCTTTGACCTGGGGCGGATCGAGGAGCTGCTCGACGTGCTGGGCAGCCCGCAGCGGGCGTACCCGTCGATCCACCTGACCGGGACCAACGGCAAGACCTCCACGGCCCGCATGATCGATGCGCTGTTGCGGGCCTTCGGGCTGCGTACCGGCCGGTACACCAGTCCGCACCTGGAGTCGGTGCGGGAGCGGATCAGCCTGGACGGCGAGCCGATCGACGAGGAACGGTTCGTCTCGGTCTACCGGGAGGTCGCGCCGCTGGCCCGGCTCGTCGACGAGCGGGCGGACGAGCCGCTGACCTACTTCGACCTGACCACGGCGCTCGCGTTCGCCACCTTCGCCGACGCCCCGGTCGACGTGGCGGTCGTCGAGGTGGGGCTCGGCGGGGCGGAGGACTCCACCAACGTGCTCAACGCCGGGATCTGTGTCGTCACCCCGATCGGGCTCGACCACACGGAGTGGCTCGGCGACAGGATCGAGGACATCGCCCTGGCCAAGGCGGGCATCATCCACAAGGGCGCCACGGTGATCCTGGCGGCGCAGCCCGACGAGGCGGTCCGGCCGCTGGTGGAGCGGTGCGTCGAGATGGACGCCACGATCGCCCGCGAGGGCGGCGAGTTCGGCGTACTGCGGCGGACCCTCGCCGTCGGCGGACAGGTGCTCTCGCTGCAGGGACTCGGCGGGGTCTACGACGAGGTCTTCCTCCCGTTGCACGGGGCGCACCAGGCGCAGAACGCCGCGGTGGCGCTCGCCGCGGTGGAGGCGTTCCTCGGTGCCGGTGCCTCCCGCCAGCTCGACGTCGAGACCGTGCGTCAGGGCTTCGCCGCCGCCGACTCGCCCGGGCGGCTGGAACGGGTCCGGTCGGCGCCGACGATCCTGCTGGACGGCGCGCACAACCCGCACGGCATGTCGGCGACGGTCGCCGCGCTGCAGGAGGAGTTCGCGTTCACCCGGTTGATCGCCCTGGTCGGGGTGCTCGCGGACAAGGACGCGGCGAGCCTGCTGGAACTGCTGGAGCCGGTGGTGGACGCCGTCGTGGTGACCCGGAACAGTTCGCCCCGGGCGATGCCCGCGACGGAGCTGGGTCGGCTCGCCGCCGGGATCTTCGGGCCGGATCGGGTCCACGTGGCGCCGGCGCTGCCGGACGCGATCGAGACGGCGGTGGCCCTGGCGGAGTCGGACCTGGCGGGTGAGCTCAGCGGGGTGGGGGTGTTGATCACGGGTTCGGTGGTCACGGTCGCCGACGCACGACGGCTGTTGAAGCGATGAGCGGGGCCGGGGACAACCCCACCGGTGAGCCGTCGGGGCGGCGATCCGGGCTGCGCGATCCGGACCGGGCCGTACGCACCCTCGGTGCCCTGACGCTGGCCGTCGAGACGGTCGCGCTGCTGCTGGCGATCCAGCCGATCCGGCTGCTGGGTGGTCACCTCGGCGGCGCCGCCATCGGCGCGANCGTCGGACTCGCGGTGGCCGCGGTGCTCCTGGCCGGGTGTCTGCGTCGGCGCTGGGCGTGGCACGCCGCAACGGTGCTGCAGGCCCTGCTGCTGCTCGCCGGGTTCCTGCACTGGTCGCTCGGGGCGTTGGGCGTCATCTTCGCCGGNGTCTGGATCTACGTGCTGCACGTGCGCCGGGTGATCCTCGGCTGAGTCCGCCGAGCTGAGTCCGCCGACGCGTTCCGCCGTCAGCCGGGGTCGCGGTCCCGCCACTGGGTGATCGCGATGCCGTGTCCGTCCGGGTCGCGGAACGCGGCCGCCCAGAGTTCGAGCCGCGCGCCGCGGTTGACCGCCCGTGGGGCGTAGGTGAACCGCACTCCCTTGGCGACCAGCTCCTCGTAGGTGGCGTGGACGTCGTTGACCTCGAGGTTGAGGTGCACCATCCGGCGGTTGATCGGTGCGGCCTCGGGGACGGCGCGGAGCACCAGGCGGGTCGCGCCCGACGCGAGGACCGCGTTGCCGTTGCCGCCGTCGATCTCGAAGAAGCCGAGGAGGTCACGGTAGAAGCTGACCGAGCGCGCGAGGTCGGTGACGAGCAGGGTGACTCCGACACCGGCGATCGGCCCCGACTCGCCGGGCCGGGCCGGAGGCGGGGTGGCGCGCAGGTCGGCGAGGATCGCCTCGTCGTCGGAGGTTGGCGCCTCCCCGGCCGAGGCCGGCTCCGGGGCGGTGGCGGACGGGCGCGCGGCGGTCTCCGGTGCCGGATCCGGGTCGTCCAGGGCGATGTCGATGTCGGTGTCCGGCACGTCGGTGTCCGGCACGCCGGACCGCTGGGCCGGGGGTGTCGGTGCNGAGGCGAGGGTCGAGGCGCTCGTTTCCTCCCGGTCGGGGGAGTGCGGCGGGACCGGCTCGGTCACGACCGTGGCCACGGCCGGGGCGGCGGGGTCGCCCACCGTCGGCCCCGGGCTCGGCCGCCGGGTCTCGCCGGTCGGTCCCGGCCGGGGGCGGCGTGGCAGCGGCGGGGCGGGGGGCGGTTCCACCAGCGTCCCCTCCAGGACGATCGTCCCGCCGGGCGTCTGGCGNACCACCACCGGTTCGTCGCGGGGCGCGGTCCGCCCGTCGGGCCGGTCGTCCCCGTCGTCGTCCCGGTCGTCGCGGTCCTCTCGCTCGTCGGGGAGCCGCTCGTCCCGGTACGGGTCCGGCCCGTCGACCGGCTCGCCGGGGGTGGTGTCCGACGCCGACGGCGTGGCGAACGCGTCGTCCCGGTCGCGCGCCCACGGCGGCGCCTCCTGGGCGATCAGGAACTCGTCGCCGAGCGGGTCGGGACCCTCGAAGGGNGGGGACAGGTCGGCGTTTGCCGCGGCCTCGGCGTGCGTGAGCACCTCGTCCCAGAGGATCCGGACGTGCCGCTGGTCGTCGATGGCGACCATGATCGGCAGGACGGCCCCCGGATCGGGCCACTTCGACACCGGAACCCGAGGGTCGCGGATCTTCACCGAACGGGCCGGCACCCCCGGGGCGTCGATCACGATCTCGAGCTCGCACCGACCGTAGGCCGACGAGGCCGGGGGCTCGGTCACGGTGTGGACGTGGCCGACGCCGGTGACCCAGGCTCGGGGACCGGTGCGGATCGCGGTGACCGCGACCAGGCTGATCGCGAGGGCGAGCAGCGCCACGCCCAGCATGGCGATCGCCCAGCTGCGCATGCCGACGCCGAAGAGCGTGACGAAGGTGGCGAGGGCGCCCAGCACCGCGGCGACGAACTTCCGCACGGGCGCGATCTGACGGCGCCGGTCATCTGCCACAGTGGACCTCCCTACTACGGTCAGGCTAGGCCGGATCGGGCGGGAATGGAACGACCGACGACGCCGGGACACCTCCCCGGGCGGGCGGGGCCCCGGAACCCGGCCCACCCCGGCCGGTCCCGGCCCGGCCTGACCGGGGAGGACGAACCCACGGCTGAGGAGGAGCCGCGACAGGGGGGGAGGGGGACCGGGACGCGGCCGGGCGGTTGTGCCGGTGCCGGGTATCGGGGTGAGGACCACCGACGGGGTCGAGTATCGTGGAGAGCCACAGGCGACGACCCGGCCATCACCGGCGAGCCTCCGGAAGAAAGGGCCCTGCCCGACGCGGCCCGAGTAGAACCGGACGGGACCGGCCCGTCACAGCCGGCCAATGAGCGGGCGGTCGGTTCCGACCGTCAAGCGGGGTGGTACCGCGGGTCCGCGGGCGCCGAGGCGCGGCGCACCAGGACTCGTCCTCGCAGACCACAGGCACGTGAGCTGTACCGAGGAGAGCGACCCGCGATGGCGTACCCGAAGAACGCCCCCGCCGGCACGGGCGTGCCCGCCAGCCCCGACCTGCCGGCGATCGAACGTCGCGTGCTCGACGCGTGGGCGGCGGACAAGACCTTCGAGGCGAGCGTCGAGTCCCGGGACGCGGGACCGAACGGCGCCAACGAGTTCGTCTTCTACGACGGTCCGCCGTTCGCCAACGGCCTGCCGCACTACGGCCACCTGCTCACCGGCTACGCCAAGGACGTGGTGCCCCGCTACCAGACGATGCGGGGACGCCGGGTCGAGCGGCGGTTCGGCTGGGACTGCCACGGCCTGCCCGCCGAGGTGGAGGCGGAGAAGCAGCTCGGCATCACCACCAAGGCGGAGATCCTCGACCTCGGGGTGGCCCGGTTCAACGAGGCGTGTCGTACCTCCGTGCTCGCCTACACCAACGAGTGGGAGCGGTACGTCACCCGTCAGGCCCGCTGGGTCGACTTCGGCAACGACTACAAGACGCTTGACCTGAGCTACATGGAAAGCGTCATGTGGGCGTTCAAGCAGCTGTACGAGAAGGGCCTGATCTACGAGGGCTTCAACGTGCTGGCGTACTGCTGGCGCTGCGAGACCCCGCTGTCGAACACCGAGACCCGGATGGACGACGTCTACCGGGACCGGCACGACCCGACGCTGACCGTGTGGTTCACCCTGACCCCGGACGAGGCCGCCCCCGAGCCGGTGCGCGGTCCGGTCCGGGTGGGGGTCTGGACCACCACGCCCTGGACCCTGCCGTCGAACCTCGCACTCGCCGTCGGACCGGACATCGAGTACGCCGTGCTGGAGCGTGACGGCCAGCGGTACGTGGTCGGGGCGGCACGGCTCGGGGCGTACGCCACGGAGCTGGAGGGATTCGAGCGCGTCGGCACGGTGTACGGGCGGGACCTGGTCGGCCGCCGCTACACGCCGCTGTACGACTTCCTCGTGGAGCGGGCCGGGCCGAACGCGTACCAGGNGCTGGGCGCCGACTTCGTCACCACGGAGGACGGGACCGGGGTGGTGCACCTGGCGCCCGCCTTCGGCGAGGACGACCAGAAGGCCTGCANCGCGGCGGGTATCCCGACCATCGTCACCGTCGACGACCACACCCGGTTCACCTCGCTGGTCCCGCCGTACGAGGGGGAGCAGGTCTTCGACGTCAACCGGTCGGTGATCCGGGAGCTGAAGGAGCGCGGGGTGGTGCTCCGGCAGGNCACCTACACCCACGCGTACCCGCACTGCTGGCGCTGCGACACCCCGCTGGTCTACAAGGCGGTCTCCTCCTGGTTCGTCGCGGTGACGAAGATCAGGGACCGGATGGTCGAGCTGAACCAGCAGATCAACTGGACTCCGGGGCACGTCAAGGACGGCTCGTTCGGCAAGTGGTTGGCCAACGCCCGGGACTGGTCGATCAGCCGGAACCGGTTCTGGGGGTCGCCGATCCCGGTGTGGAAGTCCGACGACCCGAACTACCCCCGGGTGGACGTCTACGGCTCGCTGGAGGAGCTGGAGCGTGACTTCGGGGTGAAGGTCACCGACCTGCACCGTCCCGGCATCGACGAGCTGACCCGGCCCAACCCGGACGACCCGACCGGCAGGTCGACGATGCGCCGGGTGCCGGAGGTGCTGGACTGCTGGTTCGAGTCCGGGTCGATGCCGTTCGCCCAGGTCCACTACCCGTTCGAGAACCGCGAGTGGTTCGAGCACCACTATCCCGGCGACTTCATCGTCGAGTACCAGCCGCAGGTGCGGGGCTGGTTCTACACCATGCACGTGTTGGCGACCGCGCTGTTCGACCGGCCGGCCTTCCGCAACGCCGTGGTGCACGGCATCGTGCTCGGGTCCGACGGGCGCAAGATGTCCAAGAGCCTGCGTAACTACCCGGACGTCTACGAGATGTTCGACACGTACGGCTCGGACGCGATGCGCTGGACGCTGATGGCCTCGCCGGTGTTGCGCGGTGGGGACGTCGTGGTCAGCGAGGCGGCGATCCGGGACTCGGTGCGCCAGGTGCTGCTGCCGTACTGGAACGTCTGGTACTTCTTCTCGCTCTACGCGAACGCGGAGGGATACACGGCCAGGTGGCGGACCGACGCCGGCTCGACGGCGGGTGGCGGCGACGCCGCCGGCAGCCTGTTGGACCGGTACGTGCTGGCCAAGACCCGGGANCTGATCGAGTCGGTCACGGCGCAGCTCGACACGTACGACATCTCCGGTGCCTGCGCCTCGGTCCGGTCCTTCCTGGACGCGCTGACCAACTGGTACGTCCGGCGGTCCCGGGACCGTTTCTGGTCCGGTGACCGGGACGCCTTCGACACCCTCTACACGGTGCTGGAGACGGTGAGCCGGGTGTTGGCCCCGCTGGCCCCGCTCACCGCCGAGGAGGTGTGGCGCGGGCTGACCGGGGAACGGTCGGTGCACCTGACCGACTGGCCGGATCCGGCCGCGTTCCCGGCCGACCCCGAGCTGGTCGCGGCGATGGACGCGATCCGTGCCGTGGCCTCGGCCGCGCTGTCGCTGCGCAAGACCAAGGGGCTGCGGGTTCGCCTGCCGTTGCCGAAGCTGACCGTGGCGACCCCGGCCGCGGAGACCCTGCGGCCCTTCGCCGACCTGGTCGCCGACGAGGTCAACGTCAAGTCGGTCGAGTTCAGCACGGAGCTGGGCAGCTACTGCGAGCAGGTGTTGACCGTGGTGCCCCGGGTTCTCGGCCCCCGGGTCGGCAGGCAGGTCCAGGCGGTGATCAAGGCGGTGAAGGCCGGCGACTGGACGCTGGTCGACGGCGTTCCGGAGGCGGCCGGGGTGCGGCTGGAGCCGGGTGAGTACGAGCTGAGGCTGGTGCCGGCCGACCCGGCGCAGTCGGCACCGCTGCCCGGCGGCGAGGGCGTGGTGGTGCTGGACACCACCGTGACTCCGGAACTGGCCGCCGAGGGCCTGGCCCGGGACGTGGTCCGGGTCGTGCAGCAGGCCCGCCGGGACGCGCGCCTGGACGTGTCGGACCGGATCGACCTGCTGATCGGGGCCGGNCCGGAGGTGACCGCGGCGGTGGCGGCGCACCGGGACTTCGTGGCNCGGGAGGTGCTCGCCGAGTCGATCGACTACACGACGCCGGAGCAGGTGACGGACGGCTTCGCCGGCGAGGTCGGCGAGGACGAGCCGGTGACGGTCCGGGTACGCCGGCGCTGACCTGCCTGACCGGCCCGCCGACGACGCGTCGCACGGCGTAGCCGTGCCTGCCGGTACGGGTGACCGGTGTGGTCGCCCGTACCGGCNCGCCGGGCGTCGGCTACCGTGACAGCCGCCCACCAATCCGACCGCCGGAGGCCCCGTGCCGCTGCTCTACACCATCGGTCAGTACACCGTCGCTCCTGTCCTGCGGGCTCTGTGGCGCCCCGTCGTCGAAGGCCTGGAGAACGTCCCGGCGACCGGAGGCGCGATCTTCGCCGGCAACCATCTCTCGGTCGCCGACGAGATCTTCCTCGGTGCGGTGATCCCCCGGCACCTCGCGTTCTGGGCCAAGTCGGAGTACTTCACCGGCACCGGGCTGCGGGGTTGGCTGACCCGGTCGCTGGTGACCGCGCTCGGGGCGATCCGGGTCGACCGCAGCGGCGGTCGGGCCGCGCTCTCCGCGTTCGACAGCGCCATCCCGGTGTTGCGGGCCGGGGATCTGGTCGCGCTGTATCCGGAGGGGACCCGTTCGCCGGACGGGCGGCTCTACCGGGGTCGGACCGGGGTGGCCCGGCTGGCCCTGGCCGCCGGGGTGCCGGTGATCCCGGTGGGGACGCTCGGCACGGACAAGGTGCAGCCGATCGGGGCCCGGATGCCCCGGCTCGGCGCAGGGANGATCATCATCCGTATCGGCAAGCCCCTCGACTTCACCGGCCGGCCGATGGACCGGACGTCGCTGCGCGAGATCACCGACGAGATCATGATGGAGATCCAGAAGCTGACCGGCCAGGAGTACGTGCCCCGGTACGCCCCGGCGCGCGGCGCCCCGGGCGGTGCGGCACCCCCGGCGACGCCCTGACCCGCGCCCGCGCCCGCCGGGCCGCTCGCCCCGGTGCCGTCGCGCCCGCCACCGGCCGGCGCCGTTGTGCGGTGCCGGCCGTCCTCCCCGCCGGTCAGTCCCGCTGGATGATCTCCTCGCGCATCGTCACCAGCAGTTCCGCGCTCTCGTCGACGTTGCGGAACGTGAACGACCCGGTGATCAGGCTGCCGTGGTCGGCCACGGTGCAGACCACCACCGATTCGCCCCGCTCCCGGCCGACTCCGCACCGCCGGTGTTCACCCCGCACCCCCGTGTCGACGTCACGGACGTCCCTGAGGTCGTACTGCTTCGCGAGCTCGCCGAACTCGTCCTCCAGGTCGGACTGTGGGTCCAGTCGCAGGCCGGTGGTGCCGAAGACCGTGACCCGCTTGCCGCGCCCGTCCCGGTAGACGGCGGCGAAGGTCGTCTCCGCGATCCAGTTCCGCATCCGCAGGCTCGTCTTGAGGTCCTCGGCGACCTGCTGGTCCTCCCGGCCGCTCTGCAACCGGAGGTCCAGCACCCGCTCGGGCAGCGGATCCGCCGGCCGGGCCGGGTACTGGTTCCAGATGGGCCAGAGGTAGTACCCGGGAAGGCCGCAGCAGCAGGCGACGGTGAGCAGGGTCAGGGTCAGCATGACCCAGGGCCAGCGGCGACGGCGGCGTACCGGGATCGCCACGTGGTCGCGTGGTGGCTTCCAGTCCGGCGGGGGTGGTGCGGGCCGTTTCCGCCTCGACCCCGCCGTCCGGGGCGGAGCCACCGGTGGCGGTGGTGCGACCGGCGCCGAAGACCGTCGGGCCGCGGGCGGCTGGCGGGGCGACGGAGCGACGGGTANGGCGGTTCCGGCGGTTCCGGCCGGCATGGGCGGCGCCGGCTCCGTCGACGTCCCGTATCCGGCCGCGGGTTGGGGGGACACGGGATCCGGATGCGGGTGCGGCGGCGTGGCCCAGGGGTCGTGGGCGACTCCGGCCCAGGGGTCGACCGGCGTCGGTATCTCGGCCTCCTCCGGGTCCACCGCCGGCATCCGCAACGTGGGGTCGAGACGACGCGGCGTGGGCGGGGCCGGAGCCGAGCCGGGTGCGGCCGGCGCCGGTACGTCCGGCTCGTCGTCCTCGTCGTCGTCGAACCAGCGGCGTCCGCGCCGCCGTGGCGGCGGCACGGCCGCCGACGCGGTCCAGCGGGGGGCGACCACCCGGGTCGGTGCGGAGTCCCGTTCGGGCGTCGCGGCCGTGAGCGGGCCCGGTGTGTCGGGGCGCGGTCGCGCGTCCGCCGCCGGGCCGTCGGCCGCGGCGACGCGGGTGGGTTCGTCTCCGGGCGCGGCGGCGCGGGTCGGCTCGTCCCCGGGCGTGCCACCACGGGTGGGGTCGCCGGTCTCGACGGCGCGGGGCGTCGCGTCCCGGCACGCGCTGCCCGCCGGTTCGGTCGCGTCCACCTCGGGCGAGCCGCCGTCGCCCGCGGTGCGGGTCCCGGCCGCCACCGCGTCGGCCGGGCCGGCCGCCACACCGTCCGCGCGGGTCCCGAGGCGGACGGTGGCCTCCGCGGGCGGGCCGGGAACGGCCCCGTCGTGGTCGTCGCGGTCACCGTCCGACGCAGGCTGGGCCGGTTGCGCGTGCCCCCCCACGGTGGCCTGGCCCGCCGACTGACCCTCCTCCGGCAGAGGCGGAAGCATCCTGGCTCTCCTCTCGCGCTCGTCCGAGGTTAGTACCGTGGTACCAGTTCGTCCGGTCGTGGTCCGGCCGTGCGTGGCCGGACCACGCCGCGTGTGCCGGGGATGGGTTGGCACCCGGGTTAGGGTTCCTTGCCGTCCGGGGCGCCGCGTTCCCGCGTACTCTGGATGGTCAATCGTGTCCAGCACACTCTTCCGGGAGGTCCCATGAGCGCCGCGTCGACTGCCGCGAGCAGGTCAGCGGCGATGACGGTGTGGCCGCAGCTCGAACCGTTGCTGCCCCTGGTGAGCAAGCCGATCCAGTACGTCGGCGGCGAACTGGGCGCGGTGGTGAAGGACTGGGAGTCGGCGGCGGTCCGCTGGGCGCTGATGTATCCCGACGCGTACGAGGTGGGCCTGCCCAACCAGGGTGTGCAGATTCTCTACGAGGTGCTCAACGAGCAGCCGGACGTGCTCGCCGAGCGGACGTACGCGGTCTGGCCGGACCTGGAGAGGCTGATGCGGGCGCACGGCGTCCCGCAGTTCACCCTCGAGGCGCACCGGCCGGTCGGGGCGTTCGACCTGCTCGGCGTCTCGTTCGCCACCGAGCTGGGCTACACCAACCTGCTCACCGCGCTCGACCTGGCCGGGATTCCGCTGCTGGCCGCCGACCGGACCGAGGCGCACCCGGTGGTCCTGGCCGGCGGGCACGCCGCGTTCAACCCGGAGCCGATCGCGGACTTCCTCGACGCGGCGGTGCTCGGCGACGGCGAGGAGGCCGTCCTCGAGATCACCGACATCGTCCGGCGGTGGAAGGCGGAGGGACGCCCCGGCGGGCGGGACGAGCTGCTGCTGCGGCTGGCCCGCACCGAGAGCGTCTACGTGCCGCGCTTCTACGACGTCGACTACCTGCCCGACGGTCGGATCCAGCGGGTCGTGCCGAACCGGCCGGACGTGCCGTTCCGNGTTCGCAAGCGCACGACGATGGACCTGGACGCCTGGCCGTACCCGAAGAAGCCGCTCGTGCCGCTCGCCGAGACGGTGCACGAGCGGTACGCGGTGGAGATCTTCCGGGGCTGCACCCGGGGCTGCCGGTTCTGCCAGGCCGGCATGATCACCCGGCCGGTCCGGGAACGGTCGATCACGACCGTGGGGCAGATGGTGCAGCAGGGTCTGGAGTACTCCGGTTTCTCCGAGGTCGGGCTGCTGTCGCTGTCGTCGGCCGACCACTCGGAGATCGGTGACATCTGCTCCGGCCTGGCCGACCGGTACGCGGGGACGAACATCTCGCTCTCGCTGCCGTCGACCCGGGTCGACGCGTTCAACATCGAGCTGGCCCAGGAGCTGAGCCGCAACGGGCGGCGGACCGGCCTCACCTTCGCCCCGGAGGGCGGGTCCGAGCGGATCCGGCGTGTGATCAACAAGATGGNGACGGAGGAGGATCTGATCCGCACCGTCGTCACCGCGTACACCAACGGCTGGCGCCACGTGAAGCTCTACTTCATGTGCGGGCTGCCGACCGAGACCGACGAGGACGTCCTGCAGATCGCCCGGCTCGCACACGAGGTGATCAAGGCGGGTCGGGAGGCGACCGGCTCGAAGGACATCCGCTGCACGGTGTCGATCGGCGGGTTCGTCCCCAAGCCGCACACACCGTTCCAGTGGGCGGCGATGGAACGGCCCGAGGTGATCGACAACCGGCTCAGGCTGCTGAAGGAGGCGATCAACGCCGACCGCTCCCTGGGCCGGGCGATCGGCTTCCGGTATCACGACGGCGAGCCGTCGCTGATCGAGGGCCTGTTGAGCCGGGGCGACCGCCGGGTGGGGGCCGTCATTCGGAAGGTCTGGGAGAACGGCGGCCGGTTCGACGGGTGGAGTGAGCACTTCTCGTTCCAGCGCTGGGTGGACGCCGCCGCCGAGGTGCTGCCGCCGCTCGGCGTGGACCTCGACTGGTACACCGTGCGGGAGCGCGGGGAGACCGAGGTGCTCCCCTGGGACCACCTCGACTCCGGCCTGGACAAGGACTGGCTCTGGCAGGACTGGCAGAACGCGTTGGCCGAGTGCGAGCAGGACGACTGCCGGTGGACGCCCTGCTACGACTGCGGGGTGTGCCCCTCGATGGACACGGAGATCCAGATCGGGCCGACCGGCCGGAAGCTGCTGCCGCTGACCCCGGTGCGGGGTCTGCGGACGCCGGCCGCCTCGCCCCGCTGACCACGTCGACCCGACTCGTCCCGGAGCGGNGGTGTATCGCTCCGGGACGACCGTCGGGAACCTTCCGCACACCAAGGAGCAACGATCAGTAGCAAACCACAGCCCGAGGGCGGTCAGGCGCCGGTTGTCCAGCGGATCCGGATCAGGTACGCCAAGCGGGGTCCGCTGAGATTCACCTCGCACCGGGACTTCGCCCGCGCGTTCGAGCGCGCGTTGCGCCGGGCCGGCGTACCGGTCGCGTACTCGCAGGGCTTCACGCCCCATCCCAAGATTTCCTACGCCAGCGCGGCGCCAACAGGTGTGGCCAGCGAGGCGGAGTATCTGGAGATCGGGCTTCGGGAGGAGGTCGACCCGACGGAGCTGCGGCTCGCGCTCGACGCCGCGTTGTCNCCGGGGTCTCGACATCCTCGACGCCGTCGTCGCCGGGCCCGGAAGCCTCGCCGACCGGATCGACGCGTCACGGTGGCGGCTGGAGCTGCCGGGTGTGGAGCCCGACGTCCTGCGTCACGCCGTATCGGCCTTTCGGGCCGCCTCGGAGGTCCCCGTCGAGCGGATGACGAAGCAGGGCCGACGCGTCGTCGACGCGCGCAAGGCCGTGCTGAGTATCGATGTGATCACGCCGACCGAGGCACCTTCCGAGGTCGGAGGCGTACCGTGTGCGATACTCGAGGTGGTCGTGCGACAGGTCACCCCGTCCGTACGACCCGATGACGTCCTTTCCGGCCTCCGCGTGGTGGCCGACCTGGAGCCGCCGGTGCCGCCCCGGGCGACCCGGCTGGCGCAGGGCACGGTGACCGCGCAGGGGGAGATCGTCGATCCGTTGGAGGCGGATCGCGACGGGGCAGCCATCGGCGAACGCTAGCCGGAGGTCCGGCCGGCGGTCAGGCAGGCAGACTTCGGTGGCCCGGTCACCTCGACGCGTCGCCGGAAACATCTTGCGGCATCCCTGCGTGGCAGCGCTCACCCGCGCCCGGGGAGGCCAGAACTGGAGAACGTCCATGCTCGAAAACGAGCCCGAGGGCGGGGAGCGTACCGGTTCGGAACCGGTTGACGCGACCGCCGAAGAAAGAGAAACCAGTAGCAGCAAGGCGCCGACCCGGCGTACCCGTACCTCCCGGCGCCGGACCCCGGCGCCGCCGAGCGAGCCGGCTCCGACCGGCGCGCCGGTCGAGGCGTCGACCTCGCTCCGCTCGACCAGCGGCGAGGCGACCGACGCCGAGGTGTTGACCCCGGTGGCGGGTGACACGGAAAGTCCGCCGAAGACACCGCGTCGGCGCCGCAAGGCCACCACCGCGGACACGAGGGCCGGAACCGGGCCGGCGGAGGCCGACGCGTCCGTCGTCACGGGTGCTTCCGGCCCGGCGGCCGATGCCGGGTCCGCCCCGGGCGGCGCTTCCGGCACCTCGGCTGTGGAGGGCGCCGCCGGAGCCGGCCAGGGCGGTCCGGCCACGGCGGCGGACGCCACGACCGTGCCGTCGGGTGCCGGTGCGACGGCATCCGACGGCGGTGCGGCAACGGGCCCCGCCGGTGGTACGGNGACGACACCCGACCCCGTGGCGGGAACAGCCCACGACGCCGGCGCCCCGACGGCGGCCGGTGAGGCGGCCGCGCCGGTCAGGGCGACACGCACCCGCCGGAAGAGGGTCACCGTCACGCCGGCTGCCCCACCTGCGGCGTCCGCCGGCGAGACGACGGTCGGCGAGGAGCGGGGCGACGCCGGTCGGCGTCCGGTGGTGACGCCGAACGAGACGTCCGAGCCCGCGGCGGCCGGCGACGCGGTGGTCACCGGTGGGCCGTCGGGCGGCGCCCCGGTCGGCGGCGCCGTGACCACCCCGGGCGCGCCGGAGCCGACCGTGAGCGGTGTCGAGGCCGCCGCGGCCCACACGACCGGTACGGGCGGGGTCGGCGAGGAGCAGCCGCGGCCCCGTCGCGCGGTGCTCTCCGCGCCGACCGTGCTGTTCATGGCCCCGCAGCCGGAGGCGTCGACCACGCGCGCCGAGACCGAGCCGGCCGGGTGGCCGGAGGCCGCCGAGACCGAACCGGGTGAGTCGGTGACCGTCCGTCGCCGGCGTCGCGGCCGTCGCGCCGCGGAGCCGACCGAGCCCGAGACCGGGGTGGAGCCGGAGGCGGAGCTGGCCGACACGCCCGAGGAACCCGCGGACGAGGCGGAGCGGGGCGAGGGCGAGGAGACGACGACGGGCCGCCGCCGCCGGCGGCGTGGCCGCCGCGGCCGGGGACGTGGCAAGGGCACCCCGGACGAGCTCGAAGAGGTGGTGGAGGAGCAGCAGCCGGCCGCCCAGNCCGAGACGCCCGCCGCCGAGCCCGGTGAGGGGGACGACGAGGAGGAGGAAGCCGAGGCCGCGGCCGACGGGGTGACCACCCGGCGGCGTCGGCGCCGCCGCCGCAAGGGTGCCGTGGACACCACGGAGACCGTCGCCGACGACGGCGTGCCGACGGTCATCAAGATCCGGGAACCGCGGAAGGTCGTCGACGAGGTCCAGGGCGTCTCCGGCTCGACCCGGCTCGAGGCCAAGCGGCAGCGTCGACGCGACGGTCGCGAGCAACGGCGTACCCGGCCGCCGATTCTGACCGAGTCGGAGTTCCTGGCCCGCCGGGAGGCGGTCGACCGGGTGATGGTGATCCGCCAGCGCGGCGACCGGACCCAGATCGCCGTACTGGAGGACGGGGTGCTGGTCGAGCACTACGTCAGCCGGGCGTCCTCCGGCACGATGGCCGGCAACGTCTATCTGGGCAAGGTGCAGAACGTGCTGCCCAGCATGGAGGCGGCCTTCGTCGACGTCGGGCGCGGCCGGAACGCGGTGCTGTACGCCGGCGAGGTCAACTGGGACATCACCGGGCTTGAGGGCCGGGCCCGCTCGATCGAGCAGGCGCTGCGTTCCGGCGACTCCGTGCTGGTGCAGGTCACCAAGGACCCGATCGGGCACAAGGGGGCGCGGCTGACCAGCCATATCGCCCTGTCCGGTCGGCACCTGGTCTACGTGCCGCACGGCAACGCCTCCGGGATCAGCCGGAAGCTGCCGGACACCGAGCGCAAGCGGTTGCGCGACATCCTCAAGAAGCTGGTGCCGGAGGGGGCCGGTGTGATCGTCCGGACCGCCGCCGAGGGNGCCACCGAGGACGAACTGGCCCGGGACATCAAGCGGCTCCAGGCGCAGTGGGAGGACATCCAGGCCAAGGCCGCCGCGGGGAACGCTCCGGTGCTCCTGTACGAGGAGCCGGACCTGGTGATCCGGGTGGTCCGGGACCTCTTCAACGAGGACTTCCGCGAACTTGTCATCCAGGGCGCCGAGGCGTACGACATGGTCGAGTCGTACCTGTCGCACGTCTCGCCGGACCTGGTGCCCCGGCTGCGTCGGCACACCGGCCCCGTCGACGTCTTCGCCGAGCGCCGGATCGACGAGCAGATTCTCAAGGGCCTGGACCGGAAGGTCTTCCTCCCCTCCGGCGGTCACCTGGTGATCGACCGTACCGAGGCGATGACCGTCATCGACGTCAACACCGGCAAGTACACCGGTGCGGGCGGCANCCTGGAGGAGACGGTCACCCGTAACAACCTTGAGGCGGCCGAGGAGATCGTCCGCCAGCTCCGGCTGCGTGACCTCGGCGGCATCATCGTGATCGACTTCATCGACATGGTGCTGGAGTCGAACCGCGAACTGGTGCTGCGCCGGCTCACCGAGTGCCTGGGCCGGGACCGTACCAAGCACCAGGTCACCGAGATCACCTCGCTCGGCCTGGTCCAGATGACCCGCAAGCGGATCGGCGCCGGCCTGCTGGAGGCGTTCAGCGAGACCTGTGAGCACTGCAAGGGCCGTGGGGTGATCATCCACCCCGAACCGTGGCCGGAGAAGTCCCGCTCGGGCGGGGGTGACAAGGTCAAGGCGGTCGCCTCGTCGGCCACCAGCNCCCCGGCCGCCACCGCCGCCACCCCGGCACCGGCACCGGCCACGACCGCCGCCCCGGAACCGGCCGCCGCGGCCACGGCGGCGTCGCCGGCCGCGACCGCCACGGTGACACCGGCGCCGGATGCCGCCGAGACGGCACCACCGGCTGAGCCAACCACCCCGTCGACCCCGACGACCCGCCGCCGCGGTCGCAGGGCCGCCTCGGAGCGGGTCGTCGTCGAGGTGTCCCCGGCCCACGGNGACACCGGCGGTGACGACCCGTCCCGGTACGGGGCCGGGGCCGAGGAGACGCCGGCCGCCGGCGCCGCCGGACCCACGACGCCGTCGATGCGGCTGGCGGGTCCGGACGACCCGGACGCCCTTCCGGAGAACGGCGACCCGGACGCGGGGGCCGACCCGGCGGATGCCGTGGGCCGACGGCGGGTCCGGCGCGCCGCAGCCCGGCGGCGTACCCGGCCGTGAGGGCGGCGCGGAACCGTCGCGGCAGCCGGTGACGGCCGGCCGCGACGGTCGTCGGCGCCTCGGCCCGCGGTCGGCGGCTGGTGGTGGCTGTGACGATCGTGGAGGATGTGGTTAGCTGGCCCACGTCCTTCGCGATCCGTCGATCGGGCGCGCCCCGCGCCGGCCGGACATCCGAAGGACGGGCCATCCCGCTCGGAGGAGACGAAACATGCGACGTCTGCTGGCGACCGTCGCCCTCGCCGCCGCCCTGGTGACGCCCGCAGCCTGTGCGAGCGAGCGGGACGGCGTGGGCGCCCCGCCGCCGTCCGGCACCGGCACGCCGTCCGACACGTCCGCCTCGGAGGCCCCGGCGACCGGTGCGCCGGAGTCGGGGCCGACCCAACCGCCGTCCGTCGCCGGGGCGCCGAGTCCGGCCGGTGGCAACGCCAAGGAGGTCTGCGAGGCGGCCACCACGGCCAGCGCCGAGCACGTACGCGTCTTTGTCGAGGAGTTGGGCAAGTCGCTGCAGGCGAACGCGGCCAAGGACGCCGCCGCCGCCAGGGCCGCGCAACGCAGGGCGGAGGAGGCGCTGCGCGCCTGGAGCAGTGCCATGCGCGAACAGTCCGCCAGGGCCACCGACGAGCGGTTGAAGGCCGTTCTGGCCGACATCGGCGCCGAGGTGGCGACGATGAAGGCCAGCGTCGACTCCATCGACGAGGCCAAGCTCGACCAGTTGCAGCAGCGGCTGGACCAGCTCTGCGTGACCTGACGGCCTGACCCCGCCGCCCTGGGTGGTGCCCGCNCCCCGCGGGGCGGGTCGCCCAGGGCGAGTCGTGGGGCCGGTTTGAGGCCCGGAGTGGTCATGGCGTACGCTTGCCTGCGGCGCACGCCATGTGCCATGTTCCCGCGTGCCCGCTCCGGACCCGCTGCGGTGGGGTGGGCTCTCGCGAACNCCACCCGCAGCCTCAACGACAGGGAGTCCGCGTCCGATGTACGCGATCGTCAAGACCGGCGGCAAGCAGTACAAGGTCGCCGAGGGCGACGTGATCGAGGTCGAGAAGCTGGCCGGCCAGCCCGGCGACGCGGTCTCGCTGACCCCGGTGCTCCTCGTCGACGGTGACAACCTGGTGACCGACTCGGCGGGGCTCGCCAACGTGACGGTGTCCGGTGAGATCGCCGCGCACGTCAAGGGTCCGAAGATCCGGATCCACAAGTTCAAGAGCAAGACCGGCTACCACAAGCGCCAGGGTCACCGGCAGCCGTTGACCCGGGTCAGGGTGACCGGGATCAGCAGGTAAGCGTCCAGCGGAAAGTAAGGTCGTCCTCAGATGGCTCACAAGAAGGGNGCGTCCAGCTCGCGGAACGGCCGCGATTCCGCGGCGCAGCGGCTCGGCGTCAAGCGGTTCGGTGGTCAGCTGGTCAACGCCGGCGAGATCCTGGTCCGGCAGAGGGGCACGAAGTTCCACCCCGGTGACCTGGTCGGTCGCGGCGGTGACGACACGCTCTTCGCCCTGGCCGCCGGCACGGTCAAGTTCGGCACCCGGCGCGGGCGCAAGATCGTCAGCATCGTGCCGGCCGAGCAGTAACGTCAGCTCTGCGGCGGAGCGGGCCACGGACCTGGTGTCCGGGCCCGCTCCGCCGTTTCGCAACCGGGTGTCGCCGGTGGCGGTCCGGCCGGTGCCGTCGGTGGTCCCACCCGTCCCGCCCGCCGTGCCCGCGCCGTCCGCGTGGCGGGGACACGGCCCGGTACCTCGGCGTCGATGAAAGGATTGCAGCGTGACGATGTTCGTTGACCGGGTCGTACTGCACCTGCAGGCCGGTGACGGCGGGCACGGTTGCGTCTCGATCCGCCGGGAGAAGTTCAAGCCGTTCGGCGGGCCGGACGGGGGCAACGGCGGACACGGCGGCAGCGTGTCCCTGGTCGTCGACCCGCAGGTACACACCCTGCTCGACTTCCACTTCCGCCCGCACGTCAAGGCGGAGAACGGCAAGAGCGGCGCCGGGTCCAACCGGGACGGCGCGAACGGTGCCGACCTGGTGCTGAAGGTGCCGGACGGGACGGTCGTGCACGCCATGGACGGGACCGTCCTCGCCGACCTCGTCGGGGCCGGCACCACCTTCGAGGCGGCCCGGGGCGGCCGGGGCGGCCGGGGCAACGCGGCGCTGGCCAACGCCCGGCGGAAGGCCCCCGGCTTCGCCGAGCTGGGTGAGCCCGGGGAACGGCGGGACGTCATCCTCGAACTCAAGAGCGTCGCCGACGTCGGGCTGGTCGGTTTCCCGTCGGCGGGCAAGTCCTCGCTGATCTCGGCCATCTCGGCGGCCAAGCCGAAGATCGCCGACTACCCGTTCACCACCCTCGTGCCGAACCTCGGCGTGGTCCGGGTCGGTGAGCACACCTACACCGTCGCCGACGTGCCGGGGCTGATCCCGGGCGCCGCCCACGGCAAGGGGCTCGGGCTGGAGTTCCTCCGGCACGTCGAGCGCTGTGCCGTGCTGGTGCACGTCGTCGACACGGCGACCATGGAGCCCGGGCGCGACCCGCTCGCCGACATCGACGCGATCGAGGCCGAGCTCGCCGCGTACGGCCGGGGCCTGGCCGACCGGCCCCGGATCGTCGCCCTCAACAAGGTGGACGTGCCGGACGGCCGGGACCTCGCCGAGATCGTCCGTCCGGACCTCGAAGCCCGGGGCCTGCGGGTCTTCGAGATCTCCGCGGTGACCCGGGAAGGGCTGCGCGAGCTGACCTACGCGCTGGCTGAGCTGGTGGAGCAGGCCAGGGCGGCGGCCCCCGCTCCGGAACCGACCCGGATCGTCATCCGGCCGCCGGCCGTCGACGACGCCGGGTTCACCATCGAGCGGGAGCCCGACGGGGCGTACGTGGTGCGGGGGCCCCGGCCGGAGCGGTGGGNCCGGCAGACCAACTTCGACAACGACGAGGCCGTCGGTTACCTGGCCGACCGGCTGGCCCGGCTGGGCGTCGAGGAAGAGCTCGCCAGGCTCGGTGCCCAACCGGGTGACCTCGTCCGGATCGGCGACCGGGAGTTCGACTGGCAGCCGACGCTCTACGCCGGGACGGACTTCGTACCGGGCGCGCGGGGGACCGACTACCGGCTGGCGGAGAAACCGACCCGGCCGACGGCGGCGGAACGGTTGGCGGCCCGGAGGGCCCGGCGGCAGCGTCCTCCGGAGGAGGAGGCGGCCGGGGTCAGCGACACGGCGCGCGAGGAGGACGTGCCGGACGACGGCGACCTGGACTAGCGGGTCCGGTCGTGCGCCGCACCGGTGCCCTCCGGGGAGAGCCACCTCGGGAAAGCCTTGCCGAAACGGCGCGTGGCCACGGTCCGGGAGGTCAGCCGAGCAGGCCGATGGCCCGCTTCGCCCGGTACACCGTGTCCGCGGCGGTCTCGCGGGCGCGCTCCACGCCCTCGTCGAGGACCCGTCGGACGTACCCGGGGNCGCGGGCCAGCTCGGCGTGGCGGAGCCGGATCGGTCGGAGCAGACCGTCGAGCGCCTCGACCACGGCGTCCTTGAGCTGGGCGCACGAGCGGTAGTCGGCGGCGAGCGCGGCCGGGGTGGTGTCCACGGCGGCGGCGAGGATGGTGAGCAGGTTCGCCACGCCCGGCCGGCTTGCCGGGTCGTACGTGACGGTCCGGCCGCCGTCGGTCACCGCGCGCGTCACCTTGCGCCGGATCACCTCGGGCGGGTCGAGCAGGAAGATCACGCCCGCGTCGTTGCCGTTCGTCTTGCCCATCTTCCCGGTCGGGTTGGTCAGATCCAGCACGCGGGCGGCGACGGCCGGGTGGACCGCCCGGGGCACCACGAACGTCTGGCCGTAGCGGGCGTTGAACCGTCGGGCGATGGTCCGGGTCAGCTCGAGGTGCTGACTCTGGTCCGCGCCGACCGGAACCTCCGTGACGCCGTGCAGCAGGATGTCGGCGGCCATCAACACGGGATAGCTGAGCAGGCTCAGCCGGACGTGTTGTCGGGCCGCCGACCTCTCCCTGAACTGGATCATCCGGTGCGCCTCGCCGTAGGCGGCGGTGCACTCCAGCAGGTAGTGCAGTTCGGTGTGCTGCGGAAGCTGGGACTGCACGTAGAACACCGTCCGGTCCGGGTCGAGGCCGGCGGCGAGCAGCGTGGTGGCCTGTTCCAGGGTCAGCGACCGGACCTGGTTCGGCTGGTGCGCCACGGTGAGCGCGTGCAGGTCGGCGAGGAAGACGATCGTCTCCGTCCGGTACTGGTCGGCGACGGCCGGTCGGATCGCTCCCAGCAGGTTGCCGAGGTGAAGGCGACCGGTGGGCTTGAGGCCGGTGATCCGGCGTACCCCGGAGGCGGTCCGGGTCGGCGTGGTGGACAGGGCGGTCGGGGTCATGGTCGGCTGCTCCGTGTCGGTACGGTGACCGCCCGCCCGGGGTGGGTGCGCACATGCCGAACGGCCGCCCCGGAGGGCGGCCGTTGTGCTGGTCTCGGGTATGCGGATGCGGGCCGCCCGTCAGGGCGCCCACCANCCGTTCGTGGTCATCCGCACGTCCGACAGGGTAGCAGAGGCGCCGGCGGTGTCGGTTCCGCCGAGCGCCGGCAGAGGTCGACGGCGGTGGGACCCCGGGCGGGGGACCCGCGGCCGGGGCCGGTCGACGTCGGCGTCAGTCCAGGTCGAACTCGCCGTCCCGCGCCCCGGCGACGAAGGCGTCCCACTCGGCCCGGGTGAAGACCAGGACGGGCCCGTCCGGATCGGCGGAGTTGCGCATGCCGATCAGGTCGTCGACGAAGGCGATCTCGACCGCGCCCTCCGAGTCGTCGCCCTCGGCGCGTTGCCACACGGCCCGCGAGAGGTCGAAGTCGCCCTTGGGATGCCGCACCATCGTCCGCTCCTCCACTGGTCAGTCTGCCCGGGGACCGGCCGTCCGCGAGCCCATGGTGCAGGATATGCGGATGCCGAGCCTCACCCGGGTAGCGGCGGCTGAGCGCGCCGCATTGCTCACCGTCGAGTCGTACACCATCGATCTGGACCTGACCGGCGACGCGACCACCTTCCGGTCCACCACCGTCATCCAATTCCGGTGTACGGCTCCGGGCGCCACCACGTTCGTGGAGATTCGGCCGGCGCGGCTGTGCGGCGTCCGGCTGAACGGGGTCGAGCTCGATCCGGCCGCGCTGACCGACAACCACTTTCCGCTGACCGGGCTGCGTGCCGAGAACACCCTGGTCGTCGAGGCGGAGATGGCGTACTCGAACTCCGGGGAGGGGCTGCACCGGTTCGTGGACCCGGCCGACGGCGAGGTCTACCTGTACGCGATGTCCGGAATGGACAACGCGCAGCGCGTCTTCGCCTGCTTCGACCAGCCCGACCTGAAGGCTCCGGTGACCCTGACCGTCACCGCACCACCCGGGTGGGTCGTGGCGGGCAACGGGGAACTCGCCGCGACGCCGGCGCCCGGGCGGTGGGAGTTCGCCCCGACCCCNCCACTGGCCACGTACGTCGTGACCCTGGTGGCGGGCCCGTACCACGTGCTGCGCGCGGAGCACGACGGTGTGCCGCTGGGCCTCTACTGCCGCCGGAGCCTCGCCGAGCACCTCGACCGCGAGGCCGAGGAGATCTTCACGGTGACCCGGCAGTGTCTGGACCGGATGCACGCGCTGTTCGGGGTGCGGTACGCGTTCGGCAAGTACGACCAGGCGTTCGTCCCGGAGTTCAACATGGGGGCGATGGAGAACCCCGGCCTGGTCACGTTCCGGGACGACCACGTGTTCCGGTCGACGGTCACCGAGGACGAGCGGGAGCTGCGGGCCACCGTCATCGCACACGAGATGGCGCACATGTGGTTCGGTGACCTCGTCACCCTGCGCTGGTGGGACGACCTGTGGTTGAACGAGTCGTTCGCCGAGTACTTCGGCACGCGGGNGACCGCCGAGGCGACCCGGTTCGACCGGGCCTGGACCACCTTCGGCCTGCGGCGCAAGGCCTGGGGCTACGCGGCCGACCAGCGGCCCTCCACCCACCCCGTGGCGCCGACGGAGGTGCCCGACGCCACGCGGGCCCTGACCAACCTCGACGGCATCTCGTACGCCAAGGGGGCGGCGGTGCTCCGCCAGCTCGTCGCGTGGCTCGGCGACGAGGCGTTCCTGGCCGGGCTGAGGGCGTACTTCACCGCGCACCGGTTCGGTAACGCCACCCTCGCCGACCTGCTCGCCGCCCTGAGCGGGGCGAGCGGACGTGAGCTGGGCGGCTGGGCCGAGGCCTGGCTGCGGCAGCCGCAGGTGAACACGCTTCGCGTGCAGGTACGTCGGGGCGACGACGGCCGGTACGCCGAGGTCGCCGTCGTGCAGACCGCCCCGTCCGGGTATCCGGTGCTGCGTCCGCATCGGATCGGGATCGGACTCTACGACCTTCCGGACGAGGCGGGGGCGCCCGAGCCGCCGCCGGGGCGGACGCCCGCGCGTCTGCGGGACAGGTTCGAGGTGGACCTCGACCCGGCCGCCGACCAGGGCCGTACCGTCCTCACCCGGCTGGCTGGCGAGCCGGCGGCCCGGCTGTTGCTTCCGAACGACGGCGACCTGACCTTCGCCAAGATCCGGCTGGATCCGGACTCGGCCGCCGCCGTGCCGGCGCTGCTGCCCGCGATGGCCGATCCGCTGGCCCGGGCGGTGCTGTGGGGCGAGACCCTCGACGCGGTCACCGACGCGGACCGGCCGGTGTCGGCACTGGTCGGGCTGGCCGAGGCCGCCCTGCCGGCCGAGACCGAGGTGATCATCGTCCGGGACGTGCTGGCCCTGACCCGGTCCCTGATCGACCGTTACCTCGACGTTCCGGCGCGCGAGGCGGCCCTGGCCGCGCTGGCGGCAACCTGCGACCGGGTGTTGGCCGGGGCGGAGCCCGGCGGTTCGATGCAGCTTGCCGCGGCTCGGGGGCTGATCTGGTCGACCCGGGACACGGCGCGGCTGGCCGGCTGGTTGGCGGGCCGGGACGTGCCGACCGGGCTTGCCGTCGACGCCGACCTACGGTGGACGGTGCTGCTCCGACTCGCCGTCCTCGGGGCGGTGGGTGACGCCGAGATCGCCGACGAGCAGGCCCGGGACCCGAGCGCCGCCGGCGCCGAGCGGGCGGCGGAGTGCCGGGCCGCGCTGCCGGAGCCGGAGGCCAAGGAGCGGGCGTGGCAGGTGATCATGAAGGACACCGGGCTCTCCAACCGGCTCGTGCTGGCCCACGCGACCGGCTTCTGGCAGCCCGAGCAGGCCGGGTTGACCGCGTCCTACGTGGAGCGCTACTTCGCCGACGTCGTCGAGGCGGCGGGGCGGCGTNCCCCGTGGCTCGCCGAGCGTGTCGCGGCCGCCGCCTATCCCCGGTACGCCGTCGCCGAGCGGACCCGGGAGCNGGCGGCGACGCTGCTGGCCAGGACCGATCTGCCCACCGGGCTTCGTCGGGTGGTCGTGGACGCGGACGACGACCTGCGCCGGGCGCTGCAGGCACGGGCTCGGTGGGGGTCGTGACGCGGGGGNCGGNGGGCGGCGTGCGATGCGTCATGCCCGGGCTGCCGGGCGTGTCGACCGGCCTACGATCACATGCGTGGAGGAGGAGACGATCCGCCGGATAGGGATCATGGGGGGTACCTTCGACCCGATCCATCACGGTCACCTGGTCGCCGCCAACGAGGTCGCGGACCGGTTCGCGCTGGACGAGGTGGTTTTCGTACCGACCGGACAACCGTGGCAGAAGGCGGACCAACCGGTAAGCCCGGCAGAGGACCGCTACCTGATGACGGTGATCGCGACCGCCTCGAACCCGCGGTTCCAGGTCAGCCGGGTCGACATCGACCGGGGTGGGCCGACCTACACCATCGACACGCTGCGCGACCTGCACGCCCAGTACGGCCCGAAGGTGCAGTTGTTCTTCATCACCGGCGCCGACGCGCTGGAGAAGATCCTCTCCTGGAAGGACGTCNACCAGATGTTCGAGCTGGCGCACTTCATCGGGGTGACCCGGCCCGGCTTCGAACTCTCCGACGCGCACCTGCCGGCGGACACGGTCAGTCTGGTGCAGGTCCCCGCGATGGCGATCTCCTCGACCGACTGCCGTCGACGGGTGGCCGCCGGGGGACCGATCTGGTACCTGGTCCCCGACGGGGTGGTGCAGTACATCGCCAAACGCGGGCTGTACCGGTAGGTTTCGTCCAGTATGTCCGGCTGGCGCCGTCGACCGTCGGGCCACGCGACGGTCTCGTGTGAGAGGCTAGAGTGGTCCGACTGTTGATCGAAGGAGAATGGTGACAGCTTCCGAACGCGCCCGTGAGCTGGCGACGGCCGCCGCGCAGGCAGCCGCCGACAAGAAGGCGCAGGACATCGTCATCATCGACGTATCGGACCAGCTGGCGATCACCGACGTGTTCCTGCTCGCCTCCGCGCCGAACGAGCGCCAGGTGGTCGCGATCGTGGACGCGATCGAGGAACGGCTGGTCAACCTGCCCGAGAAGGCCAAGCCGGCACGCCGGGAGGGCGAGCGGGCCGGCCGCTGGGTGCTGCTCGACTACGTCGACCTCGTGGTGCACGTCCAGCACTCCGAGGAGCGGGAGTTNTACGCGCTCGACCGGCTCTGGAAGGACTGTCCGACGATCCCGTTCGTGGATCGGGACCTGGTCGAGGCCGAGGCGGGCGCCGCCGAATGACCCGCCTGATCGTCTGGCGGCACGGCAACACCGACTGGAACGCCGCCAACCGGGTACAGGGACAGCTCGACGTACCGCTGAACGAGCTCGGCCGGGAGCAGGCCGCGGCTGCCGCGCCGCTGTTGGCCGCGCTGCGGCCGGNCGCCATCGTCTCCAGCGACCTGAGCCGGGCCGTCGACACCGCGGCGGCGCTGGCGGCGTTGACCGGGCTACCGGTCCGGACCGATCCCCGACTGCGGGAGCGGTACTACGGGCAGTGGCAGGGACTCACCATGACCGAGGTCGCCGAGCGGTTCCCCGTCGAGCACGCCCGCTGGCGGGCCGGTGAGCCGGACCCGGGCTGTGACGTGGAGAGCCTCGACGAACTGGGCAAGCGGGTCGGTACCGCGCTGGCGGAGGCGGCCGACACCGCACCGGGCGGGACCGTCGTGGTGGCGACGCACGGCGGTGGCGCCCGCCAGGGCTGCGGTTACCTGCTCGGCTGGGACTCGATGGTGCTGCGGGCCGTCGGTTCGTTGAACAACTGCCACTGGACGGAGNTGCGCCACGACGAGGTGCGGGGTTGGCAGCTTCGGGGGCACAACGTGGGGCTGATCGCCCAGAGCCCGCCACCGGCGGCCATCTGAGGTCCGGTTCCGGAGGGTGTGGCCTGCGGGCGCCGTGAGGACCCGGCGCCGACCCCGGCCGGTGTTCCACCGGAGGTCTCGCGGTGGCGGCGCCACACCTGACCGGGCGACCCGCGTCCCCGGGTCGGGGTGGGTGCTGCCGGCTGCCGGCCCGGCTGGTCGTCTTCGCCGCGGTGGTCGGCTACCGTGCCGGAATGGCCGTCGCGGTCGTCACCGACTCCACCGCATACCTGCCGTCCGAACTGGTCGTCCGGCACCGGCTCACGGTGGTGCCGCTCACCGTCGTCCTCGACGGGGTCGCGGGCCTGGAAGGAGTCGACGTGACCCCGGCAGACGCGGCCCGGGCGCTCGTCGGGCGGCGGGGCGTGGCGAGCACCTCACGTCCGGCACCGGAGCAGTTCGTCCGGACGTACCGTCGGCTGCTCGACGACGGCGCCACCGCGGTGGTCTCGGTGCACCTGTCGGCCGAACTGTCCGGGACGGTGGAGGCGGCCCGACTGGCCGCCGCCGAGGTGGGGCCGCGGGTGAGCGTGGTCGACGCCCGGTCGACCGGGATGGGACTGGGCTTTCCGGTCCTGGCCGCCGCGGCGGCGGCCGGGCGGGGTGCACCGGCGGCCGAGGTACGGCGGGCCGCGACCGACACGATCGACCGGACCAGCACGCTCTTCTACCTCGACACGCTGGAGTTCCTCCGGCGTGGCGGCCGGATCAACGCGGCCGGGGCCCTGCTCGGCACCGCGTTGTCGGTCAAGCCGATCCTGCAGGTCGTGCAGGGGACGATCACGTTGCGGGACCGGGTCCGTACCGCCGGCCGGGGCCTGGCCCGGCTGGTGGACCTGGCCGTCGAGGAGGCCGGGGAGGGCGAGGNCGACGTCGCGCTGCACCACCTCGCGGCACCCGGGCGGGCCGCCGAACTCGCCGCGGCGCTGGAGTCCCGGCTCGGGCCCCGGCTTCGGCGGCGGTACGTCACCGAGGCCGGCGCCGTGGTCGGTATCCACGTCGGGCCCGGGCTGGCCGGCGTGGTCGTCCACCGCAGAGGATCCTGAGGGCCGGTCTCTCCCGGGTCGGTTCGCCCTCGGGCCGGTTCCTCCCCGGGCGCCCGGTGCGTTGTCCGTCGGTCCCGGCGTACCCGGTGGCAGGCGGGGCCTACCACACCCGGCCATGATCAGGTGGTTGTCCACAGGGCCGTCCGTCGTCCACACCTCGCCCGATCAGGACCACCCGGATCAGGCTCGGCTGGTTAGCGTCGCCGCGTGTCCGACGACGAGGTCATGGTGCGGGAACGCCTGGTGCGGCTGCTCGGCTCGGCCGACGGCGGCGCGCGGACGCGGCCGGGTGCCGTGCCGCTCACCGGGCCCGGATCCCGCCGAAAACCGGCCGTGCGTGTTCAGCCGTCACCGCCGGAGGAAACCGGACGAGCCACGGGGCTCGCCCTCACGAAGCTCGGGTCACCGGGTGAGACCGGACCGGCGGAGGTGACCGGGGCACCGGGTGGGACCGGGGTGGCGGATGCGACCGGGGCGCCGCGACAGCCGCAGCCGTCGCCACACGGCGGATCGGGCCGGCTGGGCGGGCCGGGACCGTTCGATCCGGGCCGCCGCGGCGGGCGTGCGCTCGCCGTGGTGGCCGCCGTCGTGGTCGTCGCGGCGGCTGCCTGGGCGTGGTGGTCCCGTCCCCGGACCGAGCCGGTCGCGCAGCCCTCGGTTGGTGGGTCGGTGGGGGCGTCCGCGTCATCCGATCCCNGNCCCGCCGNGAGTCCTTCCGAGGTGGTGGTCGCGGTTGCCGGCAAGGTGCGCCGCCCCGGGCTGGTNCGGCTGCCCGCCGGGNCCCGCGTCGCCGACGCGCTCGCCGCCGCCGGTGGCGCGCAACCCGGCGTCGACACCGCCCTGCTGAACCTGGCTCGGAAGGTGACCGACGGTGAGTTGATCCTGGTCGGGGTGACGCCGCCACCCGGAGCGGCTCCGCCCGGCGTGGCCTCCGACGGTGCGGCTGGTGTCGCGCCCGGCACCAGCGGAAAGGTGAATCTCAACACCGCCACCGTGGCGCAACTCGATGCCCTGCCCGGAGTCGGACCGGTGCTCGCCCAGCGCATCATCGAGCACCGCGAACGGATCGGCGGCTTCCGCTCGGTGGGAGNCCTCCGCCAGGTCAACGGTATCGGCGACGCCCGGTACGAGGAACTCAAGGATCTGGTGACGGTGTGATCGGCGACCGTTCACGCCGGTACCGGTCCGGCACTCCTCTCACCTGGCTGCGGACCGGTGTGTCCAGGGTGGTGGCCGCGACGGTGTCGGCTCGTCGGGCCGCTTCCTCCGGTGTGGGCCCGGCAGCGGTGGCCGCCGACCCGGCCGAGGCGCGTCGACCGCCACCGGACCTCCGGCTGGCCGGACCCGCCGTCGGTGCCTGGCTTGCGGCGTTGGCCGGCCTCCGACTCTCGGCCGGGGTGACGCTGCTGCTCGCGGCACTCGCCGCCGCAGCCGCGGCGGTGCTGGGGTGCCGGCTTCTCCGACCGTCGGCGTCCGCCCTGGACCGGTACGGCTGGGTGGCGGTCACGGTGCTGCTCGGGGTGCTCTGTGGCGGTGTCGCCACCGCCGCGCACGTCGGGGTCCGGGACGCCGGGCCGGTCCGTGACCTCGCCGCCTCCCGGGCCACGGTCTCCACCGAACTGGAGGTCCGGGACGATCCGCGAACCCTCGCCGGCGTGGCGGGCCGGCCGGCGACATACGTGCTGTCGGCCCGGCTTCGCTGGCTGGCGGGCCCGGACCAGGTGCGGCACCGCCTGCGAGCTCGGATCCTGGTGCTGGCCAGCCATCCCGCGTGGCGGAACCTGCTGCCCGGACAGCGGCTCACCGCCACCGGTCGGCTCGGGACGGCACGGGGCGGCGACCTCACCGCGGCCGTGCTGTCGGTCACCACCCAGCCCGTGCTGCGGGGCCGGCCGTCCTGGGCCCAGCGGGCCGCGGGTTCGCTCCGCGCCGGGTTGCAGCGGGCCTGTGCTCCGCTGCCCCGGGAGCCGGGCGGCCTGCTTCCCGGTCTGGTGGTCGGCGACACCAGCCGGTTGGAGCCGGCGGTCGAGGCCGACTTCCGGACGACCGGAATGACCCACCTGACGGCGGTGTCCGGATCGAACGTGGCGATCGTCGTCGGTGCCGTGCTGCTGCTGGCCCGCTGGGCTCGGGCCGGACCGTGGCTCGCCGCGCTGCTCTGCGCGGCGGCGTTGCTCGGATTCGTTGTCCTGGCCCGACCGTCGCCCAGCGTGGTCAGGGCCGGCACGATGGGTGCGATCGGCCTGGTCGCGCTGGCTGTCGGACGGCCCCGAGCGGCACTTCCGGCGTTGGCCGGTGCGGTCACGGTGCTGGTCGTCATCGACCCGGAACTGGCCGGCGACCCCGGGTTCGCCCTCTCCGTGCTGGCCACCGGTGGCCTGCTGCTGCTCGCCCCCCGCTGGCGGGACGGGCTGCGCCGCCGGGGTGTCCCGGCCGGGCTCGCCGAGGCGGTGGCGATTCCGGCCGCGGCGCACGTTGCCTGCGCACCCGTGGTGGCCGGGCTCTCCGGCACGGTCAGCCTGGTGGCTGTGCCGGCGAACCTCCTGGCGGCCCCGGCGGTCGCGCCGGCCACGGTGCTCGGGGTCGGGGCNGCGGTGGTCTCTCCACTCTGGCCGGCGGGTGCGCAGCTGGTCGCCTGGCTCGGGCACTGGCCCGCCTGGTGGCTGGTTCTGGTGGCGCGGTACGGCGCGCGGTCGCCGGCCGGCGCCCTGCCCTGGCCGGACGGTGCGGCCGGCGCTCTGCTGCTCGCCGCGTTGACCGTCGTCCTGCTGGTCGCCGCCCGGCACCCGGTCGTTCGTCGCCTCGTCGCGGTCGTCGCCGCCGCAGCGGTTGTCGGTGCGCTTCCGGTGCGACTGGTCGCCACCGGCTGGCCGCCGCCGGGCTGGGTGGTGGTCGCCTGCGCGGTGGGTCAGGGCGACGCCCTGGTCCTCCCCGTCGCCGCCGGCCGGGCGGTCGTGGTGGACGCCGGCCCCGACCCGACCCCGGTGGACCGCTGCCTGCACCGGCTCAACGTGCGCACGGTGTCCCTGCTGGTGGTCAGCCACTTTCACGCCGACCACGTGGGGGGTCTGGCGGGCGTCTTCCGCAGGCGGACGGTCGAGGCCGTGGTCGTGCCGCCGTGGCCGGAGCCGGCGGAGGCGCGAGACGCGGTCCACCATACCGCCGCCGCGCACCGGGTACCGGTCACGGAGGTGGCCCCGGGCTGGCGTCACACCGCCGGATCGGTGGCGTTGACGGCGCTGGGCCCGCCCCATCCGATGCGGGGTACGCGGTCTGACCCGAACAACAACTCGCTGGTCATCCGGGCCGAGGTAGCCGGCGTCGACATCCTGCTGGCCGGCGACGCGGAAGCCGAGGAACAGCGGGCCCTGCTCGACCGGGCCCCGCCCGAGACGTTCCGCGCCGACGTGCTGAAGCTGCCGCACCACGGATCGGCGTACCAGGAGTGGTCCTTCCTGAAGGCGGTGGACCCGGCGGTGGCGTTGGTCCCGGTCGGGGCCCAGAACGGGTACGGCCACCCGAACCCGGGGGTTCTGGACCGGCTGGTCCACTCCGGGGTGCGGGTGCTGCGGACCGATCGGGACGGCGACGTGGCGGTGGTCGGCGGCGGACGGCACCGGCTCGCGGTGGCGGTCCGCGGCCTGCCACCCGGCGAGGACCGGGGTGGACGGTGAGGAGAAGGNCCTCACGGCACCGACCACCACGTGCACCCCCGGGGACGGGTGGAACAGCCGGGTGCGACGAGCCGAGCCCACACCGTACGGCCGCCGGGACCAGCAATCCGTAATGCCTGCATTGACATAAATGTCTGGATTTGCGCCAAGTGCGGGGTCCGCCGCAGCCAGCCGGGCGACCAGGCCCGACACGCCGACGTCGCGTGCGACGATGACCCCGTGACCCCTGCCGACCTCGCTCCTGTCCTGCTCGTCCTCGGTGACGAGGAGCTGCTCGTCACCCGGGCGATCGCCGGTGCCGTCGCGGCGGCCCGGGCCGCCGACCCGAACGTCGACGTCCACGATCACGAGGCGGGCGCGNTGACCCCCGGGGAGATCGCGGAGCTGCTCAGTCCGTCACTGTTCGGCGGTCGGCGGGTGCTGGTCGTCCGGTCCGGACAGGACGCCCGCAAGGACCTCGTGGCCGAGCTGCTGGCGTACGCCAAGCACCCCGACCCGGAGGTGCATCTGGTCGTGGCGCACGCGGGCGGGGCGAAGGGCAAGGCGTTCGCCGACGGTCTGCGGGCGGCGGGCGCGGTGGTGGTGCCGGCGGCCAAGCTCAAGGGACACCGTGAACGGGTCGCGTTCGTCCGCGACGAGATCCGGCGCGGCGGTGGCCGGTGCACCGAGGAGGCCGCCGAGGCGCTGATCGCGGCCGTCGGCACCGACCTGCGCGAACTCGCCTCCGCGTGCTCCCAGCTCCTGGCCGACACGGACGGCCGGATCGGGCCCGACACGGTGGCCCGGTACTACCGGGGCCGGGCCGAGGTGAGCGGCTTCACGGTGGCGGACGCGGCCATGGCCGGAGACGTGCCGGGTGCGCTGGAGGCGCTGCGTTGGGCCCTGCACGTCGGGGTCGATCCGGTGCCGATCGCTGACGCGATCGCCGACGGGGTCCGGACGGTGGCCCGGGTCAGTGCCGCGGGTCGGGGCAACCCGTACCAGTTGGCGAGCAGCCTCGGCATGCCGGCGTGGAAGATCGAGAAGGCGCAGCGGATGGGGCGCGGCTGGACCCCGGAGGCCCTGGCCGAGGCGATGTTTGCGGCAGCCGAGTGCAACGCCGCGGTCAAGGGCGGTGCCGAGGACCGGGGCTACGCCCTCGAACGCGCGGTGGTCGCCGTCGCGGCGGCCCGGAGGGCAAGCGGGCAACGATGACCGGGGCGGTGGCGCAGTCGGCCGAGGAGGAGCGGTTACGGCCGCTCTACGCCCGGGTTCTCCGACTACGCCACGTCGATCCGGGCGGGGTGCTCTGCTTCGTCTACTTCGAGGGCATGGTGTCGCTCGGCCTCCTGCTCGCCCTCGCCGAGCTGGTGAGCTGGTGGCAGGTGCCGCTCCTGCCGGTCTGCGTCGCGGGCATGGTGAAGGCCAACGACCTCGTGGCCGCCGCGGTGGCCCGCTCCGCCGCCCGGGTGCCGGCGCAGGAACGCGACCGCTTCCGGCGTGAGCTGCAGCCCGCGGTCGGCCGGGCCCGGGTGGTCGGGCCGTCGCGCGCCGATCCGGAGCTCGACGTACGCACCGAGCCGGTCACCGGCCGCGCCGGTCCGGCGTCCGGGCGCACCCACGCCCCGGCATCCGGCCGGGGCAGCCTCCCGACATCCGGCGCGGGCGGCCTTCCCGCCCGTCAGACTCGCGCGGATGGCGGGCGTGCGGCGCAACCAGGCGGCGTTCCGGTCGGTGTGGCCCGCGTCGGGCGGCGGACCGGCGGAACCGTGTGGCGGACGGGGTCCGGGCGGCGCTCCTCCGGGCCCGGCTGGACCGGTGGGTTCGCGCCCGGGGTGTGGGAGGTCGCCGGCCGGCTCGTGGCCCGGCTGGTTCCCGCGGGGCGTCCGTTGAGCGTGACGGCGGTGGTACGGGCCGGGCTCGCGGCCGGCGCCCGTCCCCGGCCGGAGCCGGACCTGGAGCGTCGACCGGATCTCGGTTTCGCGGAGCGCCTCCGGGGTGGGGCACCGGGCCCGTCTCCGCTGGTGGCCACCCGCGTACCCACGGGCACACCGCAGCCGTACCGGCCGTCGCGCGGCATGCCGCGGGGGACCGGCGGACCGCCGCCGACCACCGAACCGGCGGCGCGGTCGGACACCGGTGAGCCGACGCACCACCGGGCATGGGCGACCACGACCGGATCCGGCACCGTCCGACCGGTGGATGATCGCCGGGCCGATCGGCACGTCTGGCGCGCGAGCGCCCGGCTGTACCCCGCCGACGGCGCCCGCCGGCGCGTTCGTCCGTCGTCCGTCCAGCGGTACGAGTGATCGCCGCGGGCCGGGCGCGGCGGAACCGGGTGCCGCCCGGCCGGCCGACGGACGAGGTCGACGCCGACGGACGAGGACAACACCGTGGCCCCGAAGCCGACCGGCTTCGGGGCCACGGTCAGATGTCCGCGGAACGCGTCAGGAGGCGGACAGCGAATGCAGGCGCTTGGCGATCGACGACTTGCGGTTCGCCGCCTGGTTCCGGTGGATCACGCCCTTGCTGACCGCCTTGTCGAGCTTGCGCGAGGCATCCCGCATCAGCTCCGTGGCCTTGGCGAGGTCACCACTCTCGGCCGCCTCGTGGAACTTGCGGATGGCGGTCTTCAGCGACGACTTGACCGACTTGTTGCGCAGCCGACGCTTCTCGTTCTGCCGGTTGCGCTTGATCTGGGACTTGATGTTCGCCACGCGACAGCCTCGTCCTGGGTAGCTAGCTCAGTCTGGTAGCTAGGGTTTCCGGTTGCTTCGATTGCGCGGGCGACGACGCACGTCACGATGCGGCCGTGTCGGCACGCGCGAAGGGTAACATTAGCAGCTCAGCACGTCCCGGGCCAAAACGTGGTCGCCCATCTCGCCCGGTCGGGGCGATACCACCCTCGGCGCCGTCGGTGCGTCCCCGGCCCCGTCCGGTGTCCCGACGTGTCACTCCCAGCCCTGGCGGGCGGCGAGCCAGGCCAGCGCCATCTCGCCACTCCACCGCTGGTGTGCGCGCAGGTGTGGGGAACCGGTGCTCGGGCTTGCCGCGCGGACGAACCAGTATCCCGTGAGGGCGGCGAGTGCGGCGTCCAGTCCGTCGTCGGGTGCGGTCCGGGTCGCCGGGTGGCGGCGGAACAGGTCGTCCGCCGGTAGCCCGCTGGCGTACGCGGTGACCAGCAGGCCGGCCAGGTCGAACCAGGCGGGCCCGAAGCAGAGCCACGTCCAGTCGCACAGCCAGGCCCTGCCCGCGGCGTCGATGAGGACGTTGTCGACCCGGAGGTCTCCGTGGATCATCGACGGACTCTCGACGTACCCGGGAAGGCGGGCCTCCAGCGCGGCGAGCTCGGGTAGCCGCTCCCGGGCGACGGAGGGCAGGTTCGGCACCGTCTCGCGACCGGCGGCCAACTCGCCCCACCAGGCGAGATCGGCCCGGGCCAGGTCGGCGAGGCGGGCGAGGCCCAGGGCGGCCAGCGCGGCCGGAGGGTCGCGCAGCGCGTCGGCGACCATCGCGTACGTCGTGAGGGTGGCGTCCAGGTCGGCCCGGGACCACGGAAGTCCCGGAATCCGTCCCTCGATCGCGTCCAGGCAGACGACGAAGTGCCCGGCCGCGGTGAGTGTCCAGCGGGGCCGGGCGACGGGCAGTCCGGAGGGCAGCGCGGCCGTGATCGCGACCTCCCGGGCGTACCAGTCGCTCAGGTGCCGCTGGTCGACCAGGGATGCCGCCTTGACGAACACGCGGTCGCCGGCCACCGTCTGCAGCACGGCGGCGAACCCGCGGGTGAAGCCGCCGCCCGCCGTGCCGGCCCAGACGACCCGGGAGCCCAGCCGGGCGCTGACGGCGGCGCGCAGCTCGGCGGGAAGATCGGCCCAGCCGGGTCGTACGGCGGTCGCGTCGTACGGTCGTGGTGGAACCGAGATGACGGCCATGACTCCAGTCTGCCCCGGTTGGTGGGTGTTCCCGGGTTTCGTCACCGCCGGGGCGCGTCCCGCGCGTCCCGNCGGCGTGGGGATCCGCCGGGGTGAGGATCCGGCGGGCTCGGCTGGGCGCCCCGGGACGGCATGGGAACATGGAAGGCCCATAGTTGTCAGCCAAGCAGGACGGACCGACGTGCCACCGACGCCCGACTCCGGCGTGAATCTTCCGGGTGCCACCGACCCCGGCCGCATCAGGAACTTCTGCATCATCGCCCACATCGACCACGGCAAGTCGACGCTGGCCGACCGGATGCTGCAGCTCACCGGGGTGGTCGAGGAGCGGCAGATGCGTGCCCAGTACCTCGACCGGATGGACATCGAACGGGAGCGCGGCATCACGATCAAGAGCCAGGCCGTTCGGATGCCCTGGACCGTGCGCGAGGGCGAGATGCAGGGCGAGCAGGCCGTGCTCAACATGATCGACACGCCGGGGCACGTGGACTTCACGTACGAGGTCTCCCGGTCGCTGGCCGCCTGCGAGGGCGCCATCCTCCTGGTCGACGCGGCGCAGGGGATCGAGGCCCAGACCCTGGCCAACCTCTACCTGGCGCTCGAGAACGACCTGCACATCATCCCGGTGCTCAACAAGATCGACCTACCGGCCGCCCAGCCGGACAGGTACGCCGAGGAGCTGGCGCACCTCATCGGCTGCGATCCGGCCGACTGCATCCGGGTTTCGGGCAAGACGGGCGAGGGGGTGCCGTACCTGCTCGACGAGATCGTCCGGCAGATCCCCCCGCCGGTCGGCGACGCCGACGCCCCGGCCCGGGCGATGATCTTCGACTCGGTGTACGACGTGTACCGCGGCGTGGTGACGTACGTCCGGGTCGTCGACGGCCGGATCGAGGCCCGGGACAAGATCAGGATGATGTCCACCGGCGCCGTACACGAGCTGCTCGAACTCGGGGTGATCTCCCCCGAGATGGAGAAGGCCACCGCGCTCGGGGTGGGTGAGGTGGGATACCTGATCACCGGCGTGAAGGACGTCCGGCAGTCCCGGGTCGGTGACACCGTGACCATCAACGCCCGTCCGGCCACCGAGGCGCTCGGTGGCTACAAGGATCCGAAGCCGATGGTCTACTCCGGCCTCTACCCGATCGACGGCTCGGACTACCCGGCCCTGCGCGACGCGCTCGACAAGCTGAAGCTCAACGACGCGGCGCTGAGCTACGAGCCGGAGACCTCGGCGGCGCTCGGCTTCGGGTTCCGGTGCGGGTTCCTCGGGTTGCTGCACCTCGAGATCATCCGCGAGCGGCTGGAGCGCGAGTTCGGGCTGGACCTCATCTCGACCGCGCCGAACGTCGTCTACCGGGTGGTCAAGGACGACGGCACCGAGGTGACGGTGACCAACCCGAGCGAGTATCCGAACGGCAAGATCGCCGAGGTGNACGAGCCGGTCGTCCGGGCCACCGTGCTGACCCCGAACGACTACGTCGGTGCGGTGATGGAGCTGTGCCAGGGCCGGCGCGGGTCGCTGCAGGGGATGGACTACCTCTCCCCCGAGCGTGTGGAGCTGCGCTACACCCTGCCCCTCGCGGAGATCATTTTCGACTTCTTCGACCAGCTCAAGAGCCGGACCAAGGGGTACGCGTCGCTGGACTACGAGCCGTCGGGCGAGCAACCGGCCAACCTCGTCAAGGTCGACATCCTGCTCAACGGCGAGCCGGTCGACGCGTTCAGCGCCATCGTGCACAAGGACAAGGCCTACAACTACGGTGTCGCGATCGCGGCGAAGCTGCAGAAGCTGATTCCCCGGCAGCAGTTCGAGGTGCCGATCCAGGCGGCGATCGGCAACCGGGNGATCGCCCGCGAGACCATCCGGGCCATTCGCAAGGACGTGCTCGCCAAGTGCTACGGCGGTGACATCACCCGCAAGCGCAAGCTGCTGGAGAAGCAGAAGGAGGGCAAGAAGCGGATGAAGATGGTCGGCCGGGTGGAGGTTCCCCAGGAGGCCTTCATCGCCGCCCTCTCCACCGCCGACTCCGGTGACGGCAAGGCTGGCGGGAAGCGGTGACACCCCGGGGGTACGGTCCCGGCGCCTCCTTCTGCCCGCGGTGTGCGGCGCCGCTGCCCGGGCCCGCTCCGACAACCTGTGTCGGCTGCGGTTACCAGCTGTTCGTCAACGCCCGTCCCACCGCCGGGCTCGTCCTGCTCGACCGCGANCCGGGGTGGGCGGACGGGCCGGNGGGGGCGGACGATGCGGGGCCGCGCTTCCTGGCGTTGCGTCGGGCGGCGGAGCCGATGATCGGCCGGTGGGAGACGCCGGGCGGGTTCTGCGACGGCTGGGAGCATCCCGCGGACGCGGCGCTTCGGGAGGCCCGCGAGGAACTGGGTGTCACGGTGACGATCGGTGACTGCCTCGGGATGTTCGTCGGCAGTTACGAGTTCCAGGACGAGGTGCTTCCGGTACTCGACGTCTTCTTCCTGGCCATGCTGGAGGAACACGCCATCGTCCTGGATCCGGCCGAGGCGACCGAGTGGCGCTGGTTCCCCCTGTTCGACCCGCCTCCGCTGGCCTTCGCCACGATGGACCAGGCCGTCCGGGTGGCGGCGCAGCGTCTGCGACGCGGGGACGGTCCGGGNCCTGCGGGCGCCGACGAACGCGGTCGCCGCGTGTGACCGCCGANGGGAGGGGAGACCCGAACNTCNGCGTCGCTCCGAGTCGGACAGGCCGTCGGTGACGTGTCATACTTCCCTGCGGCCGCAACGCGCCCAACCGTGACCCGGACGGGCATTGTCGACCTTCCGACTTTCGTTGGCGATCCTCCTTCGGGTTCGGCCGGTCCGGCGGCCGCCTTTCCGCCGACCGACGCGGCGGGAAGGCTGTTTACACCACGGTTCGACCGACCGTCGGCACGGTGGTGGATCCCGGCCTGGGGCACGGGTCTATGTTCCAAGAGTGGTTTTGCTGTTACGGTCGGTAATGTGTCCACCGATTCTGCCCTGGGAAGTGCGGAGTTGTCCCCCCAACAGCTTTCGTACCAACACCCGAAGGTGGCGTTGTACCTTGAGGCGTACACGCCGCTGGTCGAACAATGGTTTCACGCCCTGCGCGCCTGCCCGGCGCTGACGGAATTGCGCGCCACGGCACAGACCCGAGACGTTCTCGGTAACGTGGAACGCCTGGAGTCGCTTTTCCGGTCCATCGTCGACGACCTGTTCGACCAGGGGGGCGCGGTGCTGGAGCACGCCCTGGCGGTGGTCTCCGAACACCGGGACGCGGTGGTCTGGACAAACCAGATGGTGCCACGGCCCGGAGCCGACCTCGTCGAACTGGCCGCCTCCCTGCGGCACAAGTTCAAGCGGAACATCAGCCTCGCGCTGATGGAGGCGCTGATCTGCCTGCAGTCCGCGATCGCGTACGGGCGGGACACGCTGGGGCTTGCCGGTGCTGCTCTGGAGGCGACCCTGCGTCGGAGCACCGTCCTGCTGGCCAGCCTCTCCGTGCTGCACGACGAGCAGGAGGTGGCGCGGATGCGCTACCTGACGGGGGACCCGAGGGAGATCCAGCACCCGACGTTCACCGTGTCCGACATCGTCGGTGGCGCCTTCCACATTCCCGCGGACAAGTTCCGGGTGGTCGGGGCGGACGGGCACCAGAGGATCCGGTTCGCGAGCGTCCCACCCAGCGGCCTCGTGCCCACCAGTCCCACCATGAAGTGCCCTGCCCACCGGTTGACCAACGAGGACGGGGAACCGTTGAACAACGAGTTGTGGGACCTGCTCGTGGACATTTATCGGGATTCCGGCCAACTGGCGTAGCCGAACCGCCGGTATCGGCCGGGGACCAGGCGGAGAACGTGAACGCGACGGCAGGTCGCGGAAAAACGTGAGAATCGGCGACTGACGCGATTCGTGTTCCGCCGCCGAGCCGGGTTTTCACGTGCCGCGCCGCCCGGTCGCCGTACGCATTCCGGGTGTCGTGCGAACGGGAAATCGCGGTCGGGGCGATTTCCGGCCGACCGCCGCCGGCCTCTCACGGTCCGCCGAGGGCAGATCACGATTCGCCGACGGCACGTCCGTCACGGCGGCGGTGCACGGGCGGCTCCGGCGGGCGACGTCGGTGGAGCAACCGGATCTCGACTCCGGGGCGATGACGGTGGCGCCACGGCCCCGGCCCGGATTCGCCCTCACGGGAGCCGGTCCGGGCTGAGGCGGGACGTCGGGCGCCGCCCTCGCGCCACACGTCGCCGGGCGTTAGCGGAGCCAGGGGATGCTGGGGTTCAGCAGGCCGCGCTCCCTGAGCTCCTTGCGCAGCGGGATCTCCTCGTCGACGTAGCCGTCCCAGTTGACGCCCCAGAAGTTGGCGGTGTGCGTACCCTCGCCGCACAGCTGGCGCTGCACCGGGGTGCGGTTGGCCCACCAGGGCCCGTCCTTGTCGATGTGCAGCTCGTCCAGCGGCCGGATCCACCGGTAGGTGTACCCGATGAAGAGCATCTTCCGGGTGATGGTCGACAGGTTCGTGGAGCGGGAGTGCCACAGTCGCCGGTCGAAGATGAACGCGTCGCCCGGGTTGGCGGTGATCTCGATCGTGCCCTCCGGATCCGGGTTGTGCACGGTCAGGTCGGCCGGGCGGGGCAGCGAGTTCCGCAGGTGGCTGCCCGGGATGATCTTGGTGGCGCCGCGCCCGGTCTCCGACAGGTCGGACAGGACGTAGGCGACCTTCAGTGAGAACATCGGCCGCGGGACGTCGGGGTCCAGCGTCTCCGGGTCGGAGTTCTGNCGGTAGCCGTCCTGGTGCCAGCCCCAGTACGGCTTCTCCGGCTCAGGCGCGGGCGGCGTCACGTCCAGGTGGTTGTGGTGGGTGTAGATGTTCCAGCCGGCCAGGCCCCACATGTACGGAAAGACGATCGGGTGGGTGAGCAGGTCGCCGAAGAGCTGGTCACGGTTGATGAAACCGAGCAGGTGCAGGGNGCCGTCGTCGCGGACCCGTCCGGCCGCCTTCTCCTCCGCGTAGACCCGGTCCACCGCCTCCTCCAGCGCGGCCCGGTGGTCCTCCGTCAGGACGTTGCGCAGGAGCAGGTAGCCCTGCTCGTGGAACTCCTTGCGGTCCGCGTCGCTGATCGGCTCGTACCCCGTCCGGCCACCGTAGTCGAACACGCGCATCCTCCCCCCGTTGGCGAAGATCTCTCTGATTGCGCAGGTGGCCGATCGTAGCGTGGCGCGCGACGCCGGTGGTGCCCGTGACATCCGCGACAGCGGTGGATCTCAGTTGGTGTGCGGAAGATCGTACGCGGGGAAGTAGTGCCGGCACGGAGCGTCACAAAATGGCTCTGAATTGAGGGCGTACATCCGGTAATGCCAGTTTGTGCAGTCACTGCGGGTTATGCAGTGCAACAACAAACACCCTTCCAAACGTCAGGGGACGATCAGTCGGTGAAAACCTCGGCGATGACGTGGTCGGAGCTGTACGGCTCACCCTGCACGGGCGCCCAGTTCCCACTGGCGGCGGTCCACTGCAGCGTCGCGAAGCGCACCCGCTTCACCCCGTGATCCCCGGCGTGCGACACCAGCCAGTGCGCGTAGCGCCAGCCGACCTGTGGGCTGGTGGCCGGCACCGCCAACCCGGTCACCTCGGCGGGGGACACGGTCTTCAGCCGTCCCCAGTCCCTGGTCAGCCCGTGGGTGAGCGCGGCGGTCGCCGCGGCGCCCCGCACCGGTGGTTCCCGGCCCACGGTGCAGGCGACCGCGCCGCCGGCGTTGCCGAGCAGCGCCCGGGCCAGCACCTCCGCCTCGTCCGCCCACTGCTGGTACGCCCGCGGGAACGCCGACCGCTGCACCCTCTGGGCGGCATCGGTGATCTCCATCTGCTCCCAGCCGCGTACCTTGCGCAACGCCTCGTAGAACCTGGTGGCCGCGTAGCGGGGATCGCGTATCTGCTCCGGGGTGCCCCAGCCCTGACTCGGCCGCTGCTGGAACAGACCCACGGAGTCCCGGTCGCCGCCGGCGAGGTTCCGCAGGCGCGACTCCTGCATGGCGGTGGCGAGGGCGACCACCACCGCCCGCTCCGGCATCTTCCGCCGGACGCCGACCGCCGCGATCGTGGCCGCGTTCGCCATCTGCTCGGCGGTCAGGTCGACCCGACCGTCCGCCTCGACGACGCAACCGCGGTTCGGCCGGGGTAGTGGCAGTTTGTGCCCGATCTCGCGGGCGCCAAGGTAGACGCCGAAGCCTGCGACCGCCGCGAGAGCGACCGCCGTCGCCACCATCGCACGAGTCCGCACCGTCACCCCCTGATCGAAACGGACACAGCCTACGTCGGACCTCCGGTCCAGAGGCAGACCCGAGGGGCGAAAGATCCCGAATTGAATCGGGGCAATCTCTCAACTCTGGTGTCAATCATCTCGGTGTCCGGATTGGTCGAGGATGACCGAATCCGGCCTCGGCTGCTCGGCGCGGGGCCGCGCGACCGGGCTCAGGCCCCGGGTACCCAGCGCGGGTCCCGTTTCTCCCGGAAGGCCGCCACACCCTCCCGCCCCTCCTCGGAGTGGAAGNAGCGCACCGACAACTCACGCAGCTGGGCCAGTTCGGCCCGGATGTCGGTCGTGGGCCGGCGGCGCAGCAGCTCCTTCGCGCCGGCCAGGGCGGCGGGCGCCCCGCGGACCAGGGCGCGGCAGTAGGAGGCGACGGTCTCGTCCAGCGCCTCCGCGGTGGTCACCGCGGTCACCAGGCCGATCTCGGCGGCCCGGCGCCCGTCGAAGGTGTCCCCGGTCAGGTAGAGCTCCGCGGCGGCCCGGGGTGCGATCCGGGGCAGCACCACCGCCGAGATCACCGCCGGGATCACGCCGAGNCGGACCTCGGTGAAGGCGAAGGTGGCGTCCTCGACGCAGACCGCGAGATCCGCCGCGGCGACCAACCCGAGACCACCCGCCCGGGCCGGTCCGCCGACGCGGGCCACCACCGGCTTCGGGGACTCCCAGATCGCCGCGATGACGTCACCGAGCATCGCCACCGGCACGGTTCCGGCCTCGTACGCGGCGGCGGTCTCCTTCAGATCCGCCCCCGAGCTGAAGACGCTGCCGGTGTGGGAGAGCACGATCACCCGGACGGCGTCGTCCGCCACGGCGGCGGCCAGCGCGTCGAGCAGCTGGGTCATCAGCGGCGTGGAGAGCGCGTTGCGGTTGTGCGGGCTGTCCAGGGTGAGCGTCGCCACCCCGTGGGCGGTCGAGACCCGGACGAGAGCGTTGGGGGTTGAGGTCATGCCGGCACACTAGTCGTATGCCCGGAGCCCTCCCAGAAGGCGAGCCCGTACCCGACGACGGGGCGCTGCCCGACTCCGCCCNGTCGGCGGTGGGAAAGCGCGGTTTCGGGGTCTACGTCCACGTGCCCTTCTGCGCCAGCCGCTGCGGCTACTGCGACTTCAACACCTACACCGCGGCCGAGCTGGGTGGCGGGGCGAGCCGGGACGGCTACGCCGACCAGGTCCTCGCCGAGCTGGCACTGGCCGGCCGCGTGCTGGGCGACAACCCGCCCCCGCGGGTCGACACGGTCTTCGTGGGCGGCGGCACCCCGACCCTGCTGCCCACCGACGACCTCGTCCGGATCCTCGACGGCATCGACCGGGTCTGGGGGCTGGCCAGCGACGCCGAGGTCACCACGGAGGCGAACCCGGAGTCGGTGACGCGCGAGTCGCTGAAGGCGTTGCGGGCCGGCGGCTACACCCGGATCTCGCTGGGTATGCAGTCGGCCGCCCCCGGGGTGCTGGCGGTGCTGGACCGGCGGCACACCCCCGGCCGGGCGACGGCCGCCGCGCAGGAGGCCCTGGAGGTCGGCTTCGACCATGTCAACCTGGACCTCATCTACGGCACGCCGGGGGAGCGCGCGGAGGACTTCGCGGCGTCGCTGGAGGCGGTGATCGAGGCCGGGGTCGACCACGTCAGCGCGTACGCCCTGATCGTGGAGGACGGAACCCGGCTGGCCGCCCGGATGCGCCGTGGTGAGCTGCCGTACCCGGATGACGACGTGGCGGCGGACCGCTACCTGGCGGCGGACGCGCGGCTGGCCGCCGCCGGCTTCTCCTGGTACGAGGTCTCCAACTGGGCGCGGAGTGCGTCGGCGCGCTGCCGGCACAACCTGCTCTACTGGACCGGCGGCGACTGGTGGGGACTCGGCCCGGGAGCGCACAGCCACGTCGGCGGGGTCCGCTGGTGGAACGTGAAGCACCCGGCGACGTACGCCGCCCGGCTCGGCGCGGGACGGTCGCCCGGACAGGGCCGGGAGGTGCTGTCGGCGGCGGACCGGCGGGTGGAGGAGGTGATGTTGCGGCTGCGCCTCGCCGACGGACTGCCCCTGGCGGTCCTCGACGCGGCCGGCCGGGCCAGCGCGGCCAACGCGCTCGCCGACGGGCTGCTCAGCCGGCCGGAGTACGACGCCGGGCGGGCCGTGCTGACCCTGCGCGGACGCCTCCTCGCCGACGCGGTGGCGCGGGACCTGCTGCCCTGAGCGGCGCCGTCGCGACGGACTCGTCGCCGGTCCCACCGGCCCGTACGTCACCGAACGGGCGTCTGGGTCACTCGTGGCCGTGTTCCTCGTGGCCCCTGCCGGAGGCGACGNGTTACTCGTGGCCCGTGCCGGAGGCGACGACCCGACGCGGGGTGTCGGGGTTCGGCACGGGCCACGCCGGCTCCGTGCGAGGGGCTACTTCACCATGCGGATGCTCATGGGGTAGCGGTACAGCGTGCCCTCGTTGGCCTTCATCCCGCCGATGATCGCGAAGACGACCGCGATGATCAGGGTGATGAACGGCAGGAAGAACAGGATGCCGAAGGTGCACACCGAGACGATCGTGGCCACGAGGGTGGCGATGCCCCAGGTGATCTGGAAGTTGAGCGCCTCCACCGCGTGGGCCCGGACCGTCGGTGACTCGTTCCCCTTGGCCAGCATCGCGACGAGCGGGGCGATGAACCCCACGACGAGGGCGCCGAAGTGGGCGATCAGCGCCCAGGTCTTCTCGTCGCTGTTGGCGTAGCCGGGCGGGGCGGGGGCGGCGTACGGGCCACCCGGAGGCGGGTAACCGCCGGGGGGCGGGTACGCGCCGGGGGGCGGGTATCCGCCCGGTGGGGGGTAAGCCCCCGGGGTCGGACCGGGTGGCGGGTAGGCGCCCCCACCCGAGGTGGGCGGCGGGTAGGCGCCGCCGCCGGACGTGGGTGGTGGGTAGGCGCCGCCGCCGGACGTGGGCGGGGGAGTGCCCGGTGCGTCGTACGGGTTGCTCGAGCCGTACTCTCCGGGTGGGCGAGGTGGTTCGGTCATGGGGGCCACGGTAGGGGGCCCGATCAAATGGCGCCACCTGCCCCTCGGGAATCGACACGTGCCCCCTGGAATCGAGGACACACGTCCTCGGGATCGAACCGGACCAGTGGCGACGCGTCGCGGCCGGTGCGGCCGGGGTAGTGTGGTTGGTTGACACACCGGCGGGGGGATCGGCAGCAGGAGGTCGCGGTTCGGATAACCCGAGCAAACGATCATCGCGTTGTCTACGCCTTGGTCGTAAACTGGCACTCAATACGGTTGAGTGCCAGGGTGGAACCGTGGCGCAGTCCGTTGTGCCCCGGTGGAGTCGACATCCGGGCCCGGACGTCGCAGGGAGGTGAGGATGGGTCTCGACGACCGCAAGCTTGAGGTGCTGCGCGCGATCGTGGAGGACTACGTCGCCACCCAGGAACCGGTCGGCAGCAAGGCTCTGGTCGAGCGCCACCAGCTCGGGGTGTCTCCCGCCACGGTTCGCAACGACATGGCGGTGCTGGAGGAGGAGGGCTACATCCGTCAGCCGCACACCAGTGCGGGCCGGGTGCCCACCGACCGGGGCTACCGCCTCTTCGTCGACCGGCTCTCCCGCGTCAAGCCGCTCAGTCCCGCCGAGCGCCGGGCGATCGAGCGCTTCCTGGTCGGTGCGGTCGACCTGGACGACGTGGTGCACCGTACGGTCCGACTCCTGGCTCAGCTGACCCGGCAGGTCGCCGTCGTGCAGTACCCGAGCCTGGCCCGGTCCTCGGTGCGGCACCTCGAACTGGTGCCGATCTCCACCACCCGGCTGATGCTGGTCATGATCGCCGACACGGGTCGGGTGGAGCAGCGCGTGGTCGAGCTGCCCGGCCCGGCCACCCCCGACGACGTGACCGACATGCGGCGCATGGTCAACGAGCGGCTCTGCGGCAAGAAGCTCGTCGAGACCCCGCCGCTGGTCCAGGCGTTGGTCGACGAGGCGCCGCCGGCTCTGAACCCCGCCATGGCGACCCTGGCCACGGTCCTGCTCGAAACGCTCGTCGAGCGTCAGGAAGAGCGGGTCGCCCTGGCCGGCACCGCCAACCTCGCTCGCAACGGGGTACTGGACTTCCAGGGCTCACTGCGGCCGATCCTCGAGGCGCTCGAGGAGGAGGTCGTCCTGCTCAAGCTGATCGGCGGAGCCGAGGCGAACACCATGCAGGTGCGCATCGGCGACGAGAACGAGATCGACAACCTGCGGTCCACCTCGGTGGNGAGCACCGGCTACGGTTCCGGGTCCACCGTGCTCGGCGGTCTCGGCGTGTTGGGGCCGACCCGGATGGACTACCCGGGCACCATTGCCACGGTGCGGGCCGTGGCACGCTACGTCGGTGACGTACTGGCGCAAAACTGACCCAATCCATCACACCCCTGCGCAGAGTCGACCACGGCCCATCCGGACGACCGGCGGACGGTAACGCGAGACAGACATGAGGACACGGAACGCAGTGGCCAGGGACTACTACGGGATTCTCGGCGTCAGCCGGAACGCCACCGAGGACGAGATCAAGCGGGCCTACCGCAAGCTGGCGCGGCAGTACCACCCGGACATCAACCCGGATCCGGAGGCACAGGAGAAGTTCAAGGACATCAACGCCGCGTACGAGGTCCTCTCCAACCCCCAGAAGCGACAGATCGTCGACCTCGGTGGGGATCCCCTCGCGCCCGGTGGCGGGGGTGCGCCGGGGCCGGGCAGCGCCGGTGGTCCGTTCGTCGGGTTCCAGGACATCATGGACGCGTTCTTCGGAGCCGCCGGTGGCTCGCGGGGACCGCGCCCCCGGACCCGTCCCGGTGCCGACGCCATCCTCCGGCTCGAGCTGGATCTGCACGAGACCGCCTTCGGTGTCGAGGCGCCGATCACCGTCGACACGGCGGTTCTCTGCAACACCTGTTCCGGGGCCGGTACCGCGCCCGGCACCCACCTCGCCACCTGCGAGGCGTGCGGCGGCCGCGGTGAGGTCCAGTCGGTGCAGCGCACCTTCCTCGGCCAGGTCGTCTCGTCCCGGCCCTGCACGGTCTGCCAGGGGTACGGCACGATCATTCCCCACCCCTGCCCCACCTGCGGCGGCGACGGCCGGGTCCGGACCCGGCGCTCTCTCACCGTCAAGATCCCGGCCGGGGTCGAGGACGGCATGCGCATCCGGCTGGCCCAGCAGGGCGAGGTCGGCCCCGGCGGTGGCACCGCCGGCGACCTGTACGTCGAGATCCACGAGCGGCCGCACGACGTCTACTCCCGCAAGGGCGACGACCTGCACTGCCGGGTGACGGTTCCGATGACCGCGGCCGCGCTCGGCACCCGGCTGACCATCAAGACGCTGGACAGCGAGGAGACGGTCGACGTCAAGCCGGGCACCCAGCCCGGGTCGACGCTGCGGCTGCGCGGCCGGGGCGTACCGCACCTGCGCGGCACCGGCCGGGGTGACCTCTACGTCCACCTCGACGTCCGGACCCCGACGAAGCTCAACGCCGAGCAGGAGCGGCTCCTGCGCGAGTTCGCCAGGTCCCGGGGCGAGGAGGTCGCCGAGCTCAGCAAGCAGGGTGGTTTCTTCTCCCGGATGCGCGACGCCTTCAACGGCCACGGCTGACCGGCGCCGCGCTCCGGTCGCCGTCGGAGCCGGTCGGCTCACCGGCTCGGCTACCCTGCTCGGCGTGAGCGCGCCGCTGTTCCTGGTCGAGTCGCTGCCGTCGGGAGACGTCGTCACGCTCGACGGGCCGGAGGGTCACCACGCCGCGACCGTGCAGCGGTTGCGTGCCGGCGAGGAGATCCTGCTCGCCGACGGCCGGGGCACCGTCGCCTCCGCCGTCGTCACCGCCGTCAGCCGTGGCGTCCTGACCTGTTCCGTCACCGCCCGGCGGTACGTCGCCGCGCCCGATCCCCGGCTCGTCGTCGTCCAGGGGTTGGCCAAGGGCGACCGGGCCGAGCTGGCGGTACAGGCGATGACCGAGGTCGGGGTCGACGAGATCGTTCCCTGGGCGGCAGCCCGCTGCGTGGTGCAGTGGCGTGCCGACCGGGGGGCGCGGGCCCGGGACCGCTGGGTGGCGACGGCGCGCGAGGCGGCCAAACAGGCCCGCCGGCCCCGGCTGCCGGCGGTCGGCGGGACACCGTCGGTGCCGGCCGTTCCGCTTGCCGACGTGGCGGCCCGGGTGAACGGTGCCGCCGCCGCTCTCGTGCTGCACGAGGAGGCCGAGGAGCGGCTCTCCGCGGTGAACCTGCCGCGCACCGGGGAGATCGTGCTGGTGGTCGGCCCCGAGGGTGGGATCGCCCCGGAAGAGCTGGCGGCGTTGCGGACCGCCGGCGGGGTGCCCGTCCGGCTCGGTGCCGAGGTGCTGCGAACCTCCACCGCCGGGGTCGCCGCGCTGGCCGTCCTGTCGGCCCGGCTCGGCCGGTGGTGAGGCGGCGGAACGGGCCGCGCGTCGCGGCCGCGGGTCAGACGTCGACCAGNACGGCCAGCCGGCGGTCGGCGATGCTGCGGGCCGCCTCGACCCGGTANCGGCCGGGCCGGGTACGCCAGCCCTCCGCCGTCCAGACCTGAAGCGTGCGAGCCGGCAGCGGCACCCGTACGGTCACCGACNCACCCGGGTCGGCAACCGCCCGGGCGAAACCGGCGAGCCAGCGTACCGGCCGGTCCGGCTCGGGGGTCTCCGGGCCGACGTACACCTGCACCACCTCGGCCCCGGGCCGGCCGCCGACGTTGGCGACGGTGACCACGGCGACCGGTCCGCCCGCCCCCTCCTCCACCGACAGGGACCGGTAGTCCCACTCGGTGTAGCCGGACCCGTGTCCGAACGGGAAGAGCGGCTCGGCCCGCCACCCCCGGTAGCCGACGAGGACGTCCTCGGCGTAGTGCAGGCGGCCCTCGACCGGGGTGACGTCCAGCGCCGGGCAGTCCTCGGGACGGCGTGGCCAGGTGGTGGGGAGCCGCCCGCCCGGCTCGGCGGCGCCGAGCAGGACNTCGGCGAGGGCGTGACCCGCCTCCTGGCCGGGGAACCAGGTGAGCAGGATCGCCGCCACCTCGTCGGCCCACGGCATCAGCACCGGGGAGCCGGCGTTCACCACCACGATGGTGCGGGGGTTGACCGCCGCCACCCGTCGGACCAGCTCGTCCTGGCGGCCGGGCAGCTCCAGCGACGTGCGGTCGAAGCCCTCCGACTCCACCTCCTCGGTGGTGCCGACCACCACGATCGCCACGTCGGCGTCGGCCGCGACCCGGACCGCCTCGGCCAGCAGCGCCTCCGCCGCGTCGGTCGGGGCGCCGTCTCGCGGGCCGGCTGCGTGCGGGTCCGTCTCCTCGGGTGCGGCGTGGCCGAGCCCGAACGACACGAAGCCGTGGCGCCCCTCCGCCACCCGCTGACGGAGCCGCACGTCGACCGGCTCGCCGGCGGTCAGCGGTACGTCGAAGCGGCGCTCGACCGTGGTGGGGAAGACGGACGCCGGATCCTCGCCCTCGTTCCACAGCGAACCGCTGAAGACCTCGACGTCGCCGACGGTGAGGGTGAGGTCGCCGAATCCGGTGATCGAGAAGTGGTGTCGGCCGCTCCGCTGCGGCGTGAAGCGGCCGGTCAGCTCGATGCTGGCGAGGTCGGTGGGGTGCACCCCGGCCGGCGGCTCGCCCATCCACCGCACCGTGGCGCGGTCCAGCTCCACCCGGTACAGCGGTCGGCCGTCGACGGCCCGCAGGGTCGCGGTGATCGGGCTCCAGCCGGGGCCGCCGGCCGGGCGCAGCCGGGGTCGGGGGTCGGCGCCGACGGCGTGGTCGACCGCCACCCCGGGCAGCGCGGCGGTCAGCCCGGCGAGCGGGGAGACCACGTGNGGCGGCGACACCTGGGCACTGCCGCCGCCCTGGATGCGCGCGTCGTCGGCGAGCGCGCCGAGGACCGCGATCCGGCGTAGCCGCCCGGCGTCCAGCGGCAGGATGTTGTCGACGTTGCGGGCCAGCACGAACGAGCGGGTCGCGACCTCGCGCGCGAGTGCGGCGCCGTCCGGCGGGTCGGGCACCGTGGCCGGGTCCACCGCCGGGGGTACGCCGTCGAGCAGCCCGGCCCGGGCGGCGAGCCGCAGCACCCGGCGTACCTTGTCGTCGACGACCGCCTCGGCGACCGTGCCGGCGCGTACGGCCGCGACCAGCGCGGCGCCCCACGGGTCGCCGGCCGCGGGCATCACCACGTCCAGTCCGGCGTTGGCGCTGGCCTCCGTGCTCCGGGCGGCGGTCCAGTCGGAGATCACGACCCCGTCGAAGCCCCACTCCTCCTTCAGCAGGTCGTGCAGGAGCGGACGGTGCTCGGTCATGGTCGCGCCGTTGACGCCGTTGTACGCCGCCATCACCGCCCAGACGCCCGCCGCGACGATCCGCTCGAACGGGAGGAGGTAGAGCTCCCGCAGCGCCCGGTCGGAGACCCGGACGTCGACGGTGAACCGGTCGGTCTCCGAGTCGTTGGCGACGAGGTGCTTGACCGTGGCCCCCACGCCCGACTCCTGCAACCCGGTCACGTACCCGACGCCGATCTCGGCGGTGAGCAGCGGATCCTNCGAGTAGCACTCGAAGTGCCGGCCGCCGAGCGGGCTACGGTGCAGGTTGACGGTCGGGGCGAGCAGCAGGTGGATGCCGCGGCGCCGGCACTCGGCGGCGAGCAGCCGGCCGGCGCGGCGGGCCAGGTCCGGATCCCAGGTGGCGGCGAGCGCGGTCGGGCTGGGCAGTGCGACCGACGGATCCTCCGGGGCCCACCGGACGTCTCGTACGCCGATCGGGCCGTCCGACATGACCAGCGAGCGAAGGCCGATGGCGGGGATCGCCGGCAGCGTCCAGAAGTCCTGACCGGAGAGGAGCCGCACCTTCGTCTCCAGGTCCAGCGCGGCCAACGCGCGCTCGACCGCCGCCTCCACCGACGCGTCAGGGGCCATGATCTCGATCGTAGTCGATGGGTGCCGTGGTCGTGCCCGTGGCGCGGGCGGGCGGGTGGTCCGCGGTCGGGGCGGCACCCCTACGATGCGGGGAATGAGGAGCGAGAGCGACTGCCTGTTCTGCCGGATCGTCGCGGGTGAGATCCCGGCGACCGTGGTGCGGGAGACCGACACCACCCTGGCCTTCCGCGACATCAACCCGCAGGCGCCGGTTCACGTGCTGGTGATCCCGAAGGAGCACCACACCGACGTGGCGACGCTGGCCAAGGCGGACCCGGCACTGGCCGGGGCGGTGCTGAACACCGCGGCGGCGGTGGCGGAGAGCGAGGGGCTCCACCCCGACGGCTTCCGGCTGATCTTCAACACAGGCAAGCATGGTGGGCAGGAGGTCTTCCACGTACACGCCCACGTGCTCGGCGGCGAGCCACTGGGGCGGTTGCGGGCCCGCTGAGCGCCCGGCCGAGCCGAGGGCGGGCGGGGACGACCGGNACGATCAGCGATCCTGACGAGGGGGCGGTGCGTGACCGAGACGAGTCGCCGGTACGAGCGGATGGTCCGGCAGGCGCAGGCGGAGTCCCGGATACCGGCGGTCGCCGCCGCCCTGCACCGGGCGGACCGCCCGCTGTGGACCTGCACGGTCGGCACCACCGGAACCGACGCCCCGCTCACCGAGCGGACCGCCTTCCGGATCGGGTCGGTCACCAAGACCTTCACCGCGGTCCTCGTCATGCAGTGCCGCGACGAGGGCCTGCTCGACCTCGACGCCCCGATCTCGGCGTACCTCGACGTCCCCGCGCACGGCGAGGCGACGGTACGCCGGCTGCTGTCGCACACCTCGGGCCTGCAGCGCGAGCCGTACGGTGACGTCTGGGCCACCCTGCGCACCCCCGGGCTGGCCGAGCTGCTCGCCGACCTGGCCCGAGCCGAGCGGGTGCTGCCGCCGGCCCGCCGGTTCCACTACTCCAACCTCGGCATCGCGCTGCTCGGCCAGGCGGTCGCCCGGCTGCGCGGCGGCACCTGGGCCGAGGTTCTCGCCGACCGCATCCTCCGCCCGCTCGGGCTCACCGACACCACGCTCNCCCCACCCCCGGGTGCGGCGACCGGGTTCCTGGTCGACGCGTACTCCGACCACGCCCGACCGGAGCCGAACATCGACCTCGGCGCGCTCGGGCCGGCCGCCCAGCTCTGGAGCACCGCCCCGGACATGGCGCGCTGGGCGGCCTTCCTCGCCGACCCGGCGACGGTCGACCCGACCGGCGCGGTGCTGCGCCCGGAGACCCTGGAGGAGATGCGCTGGCCGGTGACGACCACCGACGAGGCGCTCTGGTCCGCCGGGTTCGGGCTCGGGTTGATCCTGGTGCCGCAGACCGGGCCGGCCGGGTCGCGCTCGGCCGGCGGTGAGCGGATCATCCACGTCGGGCACGACGGCGCCATGCCGGGTTTTCTCGCCAGCGTCTACGGCCGGTCCGGTGGTGTGGGCACCCCGGCGGCGATGGGCTGTGCGGTCTTCGGCTCCTCCGGCACCGGCACCGCGGTCAACGNTCTCGCCCACCGCCTGCTCGCCGCCTCCGCCGAGGAGGACCCGGCCGACATCGCGCCCTGGGTTCCCGGCGAGCCGGCGCCCGAGGCGTACCGTGGGCTGCTCGGCCGCTGGTGGGGCGAGGGCTTCGAGTACGTCTTCTTCTGGCGGAACGGCACCCTGCGGGCCCGGGGCGCCGACGACCCCGCCGGCCGCCCGCCCGCGGTCTTCGTGCCCGTGCCGGACCGCCCGGACGTGCTGCGGACGGTCTCCGGCCGGGAGGCCGGGGAGCTCCTCCGGCTCACCCGGGACGACCAGGGCAACGTGGTCATGATGCACTGGGCGACGTACCGGTTCACCCGCAACCAGGAGACGTTCGACCGGTTCGACTTCCGCCGTACCTGAGACGACGTCCGGGAGGGGCCGCCGGGGCCGGGGAACGTCCCCCGTTGTCGCCTTCGGTGGTGGGGACGCCCTCTTCGCCCGTGTGCCGGCACCGCCCGGTTCGACGTCGGGCCGCCCCGGGGGACGCCGGCGGAAATGGGCGGCCTGTGACCGGCGTTGAACGGATACGATGACGGCAACGTCCACACGCCGCGTCAGCAGGGCACGGCATCGAGAGCGAGAGCAGGTGGCACAGGGCGCAGGCCCGACCCATGACCGACACTTCACCCCCCGGGCAACTCCGGGTACAGACCAAGATCACGGTCCCGGACCCCAAGATCATGGTTAATCTGCTCGGCGCGGGCGACGAGATCCTGCGGCTCATCGAGCGGTCGATCACCAGTGACGTGCACGTCCGGGGCAACGAGATCACCCTCACCGGCGCCCCCGGCGACAACGCGATCGCCGAGCGGCTCTTCGCCGAGCTGCGCGAGCTGATCGAGAAAGGTGAAACGCTGACCACCGACGCCGTCCGGCGCACCCTCGGCATGATCGAGCAGGGCACCACCGAGCGCCCGGCCGAGGTGCTGACGCTCAACATCCTCTCCCGGCGCGGACGGACCATCCGACCCAAGACGCTGGGCCAGAAGCGGTACGTCGACGCGATCGACCAGCACACGATCGTCTTCGGTATCGGACCCGCCGGTACCGGCAAGACGTACCTGGCGATGGCGAAGGCCGTCCAGGCGCTCCAGACCAAGCAGGTCAACCGGATCATCCTGACCCGACCGGCGGTCGAGGCCGGTGAGCGGCTCGGCTTCCTGCCCGGCACGCTGTCGGAGAAGATCGACCCGTACCTGCGCCCGCTCTACGACGCGCTGCACGACATGCTCGACCCCGAGTCGATCCCGAAGCTCATGGCCGCCGGGACGATCGAGGTCGCCCCGCTGGCGTACATGCGCGGGCGGGCGCAGCCGTACGACGCGCGGGTCCTGACACCGGAGGGGTTCCGGCCGTTCGGGTCGCTCCGGATCGGTGACCTGGTCATCGGCTCGGACGGGACGCCCACGCCGGTGATCGGCATCTATCCGCAGGGGCCCAAGCAGGTGTACCGGGTCACCACCCGGGACGGGGCCTCCACCGTCTGCTGCGGGGAGCACCTCTGGACCGTCGCCACCCCGGAGGACCGGCGGCACGGGCGNTGGCGCACGGTCGAGACGCGGGAGATGATCGACGACGCCCAGCGGTACGAACTCCCGGTGGTGGCGCCGGTCCAGATGCCGCCGAGGAGGGTCCCGCTCGACCCGTACGTGCTCGGCCTGCTGCTACGCGACGACACGGTCTCGTGGCCGACGGCGCCGGGATCCGCCACGGTGGATCCGGAGCTCGCCCGCGCGGTCGAGGAGGCGCGCGCGGAGCTCGCGCCCGTCGGTGACGGCGCCGCCGACCACGCCCGCCGGCACGCCGACGGTCACCGCGGCGGGGTCGCCGTCGCGAACCCGGTGACGGTCGCGCTGCGCGAGCTGGGCCTGGCCGGGGTCGGCGCGGGGGGCAGGTTCGTGCCCGAGGCCTACACGCACAACAGCGTCGAGGTCCGGCTGGCCGTCCTCCAGGGGTTGCTGGACACCGGCGGCACCGTGGTCCCGCGGGCCGGAGACGGCTGCCGGGTGCGGTACACGACGACCTCCGCCCGCCTGCGCGACGACGTCGTCTTCCTGGTCCGCTCGCTCGGCGGTGTCGTCGACGAGCGGGTTCGCGAGGCCGCGGCGGGCACGCCCGGCCCGGCGGACGGCCGTGCGGTCCCGTCGTCCCACCCCGACGCCCACGTCCTGGACATCCGGCTGCCGGACGGCATCCCGCCGTTCCGCCAGCCCCACCGGCGTCAGCTGTACGAGCGGTACGGGGGTGACCGGCCCGCGCGGGTCGTCGAATCGATCGTCCCGGCAGGGGTGCGGGAGACGATGTGCATCCAGGTCGCGGCGGAGGACTCGCTGTACGTCACCGACGACTTCCTGGTCACGCACAACACGCTCAACGACGCGTTCATCATCCTCGACGAGGCGCAGAACACCACGCCGGAGCAGATGAAGATGTTCCTCACCCGGCTGGGGTTCGGCTCCAAGATCGTGGTCACCGGTGACATCACCCAGGTCGACCTGCCCGGCGGCACGACCAGCGGGCTGCACGCGATCCGGGAGATCCTGGCCGAGGTCGAGGACGTCCACTTCGCCCAGCTCTCCAGCACGGACGTGGTCCGGCACAAGCTGGTGAGCGACATCGTGGACGCGTACGCGCGGTGGGACGCCAAACGGGGGGCACAGCAGCAGGGCCAGGGCGTGCACGCCGTGTCGGGACGTGCCGCCCACGGCGGCGGCCGGGGTGGCCGGCGCCGCTGAGCATCAGGGGAACCAGTTGTCCATCGAAATCGCCAACGAGTCGGGTACGGCGGTCGACACCGACGCGGTGCTGGCCGTCGCCCGGTACGCCCTCGACGAGATGGGGGTCAACTCCCTCGCCGAGCTGTCGATTCTGCTCGTCGACGTCGACTACATGACCGAGCTCAACCACCGTTGGATGGGCGGGGACGGTCCCACCGACGTCCTCGCCTTCCCGATGGACGAGGGGAGCGTCGACCACGGGCCGGGCGAGTCGAACGGCGGCGAGCCGGCACTCCTCGGGGACATCGTGCTCTGCCCCGAGGTGGCCGCCCGGCAGGCCGCCGCCGCCGGGCACTCGGCCGCCGACGAGCTGCACCTGTTGACCGTGCACGGTGTGCTGCACCTGCTCGGCTACGACCACGCGGAGCCGGAGGAGGAGCGGGAGATGTTCGCGCTGCAGGCCCGGCTCCTGGACGGCTGGCGCGCGACCCGGGTCCGCTGATGCCCGGTCACTTAGCCATGCTGGCCGCCCTGCCCGCACCGCTGGCGGCGGGCAGACCGGCGGCCGGCCTTCCCGACCTCCAACTTCTGCTCTTCGCCGCGGCGCTGGTGGTGCTCGCCGGTGTCTTCGCGATGGCGGACGCGGCACTCGGTGCCGTCTCCCCGGCCCAGGCCGGCGAGCTCGCCCGCGACGGGGTCCGCGGCGCCCGTACCCTGCAGATCGTCGCCACCGACGCGGTCCGGCACATCAACCTGCTGCTGTTGCTGCGCCTGCTCTGCGAGCTGACCGCGACCGTGCTCGTCGCGCTGGTCGCGGTGGACACCTTCGGCGCCGGCGTGACGGCCGCGCTGGTCACCGCCGGCGCGATGACCGTGGTCAGCTTCGTGGTCGTCGGGGTCGCACCCCGCACGATCGGCCGGCAGCACGCGTACGTGGTCGGCCGGGTCACCGCCCCGCTGGTCCGGTGGCTCGGTCGGGTGCTCAACCCGCTCGCCTCGCTGCTCATCCTGATCGGCAACGCGGTGACGCCGGGGCGCGGCTTCCGCGAGGGCCCGTTCGCCACCCAGATCGAGCTGCGGGAGCTGGTCGACCTGGCGGAGAAGCGCGGGGTGGTCGAGCACGGCGAGCGACAGATGATCCACTCCGTCTTCGCGCTCGGCGACACCATCGTCCGCGAGGTCATGGTGCCGCGTACCGAGATGGTCTGGATCGAGGCGCACAAGCGGCTGCCGCAGGCGCTGACGCTGTTCCTTCGTTCCGGCTTCTCCCGCATCCCGGTCATCGGGGAGAGCGTCGACGACGTGCTCGGGGTGCTCTACCTCAAGGATGTGATCCGGCAGACCCAGGGTGGTGCCTCCGACACCGACCAGCGTACGGTGGCCGAGGTGATGCGGCCGGCCACCTTCGTGCCCGAGTCGAAGCCGGTCGACGACCTCCTCTCCGAGATGCAGGCGGCCCGGACCCACATGGTGATCGTCGTCGACGAGTACGGCGGCACCGGTGGCCTGGCCACGATCGAGGACATCCTGGAGGAGATCGTCGGCGAGATCACCGACGAGTACGACGTCGAACGCCCGCCGGTGGAGCGGCTCGACGACGGCGCGGTCCGGGTCACCGCCCGGCTGCCGGTGGAGACGCTCGGTGAGCTCTTCGACGTGGAGTTGCCGGCCGACGAGGTGGAGACCGTCGGCGGTCTGCTCGCCCAGGCGCTCGGCCGGGTGCCGATTCCCGGCGCCGAGGCCGAGGTGAACGGGCTGTGGCTCCTCGCCGAGGGAACCACCGGTCGGCGCAACCACATCGACACCGTGCTGGTCCGCCGGGTGAGCGAGGCGGGCGCGCGCGACCGCGACGGGCGTGACCGCGAGCGCGACCAGCGTGGGCGGGGCCACGACAATGAGATCGTCCGTGACCCCGAGCGTGGAGCCGGGGCCGAGTTCCGGGCCGAACAGCCGACCCGGGAGCAGCAATCCCGTTCCGAGGAGAGGCAAACCGCTGATGCCTGAGTCGTCCGCCGCCCCGGCCGTGCCGGCCGGG
>Ga0065720_1002773_pt1 | contig 59628 bp, 55 predicted proteins | sample Thericmetagenome_FD_59107 | JGI IMG/M metagenome (GOLD analysis project Ga0065720, IMG submission 59107) | Thermophilic microbial communities from the Joint Bioenergy Institute, California, USA of rice/straw/compost enrichment - eDNA_2 v2... | ecosystem: Engineered > Solid waste > Grass >... | reverse complement strand
CGACCCGGCCGCCCTGCACGGAGTACTGACCCGGCCCCGGTCCGAGATCTGGTCCGACGCCACCGTCGGCAGCGACGAACCGTTCGACCGCATCTGGCTCCACCTCAGCGCGGTCCACGACGGCACCGTCTGCATCGAAGCCCGCCAACCAGCCGTCGCCTCCGGCCTCTGCACCCCCGCGATCGCCACCCGCAGCCCCGCCCTCGTCGACGGCGAATCACTGGCCTACCTCACGATCCGTCGACTCCCCGAAACTCCCGGCCGGTGGCAGCTCGGCGCCATCGGACACGGCCCCCTCGGCCACGACCTCGCCACGTACATCGTCGACCAGATCACCGCCTGGGACCAGAACCAGACCGCCGACCCCCACCTGATCGCCTACCCGAGCACCACACCCCTACCGTCCACAGTTGCAGGAAAGATCATCACCAAGCCCCACACCCGCCTCGTCCTGCACTACTAGCCCGACCAGGCTTGTCCCTGGCCATGGAAAAGTCTCCGGTTGTGGCCAGCGAATGTCCCCACCTCGCAGGGGCTGAGTTGATCTAGAGGGTCCTTCGGGCCTGGGATCGGGGTTGCGAACCGATCCGATCAACCAGCCCGAAGGACTGCCTCTATTGAAGACTGCGAGGGAAGAGTTGGACATCATCAACGCGTACGAGGAGACGGGCAGCGTGCGTGCCGCGGCGGCGTTGTGCGGCACGACGCATAAGACGGTCAATCGATGGCGGCAAAGAGGCGATGCCCGCCCCATACAGCGCCGTAGGCTTCGGCTACCGCCGTTCGGTGAAGCCCGAGATCCTGCTTCCCGGCGGTCGGCAGCTGTTCGAACGCCCCCTGCCAACTCCCGACAAGGAGGTGACGCTGTACCCAGCGCGGCACCTCGCCCGGGGACCAGGCATGCGGGTCGCAGCGCCCGGCGTCGGTGGCGACATACGAGCGACGGCGTTCCTATCCGGTACGAGCAACGCGGCCGCCCTTGCCACCCGGCTGGCCAATGAGATCATGGACGCGCTCGAGACGTACCAGGCGGGCGACGGCGAGTTCCGCTTTCCTGACGCGCAGTATCACCCCGTCTTGGCCAAGACGCTCCTGGTCCACGCGGCTTCATGGGGCGACATGGAGCCTTGGCTCGCTGAGGTCTTGGACTTGCCGCGCCGCACTGCGCGACGTGACATCACCCAGATCCTGGGATACGGTGCCGTTGACCCCGATCGGGTAGCGGCCGCAAGCAGGACTCGGGCGGTGCTGATCGGCGCGGCGACCATTCGGGACCGTGAACAGCACACGTTCGCCTTTCCACTGCCACCGAGCCTGCGTGCGACAACCGACTGGCGCAGACTGACCATCACTATGGGCTGGCTATCACCGATCAGTGCACGCAGCCTGCGCCACCGCATCGCGAGGCTTCGGTTCAAACCACCCCAAAAGGAACTCGGCGTTAAGCGGGTGCAAGCCGATCCGAATGCGGCCGTGAACGGCACTGTCCAGCATGAGATCCTCGAAGGCGCCTCGGCGGTTGCCTACGCCGTCGGCGACACCCTCAGCATCACCGTCGATGCTCGCATCGACGATGTAACGCCTTCGACAAAAGTACGGTACGGCATCGCCGCGTCGATCGAGATCGCCGCTAACGCGCAGGCAGACATCCACGACGAGGTGCGCCAAGCTCTCCGCGTCCTCGCCCGCCAGCAGCAGCGCGTTCGCGCTGATGTCGCAACGCACGCATAGATCAACGGCTCTCACAGAGGCATTTATCTCGGTTGGGTCGAGATGAACGTGTGAAAGCACGGCGTTACCTATCGCTGGGGGTACTGCCCCTCAAGTTGTGGAGAGCCTTACAATTCTTCTCTANTACCGCGACCTGGCGTTATGACCCGGACCAGACAGGACGGCCAAGGCATGTTCGCGATGAGGGAGCTTGAAGCCGGTGTCAAAGCATGGGTGAAGCGTGGCTGGCCCAAGGACTTCCACAACAGCCTCTACCAATGGCTCGCCACGCTTGACCCGAACGGCGAGTTCACCATGGACTGGTGGGACCGTCTCTACCCCACGCTGCGTGCATGGCGCGCGACTCGCCCGTTCCCGCGGTCTCTCCTTACCGCACGATTTGCGCAACGCGCAGAGGCAATCAGGGCGGCCTGGCAGGCAAGCTGCGCCCCGCGGGCGAGCCTGAACATCGAGACCGTCAGGTGGGAACAGGTTGCAGACTTTGCCAACGTCGTAGCGGGGATAAAGCCGACGCTTTCTCCGGTCTTTCGGTCCAAGCTGTGCCACTTTCGGCTCCCTACCGTTTTTCCGGTCGTCGACCGCACCACGCTTGGCCCGTGGTCGCGGCTGAGCTATCGGGACTACTACCTATCCGTACAGAAGGAATGGCGGGACACTCCCGATGAGGTCCGCGTCGAACTCATTGCGTACCTCAAGGGCCAAATCAGTGACCATATCGGGGCGACACGCGCCACCGTGTACAGCGGCTTTCCCTGGGCTTGCAAGATTATCGAGTTGCGCCGTGTTGGTCGGGCGTCACTGGCGAGATAGACAGCCATGTCGGTGGGACTGGAACGTATCTATCGAACCCGGACCGCGCTTCGGGCCTAGATGGACTCCCCAGTGCGCGCGGTGCAGCAGCCCAGGTCAGGCCAGTGTGGTGCCTCGGCGGGCCTGGTACGAAGCCGGACACCGGGCCGGCAGCCACTGGTGCGCGCGATCTCCATACTGGCAGGTAGACTGCCCCAGAAAACACGAAGGGACAACCTCCACAGCCCACCTCGGTGGGCGTAGAAGTCGACCAGTAGGCCGTAATCTCCGTGCTGGGCGCCGTCGTCCCCGATACGGGTGCGTTGGTGGGGGATGCCACGTCAGTGGCTGTACGTGGGTGGCGAGCTGGTGATGTGGGTCGCCATGCTCGGAGCCTCGCGCGGCACGGATCTGCGGTAGCCGGCGTCCGAGCCGGTGCGCCGTTGACCAGCTACGGCAGGAGCCGTCGTCGGATTGTTCGAGATGACGTCGGCCCACGTGCGCCCGGGTGCGAGGCCCTGCGCGGTCTGCCGGTGCCCGCGCCCGGCGGGGACACCCTGTATCGGCAACTCAGGCCCGTGCTTCAGGTTGCTGGCAGGCCCGCATTCCCGACGGGCGGATTCGGAGCGCGGGTCCCGCCGAGGGGTGGAGGCGGTGCAGGGAACGACGCCTACCAGGCGTACCTCGACGTCTTCCTCACCACGCTGTCCAGCCTGCTGCACGCCACCGCGCTGATCACCGCCGGTGGTGCGCCCGCCGCCGAGTTCCTGCCCGATGCGCTGAGCTTCATCACCGGCATTCCGGAGATGATCGGCGACGGGGCGGAACTCGTACGGCGCCTCGAGGCCGGCGACCATCCCGGTTCCCTGAGCACGGCGCAGATGATGGGCGCCACCGCCGATCACATCCTGCGCACCAGCGAGTCGCTCGGCGTCGACCGAGAACTTCCGAAGGCGGTCAAGACGCACTACGACCAGATCATCGCCGCAGGTCGGGGCAGCGAGGACTGGAGCGCCCTCTACGACGTCATCAAGGCACGCTCCTGACCCGCTGCGCGCCATCACCCGCTGGGCCACGCCACCACCCGCTGTGGCCATTTCACCACCCGCCGGGCCTGCCATACCCGGCCGGGCCGGCGACCGGCGCCTCGCTCGGCACAACTCGACCGGACAGCGCGTGGCCGAACCGGGCCAGCAGGTGAGCGTGAGCCGCAACCGTACGCACGGAGCGTACTGTACACGCTCCGATGAATTCAGCAAACTCTGAATAGTCGGTGTGCCCGAACAGGATCGGGTGGGATTGGTGCTGCTACAGCGACACCAATCCCACCCGATGAATCACAGCCCTAGCGCTGCAGCGTCAGCAGGCCCGGCCGGTACGGCAGCAGACCGTAGTCGCCGCCGGAGTTNGGGGAACGTCCCTGGTAGAGGAACTGCAGGTTGCAGGGGTCGATGGTCATGGTCTGGTCGGGGTTGACCCGGATCAGCTCGCCGTGGCTGATGTCGTTGGTCCACGTGGCACCGCTGTTGGCCTTGCCCGCGAACGGGTTGCTCTCGGTGGCGGCCAGCGGGGTCCAGGTGCCGTTCAGGCTGGTGGCCGTGAACGAGCGGTAGTAGCGGCCCTGCGAGCCGATCGCCTCGACCAGCATGAGGTACCGGTTCTCGCCCTGGATCTTGTAGACCTGCACGCCCTCGAACAGGTTGTAGGTCGAGTCGCTCAGGACGACCGTCGAGGCCGTGCCGAAGTTGCCCGGGAAGTTGTTGATCGGCATGCTGGCCCGGTAGATGCGACCGTTGTCGCCGGCGAAGAACAGGTACATGTTCTGGTCATCGCCGATGAGAGCCTGGTCGATCGGACCGGTGGACGAGTTGGCGATGCTGCCGGAGAANAGCGTCTGCGGNGCNGACCAGCTGTTCACGTNGGCCGGGTTGGTCGACGTGCGGTAGGAGAAGGCCGGGCCCGCCCCACTGGTAGGCCAGCACCCAGATGTTCTTGGGTGCGAAGTAGAACAGCGTGGGCGCCACGGCGGCGAACGGCATCGGGTTCTGAGGCGCCGACCCCATCTGCGACCAGTCGCTGAACAGCCCGAAGTTCATCGAGCCCCACGTCGTCCCGTAGTCGTGCGTGGTCGCGTAGACCAGGTGCTGACCGTTGTAGCGGGCGTGGGTGAAGTCCTTCAGCGACACCCAACCCGACCGCGGCTGGGCCAACGGACCCGTGGACGTCCAGCGGAATGTCGACGGAAGGGAGCATCCACCGACCGAGTTGTTCACGAACGACGCGTCGTCGATATAGAAGTCGCCGGTGCCGTCCGTGGTCTCGACGTAGAACGTGGCCGACGACAGCGCCCCCGACCAGGACACGTTCACGGTGCCGGTCAGCTGCGTCCAGCTCCACGAGTTCACCGAGCCCTGGGCCAGGGTGATGTAGTTCGTATTACCGCCGGCGACCACCTGCAGCGTCACCTTGCCGGTCGCGGTACCGCTCGCCATCCGCATCCACACGCTCGTCGTGTAGCTGCTGTTGTTCGTCAGCACGGACGTCACGTTCTGGGCGGTTCCGTTCCAGGCGGCCGTACGACCGGTGCGCAACAGAGACCGGCTGCCGCCGTGGACCACGCTCGTGCTCGCCGTCAGCGCTCCAGCGCCAAAGACGAACCAGCCGTTCGTGCCACCCTCCATGTTGGCGTTCGTCAACAGGTTGCCGCTCGCCGCGGCGACGGGCGCGGCCGGAACGTTTACGGCCACCGCCGACGCCAGGGCTACGACGGCGGCCAGGCCCAGTGAGCCGAGCCTTCTCGATTTTCGTGGAATCATTCCGATTCTCCGATCTAATGGGACGGAGGTCGCCGGGGTTGGGGCCGGGACGGCCGCTCCCACGGCGGTGCCCGCATTCGTAGACGGGCCATGGGGTCCTCGGTCGGACGAGACCAACGCCGTCCAACCAGGGGCTGGTGTTCCCCCGTGGCCGCGGCGAACCGACGGATCGTCGGGCGGCGCGGCGGATGGCCCCGCGTGAACCGTGGCTGGTCGTCCGTGACCACGGCGCGTCGGTTCAGGCCGCCTCACCGGGGAGGCCACGGCCATCGCTTTGTTCAGAGTTTTCCGCGCACGGAGTGTTGCCGTTGCCGCTGGTCGTGTTCGGCGCATGCGAACGTCGACCCGGGGCAGCGGTATCCGGCTGACGGACCCGGCGGGTGAGGTCCGGCTCCGCCTTGTTAGCGCTAACATCCGGTGTGTTACAACGGTAATACATGCCAGCGGAATCAGTCAATACCTTGACACCGAGCTCTGGCCTCCCCAAGGAAGGTGGCTGCCGACTCGGCCCTCAGGTTCGCCGCTCGGGTGATCTACATTGGACTCGCGGTCGTGAGCTTGGCGGGAAGAGCCCGGACGGCGGCCGCCCCTGCCGTCGGTGATGCTTCCAGGCACGTCGGCTCAGCGTGCCGGTTGCCTACGATGGTGGCGATGGGTATCTGGGGCACTGGGCGGTCATGACGCCAACGGCGCTGTTGCGGGAGCGGCTGCGTGGGGCCGGTCTGGACGACGTCGTCACCGTGGAGCCGGCGACGGGCGGGCTCGCGGCCCTCGCCGGCATAGCCATCCGTACGGACGCACCGCCGGTGTTCGTCAAGGCCTTCGCCGAGCCACCGGCCGACGACGTCTTTCTCGGGGAGGCCGACGGGCTGACCGCCCTACGCGAACTCGGTGGCGTGGCGACCCCGGATGTGATCCTGGCCAGCCGGGACACGATCGTCATGTCGGTGCTGTCGCCGCGGCCGCGCAGCGAGAGCTTCTGGGAGAGGTTCGCGCACGCGCTCGCCCGGCTGCACACGACCACGATCCATCCCCGTTTCGGGTGGCATCGCGACAACTGGCTGGGACGCCGGCTCCAACGCAACACATGGAATGACAATGGCTTTGAGTTCTTCGCCGAAAACCGCCTGCTGCGGTGGCTCGGTGAGCCGCGGGTCGCGGCCGCGCTCGACGCCGCCGACCGTGCGGCCTTGGAGCGGCTGTGTCACCGGCTACCGGAACTGCTGCCCAAACGGCCAGCCTGCCTCACCCACGGTGACCTGTGGGCGCAGAACGTCATGGCCACCCCCGACGGAGAGCCCGCCCTGATCGACCCGGCCGTGTCGTACATGTGGGCCGACGTCGACCTCGCCCATCTGTGGATCACCTCGCCTCCGCCCGAGGCGCGGCGATTTTTCGACGTGTACGCAGAGTTGATGGAGCTCGATCGTGACTGGCCGGATCGTATGCCCATCATCCAGCTGCGGCAGCACCTGGCCGTGATCGCCCAGTTTGACGACGACTGGGGCGCGACCGAACAGGTCCGCGCCGCGCTCGCCCCGTTTCGAACCCGAGCCTGAGCCGTCCCACTGGTGCGGAGCCGCTCGACGATATGGCTCTGTGCTGCCGTGAGCCAGTCTGTCCGGCGTTGTCCGGCGTGGCCGGCATACACGACCTTCCACGGCTAGCCTGGGGCGAACGCCGCGCGAGGCGGGACAGCAGAGGCTCCTCTCGGCGAGAAAGGTTGGCGGACTTCCATGCGATCGGTGATCATCACGGGCGTGTCACGTGGCATCGGCGAAGCGCTCTTTCGTCGTCTGTACGACGCGGGCGACCGGATCCTCGCCCTGGGGCGGCATTTCACGGAGTCGCAGGTTGCCCTGGCCGAGGGTCAGCCCGACCGCGTACGTCTGCGTCAGGCCGACCTGTCAGTGCCGGCCAGCCTGCCGAGTTCAGGAGAGCTCGCTTCCTTCATTCAGGACGCCGACGAGGTCGTGTTGATCCACAACGCCGGGATGATCGAGCCGGCGGGGGCCGTCGGTGCGCTCACTCCTGCGGAGATCATTGATGCCGCCATGGTGAACCTGGCCTCGCCGATCGTGCTCACCAACGCACTGCTTGCCGTGGAGCTTCCCAAATACACCAAGGTGTCGATCGATTTGGTTCGGCGACCGATCACGGTGCTCTACATCTCCTCGCGAGCCGCCCACCAGACGGTCAGCGGGTTCGCGGTCTACGGCGCGACGAAACGGGGCTCGGAGTTCTTCTTTGAGGCGCTGGCTGCCCAGCACGCCGACGACCCGCATGTGCGGGTGGTGAACGTCGATCCCGGAGCCGTCGATACGGCCATGCAGGGGCAGGTGCGCGAGGCCGCAGCCAGCGAGGTCTACTTCCCGATGGGCGACTTTTTCGTGGATCTTCACCGCAGCGGGCAGCTCGCCTCGGCTGATGAGGTGGCGGAACAGATCGTCGCTGCCCACCTAGCCTGACGTCGGGTCGCCTCGGCGGGCTGTGCTGGCATGGTCACTACTGTTCTGTGGTTGGCCGTATGTAAACGACTTGTTCATATCTTGGCTGTATATGGACGTGAAGTTCAAATAGACTTGAGGCGTGCCGACAACCGTCCCTCAGCGTCCAGGGCGTGGACGGCGACCGAGTGCCGAAGTACGCGCCCTCGCGCTCGCCGCGGCCGGTGACCTCCTGTTCGAGCAGGGCATCGACGCCGTCACCCACGAGCGCGTCGCCGCGCGCGCCGGCGTCAGCAAGACCACTCTGTACAAGTGGTGGCCCACCGCCGGCGCGATGGCGGCTGAGGCCTATTTCCTGCGCAGCGAGGCCGACCTGGCCATGCCCGACACCGGTGATCTCGAGGCGGACCTGGTGACGCAGGTGCGGGGGTTCATCCGTCTCGTCACCACGCCGGGCCCAGGTCGGGCCGTTCGGGGCATCCTCGCCGCAGCGCAGACCGACGAGTCGGTGCGGACGGCGTTCCTGGAGCGCTACGTCCGCCCGCGCCGGCAGGTGGCGGTCGACGCATTCACCCGCGCCCAGCAGCGCGGGCAGATGCGCACCGACGTGGATTTCATCGCCCTCATCGACCAGATCTGGGGGGCGTGCTACTACCGTCTCCTCGTGGAGCCCGACACCGTCACCCCGGAGCTCGGTGAGACGCTCGTACGCCAGGCACTGCACGGCATCTTCTCGGCGACCGGCGCGACGGTCGACGGCGATGGTCAGGCGACCAATGCTGGTGCCGGGACGACGCCGCGACCCGGGCGTAGCGCTGCCCGCGGCCAAGCCGGCCAGCGGCGCCGCTGATTGCGGCTCTCGATGTGGGGTTCCGACACCGAATGAGCCGCCTCGCCGGCGGCCCAGCGAGGCGGCTCTATCGGTGCTTCACACTCGGGTCAGATCACGGACTGCGGCAACGGATGATGACTCATCCACAGCGATGGTTCGCTGTCCCCTCGCCGTCGCTGTCCGGTTCGAGTCCGTTGATGGACACCAATTGTGTCCGCCGCCGGTTCAACGGCCGCAGGCCGTGTTGATCTGGCGCAGGAACTCCGCCGCCCGCACCGAGTCGAGGCTCTGCTTGGACGACCCGTCGGGCTTGATCTCGATCTGCTCGGCGATGCCGTCCAGGACGGCCTTGAGTTCCGGCGTCGGGGCTCGGCCAGCCCAGCCAGCGGAGAACCGGGAAGGTCGGTGAGCGGGATGGTGGCCCCCACCAGTTCGGCGGCCGGGAGCCCCAGGACCGACCGGACACCCGCCGGCGTCAGGGCGATGGCGATGCCCCGACCCCAGCGGGTCGGCTTGACCGTGGCGACGTCCCGTGACCCGGTCACGATGCTGGTGTCCGCGAAATCAATGATCACCGTTGTCAGGCTCAGCGGAAAGAGTCGGTGGGCCAGCGGTGAGCCGGGGTCGGAGCAGAAGCCGGAGTAGCCGACGACGTACGGCCGCAGCCGCGGATGTGGCGCCCGGCTCACGGTCTGGCACGGCTCGCGCTGGGTGGGGATGGAATGAATCATGCGTCCAACTTCCGCGGGGTGCGAACCCGCAACGGGGCAGGTAGCGGGGCGCGGTGGAGCACGACCAGCCGGGCCACGGCCCGGGTCAGCACCACGTACAACCGGCTGTATCCCCGCGGCTCAGCCGCGACGATGTCGGCGGGCTCGACCACGATCACCTGGTCGTACTCCAGGCCCTTCACCATGCTTGCTGGGACTACGGTCACGCCGGGTCGGTCGACCAGCGGCGCGAGGTCGTCGATCGCTCGATCGGCGACAACGACCGCCGTCGTGCCGTCGGGGGTGGCTTCGCGGACGGCTTCCTGGACCGCGATGCCAAGGTCGTCGACCCGGCGCACGACAAGCGAGCCTCCGGATTGGTAGGAGCGGGTCGCCGGGATGTCGGGAGCGAGGAACCGTGTCGCGTAGTCCGCAATGACGTGGGGCACCCGGTAGCCGGTGCGCAGTTCGTAGGTGCGGAAGTCGCGCCGCCCCAGGCGGGCCATGAGCTCCGGCCATGACCGGGCGGCGAGGGGATGGGTCGCCTGGCCGAGGTCGCCGACGATCGTCATCGACGCATGCTCGCTGCGTCGGGCGATCATTCGGCACTCCATGGGCGACAGGTCCTGTGCCTCGTCGACAATGACGTGCGCGTAGTCGTGCTCGTCGGTGGGCTCGGACTCCTCCGGCTCGGGGGCTGGCAGCGGCTCGGCGAGGAGCGGCACGTAGGCGTCCTCGCCGTACGGGTCGTAGCCGTCCGTCCAGCTCACCACCCGGTGTCCCTCGCGCAGAATGACCATCTCGGCCCAGCGTTGCGCGGCGGCTACGGCGTCGTTGTCGATCGTGGGCCCGGCCAGGGCGATCGGGGTGGGATGACCTGGCGCGTAGAGGGTCCACCCGTCGTGGAGGCTGCAGCTGAGGGCGAACGTGTCGATGGGCCGCGGACCGGTGGTGAGCTCACGGAGCCGGGTCGCCGGCTCGGCCGCGGGTTTCGTGGCCAGGGCCGGGGGTTGGCCGAGCAGTCCGTCCAGCTCATCGAGGAGCGGAACGTCGTCGATCGACCAGTCGTCCTGCCGTTGGTACGCGGTCGCCAGCGTCCGGGCCTCGGACGGATCAAGCACCGGGACGCGCGCCGGGTCGGCCAGCCAGGAGAGCACGATCGCCGGGGTGAGCCGGGGCCACCACGCCGTGAGGAACCGTTGAAACTCGGGGCGATCGCCGACCTCGTCGCGGAACAGCTCACGGTCGAGGCCTTCACCGTCTAATGTAGACCACAATGCCTCGAGGAGGACGGCCGCCGCGACCGGTCGAGCCTCGTTCGGAGCCCGGCCGATGGCCGCGGCCCGGGCCCGGACCTCGGCTCGCGCTCGCGCGAGGTCGGAGGCCACCAGGGTCAGTACCTGACCGGCGTAGACCAGTCGCAGCCGGTCGGGCGCCGTCGGCGGTGTCTGCCAGATCAGCTCGGCCAGGACCTCCACCATCCGTTCGCTGCCCTTGATGGCGGCTACGGGCGCGGGATCCCGCCGAGTGGCGGTCACGCCCGGCACGAGTTCCCCGAGCGAGCGCAGGTGCACGCTCTCCTCCCCGAGGGCCGGCAGCACTCGGCTGATGTAGGTGGTGAACACGGTCGATGGTCCGACCACCAGGATCCGGCCGTCTGTGAACCGGGCCCGGTCGGTGTAGAGCAGGTACGCGGCGCGGTGCAGCGCCACCTGGGTCTTGCCGGTGCCCGGCCCGCCGGTGATGAGCGTGACGCCGCNGGCCGGCGCCCGAATGGCTTCGTCCTGCTCCCGCTGGATCGTNGTCACGATGTCGCGCATGTGCGGGCCCCGGGACCGCCGCAGGGCGGCGAGNAGTGCTCCCTCACCGAGGACCGGCAGATCCCCGACCTGGTCCGGCGACAGCACGTCATCGTCGAGGTCGACGACCTCGGGTCCGCGGCAGATGATCACACGACGCCGCACCACCCCCATCGGATTTCGTGGCGTGGCCCGGTAGAACGCCGCCGCGGCCGGGGCCCGCTAGTCGATGAGCAACGGCTCGCGATTCTCGTCCCGGACGCCCAACCGGCCGATGTGGTACGCCTCGCCGTCGTCGAAGTCCAGCCGCCCGAACACCAGGCCCTCCGCTTCGGCGTCGAGCGCCCGCAGCTGCCGGGCGGCGTGGTGGACCATTGCGTCGCGCTCCACCAGCCCAGTGGCCGGCCCCGCGGCCGCACGTCCGTAGCCCGTGTGTTCCAGTTCCTTCGCCTGGGTGCGCATCGCCTCAACCCGCGCATAGACCCGGTCGACGAACCGTTGCTCGTTGGCTATCTCCTGAGTTCGTTGGTCCACCAGCGGCACTCCAGAAAGGGCAGGGAATCGCGGGTCTCGGCGAGCATATGTGCCGTCGGTGCGGAAGAAATCAGCAATTGGGGCGATACGGCTGATTGGCGACCTCCGGTACAATGAGGGTGGCGGAGAAGCGGTGGCCCGGATGTCCTTTGTGGATGTCCGGGCCATGAACGCTTGTGGTGCCGTGCTGACGGTCCTGGCCTTGAGTTGCGTACGTGACCGTGAGGACACTGCCCGGGTCGAGGCAGCCGGGCGTCGAGGACCGGTACGGTGTCTCGGAGGTTCCTCCACCAAACGTCGGGGAGGACTGGGCCAGGCAGTGCCGACGTCGCGATCGTGGAAGGACGAGATGACGAGAAGCTCTCGGACAGCGGCCGTGGAGCGGGCCACCGGCCGAAGCTGGGACCTGTGATGTCCCCGGCGGCCGGCGACGTCCACGGACACGGCCGGCCCACGCACCTGGGGTGACGTCGATGGTGCTCGACGACCTGGGGACACCGTTGGCATCCACCCGCCCGCCACGCCGGGTGGTCTCGCTGGTGCCGTCGCTGACCGAGGCGATCGCGACGACCGCGCCCGAGTTGCTGGTGGGCGCGACGAAGTACTGCACCCACCCGGCCGACCTCGACGTGACCCGGGTGGGAGGATCGAAGTACCCGTCGGTCGACGACATCCTCGCGCTGCGGCCGGATCTGGTGCTCGCCAATGCGGAGGAGAACCGGCGCGAGGACGCGGAGGCACTGCGCGCGGCCGGGGTGAGCGTCTGGGTCACCTTCCCGCGGACGGTCGCCGGCGCGCTGGACAGCCTGGGCCGCATGTTCGACGCTCTGCAGGTGCCTCATCCGGCTTGGCTCGCCGAGGCCCGGCGCGTCTGGGCGGCGCCACCGGCGCCGCCGCGCGGCCGGCACGTCACCGTGGTGTGGCGCCGCCCGTGGGTCACGGTCGGCCCGGACACGTTCGCCAGCGACGTGCTGCGACGGCTCGGGTGGCTCAATGCGTTCACCGATCCCGACCAGCGCTATCCGCGGCCCGGGATCGCTGATATTCACGCGCTACAGCCCGATCTCGTGGTGCTGCCCGACGAGCCGTACGCGTTCAGCGCCGACGACGGACCCGAGTCGTTTCCGGGAGTGCCGTGCGCGCTCGTCTCCGGCCGGCACCTGACCTGGTACGGCCCGTCGCTGGTGGACGCGCACGCCGTCCTGGCGCGCCAGATCCCGTCTGCCGTATTGGAATGACGGGAGCAGGCCACCCGAGTCATGCCTCGACGAGGGTCACGGTCCCAGAAGGGTGGTGGATGAGTGGCGGGGTGGCTCGGGCAGCCTCATCAACGTGAATGCGCGGATGTGGAGGCTTTTCGTTCTCGTAGTAGGTGCCGGGTCCGTAAAGCTGTCCGTATCGAACCACTACACCGCCGGCCCGGAGCACGGCTTCCTCGTGATTGTCGATGACCGCGGCCCGGCCAGCCGGGCGCCAGGCGATGCTCTGCGCCAGGAAGTGGGAGGCCCCGGCCTGGTGCGCTGCGTGGAGCAGATTCCGCGTCCCCTCGGTGCGGATGCGGTCGTTTCGCGACGCGAACCGAGCGATGTCCTCGAGGCGGTCGGGTAGGTCGGTGAGCTGATGGATGACGGTGTCGGGCTCGAATGAGGTGACCGCCTGCACCAGCGTTTCGACGTCGAACACGTCGCACACCACAGGTTGGGCGCCCAACTCGCGGAGCTGATCGGTCTTCGCGATGGACCGTGTCATGCCCGCCACGACGTGACCCTCCGCGATGAGCAGAGGGATGAGTCGGATCCCTATCACACCGGTGGCTCCGGCCAGAAAGATGCGCACCTACTCCTCCTATGCCGATCTGACGTCCACGGCTGAGGCTGAGGAGTCGGCCGGGACTCGTCGGCTGGCACCTCAGGACCGGGGCCGCAGCGCCGTGCGTCTCGAGCCTACTGTCCTGCCGTGCACCAGCCGTGGACGGCTGGGAGCGATCAGGACCATGGACCAGCCGGTCCGGTCGCATTCGTGGCGGTAGTCTTACCAGGGGACTCGGGTCCGATGGGCGTCGCACTGTGGCGTCCTTCTGAGCGCTGCTCCCGAGGGCCTGCGCACGAGCCCGCAGTCGGCCAGGGTGAGGACCGTGATGCGAAACGAGATAACGGTAGATGCGCTCGGTGACGACCGCTTTCTCGTGCGGACACGACAAGACGACGATGTCGTCGAGGTCCTGGTTCGCGCTTCCCCTGCGGTCCTCGCCCGGTTCACAGACGACGAGGTCGATGAGGTCCGAGTCGTCCAGGCCTCCTTCGCCTACCTGATAGCGCGGCAGCGCCCCGACGACCTGCCCTCACAGCTCGACCTCGATGATGTGCTGGCCACGTACGAGGACTTCGAGGACGACGTACGGCGGCGCCTGCACGGCCCGATGTGATCGACGGTGACGCGCGGGGGCGCGTGAGCCACCGATCGATCAAGCCGTGAGGTGGCTGGGGCCCTCCAGCTGGAGGGCCCTACACCAACCACTTCCCGTCGTCCATCAGTAGGCGCCCGGCCAGTTCGTTGGCTTCGCGCCAGGCCTGGATGCGACGCGGGCGGACGCGGAACCAGCGGTAGGGCGTGGACAGCGTCCGGGGGTCGAAGCCCGTCCGGGCGGCGAAGCGGTCACCCACCTCGGGCGGAAGTTGGTCGATCTCGAGTACTTCGACGTCGCCGTCGATCATGGTCACGTCGCGAGTGGGGCCCAATCCCAGGCGCGCCGTTCGGGTGGCGGCCAGGTTCCGGCCCGTGGGACTGTCGGCCACGGTGGCCAGCAGGAGAGTTTCGCCGTCCCAGTCGAACGACAGCGGGACCAGGTAGGGCACGCCGTCGGGAGAGGCCGTCGCCACCCAGATGTCGACGTCGTGGGCGAGCCGGTGCAGGGTGTCCTGACGGCGCACGGCGCCCGGGCGAGGTTCGGCAGGACTGTCCATGGTCGACAGGTTAAGGAATCGGGCCCGAGTAACGCTTCTCGGATCCTGACCGTCATCGTGACGCCAGCGACCCGGCTACTGCGGCACGACGTCGTGGCTGACCTGCGGCGCTCTTCCACCGACGCTGGGGTGGGCCTGACGGCGCCGGTGGCGTCAGGTCCGGGCCAGTAATAGTCGAATATGTGTTTCGCTGTCGGCGGATGCCGCCGCCCGGGTGGCATCCGTCAGCTGCGCGGAGGGCCACTCGACGGGTAGCCATCGTCGTTCGTAAATATCGACGGCCATGTGGAGCCGAAGGATAGTGGGTGGCCATGGTGGCAGCGGTTGATGGCAGACAGCGCCGGACGCAGCCGGGGCGACGGCGAAACGACTGGCCGGTCAGCCGCCGACGCCCGTGGCGTCCAGCGACCAGGGCCAGTCATCGGCGTCGCGGTAACCACCGGCGACGGCGAACGCGGTGCGGATCTGCTCGCGCGATGCCTGGGCGGCCAGCAGACAGCGCAGGAGGACACGGGCCTTGAGCGGATCGAGGCGACCGGCCGGGTCGAGGCCGCGGGCGATGAGGTCGCGTTCCGAGCCGGCGAAGCCGTACGTGCCACGCAGGACGCTGCCTGATCCTGTACGGGTCGCAAGGATGACGGGCATCGTAGCGGCCGCCGTCGTCAGCGGTTCGACGAGCCCCTCGGGGACGTGTCCGGCGCCCATGGCGGCCACCACCAGACCGTCCACAGTTGAGATCATGGCCGCGAGGACGGTGGGGTCGTCGTCGAGCACGGCCATGTAGAGCCCCACGCGGGGATAGCCGCCTGACGCCGACGCCGGCACGATGAGCCGCGGCGACGGGGGACCGACGAAGCGCACCTGCCCTTCGACCACCCAGCCGGCCGGGCCGGCGTCGGGCGACCGGAACGTGTCCACCGCCGTGGTATGGGTCTTGCGGACCCGGCTGGCCAGGTGGATCTCGTCGTTGACGACGACGAGCACACCGCGCCGCCGGGCCTGGGGCACGGCCGCCGTGAGCACCGCGGCGAGGAGGTTGGCCGGTCCGTCCGCGCCGGCCATGGTGGGGTTGCGCATGGCCCCGGTCACGACCACGGGGGCGTCGTGCCGGTGGCGCAGGTCGAGCAGGTACGCCGTCTCCTCGATGGTGTCGGTGCCCTGGGTGACCACGACACCCGTCACGCCCCCGGTCGAGGGCCTCTTCGATGGCGGTGCGTAGCTCGTCCAGGGTGAGGAAGTCCAGGGACGCGCTGGGCAGTCGGCGAAAGTCGACCACCTCGACGGCGATGCCCGTCTCGGCCAGGCCCGGCACGGCCGCAACGAGTTGTTGGGCGGAGAGGCTGGGAGTCACACCGCCGTGGGCCGACGGGGCCATGGCGATGGTTCCGCCCAGGCCGAACACGGCCACTCTCGGTTGCGCAGGCTCGCCCGTCACAACCCCTATGCCTACCACCTGGGGCCGCGGGTGGTTCTTGCGGGAGGCTGCCGTGGGGTGTGGCGGCTTGCCACAGCCGGGGTATGACCAGGCGCCGCCCAGCTCGCCGCCGGACCGGCTCGACGGGCGAGTGGTCCGCGCCTACGAAACATCCGAGGCGGACAGGCGGGCCAGCAGCTCGGCGGTGACGGTGCCGAGCCGACGGGCGGCTGCCGGATTCAGGGTGGGAATGGTCAGTGGCACCGGCTTGCCTCGGTCGTTGGCGGTCAACGCGGCGCTCGGTGGATGGTCGATCCACTCGACGATGGGAGCGATGGATCTCTCGACCGGTCGGGCGAACACGGCGGCCGCGCGGATCGCCAGCCGCAGAGGCCCCGGCAGCGGGGTCAGGTCGCCGCTCCTGGTGAAGCCCGGGTGGTAGAGGACGTATCGGGCCCGTGAGCCGGAGTTCTCGGCGAAGTCCACCCCGAGCAGGTCATTGGCGCGACCCGCCTGAAGTTGGGCGTCGATCATCCGGTACCGCGACTCGAGTTGCAGGTCGTCCCAGTGGATCGCACCTTTGGTGATGCCCACGCCGGCGACGTTGATGATCACTGGATGCTCGGCGCGGTCCAGGGCCTCCCGCAGCCCGTAGGAGAGCAGGTACCGGCTCAGGTAGTAGAGGGCGAACGTCTGCTCCAGCCCTTCCGGGGTCGCTACCCGCCGCGGGGCCTGCCGGTTGGCGAACAGCGCCAACGCGTCCACCACCGGCCAGCGCTGTTTGATGATCTCGATCGCTGACCGGGTCGCCGCGACGGAGCTGAGATCAACCTGAAGGAAGTGGACCCGTTCCGACAGGGCCTGAATGGCCCGACCCTTCTCCGGGTTGCTCCCAAGGGCGACGACGTCGTCGCCGCGGGCAAGCCGGGCCGCAACCAATGCCCGTCCCATGCCGTCCGTACCGCCGCTGATGACCGTGACGGGCACTGGCGACCTCCTCATTACGATTGCGGTGCAGTTCCACCTGCGACAAGCGACCGCGACCATCATCGACCGGGTACGGGACCCGGGGAAGAAGGCAGTCTTATGTCGCCTGCGAACACGGATGTTCCTGCCTTGGTGGGCGCCGCCCTGCCGACGCCGGTTCCGATGGACGAGTACGACCGATGCCCGGTCACGGACGTCGTGCGGCTGGTCAGCGACCGGTGGTCGCTGGTCACTCTGGCGCTGTTGGGCCGGAGGACGTACCGCTTCAACGAGTTGCACCGCAGCATTGAGGGCATCAGCCAGCGGATGTTGACCCGTACGCTGCGCAATCTCGAGGCGAGTGGACTGGTCCAGCGGACCGTGTATGCGACCACGCCGCCGACCGTCGATTACCGGCTCACGCCGCTCGGGGAGAGCCTGCTGGCGCCGTTGTCCGCCCTCGCCGACTGGGCGGTGCAGCATGCGTCCGAGCTGGCGGCGGCCCGTCGGGCGGCGGAGTCCCCGGCCGGAACAGGTGGGTCGCCAGGCTCGCGCCGTCCCCCGTGGTGATCCGGACCACCACGGACACCCGCATGACGCTCCTATGTGGAGTCCCGTACGACCAGTTCCAGGCCGAGCACGACCCGCTGCACCGTGGTGGTGGGCCCGCTGATGAGCTCGCCGAGCAGGCGGGCGCCGATGCGACCCGACTCCTCGAACGGCTGGCGGACCGTGGTCAGCGCGGCCGCCTCGGCCACGGGACCGTCGTCGAATCCGACCACGGCGAGGTCGTCCGGCACCCGGACGCCCAGCCGCCGGCACTCCACCAGCAGACCGGCGGCGAGCACGTCGTGGTGGGCGAAGACCGCGGTCGGCCGCGGACGCAGTGCCAGCACCTCGTGCAGCGCCGCCCGGCTCGCCTGCAGGTTGTTGCCAGTCAGCACCGTGCGGACGGCCGTGGGCTCGATGCCGGCCTCGCTGAGGACCCGGCAGAAGCCCCGGTTGCGGCGCTGGCCCTGGGACAGGAACGCGTCGGACTCCTGCGGTTCCTGTACGAACGCGAACGAGGTGTGGCCGCGCTCCAGCAGGTGCCGGGCGACCATGGCCCCACCCTCGTCATCGTCGATCGTCACCGTGCTGAACTCGGGCCGGGAGCTGTCGATGAGCACGGTGGGCAGGCGCCGCTGGATGAGTTGCTCGGCGAGCTCGTCGTCCAGGGGCAGCCCCATGACGAGCAGGCCGTCGAGACGGCCGGTGACCGGGAGCGTCCGCAGCAGCGGGGAGACGCTCGTCGCGGCCGACTCGTGGTCGTAGACGACGACGTCCCGGTTGGTGCCGTCCGATTCGGCCAGCACGCCCATGAGCCGGCGGCGGAACGAGTCGTGCGAGGTGAAGGGGGCCAGTACGCCGATGCGTCCCACGCCGCGCCGGGCCTGGCTGACCGCCTGGGCCTTCGGCATGTACTGCAGTTCCTCAATCGCCTTCAGGACCCGCTCGCGGGTCTTCGGGTTGACCCGATTGGGGCGGTTGAGGGTCTGCGACACCGTGGAGATGCTGACTCCGGCATGCGCGGCCACATCGTAGATGGTGACCTGGCTCGTCACACGCGCTCCCTCTCAACGACCGCTCGTCGGCTCGGATGAGGCTGGGTGGGCCGGACCCGGTGAATCGGCCGGTGCGGACCCGGTCAGCAGCCTACGCCGCCGCTGCTCCTGAGGATCGCCGGCGGCCGCGGCTGTAGTTGACCGTTACGTTCCGCAGGGACAGCAGCGGGGTCGAAGGCACAGGGGTCGACAGCAGAGAGGTCATACGCGCACCAGCTCCTCGGCCCGAACACACCGGACCAGCCGGCTCGCCGCCTGCACCGTGACGTCGAGCGCGGTCGTGGATTGGTCAGCCTGAGGGCAAGCACGGTCAGCACGAGGACGCCGCCGGTCGGCACGGCGAGCCAGAGGTCCTGGCTGGCCAATCACCTGCTTGTCGGTGGCCGACCGGAGGTGACCCTACGGCTGGACACCGCGGCGCCGCGGCCGGTGCCCGTCGAATGGACGATCGCGCGTGACCCGGTACGCGGTCGGGCCGCGGTGACGGTGGTGTCGGATACCGGTTCGGTGATCAGCCCGACGGCCACCGGTATCGGGTGCACGGGCGGCTGTCGGTCACGACGCAGCGCGACTCCCCGGCTGCGGCCCGGGGTTTGGCCGACTATACGGGCCAGGTCTGGCTGACCACGGGCGAGCAGGTCACGGCCATCGCGTCGGTGCGGTGTACCCAGGACACCGTGGTCGCCCACGGTCGCGTATCCATCGACGGATTCGTGATTGCCGACCGTCGGTGGCAGGCGCCGCTGCGGCGCGAGTAGGTGGGTTGGCCGCGGATGTCAGGAAGGAGTCCTTCCTGGACGCTAGGCGTCAAGAGGGCGTCCTTCCTGCGCAAGGCGACGCCGGGACCTTGACACCAAATGGTCGTCTGTTTAACCTGGGGCCCCCGCCCCGCCCACACATCGTGGCGCCGGACAGGTTGAGATGGCTGTCGGACATGGAATCCGGGGCCGAACGGCCTGTCGGGCCAAACGCCGCCTGTCCGCGGGCCGCGGCGGACAACCGAAGGTTACCGGCCTGAGGTCCGGAAACGGAGGGCTGCCCTCGTGAACGTCGTCATCACCGGCGGTAGCAAAGGCATCGGACGTGCTGTGGCGCTCAGGTTGGCGGCCGAGGGGCGGACGATCGTCATCAACTACCACTCGGACACGGCCGCCGCGGACGACACCGTGGCCGAGGTGACCAAGCGAGGCGGCCGGGCGCTCGCGGTCCGCGAGGATGTGGGCTCGCCGGCCGGATGCCAGCGACTCATGGAGTACGTCGCCCAGCACGTCGATGCGGTCGACCTACTGGTGCACGGGGCGGCGACCGCGGTGTCCGGGGCCGCGCTCGAGCTGGACCCGCGCCGCTTCGCGGAAGCCGTCGAGGTCAACGGCAGCTCGTTGCTGTACCTGACCCAGGCCGCCCTGCCGTTGCTTCGCCGCGGCAGCAGCATCGTGTTCCTGACCAGCCGGGGCAGCCAGGCCGCCGTGCCGAACTACGTGGCCCTGGGGGCGCCGAAGGCCCTGGCCGAGGCACTGGTGCGGTATCTGGCGGTGGAACTGGCCCCGCGCGGCATTCGCATCAACGCGGTCTCGGCGGGAGCGCTCGACACCGAGGCGTTCCGTCGGATGTTCCCCCAGGAGGCCGAGCAGCGTCTCGCGGCGGCGGCCAAGGCGAATCCGAGCGGTCGGGGCCTCACCTTCGACGACGTCACCGGCGTCATCGAGTTCCTCGCGTCACCGGACGCGTCCATGATTCAGGGACAACGCATTCACATCGATGGAGGGCTGTCACTTCGGTAGCCCTCAGCGGTGCGAAGCCGCGGCGGGCGGCGGCCGCGGTCGGACCGTCGTTGCCCAGGGCCGCGGTCGGCTGGTTCGTCGTCGCCGGGTGCGTCGGCAACGGGGTCGACGAGGGACGGGTCGGCGGCGGTCAAGCCGCGGTCGACCGGGAGCGGAGTCCGGCCTTCCGGCCGCGTCGGTGGGCTCGGCGTGGTCGCTGGCGGCGGCGTCGCGACACCGTCCGGCGTCGGCTAGCAATGACCGTAACCAAACGAGCGGAAGTTAACAGCCCGTCCCGCTGACCCGAATCAGGTGGCCGTCGGGACCGCTCATCCGGCGCGGTTGAGCTCCTTGATATCGGCTTATACCAGTGCATCAAGCCCATGGTTACGCGCTCTGGATGCTGTCAAGGGCCAAAGGTCAGGACTTCTCGCAACCTCTTGTTAGCAAACGAATGGTCTGTTACCTTCCTCACTCAGTGGCCAGCCAGCCCGACGTGGCTGCAACGGCAGCACAGTGAGGAGATCTAGTGGCTACGTGGTCCATTCGAGGGCTTGCGGCTTGCGCCGCCATATCCCTTGCACTACTGGCCGGCTGCGGTTCGGCAGGCGGCGATCAGCCCCAGGAAGGCGGCGAACCCGCAGTCGGCGGCACCCTGAGGGTCGGTGTGGCCGAGGACCTGGACGCCATTGACCCGAGCAAGGCCCGGGGTGAGGTCGCATCGACGTGGGGCGCGCTCGTCTACGAGACGCTCGTGGGTATCACCAGGGACGGCGAACCAGCCCCTGGCCTGGCCAAGACCTGGACGGTCAGCGAGGACGGCCTGACCTACACGTTCGAGCTGGACGATGCCACCTTCCACGACGGCACGCCCGTGACGTCCGAGGCCGTGGCGTGGAACTTCAGCCGGATCGGCGCGCCGGACTCCGGGGCGAGCCAGCAGGCGTTCATGGCGGACATCGCGTCGATGGAGACCCCCGACCCTAAGACGCTCATCGTCCACCTGAAGAAGCCGAACGGCGCGTTCCTGTCGATCCTGAGCCTGCAGGGCCGGATGGGCATTCAGTCGCCGAAGAACTTCGACGGCGACGACATGGTCGCGCACATCGGCAGCGGACCGTACACGTGGGAGTCGTTCACGCCCAACGACCGGCTCGTCCTCAAGCGCTACCCCGACTACTGGCGGGGCACGCCGGCCTACATCGAGACGATCGAGGTCCGGATCCTTCCCGACGACAACGCCCGCCTGCAGGCGATGGCCCGGGGTGAGCTCGACATGGCGTGGGGCATCGACGCGGTTCAGGTGAACGACTACGCCAACCGCGGCGCCTTCACGGTGCAGGAGGACCGGCAGAACCGGGGCAACTTCTTCTCCATCAACGTCAACAAGGAGCCGTTCGACGATGTCCGGCTGCGGCGGGCCATGCACATGGCGGTGTCCCGCAACGACATCGCGGCGGCCGGGTGGGGTGGCTACGCTGAGCCCACCAACCAGCCGTTCGCCAAGACCTCCCCGTGGTACGTGGCCGGCGACTTCCCCGTGGACGCCGACATCGAGGGTGCGAAGCGTCTGGTGCAGCAGGCCGGGGCCGAGGGGACCGAGGTCCGGATCCTGGTCTGGGACGCGCTCGGGTCCGAGCACGAAGCACAGATCGTCGCCTCGGCCTGGACCGAGATCGGCCTCAAGCCGACCATCGAGAAGGTCGACATCACGACCCTCGTCTCCAAGTCGATCGAGGGCGACTTCGACGTCATCTACTTGTGGATCGGGCTGATCACGGACCCGTCCCGGCCGTACGCCTACTTCCACGAGGGCAACGTGAACAACGGCCTCGTGGGCGGCCTGCAACTGCCCGCGCTCACCAAGGCGGTGGACGACGCGCTCGCGACCTCGGACTTCGAGGAGCGCAAGGAACTGTACGCGCAGATCCTGAAGACCAACTACGAGCAGGCGGCGCAGTACTACACCGTCAACCCGAAGATCTTCGTGGCGGTGGGTCCGCGCGTGAAGGGATACGAGCAGGGCAGCTACAACGTGGTCTACCACGGTGGTGGCCTGCCGGTGGCGTACCTCGAGACGAAGTAGCGGACGCACTGATCGGACGCCTATGTGGAACAGAATGCGGCTGGTAGGCCCACGCCTGGCTCGGGTTCTTCGGAAATCCAGCTGGACGAACCGGATCGCGTCGCTGGTGCTGCTGCTGACCCTGGTGGCCGCGGCCGTACCGGACCTGATCGCGCCCTTCGATCCGGTCAAGGCGGTGCCAGTGGACAGGATGCTCGGCATAGGCGTCGACGGTCATCTGTTGGGCACGGATGCCATCGGCCGGGACATCTTCAGCCGCCTCGTCTACGGCTCCCGGGCCGTGTGGACGGTCGCGCTGGCGGTGTCGGCGGGGAGCCTGTTGCTGGGCTCCCTGCTCGGCGCCACCTCGGGGTACATCGGGGGCGCGTTCGACGCGGTGGTGTCCCGGGCCATCGACGGAGTGCTGGCGTTTCCGCCGGTCCTGTTGGGACTCGTGCTGGCGGCGATCGCCGGGCCAGGTACCTGGACGGCGATCGCCGCCCTGGCGGTCGTCTTCACGCCGTTGACGACCCGGGTCATGCGGGCATCTGTCCTGGCTGAGCGGGGCGCCGCCTACGTCCATGCCTCGGCCGGACTTGGGCACCGTCCCATCGTGACGTTGGTGCGAGAGGTGCTTCCTAACACGATCGGTCCGATGATCGTGGTGACGACCCTCATCGCATCGCGCGCCATCATCGTCGAGGCCAGCCTGAGCTTCTTGGGGGTCGGCACCCAGCCGCCCCAACCCAGCTGGGGGCTCATGGCGGCCGAGGCCCAGCAGTACATCTTCATCGCGCCGGGCCAGGTGCTGATTCCGGTACTCACCCTGGCCGCGGTGGTTCTGTCTCTCAACTTCATCGGGGATGCCATGGCTGAGGTCCTGGATCCGGAAAGCCGGTCGGTCCGGGTGAACACCAGGTGACGGACATTCACGGCGAAGGCACAGCACTCCGCGGTGCGACCGCGACCGTGGCCCCACTGCTGTCGGTGCGCGACATGACCGTCGTGACGCGGGGGTCGCAGGTCCCGATCGTGTCGGACTTCAATTTGGACATTGCCCCGGGCGAGACCGTGGGTATCGTCGGCGAGTCCGGCTGCGGCAAGACCACCGCGGTGCTGGGCATGCTCGGGCTGCTCGACCCGCGGCAACTGGCCATCTCGGGGTCGGCGCGCTACGGCGACACGGACCTCATCGCGGCGCCGGATACGGTGCGCCGTCAGATCTGGGGCCGCGACGTCGGCATCATCTACCAGGACGCGCTGCGGGCGCTGAACCCGGTGATGACGGTTGGCCAGCAGATCGCGGAAGTCTTCGAGGCGCACGGCGGGCGCCCCGATGCCAAGGAGGAGGTCGTCAACCTCCTGGCCCGGGTCGGCATCGCCTCGCCCGAGGTACGGCAGCACAGCTACCCGCACGAACTGTCGGGAGGCATGCGCCAGCGCGTCATGGCGGCCATCGCCGTCGCCATGCGGCCGCGCCTGCTGGTCGCGGACGAACCCACCACGGCCCTCGATGTCACCATCCAGGCCCAGGTGCTCGAGCTCATCCGCGGCCTGGTCGCCGAGATGAACATGGCGACGGTCCTGATCAGCCATGATCTCGGCGTCATCGCCGGCATGTGCGATCGGGTCGTGGTGCTGTACGCGGGCCGGATCGTGGAGCAGGGCGACGCGGCGGCGGTGTTCGAGGCGCCGCGGCACCCCTACACGCGGGCTCTGCTGCGCGCCACGCCCGGGTACGTCGGAAAGGTCGCGGGCCGGTTCAACTTCATCCCGGGCACGCCGCCGGCCCCGAGCGCGGCCCGCGTGGGCTGCGCGTTCCGCGAACGCTGCAGTGAGGCCACCGACGCCTGCACCGCGCGTACGCCCGAGCTGGTCGAGATCGGGGCGGGAATTGAGGTCGCCTGCTTCCACCCGATCGACCCGGCGCGGACGGAGGATCGCGGGCCGGCCAAAGGTTCGGCCCGAGCCGGCTCCGGGGTGGTCACCGTGATCGAGCGTGGGCCCGCTCAACCGACGGAGGAACCGCAGGCCACACCCATCCTGGAGGCCCGCAACGTCACCCGGGTGTACGGCCGACGCAGCTGGCTGCGCCGGTCTGCCGCCGTGGCGCTGGCGGTGGATGGCGTCACCCTCACGGTGCGGGCCGGTGAGTGCGTCGGCCTCGTCGGCGAGTCCGGGTCCGGCAAGTCCACGCTGGGCCGGCTCCTGGTGGGCATGGAGGACCCGACCTCCGGGGAGATCGTCTTCGACGGGCGGCCGGTCAGCCGCATGAGCGGGGCGGAACGGCGAGCCTTCCGTCGGAGCGCCCAGATGATCTACCAGGATCCGCGCAGCTCGCTGAACCGCAGCTACTCGGTCGGGTCGATCCTGCGCACGGCGCTGCGGGCCGGCGGGGCGGATTCGTCCGATGTAGACGCCCAGGTGGCGGACGTCCTGGAGCGCGTCGGCCTGAGCGCCCGGTACGCCGAGCGGTATCCCATGTCCCTCTCCGGCGGCGAGTGTCAGCGGGTGGCCATCGCCCGGGCGCTGTGCGTGCGACCCAAGGTGCTCGTGGCCGACGAGGCGATCTCCAGCCTCGACGTCTCGGTGCAGGGGCAGATCCTGAACCTGCTGGCCGACATCCAGCGGGACACCGGCATCGGCATTGTGTTCATCGCGCACGATCTCGGGGTCGTCCGCGAGCTGTGCGATACCGCGGCGGTGATGTACCTCGGCCGCATCGTCGAACAGGGTCCGGCCAAGGACGTCCTCAGCGTTCCCCAGCACCCGTACTCGATGGCGCTCAAGTCGGCCGCCCCCATCCCCGATCCTCGACGCGAGCGTTCCCGGCGGCGGATCATCCTGCTCGGTGACCCGCCGAGCGCCCTGGCGCCGCCCAAGGGCTGCGCCTTCCACACCCGTTGCCCGGTCGGGCCGCTCAACCACCCCGACCGAACCGCGTGCATCGACGACCGCCCCGACCTGCGGTCTCCCGACGGGGCCGGTCACGCGGTCGCGTGCCACTACGTGGGCAGTGACGCCAACACAGCCCTGTTAGGTCAGGTGACGTAGGGTGCTGCGATTCATCGTCTCCCGACTGGTGAGCACGGTCGGAGCGCTGTTCGTCCTCACGGTCGTGACCTTCGTGATGGTGCGGCTCATGCCCGGAGACGTGGTCACGACGCTGACCGGCATCGAGAATGTCAGCGACGAGGCGCGAGAGCGGATCACCCGCGAGTACGGCCTCGACCAGCCACTGCCGGTGCAGTACCTCCGCTGGCTCAGCCATGTGGTGCAGGGCGACCTGGGCCGGACGGCCCTGACCGGGCAGCCCGTGGCCTCCGTGCTCGCCGAGAAGATCGTGCCGTCCCTGCAGATCGCCATCCTCGCGGTGATGGTGAGCGTCGTCGTGGCCGTGAGCCTCGGTACCCTGGCGGCGGTGCGTCGCGGACGGCTGTCCGACCGGTTCGCCACGCTGACCGCGATCGTGGGTACCAGCCTGCCCGACTTCGTCGTCGGTCTGCTCCTGATCGTGCTGCTGGCCCGGACGTTCGGGTTAGCGACCTTCGGCTACGAGCCGCTGTCCGAAGGGTTCCTCACCTGGGCCCGGCACATCGTCCTGCCCGTGCTCGCGCTGTCGCTGGGCCTGATCGGTCTGCTCACCCGACTGACGAAGACGGCGGTTCGGGAGACGCTCCAGCAGGAGTACGTACGCACCGCCCGCAGCAAGGGCGTCCACGGCTGGCGTCTGCTGTGGCGGCACATCCTGCGGCCGTCGTTGATACCGGTCATCACCTCGGCCGGCCTGCAGCTCGTGGCCGTCATCGGCGGCGTGGTCGTGATCGAGGTCGTGTTCTCCATTCCGGGCATGGGGAAGCTGATCTTCGATGCATTGCGGCAGCGCGACTATGCGGTCATCCAGGCCGCCACGCTGGCGATCGGCTGTGTGGCGGTGGCCGTCAGCCTGCTCGTGGATGTCATCTACCGGCAGCTCGATCCCCGCCTGCGGCGCTAGCCGCGGCTTGCCGACGCCGGAAGAGACGTCGCCGACGCGACGAACGACGTGCCAACGAACCCGATTTCACGAACGAATCCGACAGCACGAACGAACCCGCCGCCACGAACGAAGGAGTGAGGACATGTCCGACGTCATGGACTACATCCACCTGCAGAACCTGTACGGGCGGTACTGCTTCGCCCTGGACTACGGGACGACGGCCGACCTGTTGGACTGCTTCACCCCGGACGGCGTGTTCTCACTCAGTGACCGGGGGGACTTCGTGGGGCACGAGCAGATCGCCGCGCTCATCGACGCCTCGGCCGAAGGCCGGAACCGGCACCAGATCATGAACCTGGTCATCGACTCGATCGCGAACGGCGAGGCGAAGTGCCGGGCCTACTTCCTGTTGCTGCGCACTCGTGACGCGGCCGTCATGTCCTACGGCCACTACCAGGACACCGCGGTCAAGTGCCCCGACGGCGTCTGGCGCTGGTCTCTCAAGCGCGTCATCTTCGACTGGCGGGACGAGGCGTACGCGCGTCGGTCCGAGTCGCAGACCGTCGAGCGGCTGCTGGGCCAGGGCTGAGTCTTCGTGACGTGCGAGCGCTCGCGGTAACCGGGATCGGCGCTTGCTGATGGTGGCGAGTGGCGGTCCCGGCGGCGGGGCGCTCATCGCGTCGGGTGGGTGGCCTCCAGCAGCACCAGCACGCACGCGTTTCCATCGGTGCCGGAAACCCCGCCACCCATGGTCTCCACCAACCCCAGCCGGGGCCCGGGAACCTGCCGGGCCCCCGCCTGGCCGCGCAGCTGCCAGGTGATCTCCGCGATCTGGGCCACGCCGGTGGCCCCGAGCGGGTGACCCCGCGAGAGCAGTCCGCCCGACGGGTTGATGGGTAGGGATCCGCCGAGCCCGGTGCGACCCGCCAGCGCGGCCGGGCCGGCCTCGCCTTCGCCGGTCAGCCCGAGCGCCTCGGTGGTGACGAGTTCACCGATGGTGAAGGCGTCATGCATCTCGCATACGTCGATATCTTCCGGGTTCACGCCGCTCGTCTGGTACAGCCGCTGCGCGGTGTCGCGGACCAACTGGTAGCCCCACACGTTCGGGCTGCGATGGTCCCAGAGGCCGCCCGTCTGGTGGACCGAGGCCCGCACGCGCACGTCGCCGGCCACGCCGCGGGGTCCACCCACGATCGCGGCGGCGGCGCCGTCGGAGATGGGGCTGCACTGCAGCAGCGTCAGCGGGTCGGCGATGGGCTTGGACGCGAGCACCTCGGCGATGCTGTAGTCGCCGCCGTACTGGGCCTTGTCGTTGTGCTTGGCGTGCGCGTGGTTCTTCACCGACACGGCGGCCAACTGGTCGAGCGTGACCCGGCCCTCGTACAGCCACCGCGTGGCCGCCAGGGCGTACAGGGCCGGCAGGGCGAGCCCGGCTCGTCCCTCCGGGTCCGAGTCCTCGGGCAGGATGGGGCCGCGAAACACGGTGCTCAACTGCTCGATTCCCAGCACGAGCACGCGATCGAACCGGCCGGACGCCACCGCGGTGACCGCCTCGTGGAATGCGGAGGTGCCGCTGGCGCAGGCGTTCTCGATGGTCAGCACCGGCGGACCGGAGATGCCCAGGCCGTGGAGCACGCGCTGCGCCACCCCGGGGGCGCCGAACACGGACCCCACGAAGACGGCGTCGAACCGGTTGTCGTACCGGTCGGGGCCGTCGCGGTCGGCATCGGCGATCGCCTCCTCGACCGCCTGCCAGGCCAGCGTGGCGAGCGGGGTGTCCGGCTGCTTGCCGAAGCGGGACATGCCGACCCCGTGGATGTAGACGTTCACGCCAGCACCTCCACCACCGCGTCACCCGCGTCGTTGCGTCCGCGCAGTCGCACACGGGCCCCCACGGGGACGACGTCGCTGGCGGGAGCGCCGTCCGGTCCGGCCACGTGGGCGAGAATGCGCGGCCCGTCCTGAAGATCGACATACGCAAGTTGGTACGGCGGCTCGCGATCGCCCACGGGAATGCGGACGGTCGTGGCTGACCACACCACGCCGTCCGGACCGAACCGTTCGGTCTCGACCGGTCCTCGGCAGACGGGGCAGCGCAGCCGGGCAAACGCCACCGGATAGCCACACTCGGTGCAGCGGACTCCGATCACCCGGACCACGCCATCGGTGGTGTCGAGTTGCGGCCGTGGGTCGGGCATCGCGGTCCTCCCGAGCAGGGTTATACCAAACACATGGTAGGTTACGGCTCCCGAATTCGCACGGTCACAGTCCCGAGCCGATCGGACTCGTCGGCTCATTCGCGTCCGCGCCGGGGCGGCCACGGCCAGGCGCGCCGACCGGACGGCGACCCGGGGGCACGACGGCTAGGCGACTGGATGGTAGGCTATTTACGCTTGTCCAGCGTTTCGATGGGGGAGTGAACCGTAAGTGCCGCGACCGAGCCGATGGGACGACGTGGTTGCGGCGGCGGCCAAGGTCTTCAGCGAGAAGGGATTCGGCGGGTCGTCCCTCGAGGACGTGGCCCGCGAGGTGGGGATGCTGAAGGGCAGCCTCTACAACTACATCTCCTCTAAGGAAGATCTGCTCTTCGCCGTCGTCACTCCGCCCGCCCAGCGACTCCTCGACCAGGCCCGGGAACTCTCCGAGACCGACCTGCCCGCCTCGGAGAAGCTTCGGCGGCTCACCCGCACCCATGTCGAGATCATCCACGAGTACTTTCCGTACGTTAACGTTTACGTACATGAGATCGTGGGCCGGCAGGTTTCCGACGAGTGGTCCGAAATGGACCGTGAGTATCTGAGGCTGCTCGAAGGAATCCTGGCCGAGGGTGAGAAGCAGGGCCTGTTCGCGCCCGGGCTGCCACGTCGCGTCGCCGCCCTCTCCCTGGTCGGCGCATTGAACTGGATGACCCGGTGGTACCGACCGGGGGATCCCGCGGCCGCCCAGGCCATCGCCGACCAGATCACCGACGTGTTCCTCTCCGGGTTGCTGTCGCGGCACTGACGGGTGGGCGGTCGCCCTGGACGACCGCCGCTGGCGTCTCATCCGGCTCGTCAGGCGTTATGCCCGGGTGAGCAGCCGCCGATCAGATGGCGGTCCAGCCACCATCGACCACGAGCAGCTGTCCCGTCATGTAGCTGCTCGCCTCGCTGGCCAGGTACAGCAGGGCGCCGTCGAGCTCCTCCGGCCGCCCGGGCCGGCCCATCGGCGTCCGCTTGGCCAGCCAGGCCAGCGACCGGTCATCGGTCATCATGTCGCCCGTCATCTCGCTCGGGAACCAGCCGGGCACCAATGCGTTGACACGCACGCCCCGGCGAGCCCATTGGGCGGCCAGCTCCCGGGTCAGGTTGACCAGCGCACCCTTGGCCGCGGCATAGCCGGCCAGCGGGATCTGCCCGGAGCCGACGATGCCCAGGATGGAGCTCACGTTGATGACCACACCCCCGCGCCCGGCCGGACCGGTCATGGTGCGCGCGGCCTCGCGGGCCAGCGTGAACGCGGCCGTCACGTTGACGGTCAGCGTGGTGGCGAAGTCCTCGGTCGTCTCATCGAACGCCGGCACCGTGACCGACCGCCCCGCGTTGTTCACCAGGATGTCGAGCTGGCCGTAGTGCGCCACGCAGGCGTCCACCGCGTGCGTCGCCGCCGCGGGATCGGCCAAATCGGCCGGAAGCACCAACGCGTCGGGGAGCTGGTCGGCGAGCGCGGTGAGGCGGTCGACCCGGCGGGCGACCAGGGCCACCTTGGCCCCCGCGGCCGCCAGCACTCGGCTGAACCGGTGGCCCAGGCCGGAACTGGCGCCGGTCACGAGGGCCACCTTGCCGTCGAGGCTGAACAGCGTCGCCGGGTTGGGAACGTCGGGTGATTCGGTCACGGCGCGACCCGCTCCCGCCGGTCCGGCCGCCACGTCCGTTCGTAGCTGTCCTGGGCGTTGCCGTACCGCTTGCGCAGTTCGCTCTTCTGAATCTTCTGGCTGCCGGTGCGCGGAAACTCGCTCAGGACCTGGAGGAAGCGCGGCACCTTGAACGCGGCCAGCCGCTGGGCACAGTGCTGCAACAGATCCTCGAAGAGTTCGGGAGTGGCCGAGTATCCATCTTGGAGGATGAGGAGGGCCTTGACCTCCTGGCCCACCACGTCATCCGGCACTCCGACCACGGCGGCGCTGGCGACGGCCGGGTGATCGGTGAGGACGGCCTCGACCTCCACCGAGCTGATGTTCTCGCCCGCCCGGCGCACGATGTCCTTCTGCCGGTCGACGTAGTAGTACCACCCGTCCGCGTCCCGGGTCGCGAGGTCGCCGGTCCGGAACCAGGGGCCGTCGAAGGCCTGCGCGGTCGCCTCCGGGTCGTTGTGGTACCCGCGGAACAGGCCGGGACCGTGCACCTGCAGGTGACCGACCTGGCCGGGCGGCACTTCGACGCCGTTGTCGTCGACGATCCGGACGTGCTTGCCCGGCACGACGGTGCCGACCGTGCGTGTGCCGACCTTGCGGTCGGGCACAAGCCGGGTGGCCAGATCCATACCGGTCTCCGTCATGCCGAAGACCTCGAGCATCGCGATGCCGAACCGCTCCTCGAAGGCGGCGTGGATGTCGGCCGGAATGCCCGCGCCGAAACCGACGCGCAGGGTGTTGTCCCGGTCGGCAGGGTCGGGCGGAAGTTTGTACAGCGCGGCGGGAATGACCCCGAGGTAGCTGAACTCCGTGACCGAGTGCTGGCGCACCACCGACCAGAACCGGCTGGCCGAGAAGCGGTCCTCGAGGATCAGCCGGGCCCGCGTGGTCAGCGACGTGGTGACCGAGGAGACCTGGGCGTTCATGTGGAACAGCGGCAGGACGCACAGCATGACGTCCGCATCGGTGAGCTGAAGCTGGTCCGCCACTGCGTTCGCGCCGATCCGGTAGTACTCGTGCCCCAGCAGGCAGCCCTTGGGGTGCCCGGTGGTTCCGGAGGTGTAGAGGATCGAGGCGATGTCGTCGGGCGTCGGGCGATAGACGTCGTCGACGCCCAGCGGGTCGTAGCGCAGCAGGTCGTCCATCGTCAGCAGGCCGGGCACGTCGGGTGTCCGGATGCCCACCACGGTGTGCACGTGGGGCAACTGGTCGCGGATTTCCTGCATGACCTCGACGGTGCTGGCGTCGACGAACACGGCGACCGCCTCGGCGTGCGCCAGCACGTAGCGCGCTTCGGCGGCGCGGAAACCGCTGTTCACCGGAACCGCGACGCCGCCCGCGAGGACCGTGCCGAACCAGCCCAGCAGGAACTCCACGCCGTTTCCGGCGAACAGGCCGACCCGCTGTCCCGGGCAGAGACCGCGATCGAGCAGGGCCGAGGCGACCGCGCGGGCTTCCTCCCAGAACTGCCCGAACGTCCGACTCTCCCGCGGTGTCGTCAGCCACTGTCGATGGCCGGCCTCCGCGGCCGCCTCCCGTAACAGGGCACCCAGTGACATATCCACCCTCGGCCTCCACTGGTCGTTGCCAAACCTCCGGTTTGTTTGCCTCAGTGTAGGGGTCCCGTGGCCTTTGGCGAACCAGCCGATTGACGGATCGTGTAAGCAAACGGTAGGTTGCCTAAGGAGGGCAGCCCCAAACAGGAGGTGCGGCGTGGCGCGTTCCGTCGTTCTCGCCGGCGGAGTCAGAACACCCTTTGGCCGGTTCGGCGGCAAGTTGGCGGCGTACGACGTTAGCCGGCTTGCGGTGCCGGTCGTCAAGGAGGTCATGCGCCGAGTGGGCGTCGCGCCCGAGGACGTGGACCACCTCGTTTTCGGGAACACGATTCACAGCACGGCCGATGCTCCCTTCGGCGCCCGCGTCGTCACGCTGGAATCCGGCCTGCCCATCACGACCCGCTCTCTCGGCGTGATCCGCGCCTGCGGCACCGGACTTCAGGCGATCGTCTCCGCCGCCGAGCAGATCGCCCTCGGGCGGTCGGAGGTCGCCGTCGCGGCCGGCGCGGAGGTCTACTCGCAGGCGCCGCACGTCATTCGGGCCCGGTGGGGAGTGAAGCGGGGCGTCCCCCCGGTCGAAGACATGCTGGACTGGGCATATCGAGATCCCTTCGACGGCGCGTTGATGGGGGAGACGGCCGAGCGGCTCTCCGACTACGCCGGCATCGGGCGCGAGCGGCAGGACGCGTACGCCCTCGAAAGCCAACGCCGTACGCAGCGCGCGACCGAACTGGGCTACCTGGCCGAGGAGATCCTTCCCCTCCCCGAGCTCGCGGTGGACGAGTTCCCGCGTCCGACATACGACCGCGGAGAAGCTTGGCCGGAATGCCCACGCCCTTCCGTGAGGGCGGCCGGGTCACGCCGGGCAACTCGTCGGGGGTCAACGACGGGGCGGCCGCCATGATGGTGCTGGCCGAGGAGGCGGCCGAGCGACTGGGCGTGCAGCCGTGGGCCCGGATCGTGGACTGGGCCGTCGTCGGGTGCGAGCCCGGGCTCATGGGTCGAGGCCCCGTACCCGCCACCCAGGCCGTGTTCGCCCGCACCGGACTCCGCGCCGAAGACATAGACGTAGCGGAGATCAATGAGGCGTTCGCCGTGGTGGTGCTCCACGCCATGGACGAGCTGGGCCTCGACCACGAGCGAACGAACCCGAACGGCGGGGCCATCTCCATCGGGCATCCGCCCGGCGCGACGGGCCTACGGATGATGATCGCCGCGCTGAACCAGTTGCACCGCACGGGCGGGCGGTACGGGTTGGTCACGATGTGCCTGGGCGCCGGTCAGGGCATGGCGATGATCGTGGAGAACCTGCGAGGGCGGGCTACATGACCGACCCCGTCGTTCGGGTCACCGTGGACCGGCGCATCTGCGTGGGATCGGGCAACTGCGTCGCGGTCGACCCCACGGACTTCGACATCGTCGATGGTAAGTCCCAGCCGGCGCGGCCGGAGACGACGCTCACCGCGGAGCTCACCGACGCGGTGCTGGATTGTCCCGTGCGCGCGATCAGCGTGTGGAGTACGCAGACCGGCGAACGGCTCCGCCTTGACGACCACGATGGCGACGGGCGCCGATGAGGCCGCTTGGTCGACGAATGCGAACGAGTGCTGGGCCGCACCTGTGAGCAAAGGAGAGCTGGGTATGCCCGCTGACGGAATGCTGGATGCCGCAGCGGTAGCCGACCCGTACGCCTACTTCGGGGCGTTGCGCTCGGCCGACCCGGTGCACTGGAACGAGCGTTATCGCGCCTGGGTGATCACGCGGTACGACGACGTGTCGGCGGCGCTGCGGGATCCGCGCATCTCCTCGGACCGGATCACACCGCTGCTCAACCGGTGGCGAGCGCGCGCCGACGCTGATCCGCTGTTCATCGAGACGTTGGAACAGCTGGCCGGATGGATGGTCTTCAAGGACGGCGACGACCACAGCCGGCTGCGTCGGCTGGTCTACCGGGCGTTCACCCCGCGCATGGTGCGGTCCATGCAGGCGGACATCGCTGCAATCGCCGATCGGTTGCTGGACGAGATGGCGGCCGAACCGGTGGTGGACCTCATCCGACAGTTCGCCTTTCCGCTGCCCGCGATCGTCATCGCCGGCATGCTCGGGGTGCCACCGGAGGACCGGGATCTGTTCAAGGCGTGGTCCGACGACATCACCGCGCTCGTCTTCGGAGGCCTGGACGACGCGGGCCGGTATGAGCGGGCCGCCCAGGGCATGCGGAATCTGGTGCAGTATCTGTCGGCCCTGATTGCCCAGTACCGGACGAGCCCGGCCGAGAACCTCGTCAGCGCCCTGATCCGGGCTCGCGAAGAGAACGACATGCTCTCCGAGGCCGAGATCCTCTCCACCTGCATCCTGTTGCTGTTCGGCGGCCACGAGACCACCACGAACCTCATCGGGAACGGGCTGCTCGCTCTGCTGAACCATCCGGACCAGCGGCGGCTCCTGGACGGCAACCCCGGCCTCGTCACCTCGGCTATCGAGGAGTTCCTCCGTTTTGATGGTCCGGCCAAGTCGGTGGTCCGGATCGCGAAGGAGCCGGTGACCATCCGCGATCGCACGATCGAGCCTGGAGCACGCATCTACCTGGTGCTGGCGGCCGCGAACCGGGATCCGGAGGCCTTCGACCATCCGGACGAGCTCGACATCACCCGCGATCCCAACCCGCACGTCGGGTTCGGCATGGGCCCGCACTACTGCCTCGGCTCGGCCCTGGCCCGACTCGAGGCGGCCGAAGCGATCAGCCGGGTGCTCGGCCGGTACCCGCGCCTGCGCCTGGCCACGACCGACCTGGCGTGGCATCCCGTGATGCTGTCGCGAGGCCTCGTGAAGCTGCCGGTCGTCCTCGACGGCTAGTAAGCGTCCGTATGTCACCGGCCCGATGACTGCGGGCCCGGCGGATCGCGTCGGGGTGGCGCAGGCTGCGCCTGGCGTCGGCGCAGGCCCCCGGGGCCCGCCTTCGTTTCCGCGCTCGTGACCGCGCGTTCTCGGAATCGACAGCCCCGGGGTCGGTTCACACCAGGGCTCGCTCCGGTTCGATGAAGGTGGCGGCCAGGTCGTTGAGGAAGGCGGTCGCGTCGGCCCCGTCGAGGAACCGGTGGTCGAAGCTCAACGAGCAGGTCATCACGGGTCCCGCTTCCAGGCAGCCGTCGGTGACCCGCGGTCGCGTGGTGATCCGGGAGCACCAGAGCGTGGCGATCTGCGGTGGGTTGATCAGCGGGGTGGTGCCCACGATCGGCAGGCGCTCCAGGCCGCCGGTGCTCGAGACGGTGAACGTACCGTCCACAATGTCCTCCCGCCGCAACCGCGACGTGCGGGCACGCTCCGCCAGATCAGCCAGTTCGGCCCGGAGCTCCAGGGGTCGGCGCCGGGCCGCGTCGCGCAGGACCGGCACGACCAGCCCGTCGTCCGTGGCGACCGCCACGGCGAGGTTGACCGCGGGGTGGAGCAGCAGGTCGCCCGTGGCCTCGTCGACGGTGGCGTTGAACCGGGGATGGCGCGTGAGCACACGGGCGATGGCGGCCAACAGTACGGGAAGGACGCCCAGCCGCTGGCCCGAGCCGTCCGGCACTGGTATCTCGGCGAGCCGAAGGATACCGTCGCCGTGGACCTCGAAGGTCGTGGTCGCCGTGGCGTACGTCTGGGCCGAGTACCGCATCCGTTCGAACGCGGTTGCACGGACCCCCCGCGGCCGCTCGCGGCGTACACCGTCCATCGTGGAGCTAACCGGGCCGGGAGCCGAGGTCGACGCGGCTGGAGCCGGCGTGGTCAGGGCCGGCGTCGTTGATGCTGGTGTGGCTGGTGCTGGCGTTTCCGGTGCGGGCGTGGTCCGCGGTGAGGGGGCCGGAGCGACTGCGGCCAAGGCGGGCGGCGTCGGGGCGGGCGCGGTCGGGGGAACGCGGCCGAGGGATTCGGCGGCCGCCATGACGTCGGCACGCAGGATGCGGCCGCCGGGCCCGCTGCCCCGTACGGTCGCGAGGTCGATACCGAGCTGACTGGCCAGGCGTCGGGTCGGCGGCGTGGCGAGCGCGCGGGGATTCCTCGGCCCCGCGTGGGTGGCCGCCGGAGCGGGGTGGGCGTCGGTCGGCGGTGCGGGCGGGACCGAGCCCGAAGCACGATCAGCGTCGATGGTCAGCAGGGCCGTGCCCACCGGGACCACGTCGCCCACCGCATGGTGCAGGGCCGTGACTGTGCCGTCCCACGGAGAGGGAAGCTCCACGTTGACCTTGTCCGTGCTGATTTCCACCAAGGGCTGGCCCTCGACGACCCGGTCGCCGGGCGCCACCAGCCAGCCGAGGATCTCGGCCTCGGCGATGCCTTCGCCGACATCGGGCAGCAGGAACTCGACCACTAGAACTCGTACTCCATCACGCGTCGAATGGCGGCGCGAATACGGGCCTCATCGGGCCGGAAGTATTCGTCGCCGGTACTGAAGGAGTAGGGCAGGTCGTGGCCGGCGACCCGCTCGGCCGGTGCACACAGGTACTCAAATGCTCGACTGTGTACCAGTGCGACCAGCTCGGCGCCGAAGCCACCCGAGAATGGCGCCTCGTGCACCACGACCAGTCGCCCCGTGCGGCGGACCGAGGCCAGCACGGTGTCGATGTCGAGGGGTACGAGGCACCGCAGGTCGATCACCTCGACGCTCCAGCTACGGGCGGCGGCCAGTTCATCGGCGACCGCGGTCGCGCGCAGGACCGTGGGGCCCCAGGTGATGACGGTGACGTCGTCCCCGGGGCGGACCACGCGGGCCTGCCCGAGCGGTGCCGCCACACCGTCGTCGACGACCTCGCCGCGCAGCGTCCGGTAGAGCGGGACGGGTTCGAGCACGAGCACGGGGTCGGGATCGCGGATCGCCGCGAGCAACAGCCGGTAGCAGTCGTCCGGCGTGCTCGGCACCGCGATTTTGATGCCGCCGCCGTGTACGTAGTACGCCTCAGGGCTCTGCGAGTGCCAGAACCCGCCCTTGATGCCGCCGTACGAGGGCGCCCGTACCACCATGGGGCAGGTGTACTCGCCCGCGGTGACCCACCGGTACTTCGAGCCGCAGAACATGATCTGCTCGAAGGCGTCGTGGATGAAGCCGGAGAACTGAATCTCCGCGATCGGCTTCAGGCCGTACAGGGCCATCCCGACCGCGTGCGCCACGATGCCCTTCTCGTCCAGCGGGGTGTCGATGACGCGATCGGGCCCGAAGCGTTGGGCCAGGCCCTGGGAGGCGCGGAAGATGCCGCCGCTGACCCCGACGTCCTCGCCGAGCAGCACGACATCCTCGTCATGGCTCATCTCCCAGGCCATGGCGGCGTTGATGGCTTCCAGCACGGTCATGGTGGTCATGGCGTTGCCCCGTCGACGAGGTCGGCGAGGAGGCGCTCCCGCTGCTCGGCGAGGAGCCACGTCTCCTCGGCGAAGACATGCTCGAACTGGTCCGCTGGCCCGGGTAGTGGCTTGGCTTCGGCACGGTGGATCGCGTCGCGGACGCGGTCGCGGATCGTGCGCACCAGGGCCGCGTCGTCGTCCTCGGTCCAGCCCGTGTAGGTCGCAAGGAAGCCGCGGGTCCGCGCGATGGGGTCCCATTCGGCCCAGGCCTCGACCTCGGACCGTGTGCGGTACAGGTCGGGGTTGTCCGACGAGGTGTGGAAGCCGAGGCGGTAGGTCACCGCCTCGATGAGCGTCGCCCCGCGCTGGGGGGCCGCCTCCCACGCCTGCCGGGTGACCTCGTGGACGGCGAAGATGTCGTTGCCGTCGACCCGCTGTCCCACGACCGCGTACGCGTCGGCCTTCTGGGCGAAGGTTTCCGACGCCGTCTGGCGGTCGGTCGGGGTGGAGACGGCCCATCCGTTGTTCTGGCAGAAGAAGATGACCGGCGGTCGGAAGATGCCCGCGAAGTTGAGCGCGCTGTGGAACTCGCCCCGGGACGTGGCGCCGTCACCAAAGTAGACGATGAAGCGGGTGTCGTGTCCCTTGAGGCGGGCGGCCCAGGCGGCCCCCGCGGCGTGAGGGATGTATGAACCTACCTGCGTCGTGCAGGGCACGATGTTGCGGCGCCGATCGCCCAGCAGGAGCGGCAGCCGGCGACCCTGGAGCGGCTCGTCGCGACGGCCGAACACCTGGCTGAAGATCTGCTCGAGGCTCGCGCCGCGCAGCAGCATCACGCCGGGTTCTCGGTCGGCCAGGAAGACCCAGTCCCGGTCGCGCAGCGCCGCCGCCGACGCGACGTGAGCCGCTTCCTGCCCGCGGGAAGGAATCCAGAAGTGCACGCGCCCGGCCCGCTGCAGCTCCCAACCGCGCTCGTCGAGCACCCGGACGGTGACCATGATTTCGTAGAGCCGCCGGACCTGCTCGGGCGTGAGGCCGGGATCCTCCCCGTCGTGGAGCCGGCCGTGCCGGTCGATCACCTGGCGGATGCCGGCCTCTCTCGCGTGCTGCAGGACGACCGGCTGCGGCTCTCGTGGGCTCCCGAGGAAGGAACTCCCCTGGGGTCGCGCAGCCTTCGTCATGCAGCCCTCCACTGTCGCCTGCACCGCAGCGCGCTTTCAGCAAAATCCTTAACGGTAGCCAAATCCTTAATGCCGATCGGCCGGTTGTCAACCGGGCGTTTGGTTATAGGGGTTGGCTGCGGAGCCCGCTGGGTCCGGGCCGGTCCGAAGCGGCGGCGACGTCGCCCGCGGCGATCAGGCCGCGTAAACCCGAGCGCCGGCCCTGGATGCAATCGATGAATCGGGTTGTCTGGCTGTCCGCTCGCGCGGTCGTGTGGTCGGGGGAGTGATCGTCGTTCGTCGACGAATTGCCAACGGGGAGGCGAGCCCGGCGCGGTCGTGGCGGGCCACCGCGTTGTTCGTCGCGGAGATTCTCTGCACCCCGGGGAGCCTGCTCGACCATCCCCTTCTGGTCGCGCACGTGGCGCGGTTGCTGCTGCGCGGGCTGCTGGTCTGCCATCCCCCACCGTCCCACACGCTGCGGGGCCGTAGCGGCCGCCCACGGCGGCTAACGAGGCGGGGACATGGCGGTGGGGCCGTCGGGGCGGCGCCTCGATGGTGGGTCCGTAGCCATCGGCGTCGAGGTCATAGCCATGTGTCCACACCGCCTCGGCTGGATTAGCACCGCCTCGGCTGGATGTAGCACCGCGTCGGCTGGATGTAGCACCGCGTCGGCTGGACGTGGTAACGCTTCGCCCGGACGCTGACATGCCGGACGTGGATCGTTTCGCTACACTCCGGCGCGTGTCGGGTGGCAGGCATCGAGCGCCGAGCGCCGGGATCGACGCCAGCCAGGCTCTGCGGTCCCTGAAGACGATTCGGTGGTCTCTGCAGCGCGTGGCGATCGCGTTGGCGATCCTCTCAGCTATTGCCGTCGCTCCGTTCGGGGGGTGGTCGGCCGCCGCGCACGGGCCCGCCGGTCCGCCGCCGCGCTTGGAGGTCGACCAGGTCAGTGAGGGTGGGCCGTGGAAGATCACGATCACCGGTGGGCGCCTTCTCGATGACCAGCCGCCCCTGCGGGCGACCGACCCCAACAATCGGTGGGTGATCATCCTGGCCACGGTGGAGGTCACCGCGGACACCAGCCGCAAGGACATCGCCGACGCGCTGCGCATCTCCGGGGCCGAGGGCCTGGTCGATGACGACGAGCCCGGCACGGTCGCCCTGGTCAGCGACTTCACGCAGTACCCGACCCTGCATCCGGGCCTGCCCGAGTCGGTGCTCTTCGCCTGGGAGCAGTCGGCGACGGCACCCGTGCCGACGGAGGTGGAGGTCACCATCTTCGGCAAGACGTTGCGGCCTGACAGCCTTTCGGGCTTGCGGCAGTGGTTGGATCTCGCACCTCGGGCGGTGGTCCGGGTGCCCATCGTCGATCGGCGGGGCCTGTGAGCGGCGAGTCGACGCGGGGGGTCCTGGGCCGGATCGCGTACGGTCTGGTCGCGGTCGTGGTCCTGCTGGGCACGGTCAGCCTCGGGATGTGGCTGAAGACGTACGCCGACGACGTCGATGCCGCGCAGCGCCCCTTCGTGGTGGAGGCCGACGTCGGAGAGCCGGCGCACGGCCGCACGTTCGAGGCGACCGCGCTCGAGGTACGGGGCGCGGGGATCGTCTACGACGCCGGGCTCGACCATCCCACGAACGGCGTCTGGCTCATCGTGAAGGTGCGCGTCGCCGCGCTCGACGAACCGGTCAACGTCGGCTACGCGGCCGTACGGGACAGCGCCGGTCGGATCTACCTCGCCAGCAACCGGGTCAACCAGCCGCTCATCGGCGGGCGAACGCTGCAGCCGAATCTGTCGGTGGTGGGGGAGGATCGCCTTCGAAGTACCGCGCGACGTGGCCGGGTCACTGACGGTCGAGCTCGCGGAGAAGTCTTTCGACCAGCGGATGGACAGCCTGCTGCGGCTGCGGCTGGGACCCCTCGGCCGGGACACCCTCGACCGGTGGGCCGACGATCCGGAACCGGCGACCCTGATGGCAACGGAGTTAGCGGTATGAGTTCTTCGCCCCAACCCGCGTATCCGCCTCCGCCCGGGTACCCGCCGCCATCCGAACATCCGCAGCCGCCAGCGCCAACGTATCCGCCAGCGCAAACGTATCCACCGGGACACGTGCCTGCACCCAGTGGTGTGCCGGCGCCGAGCCCCGTCAATCCGCCGGCGCAGCCAACTCCGCCGAGCCCTGCCGGCCAGCCGAGCCCGGTCAACCCACCGGGCCCGGCGTCGGCACCTGGCTCGGCGCCGCCACCGGGATATGCCCAGCCACCGGGCTATGCGTATCCGCCCGGGTATGCGTACCCGCCGGGCTATCCGCCGCCGCCCGGGTATCCGCCTGCGCCTGGCCATCCGAACGCCTATCCACCGCCCGGGCCGCCCCCGGGGCAGCCGGGTGCACCCGCGTACCCGACTCCGGGGTATCCCGCACCGCCGGGCTATCCGCCGGCGCCGCCGCCGGGCTACCCGGTCCCGCCCGGCTACCCGGCGCCCCCGGGTTATCCGGTCCCGCCCGCCCCACCTGGCCCGGTCGGGCCACCCGGTCAGGCGGTGCCGTCCGGCTACCCATCTCAGCCGGCTCCACCTCAGCCGGCCCCTCCGCCGAGCCAGCCCGTCCCGCCGAGCCAGGCGGCCCCAGCATCGGAATCGGGATCGGCGTCCGCCGAGTCGGGGCCGTCCGAGTCGCCCTCGCCAGCCTCAGCACCGCCGCGTGGTCGCGGCTGGTGGCGGCGGAACTGGTGGGCCCTGGTGGCCATGCCGGCGCTGGTCGTGGGTTCGGTCGGATACAACATCGTTGACGGATACGACAAGTGGCAGAACCAGACGCCGCGCGAGGCCGTGACCGCGTCGCCCGGCGAGTGGGTGGAGTTCGGCGGCGGGCGGCTTCGGTTGCGGTCGCTGGAGGAAGTGGACGTACCGACCGATTACCTGGGTCGACCGATCGACCTGCCGTCGGCCGTCCGGGTCTGGCAGGCCGTCCTTGACATCGATGCTCCCGAGGACGCCTCGCTCGAGGCGTGTGAGGTCCGGCTCCAGGACGCGGCCGGCGACACCTACACCGCGAATCCCGCCGAGCTGTCCGACGCGGACATCGAGTCGTTCTACGGCTGCCTGCGTCCGTTTGACGCGCCGGAGACGGGGCCCTTCACGGTGACGGCGACCTTTCTCACGCCTGCGGTCCCCGTCACCGGCATCCGGGTCACGGTGGCGAGCGAGCTGCCGCGCTACGCCTGGCTGACCCCGCCCGACTGATCCGTCGTCGGTCGGGTCTCCGGCGTGGGAACCGACGGCGCGGTCGCGGCCGGTGACGCAGGCGCGGCCGGCGGCGTGGACGTCGTCTCTTCCGCGGGCGCCGACTCGCTCGTCGAGGCCGGCGCGAGTTCGATGCCGCGGCGGGCGACGCGCTCGACCATGGCCGCGACCAGGCAGGTGACGGCCACGACCGCGATCGCGGTGTTGAGCGGGGAGAGCCAGTAGGACAGCGGAGCCCACCGCGTCCACAGGTCCTGGGGACCAATGAGGAGCCGTTCGATCTCCCACAGCCACCGGGTCCCCGCCAACAGGGCAGGAACAAGGACGCACAGCAGCGCCATGGGGATCAGACCGGCCCGGAAGATGAGCCGGATTCCGTTGGTCAGCGGACCGAACCGGGTGTTCAGGTCGCTCCGGACGCCGTCGGCGAGCCACCGGACCGGTCGGGGCATCGAGGACAGCCAACCGGGCGGCGGCGTGTTCGGCGACCCGTCCAGGGACGCGCTGGCCGCCTTCCGGGAGATCACCAGACCGAGCAGCAGCCAGGACACGGGCGCCAACAGCACTGCCTCCGCATTGGCCAGCTGCGTCCCGACCCACATGACCACGCCGCGGGCCGGCCCGGTGGCGTCCGCCATCCCTGTCCAGATTGTGGACAGCCAGACGAAGACCTGGCGGTCCTGGAGCCACTCGCCGCCCAGGCCGACCTGACGGGCCAGGCCACCGACCCACAGCAGCTCCAGGTACCCCGAGACCACCGCGATGCCCAGCCAGGCCCGCGTCTGCTGCCAGCGCGGTACCAGCCAGCGCAGCACCACCACGGCCACCAGCCCGCCGATGAGCGACATGCGGCCGTAGAACGGGAGCCGACTGGTCACGTCGACGGTGTCGGGCGAGGTGAATATGTCGGGATTGGCCAGAACCTCGGCGACGAAGACCTCGTAGAAGTATCTCGAGAAGTCTTCCCGCAGCAGGCCCAGCGCGGCGTAGACGCCGAGGAACGGGATGAGCAGGCTCGTGAGCTGGCGCAGATGGTCGCCCAGGGTGGCTCGGCCGGTGTGGGTAGGCGAGGAGCTGCGGGCCACCGTCAGCATGAGGACGAGACACGCCAGCATTACCAACGGACCGGTGAGGAACACCACCAGGCCCAGGGTGGCGTCGAACTGGCTGACCCGGACGCCGGCCTGCAGCAACCAGTGCTTGGCGGCCAGCCCGAGGAAAGCGAGCGCGAACAGTACCGGCCAGTGGCGCCACCACAGCCGGGCCGCGGTGGCGAGCAGGCTCCCGGCCTCCACAATGGACTTCACCGGTCCGTCCCACGGCCGACGGGTCGCCGCGGCCGGGGGCTCCGGCGGCTGCTCGACTGGTGTCTCACGCGGCTCGGGGGCGGTGGCTACGGCCGACGCTGGGTACCACGCCGGTCCGGCGGGCGGCCCTCCCGGTTGCGGCAGCATGGAGCACACCTTAGTAGAGCCACCCAACCCCGGCATGCCCGTGCCGCTGGTCGCCGTCGGAACGATCGATCGACCGTTCTCCGAGTCTCGGACTGATCTTGGTGGCGGAGTCTCGGTGATGGGCAACCGCGCCGGTGACGCGCCGATCGTGCACCCGACCGGCGCCGGGCGGCGAGACCTACTGGTGCAGGCGCTGCTCAGGGGGCGACGTGGGGCGATCGCCGGCTCGGGACCGGACGAGTCCGGCTAAGCGACCGACCACGGTTTCGATGGTGAGCGTGACCGCGCAGAGGATGGCGATCGAGCCGGGAACGAACACCAGGAGATTGTCGATGCGCTCCCAGGCGGCCGGGCTCCACAGCGCCACCCAGGTCAGTATGAGAGCGATCGCGGTGGTGGCCTCGCCGATGAGGCTCGTCAGCGTGAAGACGAGCGCTCGCGCGTGGTGTCGCTCCGCCTNTTTGCGCGANANGTGGAAGTCGACCCCGAAGGCGATCAGCAGGAGCACGAACACCGACAGCAGCAGTCCCAGGTCGCCGCTGGTGAGCTCACGCACGCCGGACGTCCCCCCGTGATCGGAGCCGACCCGTCGACATCCGTCGGCTTCCCCGTCCATGCTCGGTCCCCCGGTCGGGGTGATCGCGACCATCGCACCCGATCGTGAAGCTCCTGCGTTCCGGAGGCGGGGTTCTCGCGCACGTCGATCGCAGGGCAGGTCAGGTTCCCCGTACGGGTTGCGGCCCATCCTAGGGGTGCTCGGCGCGGTCGGTGCCCGATTCGGCGGTTCCGACCGGCCGGTGTGACCGCAGGCAGCGTCTGCGGCTCGGCCGCCGGCCGTCACGGCGGCGGCGCAGTCTCTACGATCGCTGGATATGGACGAGCTGGTGGCGCTGTACGCGGAGGGCGACCTGGCCGGCCGGGTCGTGGGGGCGGCGCCGCGCAGTGAGGTGCGCGCGCGTAACCTGCCGCACGCGGCCACCGCGGTGCTGCTGCGCGACGGTGCGGGCCGCGTCTACGTCCATCGACGTACGCAAACTAAAGACATCTATCCGGGCTGTCACGATGTCTGGGCCGGCGGTGTGGTGCTTCAGGGCGAGGACCCGGACCAGGCGGCGCAACGGGAACTCGCCGAGGAGCTTGGAGTGCACGGGTGTCCGCTGACGCCGCTGCTGCGGTACTGGTACGCCGACGAGGCGACGAGCTACCTCGCTTTCGTCTATGAGGCCCGTTACGACCCCGACCGCCACGGACCGATCGTGCACCAGCCAACGGAGGTCGCCGACGGCTGGTGGCTCGACTGGGACGACCTGCTGGCGCGGCTGGCCGACCCGACCTGGCCGTTCGTGCCCGACGGCCGCGCCACCCTCGACCGGTACCTTGCGCTCGGCCGCCCGCGCTGACCGGGCCAGGGACGCAGCCGACCCGTCAGGCCGACCTCAGCCGACCGACACCGTCGCGAGCGCGCGCAGACGGTCGGCCAGAGTCTCCTGGTAGAAGTCGAAGAAGCCGTCGGGGTCGGGTCCGGCATTCTGCAGGACGAGGTGGTCGAACCCGGCGTCGGCGTACTTCCGGACCGCGGTCACGTGGACCTGTGGGTCGGGGCCGACGGCGAACTGCTGCCGAATCGCGTCCTCGGTGACGGTGCGGGTGGCGGCTTCGAAGTTGACGGGGTTCGGTAGCTCGCTCATGACCTTCCACCCGGTCACGGCCCACCGACTGGTCTGCCAGGCCGCCCGCACTGCCTGCTCCTCGTCCGGTGCCCAGGCGAGCGGCACCTCGGCGTAGCACGGTCCGCGGCCACCGTGGTGCTGGTAGGCCTGAACCAGGTCGGGATTCGGCTCGGTGGCGAACATCCCGTCGCCGAACTCGGCCGCGATCCGCGCCGAGGCCGGACCGCTGGCGGCCACCACGATGGGTGGCGGTTGGTCGGGCAGGTCGAAGACGCGTGCGTCCTCTACGCGGAAGTATCGGCCTTCGTACGAGCGGTATCCTCCCTGCCACAGCAGCCGAATGATCTCCAGCGCCTCCCGCAGCCGCGCGTGCCGTTCACGCACGTTCGGAAACCCCTGGCCAACGACGTGCTCATTGAGTCGTTCGCCCGCCCCGACCCCGAGGGTGAACCGTCCACCGGAGACGATGGCGAGCGTGGCGGCGGCTTGGGCGATGATCGCGGGGTGGTACCGCATGGTCGGGCAGGTGACGCCGGTGACCAGACCGATCCGTTCGGTGCGGGCGGCGATTGCGCCGAACACCGTCCAGGTGAACGGCGAGTGTCCCTGAACCTCGAGCCAGGGATGGAAATGGTCGCTCATGTCGACGAAGTCGAAGCCCACCTGCTCGGCGCGGACCGCCTGCCGAATGAGCTCGTTCGGCCCGAACGCCTCGGTCGCCAGCTTGTAGCCGATCCGCATGCGGCCTCCCACCCCGAGACTGCCCACCCCGCTACCTTCCCACCGTTGGCCACCGGGGAGCGGCGATACATCGGAAGTTCGATCTCGAGGGAGCGGCCGCCCGAGTGGGTGAACCGCGCCGACGTGGAACCGTACGGCGCCGCTCCTGCGGTACGCATACGCGACAGCGATGGTGAGGAGGCCGCGCAATGAGCCAGCCAGAGGAGACCAGAATCAAGACGAGCAAGACCGATCCCGTGATCATGCGACCCGACGAAAACCCCGACCGGCGCGTCGACCAGATTCCTCCGCGAGCGAAGGAGGACCAAGGGCAGGTACGGGTCGAACGCGAGGGTGAGCTGCGTCCGGCCGACGAGTCGTCCGCCTAGGCGCGGACGAGCAACAGGCTCAACCCGACGTTCACCCGTGCCGCGGCCGATCGGGGCAAGGGGCGGGTGACTACGGGCGCGGGCGGTCACCCTCGCCGGGGTCCGGTGCCCGGGGCCACAATGGGGTCGGCAGCGAGGACCGTGACCCAGGGAAGGCCCATCCCGGTGATCATCACTCACATCGGCGGCCCCACGGCTCTGATCGAGCTGGATGGGTGGCGTCTGCTCACCGATCCGACGTTCGACCCGCCGGGACAGCGGTACCACTTCGGGTGGGGTGCCTCGTCGGTCAAGCTCACCGGGCCGGCCGTGGCCATCGAGGACCTCCTGCCCATCGATGCCGTGCTGCTCACCCACGATCACCACGGCGACAACCTCGACGCGGCCGGTCGGGCGATGCTGGCGCACGCGCGCATCGTGCTCACGACCGTCCGGGGTGCCCGCCGGCTCGGCCTGCGCTGCGTGCGTGGGCTGGCGGCCGGCGACGTGACCCGGTTGGCCGCGCCGGGCAAGCCGGACCTGGCCATTACCGCCACCCCGGCGCGCCACGGCCCGCCGGTCTCCCGGCCGATCGTGGGCGACGTCATCGGGTTCGCCGTGCACCGGCCCGACCAACGGACGGTTCGGCTATGGGTCACCGGTGACACCGTGCTGTACCGACGGTTGCGTCGGGCCGTGTTTGAGATGGATATCGATGTGATGCTCGTGCATGTAGGGGGTGTCCGGTTCCCGATCAGCGGGCCCGTGCGGTACACGATGACGGGGCGCGCCGCCGTCGATCTGGTCGCCGCCGTACGGCCGCGGGTGGCCGTTCCGGTGCACTACGAGGGGTGGTCCCACTTCGCCGATGGCCGGGCCGCCGTCGAGCAGGCGCTCGCGGCCGCGCCCGACGACGTCCGACGCCGGGTCCGTTGGCTGCCCATCGGGACCCGGCAGAGCGTGTGACCGCGCCCGGTCGCGTACCGCCGGCTCGACCTGGGTGCGCTTGACCCGGCCGTGCTTGAGTTGACCGTTCTCGATTTGACCAAGCACGATTCAATTGTGCTCGAATTCAGCGCGCACGGGCCGGGTGTCGCCGGCGGTTTGCCCGGTCGGCCGGGTCTGGGCTGGCCAGCGCGGCGATCCGGTCGCGGTGCTTGGTCATCCACGGGGTGATCGCCTCGGCCGGCATGGGCCGGGCGAAGAGGTAGCCCTGGCCGTACCGGCAGCCCACCTGGGCGGCGAGATCTCGTTCCTGCGGGGTCTCGACCCCTTCGGCGATGACCTCCAGTTCGAGGATCCGGGTGAGCTGCACGATTCCCTCGACGAGGTCGCGCTGGGTGCGGCTCGCCGTCATGGACGCGACGAACTGACGATCGAGCTTGATGCGGTCGACCGGGACCCGGCCGAGATAGCTGAGGGCCGAGTAGCCGGTGCCGAAGTCGTCGATCGCGATCTGTATCCCCATGCCCCGCAACCGCTGCAGGTCGCCCCACACCGCCTCGTCGCTGAGCACAGCGCCCTCGGTGATTTCGAGGTGGAGCCGCGACGCCGGTAGACCGTTCGTGGCGAGCTTGCGCTGAATGCCCTCGAAGAAGTCGGGTGTGCCGAACTGGATCGGCGATACATTGACGGCTATAAAAGGCGGTTCCGAGGCCATAGAGTCCCATTCACGGGCGTCGCGGATCGCGGTCGACAGGGCCCAGTCGCCGATGGGAATGATGAGTCGCGACTCCTCGGCGACATCGATGAACGCGGTGGGCGAGAGTCGACCGTACGTGGGATGCTGCCAGCGGAGCAGGGCTTCGAAGCCGGCCACGATCCCGGTCTGCAGGTCGACGACCGGCTGGTAGAGCAGCGTGAGTTCGCGGTCCGCCAAGGCATTCTTCAGGGCTGACCGCAGTTCCAGCCGTTCGATGACGTTGCTGCGGGCGGTGGGCTCGTAGAGGTGCCATCGACCCCGCCCCTCGTCCCGGGCGATGAGAAACGCGAGCTCGGCCTGGCGGGCCAGTTCCTGCGCGGTCTTCGCTTCGGCGGTGGTCGCCACGCCGGCCGTGGCCGTGCACGAGATGACGATGTGGTTGACCTCGATCGGCCAGGCCACCGCCTCGAGCAGGCGGCCGGCGATGGCCTCGGCGTCGGACGGCCGGTCGATGTCGGCGACCAGGGCGAAGCGGTCGCCCGCAACCCGCCCGACCAGGCCGGGCGGCGGCAGTGATTCGGCCAGGCGCCCGGCGACGGTCCGCAGCACCGCGTCCCCGACGTCGAGACCGTACTGTGCGTTAATCAACTTGAAGTCGTCTATGTCAAGGGTGATCATGCAGACCAGCGCGTCCCGGTGGGTTTCGAGCTCCTGCCGGACCCTTTCCCGGACGAGCAGACCGCTCACGAGTCCGGTCAGGGGGTCGCGGGACGCCCGCTCGGTCAGCTCCCGTTCGAGTTGGCGCTGCTCGGTGACGTCGCGGATGGTGACCAGCAGCCCGCGGACCGACGGCTCGGTGCTGGTGACCTGACGACAGGCGACGTCGAGTTCGGCCGGCGGACCGTCGGGGCGGGGAAGAAGCCAGGTCGCCGTGTCCACGCCCTCAGCCGGTTCGACCATCACGTCGGCCGGTGGCGGGACAGTCTCCGGCAAGTGTCTCACCGCGGCCACCCGCCCGCGGTCGGGCGGCGTCTCCCGCTCCCGTGCGCGTTCGAGCAGTTCCGTGGCGGCGGCGCGGGTCGCTTCCCCGACCAGGTCCGGCAGCCTCGCCCCCACCACGTCACGCGTGTCGAACAGCGGGCCCGCGGACGGGCTGGCCAGCACGATCCGGTTCTCGTCGTCGACGAGCAGGATGACGTCCCCGCTGGTCTGCGCCACNGCGTTGATGTACTCCTCGATCGTCCGCCGGACGAGTTCGCCGCGGAGCCGGATCCGTTCCAGGACCAGGCACGCCTGAGTGGCCAGGNCGTCGACGCGGGGCCAGACCCGGTCGATGGCGGACCGGGTGCCCTGCAGGTAGAGGCTCAACAGGCCCGTCCCGTTGTTCTGACAGATGGGATAGGCCAGGGCGGGACCGCTGGTGAGCCGCCCCAGGACGGCCGCAGGTGGAGGGTCGACGACCGCGACCATCCGCAGCGGAGCATCGGGCGGGGCCGGCGACACGTAATCGGTGGCGGCGCGTAGGCCGACCGTCGTCCGTCCCGTGCCCAGCAGCGGCACGCTCGTCTCGAGCGTCGCCATGACGGCGCCGACGTCGGTGGCCGCCGCGACGTCGGCCACCGCCCGGCGGAGGGCCTGCTCGCCCCCGACCTGGTTGCGCAGGTTCACGGCGACGCCGACGAGCTGGGCCAGCACCAGAGCCAGCATGGCGGCCGACGCGGTGGCGACCAGGGGTTCGTACCACGGTCGGGTTTCCTGGAACGTGGACAACATCAGCAGGGTGACCGGCAGGACGGCGGCCACGGCCAGCAGACCAAGCCGGAGGGGGACCGAGCGCTGGTACGGGTGACCGGGCTGACCGAGGTCCCTCATGGTGGGCAGTAGCGCGGCCAGTCCCCAGGTACCCGCGAAGATCAGCCAACCCAGCCCGGTGGTGGTGGCGGCCACGAGCATCCCGCGTACGGTCGCCAGGCTGAACAGCAGGTCAGAGGCGAGCAGGCCGACGATGCCCACAGCCAGCAGTCCCAGGGGCCCGTTCCACCGCTGGGACGTGACGAGGTGAATGGTGGCGGCGAGCAGCACCACGTCCCGGGCCACGAAGAAGATTCGGGCCCCGGCCTGGATGGCGGGCAGGTCCGGCGTCACCGCGAAGGGGACGGCGACCAGCACGCCCACCAGCAGGCCCGTGCCGAGGACCAGGATGGCCACGTCCACCACGGCGGTGAGGTCGCGGCGAGCGCGCCGGGCCAGGCCCACGACACCGACGATCAGGACGACCGACATCACGGCCAGCAGGCCGTAGAGGGCCGGGCTGGCCGGTTGGTACACCATCAGCGGTTGGGGCAGCAGCCAGGTGGTGACCTGTCCCACCGTGCTCAGTAGGAGAGCGGTCACCAGGCAGTACCACGGCCATCGGCGGACCGGCCGGTGCCGGCGGACGCCGTAGCCCATCGCAACCGAGCCGGTCAGGCCGGCCAGGCCGATCATGAACGGCTGCAACGGGCGAGCGGTCGCGGCAACGGCGGCCAGCACCACCATCCAGGCCCCGTACGCGACCACGACCCGCTGCAACGGCATCAGGACCCCCGTACCTTGCCGTGTTACGGTCACTGTACCGAGCGTGCTGATAGCCTCGCGGAGAGTAGCCGCGATGCCCCCGCGGCGCCCCGATCGGGACTCGCGGGGTCGATGACGGGTGCCCGACCGCACGGTTTGCGCGATCGCGGCCGACTGTGACTCCACTGTGGATAGTCGTCGCCGGTCGGCGTATGGACGTGGTCGGCGGTGGGCATCGAGCGCTCCGACGCCCCGGCCGGGCCGGGGCCGACCCACCCGGTTTTGTCGACAGGGCGTCTGTATGATGGCGACGCCGTGTCGGCAACCCGAGGGGATCACAGCCATGTGGCAGTTCGTGGGGAATCTCGTCGCCCGGTCGCGCCTNCGGGCGCTGCTCGTGGTGGTCGTCTGGGTGCTGCTGGCGGGCATCGTCCCGCAGATCGCCCCGGCGGTGGATGACGTCAAGGAGGACGGCGGAACGAACGTGCCGGTCCCCGGGTCACAGTCCGANGCCGCCCGGGACCTGCTGCTGCAGAGCTTCCCCGACCAGCAGGGCGTCCCGGCCATCATCGTGGTCCACGACCCGGACGGTCTGGACGCNGCCAGCGAGGCCGAGGTGGCGCGCATCACCGAAGCCCTGACCGGTCCCAATCGTCCGGCTCATGTGGACGGTGTGGTGAGCACGGCCACAGTCCCGCAGGCCCGGGCCACCCTCGTCTCGCCGGACGGGACGACCTCGATGATCCTGGTCTCCATCACGGGCGTGCCGAGCACGGACGAGCGGTTCGCCGAGACCGTCCGGCAGATCCGCGACATCACCGGAACCGGCACCGACAGTATTGAGATTCGTCTTACCGGACCGGCTGGGATCGCCACCGACACCGTGGAGATCTTCCGCAACGCCGACCTGGTGCTGCTCTTGTTCACGGTGCTGCTGGTGCTCGTGATCCTGCTGGTGGTCTACCGGTCCCCGCTGCTTGCGCTGATCCCGCTCGTGGGGGTGGGCATCGCCATGCAGCTCACGAACGCCATCGGCGCCGCCCTGGCCAAGGCGGGCGTCATCGCCATCGACTCCCAGGCCGCGTCCATCATGACCGTGCTGCTGTTCGGGGCCGGTACCGACTACGCGCTGTTCCTGCTGATGCGCTTCCGTGAAGAGCTCGCGGACACGCCGGATCGGTTCGCGGCGATGCGGGCCAGCCTGAGCAAGGTGGGCGGCGCGATCCTCTCGGCTGGCGGCACGGTCGTGCTGGCCCTGCTCACGCTCCTGCTCGCGGTGGTGCCGAGCACCCGCGAGTTCGGCCCGTTCCTCGCCCTCAGCGTCGTCATCATGCTGCTGGTCGGCCTCACGTTCGTGCCCGCCATGGTGACGTTGCTCGGCCGGGCCGCCTTCTGGCCCATGAAGCGGCTGCACCGCGACCCCGGCGAGCGGTCGTTCTGGGGCCGGATCGCCACCGCCGTGGGGCGCCGGCCGGCCATGCTCGCCGTGGCGAGCGTGGTGCTGCTGGGGGCGCTGGCCACGGGTGTGTTGGGCTACCGGCCGAACGCCAACCTGATCAGCGACCTGCGCGGCGAGACCGACTCGCAGCGCGGCCAGCAGATTCTCGAGCAGGCGTTCCCGCCGGGCGAGCTGGCCCCGACCACGGTTCTGGTCCAGGCCGACGATCCCCGCTCGGCCGCCGAGGTCGTCGCGAACGCGATTCGCGACATCGATGGAGTGGAACGGGTCGAGGCTCCGGTCGTCGCCCCGTCCGGCGACGTGGCCCGGCTGCGCGTGGTGTACGCCGACGACCCCTACGGCACGCCCGCGCTGGAGCGCACGGCCGAGATTCGCGAGGTCGCCGCGCAGGCCCTGCCCGACGGGACGGTGCTGGTGGGCGGCGAGAGCGCGAACGCGTTGGACAACCGGCGTGGGGACATCCGGGACTTCACGATCATCACGATCGCCATGGCCGTGCTGATCCTCGCGGTGCTGACGCTGCTGCTGCGGGCGCTGGTGGCGCCGTTCGTCCTCCTGGCGACCACGGCGCTGTCGCTGCTGGCCGCGCTCGGCGTCACGGTCTTGACCTGGGTGACCTTCGGTGGTCAGGCCGGGACCAACAACCGGGTGCTGCTCTACTCGCCTGACTCTTCCTCGGTCGCCCTGGGGATCGACTACAACATCCTGCTGGCCAGCCGCATCCGGGAGGAGATGGACAGCCACGGCTTCGCCGATGGCGTGCGGGTCGCGCTGACACGCACCGGTGGCGTCATCACCTCGGCCGGGCTGATTCTCGCCGGCACGTTCGCCGTGCTGATGACCCAGCCGCTGAACTCCTTGCTGCAGTTCGGGTTTGCGATGGCGGTCGGCCTCCTGCTCGACACGTTCGTCATCCGCGGGCTGTTGGTGCCGTCGCTGTTCCTCCTGATCGGCCCGCGCGTGTGGTTTCCCCGTCGGCTGGGTCGGTCGGCCGAACCCGCCGCGGTCGAAGGCTGACGAGGGACGGCCGAACCGGATCGGTCGTGGCTAGCATCGGCGTATGCCAAAGATCGCCGCTCCGACGGTCGCCGAGCATCGCGCCCGGCAGCGCGACCTGCTCGTGTCGGCGGCGCGGGATCTGTTGCTGGATGGTGGGTACCCCGGCGCTGACCTTCAGCGCGCTCGCCGCTCGTACCGGGCTGGCGAGGCCGACCATCTACACCTACTTCGGCTCCAAGGACGACCTGGTGGTCGCGCTGTGTGAGGCCGAGTTCCCGCTCGTCGCCGCCGAGATCGAGCGGGCCGTCGAACGGGCCACGACGCCGCGGGACCAGATCGCCGCCTTCGTCCGCGCACAGCTGCGGGTCGCCCAGCAACGCCGCTACCGGATCGTGCACGCGCTGGCGAGCGCGCCGTTGGCCGACGAGGCGCGGCAGCGGATCATGGCGTTGCACCGGGAACTGGTGCCCAGCGCCGTACCCCTTTTCGTACGCGCCGGTCATCCGCGGCCGGCGTTGGCGGCGGCGTTGCTGCAGGGCCTGATCAACGCGGCCGTGGCCGCCCTCGACGCGGGCGAGCCACCCCGCCGCGTCATGGAGTTGACGGTCCGGGCCGTGCTCGACGGCCTCGCCGACGGCGTGGGGGCCACCGCCGGGCCGGCCGACGACGGATCTACGCCCAGGCCGGTCACGCCCACGAAGTGAGATCCACCGGGTGACGAGCCTGCCCCGGCCGAGTCCACGCGTGGGCGCGGATCAGCCGAACGCGGCCTCGTAGCGGCGCTTGACCTCCTCGGCCACCGACTGGTCGGGCAGTCCGCTGAAGCAGAGCTCCTCGTACTCGTCGGGCATCAGTGCGCGCACGCGTTCCTGGTAGTCGGCTCCGGGTGGCACGACCTGAACGACGGGCGGGTCGGTCAGGCGCACCACGATGGGGCCGTCCGCCCGGCTGGACTGCAGGTACGGCAGGCCGCGGCGGCCGACGGCGCAGAAGTAGTAGCCATAGACCGTCTCGACGTCTTCGATGACGGTGGCCGACGCGGGCTCGACGCCGAAGACGGCCACCCCACAGAAGATGCGGTCGTCGTCCCCGACCTCGTGGCCGTGGTTGTGGTGCTCGGCCGGGCTCACCTGTTCCAAGGCGCGGGCGGCCCGCTCGGCGGCAGCCGCCTCGAGGGTCGGCGGACCCGACGCTTGCGATGAGCGGTCCAGGAGACGGGGGACGAGCAGCACGAGTAGGAGCACGACGGCGGCGACCTCTGGTATCAGCCACCACAGGCGCCGACGCTTTCGACGGTCCCACGGCGTGGTGGCCCCATCGGGCGTTGACACATCCAGATCCTATCACCGTGACTGTTGTCGAATCTATAGTTGGGTTCGCCTGAATCGACGCGACGCCCGGGCGGTGCGGCTGCGCGATCATGAACACAGACCTAAATATCGGTACTCGATGTTGCGTGCCCTATCCGGACGTGTTCCAATGTTGGCTGGGGTCTCCAGGACCGGGTGCGAGGACGCCGGTTCTGGCCACGCCCGGTAACCCCCGCCAGGCGAGGACCGCAGCTCGCCGACTGAGCGCGCCTGTCGGCGCCTGCAACCCCACCGTCACCGTCCCATTGCCACGGAGGGGAAACAGATCGTGAGTATCAGACGCAGGCTGGCGGTGTACGCCGCTGCCCTGGTGGCGGCGGCCGGGGTCGCGGCCCTGGCCGTCCAGGCTCCGGCCCAAGCCCACGGCGCGCCGCTGGTGCCCGGTAGCCGGACCTGGCTGTGCTACCTGGACGGCCTTACACCGCAGGGCAACATCGTGCCGAAGAACCCGGCGTGTGCGGCCGCCGTGGCTCAGAGCGGCACCAACTCGCTGTACAACTGGTTCGGCGTGCTCCGCTCGGACGCCAACGGGCGGACCGTGGGCTACATCCCGGACGGCAACCTGTGCAGCGGCGCCAACCCGTCGTTCCTGGGCTTCGACCTGGCTCGTAACGACTGGCCGGTCACCCACCTGACCGCGGGGGCGCCCATCCAGATCCGTTACAACAACTGGGCCCACCACCCGGGAACGTTCTACGTCTACGTCACCAAGGACAGCTGGAGCCCGACGCGGCCGCTGGCCTGGAGTGACCTGGAGGAGCAGCCGTTCAGCGTGGTCACCAACCCGCCGTCGATCGGCGGCCCCGGCAGCAACGACGGCTACTACTACTGGAACGCCACGCTGCCGGCGAACAAGAGCGGCCGGCACATCATTTACATGCGTTGGGTCCGCTCGGACAGCGCGGAGAACTTCTTCAGCTGCTCCGACGTGGTCTTCGACGGCGGCAACGGCGAGGTGACCGGCATCGGTGAGACCGACCCGGGTGAGCCCGGTGAGCCCGGTGAGCCGGGTGAGCCGGGTGAGCCGGGTGAGCCGGGTGAGCCGGGCGGTGAGTGCACCGTGAGCGTTACGGTCACCAACTCGTGGCCGGGTGGTTTCCAGGGCGAGGCCACCGTGCAGGCCGGGTCGTCGGGCGTCAACGGATGGACGGTCACCCTGACCAACCCGTCCGGCCAGAGCATCTCGCAAGTGTGGAACGGCAACGTGATCTCGAACAACGGCGGCACGGTCCAAGTCCGCAATGCGGACTGGAACGGGTCGCTACCGCCCAACGGGTCGACCACATTCGGGTTCCTCGGTAGCGGATCCGGTACGCCGTCCGCACCCAGCGGTACCTGCACCAGTCCGTAGTAGTCAGACATGACCATCCGGTCCGGTGCCTGCGCGCGGCACCGGACCGGATGTCCACTCTGGACTGCAAAGCCCAGGACTGCGAAACATCAGACGCGAATCACCGGACGCCAAGTCGTCGGGCCGGCCGCAACCGTCCGTACGGCGGCGATGTGGGCCCCGGTGACGGGGTGACCACATCCGAGCCGGGTGGCCGTGCGGGCGTACGCGGGCGCAGGGCGTACGGCCTGGACAGCAACAGCAACCGTCTCCTCACCTAGCGGTTGGCTCGTCCCGGGGCCCGCTCGCCGGCCCGCGCTCTCAGCCCGCCGCCCTCTTGATGAGGGCGGCGATTCGCTTCTCGTCGTCGGCCGTCAGTGTGGTCAACGCGAAGGCGGTCGGCCACATCGTGCCCTCGTCGAGGTGGGCGCTGTCGTTGAAGCCGAGCGTCGCGTACCGCGTATTGAACTTGCTCGCGGCCTGGAAGAAGCAGACGACCTTGCCGTCCCGGGCGTACGCCGGCATCCCGTACCAGGTCTTCGGAACCAGCTCGGGCGCATTGGCCTTGACGATGGCGTGAATCCGCTCGGCCAGAACCCGATCGCGTTCCGGCATCTCGGCGATCTTGGTGAGGACGTCGCTCTCCCCGTCCTGCTTGGCCCGCGAGCCACGGCGTGCCGCCTTCAGCTCCTGGGCGCGCTCCTTCATGGCCGCCCGTTCCTCGGCGGTGAAGCCGTCGGCCGGGGCATCGGCGGCCTTCCGGGCTGACTTCGCCTTGGTCTCTGGCATCGTTCACCCCTGCTCAGGTTCGTCCCTGTCTGGGTCGGGTGGGGACGATCATCATGCTAGGGGCCGGGCCCCGCGGACGGCTTCTAACCAATCCTGATCGGTTCGCCCGGGCCGGCGGCGGGCGAATACCCCCCGGGGGTGTCGGTAGGCTGGTGGTCATGACGACGCACGCTCACGGCCATCCGGCGCCCACCTCCACCGGCCCGACGCGGGGCTACAGCGCGACCAAGGACCAGTTGCTGGCCCGGATCCGGCGCATCGAGGGCCAGGTCCGTGGCATCGCGAAGATGGTCGAGGACGATCGGTACTGCATTGACGTCCTGACCCAGATCGCGGCCATCCAGGCCGCGCTCGACAAGGTGGGCCTGGGGTTGCTGGACGGCCACGCCCGCCACTGCATGCGTCAGGGCGTGACCGAGGGGCGGGCGGACGAGATGGCCACCGAGATGATGGCCGCCGTGGGTCGTCTGATGAAGCGCGGCTGACCGGGGTTCGAGTTGTCGGATGAACCCCCCGGGGGTATGGTGTCGTCCGGGAGCGAGGATACCCACCTGGGGTATCGTGAGGAGGCGGAGATGGAGACCGTCTACACGGTCAAGGGGATGACCTGCGGCCATTGCGTCAACGCGGTCACGGAAGAGATCGGCAAGCTTGCCGGGGTGTCGGGGGTCACAGTCGACCTCGCCAGCGGGGCCGTCACCGTCACCAGCGAGGCCCCGCTCGATCGGCAGGTCGTCGCCGCCGCGGTCGAGGAAGCCGGCTACGAGCTCGTGTCATGACCGTCCCGCTCAGGCTGGGCCTGTTCGTGCTCGGCCTGNTGGCGGTCTTCGCGGTGTCGTTCGGCGTCGGTCGGCTGACCGGCCCCGCCGNACCGGCCGACACGGGNCACGAGATGNGCCCGGGCCCGGCGGCCACGAGTGACGGTGGACACANNGGCGAGGACGGCGTGCCGGAGGAGAGCGATGAGCACCGATAGCGCCGGGCTGGTTCGGGCGACGCGCCAGATCGAGCTGGCTATCGGCGGCATGACNTGCGCCTCCTGCGCCGCGCGNATTGAGAAGAAGCTCAACCGGATCGACGGGGTCACGGCCACGGTCAACTACGCCACGGAGAAGGCCTCGGTGACCTATCCGGAGACGGTCAGCGTCGAGGACCTCATCGCCACCGTCGAGGCCACCGGCTACACGGCGACCGTTCCGGTCGCACAGCCCGACGATGAGGCGGGCGAGTCCGACGCCGACCACGAATTGGCGGGCCTGCGCCGCCGTCTGTGGATCTCAGCACTGCTGGCCGCCCCGGTCGTCGTTCTCGCCATGGTGCCCGCCTGGCAGTTCACCTACTGGCAGTGGCTGTCGCTCACGCTCGCCGCCCCCGTGGTCGTCTACGGGGGCGCGCCGTTCCACCGGGCCGCCTGGACCAACCTGCGGCACGGTGCCGCGACCATGGACACCCTGATCTCGATGGGTACGCTCGCGGCCTTCGCCTGGTCGCTGTGGGCGCTGTTCTTCGGCACCGCCGGAGTACCGGGCACGACCCACGGCTTCACCCTGTCCATCGCCCGCCAGGACGGCATGGACAGCATCTACCTCGAGGTCGCCGCGGCCGTCACGGTGTTCATCCTCGCCGGCCGATACTTCGAGGCGCGGGCCAAGCGCCGGGCCGGGGCCGCGTTGCGCGCGCTGCTCGAACTCGGAGCCAAGGACGTCAGCGTGCTCCGCGACGGTCGCGAGCAACGCATTCCCATCGACCAGCTCGCGGTCGGTGACCTGTTCGTGGTTCGGCCCGGCGAGAAGATCGCCACCGACGGAACGGTGCAGGAAGGGGCGTCGGCGGTTGACGTCTCCATGCTCACCGGCGAATCCGTGCCCGTCGAGGTCGGCGTGGGGGACACCGTGGTCGGCGCGACGGTCAACGTAGGCGGCCGCCTGGTCGTGCGCGCCGAACGGGTCGGCACCGACACGCAGCTGGCCCAGATGGCCCGTCTCGTCGAGCAGGCCCAGACCGGCAAGGCGGCGGTGCAGCGCCTGGCCGACCGCATCTCGGCCGTCTTCGTACCCATCGTCATCGGTCTCGCCGTGGCCACCCTCGGCTTCTGGCTCGGCACCGGCGCCGGCCCGGCCGCCGCCTTCACCGCGGCCGTCGCCGTGCTCATCATCGCCTGCCCGTGTGCGCTCGGACTGGCCACGCCCACCGCGTTGCTGGTCGGTACCGGTCGCGGCGCCCAGCTCGGCATCCTCATCAAGGGTCCGGAGGTCCTGGAGTCCACCCGACGCATCGACACCGTGCTGCTCGACAAGACCGGCACCGTCACCAGTGGACAGATGGCTCTGGTCGATGTCGTCACCGATGTGGGCACCGACCGGGCGACCGCGCTGCGGCTCGTGGGCGCCGCCGAGGCCGCCTCCGAGCACCCCATTGCACAGGCCGTCGCCGACGGCGCCCGGGCCGAGCTCGGCGACCTGCCTCCCGTGACCGAGTTCGCCAGTACGCAGGGCCTCGGCGTCACCGCGACCGTGGAGGGGACCCGCGTGGTGGTCGGCCGGGCCACCCTGCTCGCCCGCCACGGCCTGACCGTGCCGGCCGAACTCGACCAGGCCCGCCAGGCGGCCGAGGACGCCGGCCGGACCGCCATCCTGGCCGGGTGGAACGGCAGCGCCCGTGCCGTGTTCTCGGTGGCGGACGTCGTGAAGGCGACCAGCGCCGCCGCCGTGGCCGAGCCTGCGCGCGCTCGGGCTCACGCCAATCCTGCTGACCGGCGACAACGCTACCGTCGCCCGGGCCATCGCCGTCCAGGTCGGGATCGACCAGGTGATTGCCGAGGTCCTGCCGGCCGGCAAGGTCGATGTCGTCAAGGACCTGCAGCGGCAGGGCCGGGTCGTGGCCATGGTCGGCGACGGCGTCAACGACGCCGCCGCGCTCGCCCAAGCCGACCTCGGCCTGGCCATCGGCACCGGCGCCGACGCCGCCATCGAGGCGGCGGACCTCACGCTGGTGCGCGGCGACCTGCGCGCCGTCGCCGACGCCATCCGCCTGTCCCGTCGGACCCTCGCCACCATCAAGGGCAACCTGTTCTGGGCCTTCGCCTACAACGTCGCCGCCCTGCCCGTGGCCGCGGCCGGCCTGCTCAACCCGATGATCGCTGGCGCGGCCATGGCCCTGTCGTCGGTCTTCGTCGTCAGCAACAGCCTGAGGCTGCGGCGGTTCCGGTCGATCACCGCGACTGCCTGACCCCGGTCGCCCTCGCCCGGTGGCTCAGGGCCGGGCAAAGTGGAGGAGGGTAGGCGAACCTAACAAGCAGGGTGTTCGGTGGGTTGGCCCCTCGGGACCGGGGTACGAGTACCCGTGGGGAGAGGAGTCCGCCATGACGAACATCCAGCAACCCGAGATGCGCCGCAGCCGACGGACGCCGCTGGTCCAGGACAGCAAGGGGCCGCGCTCCGGCGGGAGTGCTCGGTCGAGCAAGGAGCGCCGGCGCGTGCCGGCCGGGCAGGCGTCGCCGTACGAGCCCGACCGTCGACGGACCCAGGGATCGGCCGAGCCCACCGGGCGGCCGGCCGAGGGCGACTAGGGCGTGTCTGCTGGATCATGTGACTGGGTCGCGGAGCCAGATTCTGATTGAGGCGATGTCGACGGTTCCGGCGTACATGTATTCGCGTTTGTCGTAACGGCTGGCGATGGCGCGGAAGGCTT